>Ga0137380_10000327_pt1 | contig 33517 bp, 31 predicted proteins | sample SagtaG_17_FD_104809 | JGI IMG/M metagenome (GOLD analysis project Ga0137380, IMG submission 104809) | Vadose zone soil microbial communities from Sagehorn Ranch, Mendocino, California, USA - Sage2_L_100_16 metaG | ecosystem: Environmental > Terrestrial > Soil > Vadose zone | place: USA...
CGGGCCGGGTACAGACGGTTCGATGTGGCATCGGGCCGGGGGGGGACGGGGGTGGCGCGGGACGCATGAGCGGCGTGAGGCGGCCGGGGCGGGAGGTGCGGAGCTAAGAGCCAGGGCCAGGGCCAAGGGGCCAAGGGGCCAAGGGGCCAACGTAGCCTGCGGCGGCACTAGCTGACTGTGCCGTTCCGCCCCGCGACCGGTCGACGATAAGTGATCTCGGCGGCCCTAAGCCATCTCTTAGCTCCCGCCGGCCGCGCGAACGGCGCTCGAATACGGCTTTCGTCCAATGTGGCGGCGCGCGCCTTAGTCATAGGTTGCGGATATAGGCACTCGCCAGTCAAGGAGCAAGCCCGATGAACGCTTACCTGGTCTACCAGACACAGCAGATGGAGCGAGCCAAGACCTTCGCCGAGATCCGCCGGATTGACGAGCGGGTCAGCAGGATGGCCCAGGCCAAGCCTGAGATGCGGCGCCGGGCTGCCTGGCCGTTCGGCGCCCTGGCCGCCCGCCGCCGCCGCGCTGTCGTGCCGTGTGACGCCGCTGTCTAGACGTGAGGTCCCCGTCGAGGCTGGCGGGCATCCCCAGCCGCCTGACCCTGGGCCGGCTCACGTGCCGGCCGAGCCGTCGATGGCCTCGCGGAGCAGGTCGGCGTGCCCGTTGTGGCGCGCGTACTCCTCCACGAGGTGCTGCCACATCCACCGCAGCGAGGTGGTCTTCTCCCGGAACGTGACTGTGTCATCCAGCCCTGCGCATTTGCGCAGCAGGGGTGGCCCGGTGCCAGTCGAGCCAGTCGCGGAGCATCTCCCGCTCGGGTTCGTTGCGGCGCGCCGGATAGTCCTCCGAACGCTCGACTCGGGTGCGGTCCAGGCCACGGCGGCACTCTATGCCTGGGTTTGTCCCGGGCGCCAGCGAATTCTTGCCGGCGGCTAGAGTCGCCTCTATTGTTCGCTCGTATGGGCGACCTGTTCGACGCTGCGTCGATGTATGACGAGGATTACCTGTACTTCTTTGCCGCGCCCGCCGGCCTCACCGAGATTGCCGCGCACGGGCCTGTCGTCCCTGGCGCTGATGTCCCGGGCGAGGCTGCCGCGGAGCTGGCCTGGCGGCTGCTGGATCTGCGTCCGGGCATGAGCGTGCTGGATCTGGCTTGCGGGCACGGCGACCTGGCTAACCGCCTGGCCGTTCGCGGCTGCCAGGTCACGGGCCTTGACTCCTCGGCCGTCTTCCTGGATCGGGCCCGCGCCGACGCGGCCGCGGCTGGGGTCAGCGCCGAATACGTGGCCGGGGACATGCGCCAGATACCGTGGACAGGCCGCTTCGACCGGGTGATCAACTGGTCCACCGCGTTCGGGTACTTCGAGGACACCACCAACCGCGCCGTCCTGGACGGGATCGCCGGCGTGCTGCGACCGGGCGGGAGGCTGGCCATGGACCTGGACAACCTGACGAGTTTTCTCGCCTCCTACTGCCCGTCACGCGTCGTGGCAGCACGAGATAACGGCGACATGCTCGTCGACCGCTACCACCTGGACGCGGTGGCCGGCCGGTTCGAGGCGGAGCGGACGGTCATCCGCAGCGGCCGGACCCGCCGCGTGAACTTTGTCAAGCGGCTGTTCGGCTTCCCCGAGCTACGGGGCTGGCTACTCGCCGCGGGATTCAGCGCGGTGACCGGCTACGGGGAGGACGGACAGCCACTGACCGCCGATCACAAGCGCATGGTCATCGTCGCGGCCCTGCCGTAAGACCTGACCAGCGCAAACGCCGACTGGCGGTTGCGGTCAGACCTGGTCGGTGGGCATGATCCACAGCTCGCCGATGGCGGTGTGGCGGGGGCGGGTGACCATGTAGGCGACGCCGTCGGCGATGTCCTCGGGGGCGAGGACCTCGGTCTTCTCGTAGAAGGGGTCGATCATCTCGTTGCGGATCTCGGGCTTGTTGTGCGAGCCCAGCTCGGTCGCGACGCCGCCGGGCTCGACGAGGCCGACGCGGACGTGCCGCTGGGTGACTTCCTGGCGCAGGGACTCGGTGAATCCGTTCACGCCGAACTTGGTGAAGCTGTAGACGCCGTAGCCGTTCCATGCGACGCGGCCGGCGATCGAGCTGATGTTGACGATGTCGGCGACCCGGCGCGGGCCCTGTCCGGCGGCCTGCAGCAGGTGCGGCAGGGCGGCGCGGGTGGTGTAGAGCAGGCCTGCCACGTTGATGGCGATCATCCGGTCCCACTCCTGGGCGTCCGCGCCGACGATGGGACCCAGGAGCATCAGGCCAGCATTGTTGACCAGGATGTCCAGCCGCCCGAATCGCCCGGCGGCCTGCTGTACGGCCGCGTCTGCCTGGGCGCGGTCGGTGATGTCCGCTTCGACGGCCAGCGCCGTGCCGCCCGCGTTCTGGATGCCGGCGGCGAGGGCCTGCAGGCGGTCGCGGCGGCGGGCCACGAGCGCGACGGCGGCGCCGTCTTGGGCGAGCCGGCGGGCGGTGGCCGCGCCGATACCGCTGCTCGCGCCCGTGACGAGCGCGGCGGTGCCGGCCAGTTTCGATGTCATGGGTGTTGTCCGTCTTCTCTGGATGTACGGCGGTGGCTCAGGCGTCGTCGTGGGCGAGGCTGCTGGACAGTTCGCGGTAGGCGCCGGCCTGGGCAAGCAGGTCCCCGGCCTTCTGCTCGAAGGCTCCCACGGCGTCGGCGCCGGCCGCGAAGCGCAGCGGAGGCTCGTCCTGGCTTGCGAGCTGGACCAGCGCGCCGGCGAGCTTGGCGGGGTCACCGCTTTGCAGGCCGTTCATGCTCTTCCAGCCGGCGACGGTCTGCTCGGTCCGTTCGGCGTAGTCCTCGATCGAGGAGCCGACGTACTGCGTCGACTCCGGCGTGAGCAACTCGGTGCGGAAGAAGCCGGGCTCGACGAGCATCGTGCGGATCCCGAACGGCGCGACCTCGGAGGTCAGCGACTCGATCCAGCCCTCCACCCCGAACTTGGAGGCGGCATAGGCGGTGCAGAACTCCTGGCCCACGATGCCGGCGGTCGAGGAGATCGTGACGAGCAGGCCGGAGCGCTGGGCGCGCATGACCGGAAGTGCCGCGCGGGCGACGTTGACCGGGCCGAACAGGGTGGTCTCGATCTGCGCCCGGAAGGCCTGCGGGCTGATCTCCTCGAAGAACCCGGCGTTGAAGTTGCCCGCGTTGTTGACCAGCACGTCGAGGCGTCCGAACCGTTCGACCGTCGCCTTCACGGCGGCCTCGGCGTCGGCCGGGTCGGTGACGTCGAGCTTGACGGCGAGCAGGTCGTCGTGCTCGCCCAGGGCGGCTGTGACGCTGTCGGCCTTACGGGCGGTGGCGACCACCGCGTCACCGGCGGCCAGGGCGGCCCTGGCGATGTCGACGCCCATGCCGCGGCCGGCGCCGGTGATGAGCCAGACCTTCTTGTCCCTCATGTGGGTGAACTTCTCTCTGGTTGATGTGCCGCACCCCGCGTCGTTCGCGGTGGCACCGTCCACACAACCAGCCAGCGCGGCGAGATGGCAGATCCTGATGAGAGGGGTACTCGCAGGGACCCCCAGCCAGGCGGGACCTCTCGTACAGTGGCAGACATGGCAGGCACGAGCGACCCGGCCGGCGTCCGCGGCGAGATCGGGGCGTTCCTGAGCACGCGCCGGGCCAGGATCAGTCCCGCGCAGGCCGGGCTGCCCGTGTACCGGGGAGAGCACCGGCGGGTCCCGGGCCTGCGCCGCGAGGAGGTCGCCGTCCTCGCCGGGATCTCGACCGAGTACTACACCCGGTTCGAGCGCGGCAACGCCACCGGCGTCTCTGAGAGCGTCATCGGCGGCATCGCGCACGCGCTGCAACTCGACGACGCCGAGCGGACGCACCTGCTCCACCTGATCCGGACCGCCGGCCGCACCCGCCGGCCGCGCCGCAGGCCGGCCCCGCAGCACGTCCGGCCCGCGGTCCAGCGCATCATCGACTCGATGACCGGCACGCCCGCGCTCGTGCTCAACGGCCGGCTGGACATCCTGACCGCCAACGCCCTCGGGCACGCGCTCTACTCACCGGTTTACGCCGACCCGGTCAGGCCGGCCAACAACGCCCGGTTCCTCTTCCTCGACCCGAACGCCGCCGAGTTCTTCCGCGACTGGGACAAGGTCGCCAGCGACACCGTCGCCATGCTGCGCGCCGAGGCCGGCCGCGATCCCTGCGACCGGGCGCTTTCGGACCTGATCGGGGAGCTGTCCACCCGCAGCGACCAGTTCCGGGTCCGATGGGCCGCCCACAACGTCCGGATCCACACCACCGGCGTCAAGCTCATCCACCACCCCGTCGTCGGGGACCTCGATCTCCCCTACGAGTCCTTCCCGATCCCCGCCGAACCGAGCCAGAGCCTGCTCACCTACACCACCGAGCCCGGGTCCCCCTCGCACGACGCACTGAGCCTGCTCGCCAGCTGGGCCGCCAGCCCCGCGCACCACAGCCAGGCCAGCCCGCACGACAACGACCAGCAATCCCCGCGGCAAGACCGCGGATACGACACGCCCTGCCAGCGGGCAGAATCCTGATGACCGCCGGCAAATATCAACCCGGCGGCCCGACGATGCGAAGCTCGCCGTCGTGCGTATCTGTCCGCATTACTTCGCATCTGGCCCGTAGAGCGCGGCAATTACTTCGGAGCTGGCCCACCGGCTGTAGGTGGGCGACCGCGGCCAGCCCTCGGGCGAGTCCTGCCACTCCTCCTGGCGCCCATAGGGCAGCAGATCGATCAGCGGAAAGGCGTAACTGAGCTGCTCGGTGCCGCGGCCGCTGGTGTGCCAGGTGCGATACACGGTGTCGCCATCGCGCAGGAACACATTGACAGCGAATCCGCCGCCGGGCGGTGCGCCGACGTCGCTGCCGAATGGGCTGTTCGCTGTGGAGTACCAGGTCATTTGGTTCCCGACCCGCCGCTTGTACGCGAGTGCCTCGTCGATCGGGCCCTGGGTGACGATGACGAACCGGGCGTCGTAGCTGTCCAGGAACTCCAGTCGAGTGAACTGCGAGGTGAACCCGGTGCAGCCCGGGCACTGCCACTGCTCGCCGGGAAACCACATGTGGTTGTAGACGATCAGCTGTGACTTACCGCCGAAGACGTCGGCCAGCCGGACCGGTCCCTGCTCGCCCACCAGGGTGTAGTCCGGCATCTTGACCATCGGCAGTCGCCGGCGCTGCGCGGCGATCGCGTCGAGCTCTCGGGTCGCGGCCTTCTCCCGGGCACGCAGTTCGTCGAGTTGGCGCTGCCAGGCGTCGGCGTCGACGACGGGCGGTAGTGCGGCGGTGCTCATGGGGTCTCCTAACTGATCATGCTCAGAGCCTGAGCTTTGCAGTTACAGACCCTGCCCGGCCGGCTAACTCATCGGTCGCCTGCCGCGCTCATGGGACCACTCAGCGGGGTTTTCTGCAGTTCCAGGTCGTGCTGGGCCGCATCCCTAAGCCTCGCATGTAGAAGCCTCGCACGCCGGTGATCGTGACGCGTAGGGCGATCGGGTAGCTCTCGCTGAACTTCGCGATGCGTTACCGTCGCTGTCGAAGTGGAACGAAACCTTGTCCGGCCGTTCACGGAGTGAGCGCCCGCGCGAAGCCGCCGCTGCGGGCGATGGCGAGGAACGCCTCCACGTGATCGAGTTCCATGAGCAATCAGTATCTTGCATCGGCACGGTGCAGTGTATGCATTAGACAGATGCCTGATGGTGCTATTAGCGTTCCGGCGTGAGGGAGGCAGCCCATGCGAGCCAGCTACATCCGTTCATTCGCCCCGATCCGTTACGGTGCCTATATCTGCCTGAGCGTCCCGGCCGCGAGCCAGGCCGCCGCAGCCGACGTCGATGTGCCCGCCCTGGCCGAACGCCTCGGGCTGCGCACGTCACCAGGAATCCCGAGTGGGCATTCGTCCGCGAAGGCCCCACCTGGCACGGCCGGCGCACCGCCACCTGGGCCGGGCTCTTCAGCTGACCTGCACCTGCCCCAGGATGCTGCACGGACAGCGGCAGAGAAAACGGTGGCGGGAAACCCACCGCTGGCCGTTCAGTCATCAGAGTGACTGCTCTGCCGCCTGAAGGCGGCAGCTTCTCAAGCTGCCGGAGCAGCCTGACCAGAGCCCAGCCCGGCCCTGGTGAAGATGTTCCTGGCCCCGTTGAGGTCGGCGTCGATCGCGCCGTGCACGGGGCAGATGACGATCTTCTGCTGCGGGCGGGTGCATCTTCGCCCGCACTGGTGGCAGGTGATGCTCGTCCCGGCCGGGTTCACGAGCACGATTCGCCTGCCAGCTTCTTCCGCTTTGCCGGCGAGCATGCACGTGAACTGATGCCAGGCCGCGTCGAGGATGCCCTTGTTCAGCCCGGCTTTCGCCGCGGCCTGGTTCGGCAGGAACGCCCCCGGCTGCTCCGGGTCGGGTTTCGGCGCGGGCTTGCGGGTCATCCTGGCCGTGTTCAGCTTCTCCAGCGCGATCGCGTCGTACTCGTTGACGAGTGCCCGCGCGGTCTTGTGGTGGAAGTCGCGGCGCCGGTTGCGGACCTTCCGGTGCTCCCTGGCCAGGGCGCGGCGCAACCGCTTGCGGTTGCCCGAGCCGGGCCTGGCCCGGGCCTTACGGCGCTGCAGGTCCGCGATCACCTCCGCCGAGGCAGTGAGGAACCGCGGGTTGGCCACGATCTCGCCGTCGCTGGTGGTCAGGAACCGGGCCACGCCGACATCCACGCCGACCTCGCGGCCTGCGGCGGGCAGCGGCACCGGCTCGGTATCGGCGGTCACGATGACGTACCAGCGGCGGTGCTCCCGCTTGAGCTGCAGTGTCTTGACCGTGCCGCGGACCTGCCGGTGCTGGCGGACCTTGACCGGCCCGACCGCCTGGAAACTGGCCCGCGCCCACCTTCCCGCTGCGGCAGGGGCCCACTTCGCGCCGTCCCCGGAGACGAACAGGACCTGATCGAAGCGGCAGTGAGGCTTGAACCGCGGGTAGCCCGGCTTCTCCCCGGCCTGGCAGCGGCCGTAGAATGCGCCGAACACGGCGTTAAGCCGTCGCAGCGTCTGCTGCTGGGCGGTGAACGAGTGCCGCCCCTGCCCGTCCGGGTCAGCCTTGCGGATGTCCTTGAGCTGGGCGGACTGCGTCCCGTAGGAGACGTTCTCCTTCCGCATCCGCCACGCCTCGCGGCGCTCCATCAGCGCCGCGTTGTACAGGTCGCAGTGATCGCGCAGCAGCCGCACCGCGCGGCTCTCCTGAGGCTGCGTCGGGTAGGCGCGGAACTTGTAGGCCCGTCTCACTTGCACCTGGTCCGTGTGGTCAGTGCGGCTCACGGTCCCGCAGGCTGCCGCCTCGCGGGGCCACTTGCATGCCGACCCTACGGCCCGGTGCTGACATTTCCGGGCAGGCACCCCGAGGGGAGGGAGCGCGGCTTCACCTCCAGCCTGAAGGCTGGAGTACCCGCCGCGCATCTTTGATGGCAGTTATGGCGCTGGGTGGCCTGGGCCCTGGGCCAGCTGCTGGCATGCCTGGCGCACTGGCACACTGGCGCGGTTGGCAGCGGCACGGATGTAGGCGATCGCTGCGAACAAGGCGTATTGCCAGAAGTCGTCGGTCTGCCACCAGGCGACCTCGTCGAGCAGATCCGGCTCGGCGCCGCCGTGCAGCGCGGCCGCGGCCAGCACGGCGAACTGGAGCTTGTGGTTCTGCCGTCCGCGGAATGCGGTCTCGGGGAGAAACCGCTCCTGGATCCTCTCCAGGGCCAGCGGCTCTTTCCGGCTGGCCCCGCACCAGTCCATCGCGTCGGCGGCCAGGCGGAGGAAGACCTCGCCGGGGAAGGTGTTGTTGCGAGGATGGAGGGGGGCGAGTTCGCTCACGAGCTCAGGGATGTCAGCGTCGCGGGCTAGTCCGTCGAGCAGGATCCGCCGGGCGGCGGTCGCGTCCTGCGGCGTGGGCAGCTTCCTGGCAGGCATACCCAGACCATAGGCCAGAACCGCTGCGGCTAGGCCGCGATCATCCGGCGGGCCTGCCCCCCGGGAGCGAAGCGGGCTTGATCACCGGCGAGCAGCAGATCAGGGCGACCGGAATCGCGCGAATCGCCTGCGTCTCGAGCGCCGGCGCGAGGTCGGCGGCGGGGACAGCGGCGTGCGCCGCGCCGGCGGGCACCGCCGCGGCGGCGGGCGCGGGTGCGGCGGCGCGGGGCGCAGCTTCGGCCGCGGCCGCAGCGGCAGCCCTGAGTTCCGTAAGCTGCTGCCTGGATGGCAGCAGGACGATCGCGAGGATCACGCCGAGACCGAAGATTCCCGCGGACACCGCGAAGGCCGTGGTGTACCCGTGGGTGGCCGCGATCGCCGGCGCCAGCGGCCCGGTGTGGTGCCCGGCGAGGTAGCTGGTCGTCGCGGTCAGCGCGATGGTGCTCAGCAGTGCCGTCCCGATGGATCCGCCGACCTGCTGCATGGTGTTGACCAGCGCGGAGGCTACGCCTGAGTCCTGGCGCTCGACGCCGGCCGTGGCCGTGTTGATGGCCGGGGCGAAGATCATGCCGAAGCCCAGGCCCATGATGAGCAGGGCCGGCAGCACGCCGCCGGCGTAGCTGGAGGTCACGGTGAGCTGGGCCAGGTAGGTCATCGCGCCGGTGCCCAGCAGCATGCCGGTGGTGATCAGGACGCGCGGCCCGAACCTGGGCAAGGTCACGATGCTGGACACATTGGAGCTGAGCAGGATGCCGCCGATCATCGGCAGGAAGGCCAGCCCGCTGGTCACCGGGCTGTATCCCTTGACCTCTTGCAGGTAGTAGGTGAGGAACAGGAAGACGCCGAAGATCGCGATTCCCGACAGGCCGACCGCGACATAGGAGCCGCCCCGGGTGCGGTCGAGTATCACGTGCAGCGGCAGCAGCGGATGACTGCCGCGCCGTTCGGCGACCACGAACGCGGCGAGGAGCGCTAGGCCGAGGACCAGGGAACCGATCGTCAGCCCGGCCGTCCAGCCGACCGTCTCAGCGTGGGAGAAGCCGAACACTATGAGGAAAAGCCCGGCGCAGGCCAGTACCGCCCCGGGCCAGTCCATCCGCGGCCGGATGGCGGGTCGGCTGGTGCGCATGAAGGCCAGGGCGCCGGCGATGGCGATCGCGGCGAACACCAGATTGACGTAGAGCGTCCAGCGCCAGGACAGGTACTGGGTGAGCACCCCGCCGAGGATCAGGCCCACGCCCCCGCCGCCGGCGGCGACCGAGCCGAAGACCCCGAAGGCCCGGCCCCGCTCGCGCGGGTCCTGGAAGGTGCTGACCAGGGTGCCGAGGGCGGACGGCGCGAGGATGGCGCCGAACGCGCCCTGCAGCGCCCGGGCCGCCACCAGCATCTCGAACGAGACGGCGGCGCCCCCGATGGCCGAGGAGACCGCGAATCCGGCCAGGCCCGTGATAAAGACCCACTTGCGGCTGTACATGTCACCGAGCCGGCCGCCCACCAGCAGCAGGCTGCCGAAGGCCAGGGCGTAAGCCGTGACCACCCACTGCCGGTCCCCGTTCGGGAACCCCAGCGAACGCTGCGCCGACGGCAGCGCGATGTTCACGACCGTGGCATCCAGGACCACCATCAGCTGGGCGACAGCCACCACCACCAGGACCAGCCAGCGCCGGTCGACGGGGGCCGCCTGACGGCCCTGGATGGCAGATGACATGGGATCATGCTCCTTCGCGTGGCGCACTGCACGGATCGCTGGCGGAGTCCGGAGCAACGATGGCCCGGGAATGCTGCTGGGATGGCGGGCCCAAGGCCGGTGTCTCAAGCCACGATAGGCATACCGGAAACGCCACGTCCACCGGCTTCCCGGTCGCCGACACGCCGGGCTTCCCCTCAGTACGTCGCTGTTCACCCTGGCCGAGACCTCCGGCCCTTGCGGGTAAACCGGATCCGGGAGCCCTTAAGGCACGACCACGAGGGGCACCGCTGAGCGGCGGGCGAGGCTGACGGCGACCGAGCCGACCACGCGGTGCATGGCATGCGACGAGCTCCCGACCACGATCGCCACAGTGTCGCCCGGGTGGGCGTCGCGGATGCCCGCAGCAGCGGCGATCAGCTCGTCCGGGATCAGGCCCTGGCGCCGCTCGAACCGCCAGCGCTCCTCGCGGCCGCGCAGCTGCTCGCTGGCCGCCGTGCGCAGCTCCCCCGCGATATCGTCGAAGCTGGCTTCCATTTCCGCCACGGCACCTGGCGACAGCATGTCGATGCTGGGCAGGTGAGCGACGTACACCACCTCGATGCTGCCGGGCCGGCCGTGCAGCAGCCTGACCGCGGCGTCGAGCGCCCGGATGGCAGGAGGTGAGCCGTCATACCCGACGACGAGGTACAGGTTCCCGGCGGGCGGCGCGGTAGCGTTCGTCACGGCCAAAGGCTATAAGTTCCCTGGCGCGGCGTCCCGGTATCCGGCATGGAGACGGCACGGCGGCCTGGCTGCGTGGGACGTCTCACGCGGCGGGCTCCGCGGCGCGCCTAGTCGATCGGGCCGATCTCGGCCCCGGTGATTTGCCGGTTGCAGTCGGGGCAGTACAGCCGGACGGATACGGGGTGGCCGCAGGGGCGGTGGGCGATCTTGGTCCGGTCGGGACCCTCGGTCCACGTTGAACCCCAGTCGCGCAGTGCCGCCACCACCGGGCCCAGGGCCCGGCCCTTGCCGGTCAGCAGGTATTCGTAGCGGTCTGGCCGCTGCTGATAGCGACTGCGTTCGAAGATGCCCGCCTCGACCAGGCGCCTCAGGCGGGCGGTGAGGATGTTGTCGGAGATGCCGGCCCGCTTGAACTCCTCGAACCGCCGGGCGCCGCGGAGCGCGTCGCGGATGATCAGCAGGGTCCACCACTCTCCGACCACATCGAGCGCGCGGGCGGCCGGGCAGGGCATCGCGGACAGGCTTGTGTTGCGCATGCGGAAAGGCTAGGCGAGTGACTTGTGTCATGCAAGTAACTGGGCTTAGAGTCACTCACATGATGCAAGTAACCCCATCCCCGCCGCTCATCGTGGACGGCCTCACCAAGACCTATCCAGGCGGCGTGCGAGCCGTACGCGGGATCTCGTTCGAGGTCGCCGAGGGCGAGATCTTCGGCCCTGCCGCCGACGGCCGGGGCAGATGCAGTCGAGGCGGTCATGGCTTGCTCCCTTCGCGGATCACTTCGCTGCTAAGTAGCTTAGCTATAAAGCAGTTTAGCTGCTCGCTATACTGAGGTCAATGACGACCCCGGAACCGGACCTGATGGCCGCCAGCCTGCAGCGGTTCGGCCTCGAACGAGACCGCATGCGCGCCGCGCTCGCCACCGAGGCCGGGATCAGCGCGACCGACCTCGACGCGCTCGAGCACCTCGAGGCCGACGGCGCGCTGACCCAGCGCCAGCTGGGCGACCGGCTCTCGCTCACCTCCGGGGCGGTCACCATGCTCGTCGACCGGCTCCAGGACGCGGGGTGGGTCCGGCGCCGTCCGCATCCCAGCGACCGGCGGTACGTCCTGGTCGAGCTGTCCGGGCAGGCCATCGAGCGCACCCCGGCCCGCCTGGCCGCCTACCACGCCCGGATCAGGGCGATCGCCGGCCAGGTGCCCGCCGCGCACCGGGACGCCATCCGCAGCTTCCTGCAAGCCGCAGCCGAGGCCGCATCCGACGCTGCCACCGATTTGCGCCGCTGACGCGGGCATCGGCGACGGCAGGGTCACTGCTGCCCGGCGCTGGCGCGAAAGAATGAGATCGGGCCGGCGCGATGTGGCAGCGTGCCGGCTGGGGCCGGCTCGTTGTGACATCGTGCCGGCGGGGGACGGCGCTGGCGCGGGACGGATGAGTGGCGTGAGGCGCCCGGGGCGTGAGGGGCGGGGCCAGGGGGCACGGCGCCGCCCGGAGCGGCCCTGGTGGCGCAGCACCGCCCGGAGCGGCCCTGGCGGCGCAGCACCCGCGCCCGCCGCGACCGACTCCGCCGGCATCCCCGGCCGGGCACACGCTGCCGATGCGAGACTACCTGCCGCAGCATCTAAGATGCCCCTATGGTGGGCAACGTCGGCGCGTGGAGCGTCGAGCCCGTGGTGCACCCTGGCCTGCGGAAAGCCAAGCGCCAGCGTCTTAGCCGCATGACGAAGGAACAGATCGCGGGCCGTACTGGGCCGGTACGCCAGATCCGCTACCGGGACCAGGTCGTCTCGCCGCTCGCGCTGGAACTTGAGTGCCGGAAGCTGCTGCAGCGCGCCCAGCGCGCGATCGCCACCATCGTGAAGTCAGGGGTCTACGCGGGCGACCTGCGGGGCACCGTGGAGGAACCTGTTCTCCAGCAGCACGAATGGGAAATCGCCGTCGCGCTGCGCGAGATCACCGAGTTGCTGCTTGATCTCGTGTCGAGCTACGCCGACGGCACGGCGGGGCCGATGACAACCGCCATGCTGGTTTCCCAGAATCGCGCGATATCGATAGCCCGGGACGCCACCACGGCCCGGGTTCTGGCGCTTGAATTGCTGGCATCGCAGGTAGCGGCCGCCGAGGCCGCGCGACGGGACTGGGAGACTGCCCACCGGATGGCGGCCAACAACGACAAGTACCTCGACCTGGTGGCACGCACCGCAGCGGATCAGCATGCCACCGCGGAAATCACGGGCCTGGCCGAGCAGGCCGCCGAGGCGGCGCAAGCATTCCGCGAGACTCTGCAGCGGGCCACCCTGGCGGCGGAGGCACTGGCCCTCCCGGAGTCGCGTTAGGCCGGCAGGGGTCTACCGGACTCGACTGCGGGCCGCCGGACTTACGGCCTCGAAGGTTGGCGTACGCGCGCATCCGCTCGCGAGTCAACGTCTTCCCCCACGTATGCACGTTTGAGATGTTGCCAACGTGTTGACAAACGTGGAGCGGGAGGTATTCGGTGGGATTGACGTCATGTCACAGGACTAACACCCCCTTGACATGAAGTGGTGGTGTTCGTCTTGACCCTTCGGGTGCCGGTGTTACCGCGGAGCGCCCGGCACGAGCCTCGAGCTAGGGAGGACGACGATGAGGTTCCTTCGATTCGGGCATACGCGATACCGCCGGGCCCCGCGGGTCGCGGGCGTCCTGACCTCGGTGACCGTGATCGCAGCTGTCCTCGCACCGACCGCGGCGTCCGCCGCGTCCGCGCAGACCCCGGGTCCCGTCTGCGGGACGTCCACCACTACCGAGTATGCGCAGGGCACGACGGCGGCCGCGATCGGATGGGCCGGGAACGACGAGGCTGTCGTCGCGTGCCTGAGCGGCAGCTTCGTCGTCAAGAACACCGGCGAGCTTTACGGCTACGGCATCTACACCGGCGGCGCGACCGCGTGGGTCAACGCCGGCGGCTACCTGCCCGCGCTGACCACCAGCTTCCACAGCGGCGACGCTGCAGTCAGCATCACCAACTTCGGTGACAAGGTCACCATCGGCGGCAATCCCTTTGTCGTGATCTACAGCCGGGTGACGGTGACCAACCCGACCGGCAGGCCGATCACGGCCGATCCGCAACCGACGTCGAACCTGATACCGCTTGGCGCCGCGCCTGACGTTGTCCCCCCGCACTCGACGGTGAACCATGATTACGCGGTGTTCTCTGACAAGTTCGCCGGCAGCTATCCCTATCCCGACCAGGGCCAGCTGAGGGCGGCGGGCAGTTACGGCCAGCACTTCGCGCACATGAGCGCGTACTGGAATGGGCAACTCGGCCAGCTCGTCCAGATTCGTCGGCTGCCCGACCGCCAGCTCATCGATGCGTACAAGACCGGGTTTATCTACACGCAGATCACCCGCGCCGGCACGCATCTCAAGACCGGCGTCAACGGTTACGACAAGGAGTACAGCCACGACGTGGTCGGCATCCTGGCCAACATGCTCACCCAGGGCTTCTCGACCGACGGCACGGTCACCGCGGTCGACCTGCTGCTGCGCCTGCGTGACGTGGTCGGAACCCAGGCCCAGTACGACGACGGCATCTGGAAGTACTCCTGGCCGTGGGCGATCTACCTGCAGAAGACCGGTGACATCGCCACGGTCCGGGCCAACTTCTCCACCTCCGGCCCGCTGGGTGACGCCGCCGAGCCGAGCATCAAGGACACGGCACACGCCATCGCCGCGGCACGCACCGGGCCGGGCGGCATCATCGAGGCGACTAACGACATCGACGCGAACGGCTACTGGACGATCGACGACTACTCGGCCCTGATGGGGCTCGCGTCGTACCGATGGCTGGCGCAGCGGCTCGGTGACACCACGGAGTACAACTGGGCCACCGGCGAGTACAGCAGCCTTCTCGACGCGGTCAACCAGACCCTGGACACCACGATCTCCACGTACGGCCTTCACTACCTGCCCTGCTCGATGGTCGCACCCAACGACAGCAACCGCTGCTCGAACCCGAAAGACGCCAACTGGGCGGCGCCGTTCCTGTTCGGCCGCTGGGCCTGGGACGGTTACCTGTTCGACGCGCCGATCAGCGGGCCCGGCCATGACCTGATCGACGCGACGTACGACTACGGCTTCGGACGGCTGAAGGGCATCCTTCCGCCCGACACCTACGGCGGGTACGGCACTACCGACTACAGCACCGGATACAACGCCGGTTACGGCGAATGGGGCCTGGCCAGCAATCAGCACCGCGACCAGGGGATCCTCGGTTACCAGTTCATGATCGCAAACACCCAGAGCGGCCCGTACAGCTGGTGGGAAAGCGTACAGGCCCCGGATCCGGCCTCATCCTGGACCGGCAGCCACCCCACCGCCGGCGCTGGCGCCTCACCGCACGGCTGGGGTTCGGCCGACGCGAACCTGGTGCTGCTCGACTCGCTCATCGCCGAGCGCGGCGACGGGTCCCTCATCATCGGCCGGGGAGTACCGAATCCGTGGGTCAGCGACAACAACCCCATCGCCCTGGCAAACGTGCCGATCGCCGGCCGACACCGCATGGGCCTGAACATCACGACGAACGGCGCGCGGGTAACCCTGACCCTGTCGGGAAGCAGCCCAGCCGGCCCGGTCCTGTTCCAGTTGCCGGCGTTCGTGAACAACATCGCGTCCTCCACCGCCGGCGCTATCGACGAGGCCACCGGAACCGTCACGTTGCCCGCCATGGCGCGCACCGTGACAATGACTCACCCGGCCACCTGACGCGGGCCAGCCCAGGCCAGCGTCGGCGCGACTACGGCCGGGCCCTTGGTGGGCCCGGCCGTGTTTTCGAGGATTAGACGGTGACGTCGTGGTAGGCGGGCGGGCTGTTAGCAGCCTCCATTCCAGCGGTGATGGAGGAGGGATTGAAGCCCTTGACGACCAGCCAGACGCCAAGCGAGAACTCCCAAGCAGCTACCGGGAAGGTCGCGATCGCCGCGAACGCGGAGACATGCCCGATGCCGCCGCCGAACATCGTTGCGATTACGGCGGCGATGAGCAGGGGGGCTCCGATGAGTCCTAGCACGGGAATGACACGTGGCACGAGCCTGGACCGGTACATCAAGGAGCCAAGCAGCAGTGCGTTCACGCACGGCATGAGGGTCTGTCCGAGCAGCATCGTCCAGTTGTAGATCGCGACGTGCGACGCGCCGGTGGTGACGAGCGCGGCCGCATTTGCCCCGGCCGCTCCGCCCAGGTCGTGCCGCAAGGTCACCAGCGAAAGCAGGCTGACGACACCGGTGAAGATCATGGCGGCTTCAAGGAGGCGAGCGGCGACGAAGCCAAGCGCGACGCCTTCGTTCTGCCGCTTGACTACCGGGTACAGCGTGACGGCGGTGCCGATGCCGGCGAGGGCGACGACCACCTCGAGGAAGGCGCCCACGACCACGCCAGTGTGGCTGCCGGAGCTGAGGATCCAGTCCCGATGGTTCTTCACGGGGCCGTAGAGGGCGAGTGTGGGGATCGAGATGAAGGTGATCAAGTAGAAGACGCCCGCGACGAGCGCGGTCTTCCTTGCCGAAGTCATCGGGATTCCTTTCGCCGGCGGTTTCGCTGCCGTGGTGCGTATGGTGGCCGTCATGTCGGTCTCCTTCGGATGAGTTACTGGGGCTCGATGGTGGGCCCGTTAGGCTGGCCGGGTTGGACCTGAGTGACCGAGACCAGCGGCAGGCCTAGGTCGCGCACTTTCTGGAGCAAGCCATGGAGCGCGGCCTGGTCTACTACCGGGCCGCAGATTATGGTGGTGCCGTCGCTGGAGTTGGTGAGGCTCAGTCCGTCAAACCAGGCGGCCCACCGGGAATCGAGGTGCCCCCTGAGGCGGATTTCGTACCGTCCCGGGCTGTGATGAGGGCCGTTCGGTATTTCGCCCATCTGCCCTCCCTTCAGCTGTCGCCTGGCTGGATGGATCTCAGCCGGCGTTTCGGGCGTTGCTGGTTGATCGAAAGGTAGGAGGCAACGTGATGAGGACGCATCACCACGTGTGGTGATTGACGTGGTGATCTGGCCGTTCGGCCCCGGTTAGCGGTCGCCGGCTCGCGGCAGGTCGAGTTCCCTGGCCCGGCGGACCGCGGCCCGGCGGTTGTTCACACCGAGCTTGGCGTAGATGTTCTTGGTGTGCGTCCGCACGGTGTTCAGCGACACCACGAGCTCGCGAGCGATGTCCGGGCCGTCCAGGTCGGTCCCGAGCAGCCGAAGCACGTCCAGCTCGCGTGCGCTCAGCGGCTCGACCAAGCCCTGACTGGCGGGCGTGCGGTCCTCGGTCTTGCTCACGGCGGCCAGGAGCCGACGGACGTAGCTCGGGGCGATCCCCTGTTTCGCGGCCGCTCTGAGCAGGGAGGCCATAGGCGGGCCCTCATCGACGAAGATCCGGACGTAGCCCTCCGGCTCAGCCAGCGTCAGCGCGCGTTGCAGTTCTGCAAGCGCAGCGGGGATGTGGCCTCGCGCCTGGCGGGCCAGCGCCTGCAGCACCAGGATCTCGATGACGCTTCCCGTCCTCGCCCCCTCTTCGGCCGCTCCCAGGAGGCGCTCCAAGAGCCGGCTCGCCTCGTGAACGGAGCGCTCCGCGCGCTCGGCCGCGTACCGGGCCAAGAGCATCCTGGCCAGGGTGATGTGCTCGAACTCGCGCAGGTAGCTGAGGTCGTCGTCGGCGGATAGACCTCGCTCACGGGCCCAGCCGAGCGCTTCACCCCACTCCCCCTGCGCGACCCGCACCCGCGCCGTCAACGCCGGGACCGGCCGCACGTTGGGGAAGAAATCACCCACATACAGGCGCTCCGCCTCGCTGAGCAGGTTGAGTGCGCCGCCCAGATCTCCTTCAGCCTCCCGTATCCGCGCCATCGCGACCCGCCACCGATACCGGTTCTGCGGCAACCCGGTGTGCTCGCCCAGCTCCTGGCTCCGCAGCAATTGCTGCGTGGCGGCAGGCAAGTCGTCGCGCTCGCGGTGGAGCTCGCTCATCCCTACGTGCATGTCTGCCGTTCCCCGCAGAACCGCCCCGCCCTGCTGGGGTGCACGCCGCAATGCCTGCTCGTAGGTGCGCATGGCCTCGCCGAGGCGGCCTTGCGCACGCCGGATATCCGCCAGCGCGATCGCGCACCCGAAGGTATCGGCGATGTGCCCGGCCCGCCGCAGTCCCGCCATGCATTCGGCATACGCCGAGTGCCCTGCCTCGAGGTCCCCGCTCGCCCAGGATGCGAGCCCCATGAGTCCCGCTGCCGAAGCACGGCCGAGGTGGTCGTCAGCAGGCGAAAGTTCGAGCGCCCGCCCGGCGTGCCGCACGGTGCCGGGCACATCGCCCCGGGTCAGGGCCTGGGCGGCACGGTAAAGCTCGATCTCCGCCGGCAGGCGGCGAAATTCCTCGTCGTCGACGACGACCATCTCCGCCGCTGGGGCTTGGGGTCCCTGACGCATACCTGTCGCCCCGTCCAGCCACCGCTCGGCGTCCCGCAGCCGGACCTCAACGCCCTCGAGCTCGCCACCAGCCAGCAGCGCCCCGGCAAACCCGACGCTGAGCACGGGCCTGACCCGGATCAGCTCGTCGGGAAGGGCCTGGAGCCAGCCGTGCACCGCGGCCTCCTGCCTGCTCCTGCGCATGGCCGGAATCGCCAGCTCGACGAGGTCCGCCGCTCGCTCGAAATCGCCGGCGGCCAGCGCGTGGCGGATCGCCTCGGGCGGATCGCCGTGCTGCTCATACCACCCGCTCGCCCGCCGGTGCAGGTCAGGAACGTCGTCGGGCTGCTCGTCCCGCAGGCGCGCGTGCAGGACGTCGGCGAAGAGCTGGTGATAGCGATACCACCGGCGGCGGTCATCAAGCGGGACCAGGAACAGGTTCCCCCGCTCCAGCGCCGCCAGCTTGGCCTGGCCACCGTCCTGGCCGGTGACGGCATCGCACAGCGGGCCGCTCAGCCGGTCCAGGATGGAGGTCTGCAGCAGGAACTGCTGGACATGCTCGGGCTGACGCTGCAAGACCTCCTCGGCCAGGAAGTCGACGATGTACCTGTCATCCCCGGCGAAGCCGTCGATGAACGCGGTGACGTCCTCTCGCCCCTGCAGCGAGAGCGCCGCCAGCTGCAGCGCGGCGATCCACCCTTCGGTGCGCCCCTCCAGCGCTGCGACATCGGCTGCCGTCAGCACCAGTCCCATTACCCCGTTGAGGTACGCCGCGGCCTCGCCGGGCGTGAAGCGCAGATCGGCGGCGCGGATCTCGACGAGTTCGCCACGCCCCCGCAACCGCGCCAGCGGCAGCGCCGGATCGGCGCGGCTGCCGATCACCAGGTGTATCCGCGGGGGTAGATGCTCCAGCAGGAAGGCCATCCCGTCCTGCACGTCGCGCGCGTCGATGACGTGGTAGTCGTCGAGCACAAGCACGACATCGTCCGGGAGGGCGTCGAGGTCGTTGAGCAGGGTGACAAGGCCCGCCTCGCTCGGCGGCTGGGGCGGCTGCAGGTGCGAGAGCGCACTTGCACCATCCCCGGGCGCTGCCGTCTTCAGCGCGGCGACAAGGTACGTCCAGAACGACGCGGGATCGTTGTCGCGCTGGTCGAGCGACAGCCACGCCACGGACCGTCCACCGGCCGGAGCGGCTGCCAGCCACTCCGCCAGCAGCGTCGTCTTGCCGAACCCGGCCGGAGCCGAGACGAGCGTCAGCGCCGACTCCACCCCACGGCTCAGGCGTTCACTCAGTCTCGGACGCGCTACCAGACCGCGCCGCCACCTGGGGACGTGGAGCTTGGTCTCGAGCAATGGGCCTGCCATGACCACCGCCCCTCAGGAGCCAGTCTTCACGTGATCCCACCGTACGCGGAATCCCGGCAGACCCGGCCGAGCGGCTCGTCGAGCCGGGCGAGAGCTGGCATCGGCTGCGGCGCGGAGCTAGCCAGATGCCTGCTGGCTGGAATCGATCGCGCGCTGATAGCGCCTTGTCAGCTTGCGCAGCGCGTCCACCAGCTCCGGCGAGTCCACGATCGTGAAGTCCGCGTCCAGCATTCCCAGATACAGGGCGAGCATCTCCGGATGGTCCGAGCCCGGCTCGAACGCGCACTGGTCCTCGCCCAGGGACTGCACCGCCACGGGGATCGGCAGCCGGCCCCGAACGTATGCCGCGGGCGCGTGCACGATCACCCGCGCCCGGTACCGCCAGGTCGCCTCGCTGATTCCGCGTGCCACCTGCGCCGCGATCTCCCGGTCGGGCGGTAGCGCACGGGGAGTGAAGCGCGGCCCTGCCGGCGTCCGCGGCTCGATCCGGTCGGCCCGGAAGGTACGCCAGGCGTCCCGGTCGGTGTCCCACGCCCATAGGTACCAGCGCTGCCGGTCGTTCACCAGGCGGTACGGCTCCACCGAGCGCTGGCTGGCCGCCCCGGAATGCGCCCGGTAGCCAAACCGGAGCCGCTCATGGTCCCGGCACGCGCTCGCGATCACGGTCAGCACGTCCGGGTCCACCTGCGGGCCGCGCGACGGCATCGGCAGCGCGGAGGCCTGGAAAGCGCTGACCTTGGGGCGCAGCCGCGAGGGAAGCACCTGCTGCAGCTTCACCAGCGCACGCACCGAGGTCTCCTCGATCCCCGCGATCGAGCCGCTCGCAGCGGTACGCAAACCGACCGCGACCGCCACTGCCTCCTCGTCGTCGAGCAGGAGCGGTGGCAGGGCACCACCTGCGCCGAGCCGGTACCCGCCGGCCACGCCCGGCCGCGCGTCGACCTGATAGCCGAGCCCGCGCAACCGGTCCACGTCCTTGCGGATGGTGCGGGTAGTGACGCCGAGCCGGGTGGCGAGCTCGGTACCGGTCCAGTCGCGCCGGGCCTGCAACAGGGACAGCAGGCGAAGCAGCCGCGCGGAAGTTTCGAGCATTCTTCGATCCTGGTGGCTATCTAGGAATGATCCTTTCCTTTATTGTCCCTAGCCTTCTCCACGTGAGCACAAGAGCTCGTGGCTAAGCACCCCGGCCGTACCGGCCCCGTTGACAAGGAGAAGCGCGTGAGCGACGGCATCCAGCCCTTCCGCATCGAGATCCCCCGGGCCGACGTTGACTACCTGCACGACCGGCTCGCCAACGCCCGCTGGCCCGGCGAGCTGCCCGGCGTGGGGTGGAGCCGCGGCGTACCGCTGGGCTACCTGAAGGAACTCGCCGAGCACTGGCACACGCAGTACGACTGGCGCGCACAGGAGGCGCAGCTCAACTCCTACCCACAGTTCACCACCGAGATCGACGGCCAGCGCATCCACTTCCTGCACGTCCAATCCGGCCAGCCCGGCGCCAAACCGCTGCTGATAACTCACGGCTTCCCCAGTTCCGTCGCCGAGTTCCTGCACCTGATCGAGCCGCTGGTCAACCCGGCCGCGGGCCAGGCCTTCCATGTCGTCGCACCGTCCCTGCCCGGGTACGCCTTCTCGACGCCGCTGAGCGCGACCGGCTGGACGATGGGCCGCACGGCACGTACCTGGGTCGAGCTGATGAACCGGCTCGGCTACCAGCGGTACGGGGTGCACGGCGGCGACGTCGGCGCCGGCGTGTCCGGCATGGTCGCCGGCCTGGATCGGGAGCATGTGATCGGCATGCACGTGGTGACCGATCCGCTGACCGCCGCGGCCACCGCTACCTTCCTCCCCGGGATGGCCGGCCGGCTCGACGGGAACGACCCGGTCGACAAGCTGATCCTGGACCGGATGGACGCGTTCACGAAAGAAGGTTCCGGTTACCTGGCGATCCAGAACAGCCGGCCGCAGACCATCGGCTACGGCCTGGCCGACTCACCGCTGCTGCAGCTCGCCTGGATCGCCGAGAAAGTCCACGAGTGGACCGACCTGCCGGTCGACCGCGACCAGCTGCTTACCACGGTCAGCCTGTACTGGTTCACCGGCTCCGGCGCCGCCGCCGCGCATACCCTGTACGAGCAGGCGCACTCGTCCGACTGGGGCGCCCCGCCGGCCGTCCCGCAGGGCTTCGCGGTCTTCGGCGCCGACGAGACGGCGCGCAAGCTCGTCCCCGCGCCGGCCGGCGCGCACTGGAGCGAGTTCCCGCGCGGCAAGCACTTCCCAGCGATGGAAGCCCCGGCCCAGCTGGCGGCGGACCTGCAGGCGTTCTACGGGCCGCTGCAATGACCTGCGCTCCTACGCGATCCCGGCCAGGACCGCGGAAACTCGGCCGAGGACATCATCGACACTTTGCGTGACCATGGTGTGCATGGACTCATCGACGTCGAAGGCGTAGGCGATCTGCGTGGTCTCGCGCGCGGCGGGAGTCAGCGTGATCGCGGTGACCGCATCGCCGGGGACCGTCATCACCAGGCGGTCCGGCTCGGACACCTCGTCGTAGCGTCCGGTCAGCGCGATCTCCTCACCGTCAGAAGAGATGACCGTCGCCTGCCAAGACCCTCCGGTCCGCACGTCCAGCACCGCCGTCCCCGGCTTGGCGGGAAGCCAGCCTTCGAAGTGACTGGGCTGCGTGAGGACCTGCCAGACCCTCTCATGCGGGGCCTTCAGGGTGCGGGTGACGGTGAACTCGCTCATCGGAATCCTTCTTGTCGTCGTCGGCCTTGCCGGTCCGCGCCCAAGATCAGGGCGCATGAGCTATGGGTCAGTGATGCACTTCGACCCTGACAGGAATGGGTCCTGTTGATAAGGTCCAATTCGGTAGATAGACCCAGGACCAATTCTGCCGGGCGATGGCGTGATCGGCGGGTCAGCCGGTGACCGGCTGTACCGCTGGAGCCCCTGGCCCGCGCACGCTGACCCGTGCTGCCACCGGGGGTTGCCCGGCCTGGCGTCAGCGTGGTCATCCTGGCCGCCGCGGGACGCTGAGGGCCGGCCATGTCCGGCGACAGGCGGCCCGGAGGGCACCGTGGGTTCCTGCTGCCGTTTCCCCAGCGGAAACGATTTTCCTCTGGGGAAACGGTGCGGAGAAGGGCACCGTGCCCGCGGACGTAGTAACTGGGACAACGCGCTAGAGGCGCCCGTTGTACGGGAGGTGGCTGAGGCGGGAACGTTTCCGCCCCCGTGTGCCGCGATGCGATCCGTCGACGTCGGTCCACCCGCGCGCCTAAGGGCAGGTGCCGCTGACCACGGAGGCGCCGCGCGCGGCGGGGTGGATCGGCAGCCCTGAGACCACAGGTACCGCCACAGCGAACGTCACGTCCCCGGCCACTGCCTGCATCTCGCGCACGATCCCGCCCGCTGTCCGTCAATGGGAGGCGGGGAAATGAACAAGACACCCGACACCAGCCAGACCGCGGCATCAGGCAACGACGAATTCGATCCCCGGGACGCGGCGGCGCTCCTTGAGCAGGCCAGACGGCAGGCGCGGCGCCAGTTCGAGCCCTACCCGCCGCTGGGGTCGCTGTTCAGGGCGGTCATCGCGCTCGCCGCCTACGGCACGATCTGGCTGTCGGTGCGCGGACAGCACCCCTACAAGTGGCCGGATGCCGCGGCCATCCTCATCGTGCTCGCGCTGGCCGCGGTCAACCTCGGCGCAGCCGTCGCCATGGCAAAGCGCGCGGTCACCGGGGTCAGCGGGAGACTGCCGATGCGGCCGGTCGAGATTACTATCATGGCCGTGGCACGGACCGCCGTGTTCGCGGTCATGGCGGCGCTGGCCTCGGCCGGAGCGAGCCGCGCGGTCGTCTACGGATGGTATCCGGCCGCGATGCCACTGATCGTGGCCGGCCTAGCCTGGGCGGGCATCATGGCGGCCCGGGCAGACTGGCCCGCATCCGGCACCGCGCTGGCAGTGGCCGCCGTCGGTACCGGGAGCGCGTTCGCGGGACCGGTCGGCGCGTGGGCAGTCGCGGGATCGGGCGTGTGCGCCGTGCTTGTGGCCAAGGCTGCCGTCATCGCCTGGCGGCAGCGCGCAGGAACGATGCGCCCGTGACCACCGACGGGCTCGACCCGCTGATCCACGTCCCCGCCCGGCTGCGCCTGATGGTGACGCTGGCGGCCCTGCCCCACGGCGACACCCTGTCCTTCACCCGCCTGCAGGACATGATCGGGCTGACCCCCGGCAACCTGATCACCCACCTGCGCAAGCTGGAAAACGCCGGATACGTGCAGACGGAAAAGACCGGCAGCGGCACCAGCGCACTGACCACCGTTGCCCTCACTCATGACGGCCGGGCCGCACTGGACCGTTACACCGCCGTGCTTCGGCAACTGCACCGCCGGGCCAGCAGATCCGGATACGACACACTCAGAGTCGACAGCCCGCCGGCAGGAATCAAGACCCGGGGGTCATCCTGCGTAGAGGGAGCCGATGATGTCGGCGTACTTGGCGTGCACGACGCGGCGCTTGAGCTTGAGCGTGGGGGTGAGTTCCTCGGTCTCGGCGGTCCACTCCACGGGCAGCAGGCGCCACCGCTTGACCTGCTGCACCCGGGCCAGCCGTTCGTTGGCGGCGGCGACTCCGGCGGCCACCTCGGCGAGCACCTGCGGGTCGCAGGCCAGCTCTGCGAGTGAGCCGGCGGTGATGCCGCGACCCCGGGCCCAGGCGGGTGCGGCTTCGCCGTCCAGGGTGAGCAGGGCGACCACGTACGGCCGGCCATCGCCGTAGGCCAGGGCCTGGCCGATCAGCGGGTGGGCCACCAGCACGTTCTCTACCGCAGCGGGGGCGATGTTCTCGCCGCCCGCGGTGATGATCAGTTCCTTCTTCCGGTCGGTCACCGAGACGAACCCGTCGGCGTCGATGGTGCCGATGTCGCCGGTGTGCAGCCACCCGTCCGGGTCGATGAGGGCCTCGGTCAGGTCGGGCCGGTTCAGGTAGCCGGGGGTGGCCAGCGGCCCGCGGGCCAGGATCTCGCCGTCGCCGGCGATCGCGACCTCCATGCCAGCGTAGGGGCGGCCGACCGTGCCGAGCTTGAATTCGGCGGGCGTGTTGGCGGTGAACGCCCCGGTGGTCTCGGTCATCCCGTAGACGTCGAGGATCTTCATGCCCAGCCCGGCGAAGAACGCGGCCACATCCGGGGGCAGCGGGGCCGCGGCGCTGAACACCGAGACGGCCTCGCCCACGCCGAGCAGGCCGCGGATCGGCCCGAGCACCTGCTCGTCCGCCGCCCGGAACTGCGCCTCGAGCTCCGGCGGCGTGGCCTGCCCGTACTGGCAGCTCTGTACGTAGCGGCGGGCGATGCCCATGGCCTGGGCCACGGCGGCCCGCTTGCCCTCGTCCTGCTCGGCGGCCAGCAGGGCCTGGATGCCGGCCCGGATTTTCTCCCACACCCGCGGCACGCCGAAGAACGCGGTCGGGCGCACCTGCCCGATCACCCGCACCAGCTGCGCCGGGTCAGGGCAGAAATGCACGTCACTGACGGCGCCGATAGCCAGGTAGATGCTGAACATCCGCTCGGCGATGTGCGCCAGCGGCAGGTAGGAGACCCAGCGGACCCGCGGCACGACGACACCCATCCGCTCGGCCGCCGCCATCTCGTACAAGATGTTCTGGTGGGTGAGCACGACGCCCTTGGGGTTGCCGGTGGTGCCCGAGGTGTACAGCAGGGCCAGCGGGTCACCGGGCTTGATCGCTGCCACCCGGGCCGTGATCTCATCCGGGTCGGCGGCGAGCCGTTCCCGGCCCAGCGCCATCAGGCCGTCCCAGGTCATGTACCGGTCACCGGCCGGGCAGGCCACCGGGTCCCGGACGATGATCGTGGTGAGCCCCGGCAGCTGATCCAGGACCGGCTGCCAGCGGGCCAGCTCGGCCGCCCCGTCGAGCACCGCGATCCGGGCATCACAGTCCGCGGCTACGTACCCGATCTGCTCCGGCGCCAGCGTGGCATACAAGGTCACCCCCAGGCCGCCCGCATGGACCGCGCCGAGGTCGGCCAGCACATGCTCGCTGCGGTTCGGGAGCATCAGCGCGACCCGCTCGCCGGGCGCCAGCCCCAGGGCGGCGAACCCGGCTGCCACCTCCAGCACCCGCTGCCGCACCTGCGACCAGGTCAGGGACTGCCAGCCGTTCCCGGCGCCGGCACCGGCCTCATCGGAATACGCCCGGACATCACCGGACGTCTCGGCGACGTGCCGCAACTCATCGCACAAGGTGCGGCCCGCGGTCACACCCTCGATCTCAGCCCGCCGCCGGACTATGTCGCTGCTCACGGTTCCCCTCCACCTCCCCGCCCGGGCCGCCCGCCAGCCCGGGACCAGACACGCGCCCAGGCCAAGCCGCCGTCATGACCGCTGCTGGCTGCGCGAGCAAGTTGCGTTTGCCGAATCTGGGCCATCAGCTCTCGACGATCGAGGCTGTGACCGAACCCCCCGGTTGTTGGCCTGGCTATGGTCTAAGAAAGTCTGATCCTCCCGAAGCCGCGAATCAACCCCGCAGCAGGACCGCCGGGCGGGCGGATCGCCGGTCAATCGTGCGGATGGGGCTGGACGAGGGGGAGGAAGATCTCGTCGACGATCCCGGTCTCGCCGCCGCCGTTCTGGCGTTCCGCTGGGAACCCCAGCGGCCGGCCCAGCGACGCGGCCCCCGGACAGCCCACAACGCGGCATCGCCGGGCACGGCGCCATGATCCGAGGGTGTCACGGGCATCCAGGTCCTCGAACGCCACACCACGCTAAGTTAGCTCGCTGCCACAGACTCCAGTTCTTCTGGCGTGTGATAGCGGGTCCCGACCTGAGCCGCCTTCCCGGGATTCCGCGTGCGCCAGATCGCGTAGTAGCCAGCGCCGATCGCGGTCCAGGCCAGGAACACGTAGGGCAGCCAGACATAGGCGCCGCTAAGGGCGGGGAATACGTTGCCGGGAATGTACTGCGGCAGCCAGTTGGCCCAGAATACGAAGGCCATGATCGCGGCGCCAAGCAGGCCCAGTACCCAGGCCAGCGAGGCCGGCGAACCGGCCCGGCGCAGGAAGACCGGGGCGCCTATGCCAACCAGTGCGTACCCGAGCATAAAGCCGAAGGTCGCAACCCGCTAATTACATGTCCTCACGTTTGGCGGCTTGCCGGGAGTGCGGCCCGCCAGTATCGGCATATCGGGTGAGGGGTGGCTGCTAAGGAATCCGTTCGGCTTACAGTAAGTAGAAATCCCATAGCCGCAGGACATTGCCGGCCGGTCATGAAGGCGCACGCCGAAGAGCTCAGTCCTGGTGGTGGCAGTGCCCCGCCGGCGGCACGTCGAGGGCGGGGTTGCCGTCGAAGAACCCGTCGGCCCTGAGCTGGAACCCGACGCGGGTGACCGGCATCACCGGCCAGTCCTCCGGGCGCACCACGTGGTGAGCGGTGAACGTGTGCCAGAGCACCAGGTCAGTGTTCTCCAGCGGGCGGTCGGCCGCGGTCCAGGCCGGCAGGCCATCCCCGCCGGGATGCTGGTTGGGATAGTCACCGGCCGGGAACCGCTGATCGGGATCGTACGCGGTGACCCACAGGTGCCTGGTGGCGAACTGGGCCCGCCGCATGACGTGGGTGTCGGGCTGACAGAAGGGCAGGACGCTGTCCTGGGGCATCAGCTTGTAGGCGACCGGCTCGCCGGTGGCGTTCGGCCGGCCGGGGTTGGTGATCTTCCAGTAGCGGGCGGCGCGCCCGTCAGCCACCCGCTGCGCCTCGGACTCGCGGCGCAGCGGGGTCTGCCGGACCACCCAGGCGTTGCCATGCGGGTTCCCGGGGCCGGGCGGCAGCGCCACAGAGTCGCACTCATAGACGGTGTTCTGCGGGCCATCGACCATCATGTCCAGCCGTACGCAGAAGATGTGCTGGTGGTTGGGACCGTAGAGCTGGGGGGCGACCAGGGTGCCGTGGGCCGGCTTCTGTCCCTCGGGCAGGGCCCCGTTGGAGATCACGCCGGTCAGCTTGACCTCGTATTCGATGGTGCCGTCCTGGTAGAGGTACCAGAAGTAGCCGTACTCGTAGTTGCCGACGGTGGCGATCATCGAGACCACCAGCCGCCGCGAGCGCCGGACCTCGGTCTTGCCGCTCCGCCAGTCGGCGTGCTTCCACGAGATGCCGTGGTCTTCCTCGTGCAGGCAGATCGCGTTCTTGATCAGCTGCGGGTGGCCGTCGTTGTCGTTCAGCCAGGCGTCGAAGTAGCGGATCTCGCCCAGGCAGTCGCAACCCAGCTCGAGGCTGTTGGCCAGTACCCCGATGCCGTATTCCCCCATGTCGAAGACGTTCTTGCGGTAGTGCGCCGGACTCGGGTCGCCGTAGGGGATGAACATCTCCGCGAGCGAGGCGCGATAGATGAGCGGCCGGAGTGTTCCCTGGTCCTGGTAGCTCACCAGGTAAAGGACCAGCCCCTCGCGGGGGGTGAAGCCGACCTGGAACCGCCATTTCTGCCAGCTCACCTCGTGTCCGTCCACGGTGAAGCTGGTGCCTTCCGGCTGGGCGATCTCCACCGGCGTCAGATCCTGCCGGGGGCCGTCGGGGAAATGCGGCACGTTTCCGGCGTCGCGGATCCCTTCGGAGGTGTAGTTGCCGCTGCGGGGCGGCAGGGGCACCACCCCGTGGTCCTCGATATCCACCACCTCCATGCGGTCGAGGTCGAAGCGGACGATCAGGCCCTCGACCGGGCGGGCGTATCCGTTGTCGTCGGGATCCCCCTGGCGCACCCAGGTCAGCGGCCGGACGAACCGGCCGTGGCCTGCGTCGTCCTCGGGGCCGTTGTAGCCGACTGACCAGGGGTCGATCATCACCATGTCGAAGTCGGTGATGCCACGGCGGCGCATCGCCTCCTGCCAGCGGGCGTCCTTCCTGACCGCCTCCTCGGTGGCCAGGAACTCTTCGAGCATGACCGCCGGCTGGACGCCGGGCACCTCCCGCCATAGGCGCACCTCGGCGGCGGTGATCGAGACCACCGCCTCGTAGGTCCTGCGTTCGGCCCGCTCCCGGATCACGACATGCGCCTCGCGCTCGAATGCCTCGCCCCGCTGGTAGCGCAGGACCGCGTCCTTGGCTGGTTCCCGCAGCGTGACGTAGACGAAGCGGGCGCTCGCGGCCAGGCCGCGGTCCCGCTTGAGGACCCGGCTGGCGGTCTCGATCTCCTCCGCCGTCAGCGGCTCCAGCGGATGCCGAACCTCCACCCTGGCGTGCTCAGCCGTCTTCACCATCCGCTCCTTCCCTGGCTCCCGAAGCCACGGACACTCGCAGACGGCAGTGGGCGTCATGCCGCCGACCGCGACGAGAAGCTGGCCGGAGCGGCTCACGGTCTCCATGCGCGCCGGGAACCATGCAGATTTGGGCGGTTCCTCCCGGTCTTACCGCAGACAAATTGGTACGTCAAGAGGATGAATTCATCCTTCGCAGCGACCCGGCAATAGTCCTCCAGCTATTCGCGGATACTTGAGCGCTGAGGCAGTCGCGCTGCCAGCCCCCGCCGATCTCAGGCCGGCCGCCCGCGCACACATGGCCCTTGTATCAAACGGACTATTCGACTTATTTGATGTACACTTCGAAGCTGAACCTCTGTAATCTGCGGCAGCCCTAGCCTGGCGGTTTCGTGACGGGCGGCGGGGGGCTTCACCTCTCAACTGGGAAGTGCTTCGAACCGGGGGAATAGAGCTTGTCACAAGGGTCCATTCCGCGTCGGCCCTGGGGCACTTCCATGTAGCCTGCCGCCGCCCGCCCCGGGATCGACCTCGGTGAAAGCCGGCCCGGAGGGCGCGCGGTTGGTATCAGTTGGCGATGGATACATGCCGGCGCACGGCCGCCGGGTCGCCGAGCAGAGTGAGCATGCAGCTGGCCAGGTCGGCGCGCGAGATCGTGAATCCGTGTGGCAGGTTGCGGTCGATCGCGGTGCGGTAGGTACCCTTGGCGGCTTTGCCGGTCAGCGAGGGCGGGCGGAAGATGGTCCAGTCCAGGTCGCTTTCCCGGATCTCCTCCTCGCCGCGGCGCATGTCGGCGCAGACATGGCGGAGGAACGTGCGCCGTGCTACGGGCTTGAGCAGGTAGCGCAGGTAGGGGCTTTCGCCTTCGTCGGCGACGACGGAGCCGCTGACCTGCAGGAGCCGGCGGGTCCCGGTTGCCTGCATGGCCTTGATGATGCTGCGCAGGCTGTCCTGGATGACCGTGGTGGGGCCGGTGCCGCGGGGGCCTACCGCGGAGATTACGGCGTCCGCGCCCGCTATGGCCGGGCTGATCGAGGCGGGGTCCATGACGTCGGCGGTGACGGTCCGCAGCTGCGGGCGGGCCGGGACGGCCAGGCGGGCCGGGTCGCGGACAACCGCCGTGACGTCATGACCGGCCGCAAGCGCCTGGTCGACGAGGCATGTTCCGGTGGCGCCTGTCGCGCCGAGGATGGTGAGTTTCATCGTGTTCGCCTTTCCTGGGTTCAGTTCGGTGTGCGCTAGCCCGAGGTGCCGGCTGGGCCGGGTCTCCGGTACATTGGTTCTGCAACCCATATAATACGGAGATCATATCATATGGAAACGGTATCACCGGCAAGCGGGCCGGATGAGGCACGGCACCGCAGGCGGCTGAACCGCGCGATCAAGGAGTCACTGCGCGACCTAGGCGCCCAGCTGGCCATGCTCAACCACAATGTCGGCGCGCGCCTGGACCTCAAGGCGGCTGACCTGGAATGCCTTGATCTCATCACCCGGTACAGCCCGCTCAGCCCGAGCGCCCTGGCCCAGCGGGCCGGACTGCACCCCGCCACCTTGACCGGCATCCTGGACCGGCTCGAACGCGGCGGCTGGATCGACCGCGACCGCCACCCCTCCGACCGCCGCGGTGTCGTCCTGCGGGTAGCGCCCGGCCGCGGCGCGGAGATCCTCCGCCTCTACCTCGTCGACTCCGGGATGAACACCGCGATGGACCAGATCTGCGCGGACTATGACGACGAGGAACTCGAGCTCCTCGACGGCTTCCTGCGCCGCACAGCCGACGCCGGCCGGACCGCCGCCCAAAGGCTCGCCGGACGCTGACACGCGAGAGCATGCCGGCATCGAGCCAGGTCCGGCCGGTGAATCCGGCTCGGGCTCGGCAGGGCGTGGTTACCGAGCCCAGCGCATGATCAGCAGGTCGCGCCTTGCCGCCAGCTCGATCAGTCCGCGGCGGGTCCTGGGCGACACCGGCCCGAACGGCGCGCGCGTCCGGTCCGAGGCGATGATGCCGCCCTCGGCCAGCAGGATCTTCTGCGCGCGCAGGCCACACTGGCGGTTCTCGAAATGGATGAGCGGTAGCAGGTCTTCCCAGGCGCTTACCGCGCCGGCCCGGTCACCTGACAGGTAGCCGCGGACGATCTGGCCGAGTTCGGCGGGGACCGTCGAGCTCGGCATGGTGCCCCTGGCCCCGGCGTCCAGGTCCGGGATCAGCGTGACTGACTCCTCGCCGTCGAAGGGGCCAGGCAGGCTGTCGCCGAGGGCGCTGACCAGCGCGTGCAGCTTGTCTGCGGCCTGTGGCACCTCGATCTTGGCGTACTGCACCTGGGGCACCTGCCGGACCAGGTCGATCAGCAGGCTTACCGGCAGCGGCGTGGACGACAAGGGCGCGTCCTGCACCATGACCGGGATGTGGATCGCGTCCGCCACCTGCTTGAAGTACTCGATCACGGCGGGTCCGGGAACGGTAAGCGTGGCCCCGAAGAAGGGCGGCATGATCATCACCATCGCCGCGCCCATGTCTTGCGCGGCGCGGCTGCGCGCGGCGGCGACCCGCACACTGTAATGGCTGGTGGTGATGACCACGGGGAGCCGTCCCGCGACCCGCTCCAGCAGCGTGCGGGCGATTGCGTCGCGTTCGGCGTCGGTCAGGGAGAACTGCTCGGAATAGTTGGCGAGCAGGCACAGCCCGTCGACCCCGGCGTCCATCAGGTAGTCCACGACGCGCACCGTGCCGCCCAGGTCAACGGTCTGGTCGTCGTGGAAGATCGTCGGCACAACCGGCACGACGCCGGTCAGCGGAGCAGCCGTGTGCGGGTTCTCCAGGTGGGCTCATACGTTCATGTCCGGTAGCCATCAGTCTGACCCCAGTGGCTCGGCCACCACCCAGCCGCCCAGGCCGGAACCCGCACCCTTCCGCCGCCACCCGGGTACCTCCGAAGACCTCGCAGCACACAACGCGGCACCCATGTGAGCGCGTTTCCGCGGAAGCGGTTTGTGAAATTCTGCACAAGACGCTTCCGCGGAAACGTCGCGGCTACCAGTTTGCAGGCGTTATCCGGCGGGTTCGATGCTGGGCGGTAGCCAGGCGTGGCCGTTGAACAGGTCGCGGAGGGCGCCGGGTTTGCTGATGCCCATTTCGCGGCGGTGGACAGGTAGGCCGACTGGAGGCCGGTACGCGTGAGGCGGCGAATCTGCCGGTTCTCACTAGCCAGCGGGCGGATCGCCGGGCCGGGCCGTCGGAGTGCTTGTTGCTCCGCCAGGCAGGGACGGGCAGGCCCCGGCTGGTCAGTAGCGGGCCGGGCGGGCTAGCTGGGTCCATGCCAGCGGATCGAGGGTGCCGTTGACGGCGGCTTCGGCGACATCGGTGAGGCGCTGGTTGCTGTCGCGGGCGTAGCTCAGCAACCGGGAGAAGGCTTCCGCCATGCCGACGCCGGCGCGCTCTGAGACCACGCCTTTGGCCTGCTCGATTGCCGCGCGGCTGGTTAGGGCGTTAGCGAGCTGCTCGTTCAGGCTCTGGGCTTCGGCGGTGGCACGATGCTGCACGATGCTCAAAGTGGCAAGGTCGGCGAAGGCCCGGGCGACGATGATATCCGCTTCGTCCATCGGGGTCTGCGTGACCCTGAGCAGGCTCAGGGCGCCGAGAGTCATCTCCCGCCACCGCAGCGGCAGGGCGGACGCCGACTGGAAACCCGCTTCGAGTGCGGCCTTGGAGAACGACGGCCAGCGGTCGGACCCGGCCGCCAGGTTCTCGTGTTCGACGCGCTCGCCGGTGCGGAAGGCGTCAACACAGGGGCCTTCCTGGGCCTGGAGCTCGAACAGCTCCAGCAGGCGCATCGCCTCACTGGACGAGGCCACCAGCCCCAAGGTGCCCTCGGGATGGATCAGCATCACTGGAGAGGCCAGCATCACCCCGGCGGCGGAGACGCCGAGCAGGTTGACGCACCGATCCGCCAGCCCGGTCAGCAGGTCTACGACGTCGTAATCCCCGACCAGGTTGTCGGCCATCTCGACCAGCGCCCGGACCACGTCGGCTTCTCGGGTCATCTCAACTCACCCCCCGAGCCCGGCGGCCCGTCACGGCCTGGCGGGACGCCGGTGCAGGCCCCGGCCGACGGGACCCATTCTAGCAGCGGCCTGTCTCCGCCGTAGCGGGCCGGGCGGTTGGGGTTCACCGCAGCCGGAGCCTGCGGGCGACGACGTCCCCGGCCCCATCGGCGAGCCGACGATCGTTGCTGAAGGCGTATACCCGCGGGCGGATGAGCGCCTCGGTGACGCTGACCCCCATCTGGACAAAGACCATGCCCGCGGCGCCGCAACGCCCTAGCCTGACCGCCCGGGCGCAGGCCAGTCCGGCCGACGGGAATCGAACACCACATCCCTGATGTCCCTGATCGCCAGGTCCAGCTCGCTGATGGCATGCTGGACCCTGCCAGCGGCACGGTGATCGCCGATCAGCCCCAGCGCGGCTTCCAGGGCCGGTCCCGCCGAGAACAGCAGGCGCACCACGATGTCGCTCAGCTCCCCGGCGATCCGGGCGCGATCTTCGGCCAAGCGCAGCATCATCTCCGGCGAGCCGGCAACTGTGCTGGCCGGGGGACTGCGAGTAGGCCGCACGCCGGGCCCGGGCGGTCCCGGTATCCCGTCCGCGAGGGCAGTTGCCACGCTGGATGATTCGCGCATCGCTAACGCACCTCGGTCCTATCCGGCCATGACTGGGCGTGCCGCCAAGGGTCCGGAGCGACGCGGTTACCTGCGCAAGCCTGGCGCAGGATACTGCCCTGGTTTCTCCCCCGAGACTACGCCGGTGCCGCGTCCCGCGACAGGTGCCCTGGCCGCTGCCGCGGCCGGCCACCCCGGTAGCTGCCCGGACCGGGCACGCGGCAGCCGGGAAGGGTCGTGCCGGCCGAGCCGCGGTGCGGCAGCTTTCACGGGCGGCAACTGGACGGCGTCTACTCAGGACGGCACCGGACGGGCTGGCCGGGCCCAGGCCGCGGGACCCAGGGTGCCGTCGATGGCGGCCTGGGCGACATCGGTGAGGCGCAGGTTGTGGTTGCGGGCGTAGGCCCGCAACCGGGAGAAAGCCTCGGCCAGGTCGACGCCGGCCCGCTCGCAGATCACCC
>Ga0137380_10000334_pt1 | contig 33289 bp, 27 predicted proteins | sample SagtaG_17_FD_104809 | JGI IMG/M metagenome (GOLD analysis project Ga0137380, IMG submission 104809) | Vadose zone soil microbial communities from Sagehorn Ranch, Mendocino, California, USA - Sage2_L_100_16 metaG | ecosystem: Environmental > Terrestrial > Soil > Vadose zone | place: USA...
CCGCGACCTCGGACCGGCACGTGGTGACGATCCCGCTGGATGCCTCCGACCAGTCGGAGGTCAAGGCGGGTGACACGGTGAGCATCACGCTGCCGGACGGGACGACCACGCCGGGCATGATCTCCTCGGTGGGCACGGTGGCGACCACCACGCCCGGGTCGGGGCAGAACCCGGCCACGACGATCCCGGTGCAGGTGACGCTGACCGATCCGGGGACGGCGGGAACCCTGGACCAGGCGCCGGTGACGGTGAACATAACCACCGAAAGCAGCCCCGGCCCGGTCCTCGCGGTGCCGGTGACGGCGCTGGTGGCCCAGTCGCCGGGGGGGTACGTCGTGGAGGTCGTCCGCCCGGGGAACACGCGGCGCTGGGTGCCGGTGACGCCCGGGATCTACGACGGCGCTGACGGGCTGGTGCAGGTGACCGGGGCGCTGGCGCCCGGGCAGCGCGTCGTGGTGGCGGCGTCGTGACCGCCGCAGGGGCGGCTCTGGTCCGCGGGGACGGGCCGGGCGGGATGCCGGTGCTGGAGCTGGAGCAGGTGTCGAAGATGTACCCGGGGCAGCCGCCGGTGCGGGCGCTGGACCGGGCGAGCCTGGCGGTGGCCGCCGGGGAGCTGGCGGCGGTGGTCGGCCCGTCGGGGTCGGGCAAGTCCACGCTGCTGCACCTGATGGGCACGCTGGACAAGCCGACTGCCGGGACGGTGCGGGTCACCGGCCTGGACGCGGCGCGGATGACCGACCGGGAGCTGGCCGGGCTGCGGGCGTCCCGGATCGGGTTCGTGTTCCAGCAGTTCTTCCTCGCCGAGCACCAGAGCGTGCTGGGCAACGTGGCCGACGGGCTGCTGTATGCCGGGGTGCGGCGCGGCGAGCGGCGGCTGCTGGCGCTGCAGGCCCTGGACCGGGTCGGGCTGGCGCACCGGGCCGCTGCCCGGCCGACCCAGCTGTCGGGCGGCGAGCGGCAGCGGGTCGCGATCGCCCGGGCGGTGGCGGGCGCGCCGCCGGTGGTGCTGGCTGATGAGCCGACCGGGAACCTGGACTCGGCCACCGGCGCTGCCATCCTGGCCCTGCTGGAGGAGCTGAACGCCGCCGGGACCACGATCATCATCATCACCCACGACCACGCGGTCGCCGCCCGGACGCGGCGGCGCATCGAGATGCTCGACGGGCACATCATCGCCGACACCGCCCGCTCCCAGCCCGCGCGGGAAGGACCATCATGATCACCACATCACGACGGCCGGCCACCCCGGCCGCGGCCCGGCTGCGCCCGGCCGACCTGGCCGCCCTCGCCAGCATCGGGCTGCGGACCCGCAAGCTGCGCGCCGGGCTGTCGGCGCTGGGCATCGCGATCGGCGTCGCGGCGATCGTCGCCGTCCTGGGCCTGGCCGCCTCCTCCTCCGCCGCGCTGCTGGCCGAGATCCGGGCGCTGGGTACCAACCTGCTGACCGTCACTAACGGGCAGACCCTCGGCGGCGCCACCGCCGAGCTGCCGGAGGCGGCGCCGGGGATGATCGGCCGGCTGCCCGGGGTCACCGCGGTGCAGGACACCGGCACCGTCGGCAACGTCAGCGCCTACAAGTCCCCGCTCATCCCCTCGATCGAAACCAACGGTCTCAGCGTGGAGGCCGCCACCCTGAACCTGCCTGCGGTGGCCGGCACCAGCCTCGCGCAGGGCCGGTTCCTGAACGCGGCGACCGCCCGCGAGCCGGTCGCGGTGCTCGGCGCCGTCACGGCGCGGTTGCTGGGCTTCGACCGGATCCGGCCCGGGATGCGGATCTGGGCCGGCGGCCAGTGGTTCTACGTGACCGGCATCCTCAACAAAGACACCTATGTCCCCGAGCTCGACTCGGCGGTCCTGGTCGGCTTCCCGGCCGCCCAGAAGTACCTGCACTTCGACGGCCACCCCTCGGAGATCTACGTCCGCACCGTGGATACCCCGGCCGCCACCACCGCGGTGGATAATCTGCTCGGCGCGCAGTCCAGCCCGGAAAACCCCAGCCAGGTCACCGTCTCCCAGCCCTCGGACGCGCTCACCGCCCAAGCCGACGCCAAGGGCGCGCTCGACACCCTGTTCCTCGGGCTGGGCGCGGTCGCGCTGCTGGTCGGCGCGATCGGGGTGGCCAACATCATGGTCATCTCGGTGCTGGAGCGCCGCCAGGAGATCGGGCTGCGCCGGGCGCTGGGCGCCACCCGCGGCCAGATCCGCGCCCAGTTCCTGGCCGAGGCGATCCTGCTGTCCCTGGCCGGCGGCGCCGCCGGAGTCGTCACTGGCGCGGCCGCCACCGCCATCTACGCCCACGCCCATGGCGAGGCCGTCGTCATCCCGCCCGGCGCCTGGGCCGGCGGCCTGGCCGCCGCCCTGCTCATCGGCGCCGCCGCGGGACTGCTGCCTGCCATCCGCGCCGCCCGCCTGTCCCCCACTCAGGCGCTCTGGAGCATCTGACAGCACAGGCACCGCGAACAGCGTCATCCGCCGGATGCCGCTGCGAGCAGCGACCAATGACATTTGTACCGGGGAAGGCCGGATAGATCGCACTACAGGGAGATGGGTGCCGCTGGCCAGGACAGAGGCATGACAACGACACCGCTCGGCGCCCCGTCTGCTACCCGGAAGAGAACACCCCAGGCAGCGCGGCTCGCGGCGGCGGCGGGGCTCGAGACCGGTTACCGCACCCGCTGGGTCCGCCCGCCGGAGCAGGCCGAGGATCCGGAGCGGGTCGCCATCCGCGAGGCGCTGGCCTTCGGCAAGGCCGTTCATGATCAGCGCTGCGCGCTGGGTCTCAGTGTCACCGACCTGGCCGGGCGGGCCGGTATGAGCGCCGAACGTGCACCTGCCGCTGGACACGACCTCGGCTCCGTGTGGTTCGAGGCCCACGCAGCCTGACCCGCCAGGCGCGGCTGTTCCGGCCAGCAGCAACCGTCACAGACCGCGACGTGCACGGTGGCCGAGAGGTTCAATAACCGCCGATCTGTTTTCTGCGTACAGGTCATGGTCGGGGTTGTCTTCGTTAAGACGTCAGGCGCCGCGGCGCTTCCAGGGCACGGAGATTGTGGCTCTGGTACAGAAGTTAACATCACGTCGAGGGCCAGAATCGGACACATATCGGTTACGTGAGTGTCCAGAGGATGCGATATAGCTCTGTACGGAAACGGCGATGAGCCGGTCAATCTGCATGAATATACGTGCTTACCCGGGCACCAGCACTGCCAGCTTCTGCTGCGTGGCGGGCTTGGACTGGCGGCCAGGCCGGGTCTACTTCCTGACACTTCTTGAACCCCTCGCGGGGACAACCGGACTCTGGCCCTTACCGCCAGGTCGGCCAGTCTGTGTCACCGTAGGCCAGCTGAGCACCGAGGTCGACTGATTTACCGCTCATGCCGCATTGAGGTACGTCTCGGGACCGCCGGTCGCCGGGTGGCGGAGCCTGGGTCACGGCGGGCCGCGGGCGTGGCTGCCGGTCTTGCCGGGCGTAAACCTGGCGGAGCTGCCCGGGACTCGGTTCCCGTCGCTGAGCTGGCGGGCGCGGGCGGGTCAGGTGTAGAGCGGTCCGGTGAGGTATTTCAGGCCGCTGTCGACCTGCAGGGTGACCACGCGGTGGCCGGGGCCGAGCCTCCCGGCTACCTGGAGCGCGGCGGCCAGGTTGGCGCCGGTCGAGGGTCCGGAGAAGATGCCTTCCTCGCGGGCGGCCCGGCGGGCCGTGGCGAACGCCTGGGCTTCGGGGATGGCGATGACCTCGTCGTAATCGGCGGGATAGAGCTGCGGCGGGCGCTGGCCGGTGCCGCCGCCCTCGATGTGGTGGGTCCCGGGCGGCCCGCCGGACAGCACCGCGGACTCGGCCGGCTCGATGACGACCCGGTGCAGCCCGGGCAGGGCGGCGGCCAGCGCGCGGCTGGCGCCCAGGAAGCAGCCGGCGGTGCCGACATAGCTGCACAGCGCGCTGAGCGGCGGCGGCCCGGGCAGCTGGCCGAGCAGTTCCTCGCCCAGCCTGCGGTAGCCCTGGACCATGTCGGCGTTGTTGAACTGGTCGGTGGCGAACGCGCCGGCCTGCGCGGCGATCTCGGCCGCCCGGCGCATCATCGCCGGGATCAGGCCGGGCGTGATGCCCTCCGGGCTCGGTATCAGCTCGACCTCGGCGCCGAACGCCCGCATGGTGCGGATCTTCTCATCGGCGAACGCGTCGGAGGACACGATCCGCAGCGGGTAGCCCTTCACCGCGCAGACGAACGCCAGGGACGAGCCGGTGCTCCCGCCGGTGTACTCCACGACCAGCTGGCCCGGCCGCAGCCGTCCGTCGGCCTCGATCATCGCCAGGGCCATCCGGTCCTTGTACGAGCCGGTGGGATTGGCCGCCTCCATCTTCACCCAGACCTCGGCGCAGCCCTCGCCGGCCATCCGCGCCAGCCGGACCACGGGCGTGCCGCCGATAGCCGAGAGCCCGCCCGGACGTTCCATCCGCCACCTCCACCGCGACGCAGCCAGCAACAGCCTACGGCCGCCAGCCCTCATGACGGTCCCCTGCCCTGCCCGGTCCGCCCGGCCTGCCGCAGGCACACCGGCGGCACAGGCCACCACACGCGTTCTGCGGCCACGAGTACCCGACGGGCTTCCTGGTGGCCGCGCACAGTAAGAAGCGCTCGATCTGCAGCGACGACGAACGCCGGGATCTGCGCCACGTGGCGACGCTGGCCTGCACGTTCGGCTGCGACGCCTTGTACGAGGCCGGCAGGATCACCGTCGGCCCGGGCGGCCATGTGCAGACCGTCTCGCTGGATGACATGCCGGGAGAAAGATCCAGGAACACCTCCGGCACCTGGCCGGGCAGCGCTGCGCCGCTCACAGCGACGCCTCCGAGCCCTACTTCACCTGGCACCGCAACACCGTCTTCCGCAGCTGCTCCTGACGCACACCCACAAGCCGAGCAGCCAGCGAAGGACCGCGCATGGCCGCGGAACCTTGCCGCATACGCAACACCGATGCCCAAGGCCGATCCGCAGCCCGTAAACCGGGCGTCATACCCCTCACTCACATGCCGAAATGAGTGCGTCGCCAATGTACATATCTATTCGTCGCCTCGAATAGTCACTCATGGTTCAGCCGACGCGACCGAATTCTCATAGCAATCATCGCGCAGCCTTTCACAGTTCTGGAATGAAGCCTGCCGAATATTTGTCAGCGTCGGTCCTGACCGGGACACTTTGAAGGTCATGCCAGAACTTCCAGTTCTGTGCTGTAGAGGCAGGCGGGTGGGCACTGCTGCGTACAGGAGATGCGTCGGGAGGACCAGGCCCGTGCTCCGCCGGCCAGTAAGTGAGGGCGACAGGATCTCATCCGGCCGGCCGCCGACGAGGCGGTCGTTTGCCAGTCTCGCAGGAGGGTACCTGTCAGGGAGTTCCGCCGCTGCGGCGCGAGCCGTACGCAGGTCTGAGACGGGTATCGGATGAGCAGTGCCCCGAGCGTTCCCGGCGTCGAGGTCGGCGCGTCCTGGCTAGGCGGCTGCGAGCAGGTGCTGACCGCCGGGGCGCTAGAGCTGCTGGCGGCGCTGCACCGGATGTTCGGGCCACGCCGGGCGGAGCTGCCCGAGTCCCGCGTGGTCCGCGACGCGGAGCTGGCCGGGCGGCGCTGCCCTGCTTCCTGGCCGGGAGGCGGGACGTGCGGCGGGAGGCCCCGCTGGCCCCGGGCCTGGTCGATCGGCGGGTCGCGATCACCGGCCCTGGCCGATCGCGAGATGGTCATGGGCGAGCCGATGCCCGTCGCGCGCATCATGCAGTTGCTCGGCGCATCGATCCAAGGCGTGCCGGTCGGGCGCCACCTCGCTGACGCGCTGGACGGACCCGGCAGGCGGGTCTGGCATAGCACCCGGACGGCCGCTTTGACCCGCTAACCCCCTTCACGAAGGGAGTACGTCCATGCTTGCCGGCTACCGGCAGGTCTATGACCCGCTCGGCAACTCGCTCGGGCTGTCCTCGATCGTGGCGGCCCTGCCCCTGGTCACGCTGTTCGTGCTGCTCGGTGTCTTGCGCATGCGTGCGTGGCTTGCGTCGATCATCGGGCTCGCCGTCGCCCTGATAGTGGCGGTGGCCGCGTATTCCATGCCTGTCGGCGACGCCGTGAACAGCGGGCTGCTCGGTGCCGCCTTCGGGTTCTTCCCGATCATGTGGATCGTCATCAATGCCATCTGGGTCTACAACCTGACTGTGGAGACCGGCCACTTCGACGTGCTCCGCCGGTCATTCGCCTCGATCAGCGATGACCAGCGGATCCAGGCCGTCATCATCGCATTCTGCTTCGGAGCCCTGATGGAAGCTCTCGCGGGTTTCGGCACGCCGGTGGCCATCAGCTCCGTCATGCTCATCGCGCTCGGCTTCCGGCCGCTCAAGGCAGCGACAGTCGCGCTGGTCGCGAACACCGCGCCGGTCGCCTTCGGGGCGCTCGCGGTGCCGATCACAACGCTCGCGACCGTCACGAAGCTGCCGGTCGGCGACCTGGGCGCCATGGTCGGCCGCCAGACGCCGATCCTCGCGGTCTTCGTCCCGCTGGCCCTGGTGTTCATCGTCGACGGGAAACGCGGCCTTCGCCAGGTATGGCCTGCGGCGCTGGTGTGCGGCGCGACCTTCGGCGTCTTCCAGTACCTCGCGTCCAACTTCTGGTCCATCCCCCTCACCGACATCATCGCGTCGCTCGCTTCGGCGCTGGCCGTCCTGGCCTTCACCCGCGTCTGGCACCCGAAGGAGGGCTACGTCGAAACGGCCGACGATGCGCCCGCGCACCGGGAGCCGGCGCGGCACCGGAGGCACGTCTCCGGTGACCCCGGGGAGGGCTACCCGGCCGCAGCCGCCTCGGCCGCCGCGGCCTCGGACGGCACGGTCCGCGACACGCCCGTCGATGTCTTCAGGGCCTACGCGCCGTACCTGATCATCATCGTGATCTTCGTGGTCGCCACCCGCGTACCGGCCATCACCGGCGTAGCCCCCACCAAACCCGGCGCGGGCGGCACCGGCCTGGAATCAGCGACCCGCATCTACGACTGGCCGGGCCTGCACATCGTCAGCGGCAAAGGCAAAGCCGTAGCGACCACCTTCAAGCTGAACACCTTGTCGGCCGCCGGCACCCTGCTGCTGCTGTCGGGGCTGCTCACGATGATCGTGCTGAAGACCGGGGCCGGCCGGGCGGTGCGCGCCTACGGACGCACGCTCGCGCAGCTGAAGTTCGCGATCCTCACCGTGATGGCCGTTCTGGCGCTCGGCTTTGTCATGAACGAGTCCGGCCAGACCACGACGCTGGGACTGTGGATGGCCGGAGCCGGAGGCTTGTTCGCACTGCTGTCCCCGATCCTGGGTTGGCTGGGCGTAGCGGTCACCGGCTCGGACACCTCCTCGAACTCGCTGTTCGGAGCGCTGCAGATCACTGCCGCGGCGCAAGCTCACCTGTCGCCGACGCTGCTCGCCGCGGCGAACTCCGCTGGCGGCGTACTGGGCAAGATGATCTCGCCGCAGAACCTCGCGATCGCGGCCGCCGCCGTCGGCCTCCATGGGCGCGAAGGCGACATCTTCCGGCGCGTGATCGCGTGGAGCATCGCATTCGTGGCCTTCATGTGCCTGCTCGTCTACCTACAGTCGACCGCCGTGTTGTCATGGATGGTCATCTGACCGACTACTGAGTGCGGCACAGCAGGACCAGTTGGTCCGCGCCTGGCCACGCGACAGACCAAGAACAACCCAACCAGGAAGGAACTTCGAGGAAAGCGAGCGCCGCCGGTTTTGGTGTCCTCGTCCGTACCGTGGCCTGGGGCAGCCCGTGACTGTCAGCCACGCATGGCCGCGCACAGATCAACCCGTTCTTTGCGACGTGAGGTCGCACGTTGTGAGTGAGTACGTCGAAGGAGGCTGGCTGATGCCAGGGACGTAGTCCAGGCAGTGTCCAGGCCTGTCCCCGCCCTGACGTGCGTTGCCGGGTCCTGCCCGGCCGGGTGCGAAGCTCAGGGGAAAGCCCAAGGACCTCGTTCCGCCCGGGGTCACAGGTGAGGGGAAGGCTGGTGTGGGGTGAATGACAGTGAACCCTTGCTGATGCCTCGTCAATGATGCGTCCCGGGGCGGGTTGCAGTCCGGGGCGGCAGGGCTGGCCGTTGAGAAGCGGCAGGCGGCGGCCGGGAAGAATGCCGGGCCGTGTGGACACCGCCGCCCCGGGGTACAGAGGGCACCCTGAACCAGCCGGGTCTCACGCGTGCGGAACATGGAAAACCCGCTCGGGTCCGCGCCGCGTGCGGCACGGTAGGCCGATCGTAAGAGGGGCGGAATCCCCGGGCGGGGCAGGATGCCCCAAGAAGCGAAGGCCGGCAGCCGAAAGGCAGCAGGAAACCAGTGCTAGTTTGCCCGGCTCTCCCGCCGGGGGCGCTGCATAACTGGCCGGATACCGGGCCTGGTGTCCGGGCGTGAAAGCGCGCTGACGTGAGGCAGGTGAGCTGGTGAAGCGATAGGGTGCCGGAACCGAAGGGCAAGTTAGACACGATGACGGGTTACAGCTTTTCCACCCCGGTCTGGAACGGCGGCCAGTGGACCGCCCCCGTGGTGGCCGAGGTGACGGCGGCAGCCCGGATAGTGAACGGACCGGAGGACCAGCCCCGTACCGCGCCTGCACAGTGGGACCGGATCGACTGGCGGGCGCAGGAGGAGCAGGTACGGCGGCTGGGTATTCGGCGACCGCGACACCGGCGCCTGCCTGGTCAGGTTCTCCTGGACGGCCATCGAACGGCACGTGCCGGTCAGGGGCGCGGCATCCCCCGATGACCCCGCCCTGGCCAGCTACTGGGCCGACCGGCGCAAGAAGGTGAAACCCCCGCTCGACAGGTACAGCCTGCGCCTGCTATCCAGGCAGGACGGGCTCTGCCTCTCTGCGGGGATCACCTGCTCTCCGCCGATCAGCCACCCCAGTCTCCCGAACAGTGGGAACGGTGGTGGCTGCACGTCACCCGCAAGGCGATAGCCGCCAGCTATCTCACCCACGGCAGACCAGGCCCAGCCGACGGTGACCAGACCCGCCTCGTGCACGCATCCTGCCAGCGGGCGCTCCAGGCCCGCCAGCGCAGGAAACCCGCACTTCAACCTGCAACGCCCTCGCGGCTTGCTTGAGCCGTGTGCCGCGACGAGTGGCACGCACGGTTCTGAGGGGGCCCCGGTCGGGAAACCGGCCGGGGCTACCCGGCGGCGCGGCACCGATGTTCACAGGCACGGCATGTCACGACATACCAAACGGCGGGTCGGCGCACGATTATCAGGGGACCTTCGTGTTGTCTGGTTCCAGCAGCCTCTCAATCGGTTCCCCATGCGGTCGCTCGGGCCGCATATTTATACATCACAGCCCTGGATTGAGAACGCTCGCTTCTGCCGCAGACAGGGGCATGTTCCGGCGCCGAGGCGGTCCTGGTTGCGGTGCCCGGCGGCTCGGTCGCTTACGTGCCCGGCGCCGTGACCGGGATCGAATCCAAAGCCTTCATCGATGGCACCAGCCTGTCCGGCGCCATGTCGCAGGCCCGGTTTGCCTTCAGCTCCGCACAACCCTTCAGCTCCGCACAACAAGGCGCGCGCCGCAGCCAGAGGGCAGAAATCCGTGAGCTGGCCGCCCGTGCCGGCCTTAAGGGCGCTCGACTGGCCCGCGGTTATTCTTCGTCAGCGTAAGGGATGACCGGCGCGGTCCGGCGCCGGCAAGCGGGCCGTGAACGCCCCGGGCATGTTGGCCGGGAGCGGCAGTGGCGGACACTGCGGTCGGCCAGCTGGCCGGCCCGGTATGGGTCGCGGCGGAAGAAGGCCCGCCGCCGTGGTTACCCACAGTTGCACAGGCCCTGGCATCTACCGTTAGTCAGGCGGCTGAGCTGCATCTTTGCTCGAACCCTCCGCAGCCTTATAAACACGTTGTTATCCTGACAGCTCAAAAAGCCGCAAACTGGCACAAGTGAGCACGAACTGAAGGAGAGAGCCTGTCATATCGCGTTATCCGCCCTCCTGCGGGGGTGGGCAGGAGGTGACCCTCACGAGCTTCGCCTGCTAGCCAGGCGGTCCCGGCCAGGTGTTCGCAGCACGCGGCCGGGACCTTACGTCGGACCAACCTTAGGAGGAATCCCGACATGTTCAGTATGGCAGTTGCCGCCATGCGCAGGCGCAGGATTGCCGCGGCGGCCGCGCTGGCGGCCGCGCTGATCGCCCCGGGCGCGGCCGCGGCCGCCGCGGCTGCTCCGGCGGCGCAGGCCTCGGTGTCTCATCCCGTCCTCACCGGCAGCTACGGCGGCAGCCAGGCGGGCAACGCGGCGCTGAACTGGGCCCAAGGGCACGCGAGAGGCTGCTGGTACTCCTACGGCGGGTCCAACTGCTCCCCGGGCTATGACTGCTCGGGCCTGGTGATGGCGGCCTTCGGCCACGGCGCCGGGATCCGGCTTCCGCATTCGACCTACTCGATGCTGGGCAACCGGCACCTGCACCGGATCTCGCTGTCGCAGGCCCGGCGCGGCGACCTGATGTTCTACGGCTCCGGGCACGTGGAGATCAACACGATCTGGTACCACCAGACGTTCGGGGCGCATCACAGCGGTCAGCGCGTCGGCTGGAGAACCTGGAGCCCGTGGTGGCATCCCACGGCCGCATACCGGGTCTGGTAACCCAGCAGAGACCGCGCGCCGTCAAGGAGCCGTGCCGCGGTCACCAGCGCCCGGTATACCCGCATGTGCACGAAGTAGATGCTGGCGTGTCCGACACAGCCCGGAGAAAGCCCGCGCGGCCATCACGCTCCCGCCATCGCTTCCCGCTCAGGCATTCGCCCTGCAAGGCTGACACGGCCGCCGGCCGTGTCAGCCTTGCAGGCCAGCGTACTGACAGACCGGCAATGACGTGCCAGGCAGCGAACCGTCCCCAGCCCAAGCCCGAACCGGTTATGGCTGTCGGCGTCGCGTGAATACTGGATCCAATTCTTGGCCGACGTTGAAAATGGCTGTCCCATTCCCGTGATGAGCCTGCCGAGCCACTCAGCGAGCCGTGCGCCCGATCGCAAACGCGACCGGCTGCCCAGCCTGTATATGCATTGCAGCCGTGTGCGGAAGTGCGCGCTCATGCCGCGTGGCGGGCATGGACTGGCGGCCAGGCCGGGTCTACTTCCTGACGCTTCTTGAGCCCCTCGCGGGGACAACCGGACTCTAGCCCTTACCGCCAGGTCGGCCAGTCTCTGCCACCGTAGGTGAGCTGAGTACCAAGGTCGACTGATTTACCGCTCATGCCGCTGGTGGCGCGGATTTGTCCCTCAGGTCGTCGTTCCGTCGCTGGCCTGTACTGGAATGAGGAGCCACCGCGCGAAGCAGTTGCCGTCGCCGTCGCCGTCGCCGTCGCCGTCGCCGTCGCCGTCGCCGTCGCCGAGTTCGGTATACCAGCGGACCTTGAGCTTGTATGCAGCGTGCGCGGCTGAGAGCAGGAGACCTGGGTCCACGCTGCCACGCGACGGCGAGCCGTGAACGGGGGGACGGGTCCAGGCTGACCAGCGAGCAGGGGCACCGAGTACGGCCCCGCGGCGTCGACTGCCGCGCTGAAGATCGCGAGCTCGCCACTGCTTACCATCAGCACGTCACCGTCGTCGTCCTCATCGTCGGGGTACCCGAGCGCCCTGGCCAGCACGTCCGGATAGTCCGCGCCGCTGGCCTGCACGATGGCGACGCGACCGTCCGCCGCCGCGAAGACCTCGACCCAGCTGTCATCGCGGACGACCCCGTCCGCGCCAACGAGGACTGCCCGTCCGGTGCCGACAGAGATGCTGGCGTCCTGCGGGACGAGTCCGACGACCTGATCGAACTCGTCGTGGCTGAAGCCGTGCCACGCATTACGAAGTGCGGCGTCGACAGCGAGAAACGGCTCACCGTTGGTCCACAGCCGGCCAACATGCGTCCACGGCTCGCGCATTACTCCAGTATCACCGCCCCCAGGTACCGCCTCCCGCGAAACGTCCTGTCATGCCGCCGAGCGGGCCAGGGGGATCGCGAACTCTAGCGGTTCAGCCTGCCGGGGAGCCAAGACCGAGTTCGTTAGCTCCCTTGGCAATCGATCTGCTTCCGGCCAGCATGAGTGGCATCAACCGCCACGGCTCGGATAGGGGGAATTGGCGTGATCACGAACGCGGTGCTGTCGATCGTCAGCTCGATCATCGGCGGAGGCTTGGTTCTGGCGGGACAGTTCTTCGTCAAGAGAGCCGAGGACAAGCGGGTGTGGCTCATTCGTCTGCAGGAGGCAGCCAGCGACCTGGCCACCTCCTATCTTCATGAAGCGGCCACAGTGAACGATCGCCGACGAACGGGTATCGACAGGAGCCATGTGGAAACGGCCACCTACGTGGTCGACCGCCAGAAGGCGCTCGGCCGGTTCCGGACGCTCCCGTGGAGCAGCGATTTCGAGGCGCAGCGCCAGGCGATGGGCAAAACCATCGAGGGCGTTTGGCGGGCGTGGGACGAATCAGACGACGAGTTCCAGCTCGCCTACAAAAGCGCCCGGGCGGCAGTCTCGGAGTTCATGGCCGCAGTAGGCGCACATATCCTCCGGGATGGCGCTCATCGGTGAGTATCGGCGACCTGCCTCAGCCCTAATCTGCGCTCATGCCGCGCACACAGTGTCGATCTGGATCGTCATGATGAGGTACGTCCAGGTCATCAGGTGTCCAACAACTTAACTATTGGCAGCACGCTTGCATCCGCTTGGCTACAAGAATCCGGAGATCCCCTGGATAAGCATCAAGGCGGCTGTCCAGGCGGCCGACGAACTCGGACGCTCCGGTCTGCACCGATCGGGCACGCAACGGGCACGGCGACGCCGGAAGGCATCGTGAGTGTCTGTTACTGGTCTAGTGGTACGCCTGCTGACCTGGTATTTCATCTGTGCGCCCCGACCGCGACTCGAACGCGGGACCTACTGCTTAAGAGGCACTTTCGAAGTGTCGCCAGACGGTGCCAGGCGTGGCCTGACGTGCCGTTCGGCTACAGCGCGAATGGCTAGATGTCGCCTGGTGCGGCCCTGCGCCTGTGGTCGTTGGCTCCCTGTTCGGCTCCCCGGAATCTCGTTAGCAACGCTAACGTTCGAGCTCGATCAAGGCCGTAGCCGGCCTATACGACTCCAGCCGACGATCCCACCCGGCTTGCCTGGACCGCCCCGTGCCCGGCATGACCCGACCGGTGCGGAATCGGAGCTGGCATGGATGCCGCATGCGGAACCAGTCACGACCGGGACCGGCCGGCCGCGCCCTCAGTGGGCCTGTAGTTGCCGAGAGCTGGCACGTCCCTCACGGCCGCGGGATCCGGCGATCCAGGATCGGCCGCCGAGTAGGTTGACCGCCGGCCTCCCCAGGTTAAGAATATCCTTAAGGAGGTGCGCGTCCTCATACGCCGAAGGGAGCCGTGTGGAGTGGGAAGTCCTGCTGACCGCCGAGGTCGAGGCCTTTCTCGACGAACTGTATGAGTCCGACCCGGTGAGCCATCAGCTGGTGAACCAGGCCATCCTGGTCCTGGAGCGCACCGGGCCCGCCGAGGGCCGTCCCCTGGTGGACAACGATCACCGCGTCACGGATTGCCAACATGAAGGAACTGCGGCCGCCGTCAGCAGGGCGCAGCGAGATCCGGATCCTGCTGGTCTTCGACCCGTGGCGTTCGGTGGTCCTGCTCGTGGCCGGCGACAAGTCCGGGCAATGGGATAAGTGGTACCGCACGGCAATCCCCCGCGCTGAGCAGCTTACGATGACTATCTCGCCGACGGGGAAAGGAGATTGGCCTATGAGCAGCGTGTCGCGCTGGCGGGACTCCGGCCACCTGGAGCGCGCCGTGGCGACGGCCGGTGGCCAGGAAGCCTTCGATGCGGCCGTCGCAGGGATGCTGGACGACGCCCGCGGCTGGCGGCTCGCCGAGATGCGCAAGCGGCGCGGGATGACCCAGGAGCAGGTGGCCCTCCGGATGGGCGTCTCGGTCGCCCGGATCTCCCAGATCGAACGCGGCGACGTCTCCACCCAGGACGTCCTGAACCGCTATGTCTCCGCCCTCGGCGGCACCCTCAAGCTCATCGCCGACTTCGGCGACGAGCAGCTCAAGATCGCCTGACCCAGCGAGCACGGCGAAAGACGTACCAGCGGCCGGAAGCAAGCGCAGCATGTCGCCCTGGACTTATGCCTTTCCGCCGACCAGAGGCGTTCTCCGCAGAGGTTCCTGCCTCCGGACACGGCGGCATCCCAGGCAGCACGATCAGAGGCAGATCGACCAGACGGTCCGGGCGCAGAAACTGTACGAGCGTGACCACCCACAGCCCGCAGTGAACACGTGCGAAAGGCAGGCGTGATAGCCAACTACCGCATTTGCCGGGTATCCGGCTGCGGAAGCAGGCCGACGAGCCGGAGCGGACCGTCATCGATGAAGGCCTGGCCTGCGGCAAGGCCGTATATGACCGCGGGCACATCCTGGACCTTAGCGTCATCGAGCTGGCCGGAGCGGGCTGAAGCGACCGCCCGGGGATGCCGAGCGCATCGGAGAAAGCGGCACCCAGCCCACCATCGCCTTTCCTCACGCACCGTAACATCCGCGATGGCCCGAGCAAGTTCAATATCCGCCTCTGGGATATTCACGTAAGCGGAGCGGACGTGATCGGGATACAACATGCAGAGGTTGGAGATCCTGCCCACCGCCAGATGTTGTGGCCACTCCGGTTAACTAAATATCCCAGATCCGCCTTATGCGCGGATGTCATTAGTGGCCCCGTCGCCGCGCCGGCCGCTCAGATGTGGGCGTTCTGCGCGCCGACGACCCGGCGGGGCGGATCGCCGTCTTGTTTCCTAAACCCGGCTTGACTTGAAGATGCCGCCGCCGAGCTGGTCATCTCGGTCACCTCACTGCGCTCGTTGCGGCCCATGTGACCATTCCGGCGCGGGCAACGCTGGGGTCGTTCATGGCGGGGTTCTGGCGTCGTGTAGGTCATGGTGGCGGCTGGTCGTACGGAGGGCGCGCTCTCCGCCCGGCGGCTATAGCAGAGTGCGCAACAGTCCGGCCGCGCCCTCAAGTGCGTCGATGATCACGTCCGCAGCCTGCCGCAGTTCCGCGGGCGCCTCATCATTGCGAACCGCGATCCGTGCCGTGCTGATCCCCGGGCGGCGAGCTGGTCGAGGGGCGCGGAAGGCGGCCAGATCGCCGAGGTCATCACCGAGATAATCGACAGAACGAAGGGGCGCGGCCCGCTTCCGTATGACTTACCCTTGTCCGCCCGGATCGGGGGAAGCAGTTCCATCGACTTGCGACCGCGGCGCGCAAATCAGGCCGGTCGCTGCCGCCACCTCCTGGGCCAGGGCCATCACCTGCGGCTCGAGGGACGGGGTGGTTCGGTAGTGACACGTGACTGACAGATCCTTCGGTTCGAGCAGCACGCCAGATGGTGCGACTGCGCGGAGGCGGGTGACCGCCGCGCGCCACCGTTCCGCTTCGGGGTCGATCTGCCGTTCGCCGTGGCGCTGCACTTCCAGGCCGTATAGCCCTGCCAGCAGAACCGATGCGGGCAGACGGGCCGCGAGGAAGGCACCGGGCGACCCGAGACGACAGCCACGACGGCGTAGCGCCAGGCCAGTTCTGCGAGGAATCTGGGAACTCCCGCCACCGGCTCGGCGAGCTCGGGGTCTTCAATGATGGGCGACAGGGTCCGGTCGAAGTCGCTGAAGATCCCGGTCGTGGCGGGATCGCGCCGAAGCGGTGCGAGCGGGTCACCAGGGTCAAGGGCCACAGCGTGACGGTCTAGCGGTTTCCAGTGCTTTTGACCTCGACGGATTGTTTACCTCGCGCGGCGGTGCGGACGGGGTGGACTGGGTACACCATCGACGCGGGCGGCCTCCGGCCCGTGCCCGGGAGGCGCCGGCGTTGGTGGGGAGGCCCGGCAGCTGGCCCGCGGGTACGGGATGGAGGAGGTGTTCTCCGGATCTGGCGCATTGTGCTGGGGAAGTCCGGTGCTATGCCGCGCGTGATTCTGCGGTGGTGTGCCGAGGCGGCGAGGAGGTGCCGTGGATGGTTTCTTGCTCACGTATGACGGCTTTGAGCCTGGGTCTGAGGGGCTTCGCGAAGCGCTGACCTCGACGGGCAACGGATACCTGTGCACACGCGGCGCGGCGGAGTGGGAAGAAGCCGACGGTGTGCATTATCCCGGCACCTACGTACACGGCGGTTACAACCGCGAGACGACGATCCTGAGCAGCGTGCCCGTGCTCAACGAGGATCTTGTTAACATGCCGAACTGGCTGGTCCTCCAGCTGCGCATAGAAGGCGGGGATGCGATCAGGCTCGCCGACGTGGATCTGCTCGGTTACCGCCACGAACTGGACATTCAGTACGCAACTGTCGTCCGCCACGTTCGTTTCCGTGATCTCAGCGGCCGGGAGACGACGCTGCACAGCCGCCGGTTCGTCAGCATGGGCGACCCGCACCACGCGGGGATCGAGTGGACGCTGGTTCCGGAGAACTGGTCGGGGTGCGTCGAGGTGGTCACGGCGATCGACGGCCGGGTGAGCAATGGCGGTGTCGCCCGCTACCGGCAGCTGGAGGGCCGCCACCTGAACCCCGTTTCCCCGCGGACGTTCGGGCCCGAGGTCGTCGCGCTGAAGGCCGAGACCCGGCAGTCGAATCTGTACATCAGCCACGCGGCCCGCACGCGCGTGTTCGCCGCTGATCAATGCGTTCAGGTCGAGCGGAGGCTTTACCAGGTGGAGGACTATATCCAGCAGGTCCTCGCCTTCGACGTGCAACAGGGCACGGCGACGCGGGTCGAGAAGATGGTGGCGTTCTACACGTCGCGGGATCCGGCGGTCAGCGACACGCTGGTGAGGGCGGCCAGGTCGGCGGCCCGCCACGCCGACTTCGCCGCCGCATTCGAGCGCCACACCGCGGCATGGGACGAACTGTGGCAGGTATGCGACATGCGGGTGTCGGGAGACGAGAGCGTGCAACAGCTGCTGCGGCTGCACATCGCGCACCTGCTCCAGGTCTGTTCCCGTCATACCGCCGACCTCGACGCTGGGATGCCCGCCCGCGGACTTAACGGGGAAGCCTATCGCGGGCACGTGTTCTGGGATGAGATCTATGCGTTCCCGTTCTTCAACGTCCGGCTGCCCGAGGTCACGCGCGGGCTGCTGATGTACCGCTACCGCCGGATGGGCGAGGCCAGGGCGGCTGCCCATGAAGCAGGATTCCGTGGTGCGATGTTCCCGTGGCAGAGCGGGAGCGAGGGAATCGAGGAGACCCAGCTGGTCCACCTCAACCCGGTCTCGGGCCTCTGGGAGCCCGACCTCAGCCGCAACCAGCGGCACGTGAACGCGGCGATCTTTTACAACATCTGGCACTACTTCCAGACCACCTATGACCAGGCGTTCCTGCGCGACTACGGCGCGGAGATGATGCTGGAGATCACGCGCTTCTGGGCGTCGATCGCCCACTTCAATCCCGAGCGCGAGCGCTACGAAATCCACGGTGTGATGGGCCCGGACGAGTTCCACGACAAGTACCCGGGTGCGCTGCAGGGCGGGTTGCGCAACAACGCCTACACCAACATCCTGGTGGCGTGGCTGTGCGGCATCGCCGGCCAGCTGCTGCCGCTGCTCCCAGCCAGCCGCGCGGAGGCCCTGCGCATTCGGCTGGGCATTGGCGACGACGAGCTGGCGGTGTGGCAGGACATGAGCCGACGGATGTTCGTCCCATTCCTCGGCGACGGGATCATCAGCCAGTTCGAGGGATACGAGGACCTCGAGGAGCTGGACTGGGACGCATACCGGGCGAAGTACGGCAACATCCAGCGGCTCGACCGGATCCTGCGTGCGGAGGGCAAGGACCCCAATCGCTATAAGGTCACCAAACAGGCCGACACGGTGATGCTGTTCTTCCTGTTCAGACAGGACGAGCTTCGCGAGATCTTCGGACGACTCGGGTATGACTACCGTGCCGAAACGGTGACGCGGAACGTCGAATACTACGACCGGCGGACTTCCCACGGCTCGACGTTGAGCTTTGTCACTCATGCCGGGGTACTCGCCACCATCGACCCCGAGAGCTCGTGGGACCGGTTCCTGGTCGCGCTGCACAGTGATGCCGATGACATCCAGGGCGGGACCACGAAGGAAGGCATTCACATGGGTGTCATGTCCGGGACGCTCGACCTTGTACAGCGGAATTACGCCGGCGTCCATGTCTACGACGATGTCCTGCACTTCAATCCCCAGCTCCCGGGCAGGCTCGACAGCCTGTCGTTCTCTATGCAGTTCCGGGAGACCCCGATCCAGGTGACACTCACCGGCGATCACCTGACGCTGGCCGTCCACCCCGAGGGGGCGAGCCGGCCCGTCAGAGCCGCAGTCCGCGACGATGTCCGTGAGCTGCGCCCGGGTGACCAGACCGTGTTCGAGCTCAGCCGGAACCCGCCGACCACTGGGCCCTCCGCCCGAGACTGAAAAGAAGGCCGCATGCCGAAGTTCCAGGGATCGATTTTCGACGTCGACGGGGTGCTAGTCGACTCTCCGCACGAGAAGGCGTGGCGCGAATCGCTGCGCGAGCTGATGGAGTCCAACTGGCGCGGCATCCGCGACCGCACGACGTGGTCGCCGGACGCCTTCACCTCCCACGTCTACCAGCAGTACGTATCCGGCAAGCCGCGCATGAGCGGCGCCCGCGCCGCCCTCGACTACTTCCACGTGCCCGACGCCGAAAACCGCGTCGCCGATTACGCACGGCTCAAGCAGGAGATGGTCGTGCGCCTCATCCAGGCCGGTGACTTCACCGCCTATCCCGACGCGCTGCGGTTCGTCATCGCCACCAAGGACGCTGGGATGTTCATCGCGGACGCGTCGTCGTCCAAGAACGCGGGATTGTTCCTGCGCCAGATCCGGCTCGACACTTTCGCGGAGGAGCAAGGGATCTCCTCGCCGACGCTTCGGCCCGGCCTGACGCTGCTGGACTACTTCGACGTCGACGTCTCCGGACGCGATTTCGCCCACGGCAAACCCGACCCCGAGATCTTCCTGACCGCCGCGCACGAACTCGGCGTCGAGCCGCGCCACGCGATGGTGATCGAGGATGCGTCCGCCGGGGTCCAAGCCGCCAAGGCCGGCGACATGGCCGCGATCGGCATCGCCCGAGCCGACGACGCCGACCTGCTGGCCGCGGCCGGCGCGGACCTGGTAGTCACCACACTCGATGACGTCGACACAACTGCCCTCGCCGCCGGACGGCTGGCGACGCGAAAGGCTTAGCTCGAACGCAGATCACACAGCGTGGTCAACCACCCGTTAGCAGCGCGCATGTACCCGCCGTAGTCTCAAGTCCGCTTTGGGGTGTCTCCGATGTAGCTTTACGGGCCTTTGAGCTGCGTGGTGGACGCGTTATCTTAAGTGGTGTCTACGACGCACCGGAAGCGATGTTACCCACGTGACCTGCGTCTATCCCCTTGTCGCTGCGCTTTGAGTTCTGAGCCGCGCCCATAACGTCACGTCAGCGACATGTCTCCCACGCAAAAACCCATCATGACCAGGGCTTATCCCAAATGGACATAAGATAACCGCCGCTATGCGATCGAGCACCTCCTCGCCACCGCTCCGTTTGCGCCCAGCGGGGCCGCTTGCGAAACCGACCTCGCCGCAGCCAAATCCTCACCGGCGGGCTCCCGGCGATTCCGGAAGGCACGCCATTCGTCAGGATGCGCCTGATAGACGCTCTGATAATGCCGTGTAACTCCGCCGACCACAACCGTCCCTTTCCGCATCAGGGCATGCTCGTCTGCCGTAATGAGCGCGTCATTCGGCCAGGAGGCCGCACAGAACTAAAGCGTATGCGTCAGGAGTTGCGCTACGACTCTTCTAGCGGCAGCCGAAAATAATCGGCAGGGAGGATGTGCAAATTAAAGCAGTTAGCCACACGCTGCTCGTTACGTCCTGTTAGCGTCCAGGTCGAGCACGAGCAGTTGGAGGCAGGAGGTCACCGTCGCCAACGGTACTTCGCCTGTTTCCCGGACATGACCGCTCGGCGCGGACGCGGCGCTCGGCGGGCCTACGCCGTCCCAGAAAGTCCGAGCCTGCCACAATGCCCGAGCGACCGGATGGCTCGCCTGGCTCGCCGAGCCGAGCCAGAAGGCGACACTGAGCACAGAACCGTGCGGCCAGGCTGAGGCGGCATCGGTCTGGATGAGCGCCTGACGAGCATCGAGTCCCTGTGCGCCTGACTAGTTGAGCCGCTCGACGATCATCGCCATGCCCTGGCCGCCGCCGATGCACATGGTTTCCAGGCCGACGGTCTCGTCCCTGGTGACCAGGCCGTTGAGAAGGGTGGCGGTGATCCGGGCGCCGGTCATGCCGAACGGGTGGCCCAGCGCGATGGCGCCGCCGTGCACGTTGAGCCGGTCGATGTCGATGCCGAGCTCGCGGTAGGCGGGAATCACCTGCGCCGCGAACGCCTCGTTGATCTCGACTAGGTCGATGTCGGCGATGGTCATGCCGACCCGCCGCAATGCCTGCCTGGTCGCCTCGACAGGGCCGAGGCCCATGATTTCCGGCGACAGCGCGCTCACCCCGGTGGCAGCGATCCGGGCGAGCGGGGTGATCCCGAGTTCGCGTGCCTTGCGGTCGCTCATCACCACGACCGCGGCCGCGCCGTCGTTGAGCGGGCAGCAGTTGCCCGCGGTCACCGTCCCGTCTGGGCGGAACACGGGCTTGAGCGCGCCGACGGCGTCGAGGGTAATACCCGGGCGAGGGCCGTCGTCGCGGTCCACGGTGGTGCCGTCCGGCAGTTCGACCGGGGTGATCTCGCGCGAGTAGAAGCCATTCTTGATCGCCTGCTCGGCGAGGTTCTGCGAGCGGACTGCGAACTCGTCCTGCTCGGCTCTGCTGATACCGCACATCGACGCCACGTTCTCCGCGGTCTGCCCCATGGCGATGTAGGCGTCGGGCAGCATGCCGTCTTCCCGCGGGTCGTGCCAGCCCTCGGCGCCGCCCTTGGCCACGGTGGCGGTGCGCGCGCGGGCGTCGCCGAACAGCGGGTTCATGGTGTCAGGAAGCGAGTCGCTGCTGCCCTTGACGTGCCGACTCACCGTCTCCACGCCGGCGGAGATGAACACCTCGCCCTCGCCGGCCTTGATCGCGTGCATGGCCATCCGCGTAGTCTGCAGGGACGAGGCGCAGTAGCGGGTAAGCGTGGTGCCCGGAAGGTGGTCGTAACCGAGCAGCACCGCGGCCACCCGGGCCATGTTGAACCCGGCCTCGCCGCCGGGCAGGCCGCAGCCCAGCATCAGGTCGTCCACGTCCGACGGGTCGAGCTGCGGCACCTTGTCCAGCGCCGCGCGCACGATGGTGGCGGTCAGGTTGTCCGGCCGCAGGTCCTTCAGCGACCCCTTGAATGCGCGGCCGATCGGCGACCGGGCCGCGGCCACGATTACCGCGTCAGCCATGAGCTTGTCCGTTCCGCTCCAGCCGCAGGATCGCCACGAGGTGCCTCCGGTAGCCAGTCGGCTGGTTCGCCCCGTCGATCATGTGCGAGCCTCCGTTCCGATCGGATAAGTCACCGAGTCTGCTCCGCCTGGGGCACACCGTCCATAGCTGGCGCGACAACCCCTTGGCGAGAACGCGGTGGCTGTGCACAACGTGGTCACCGTCCCCATCGCGGGTGTCCGCGGGACTAACGCCAGGGGCGCAACACGGTCCGCGAGGCTAATGGCGGGGGCGGTCGCGGGGCCTACGCTCAAGACCGTCACTAGGGGTTGGAGGCGGAATGAACGTTTCACGTCAGGTTGCGGCGGCCAGGGCGTCGCCGCCATCTTCGAACGCCTCTGAAGCAGTGTATTGGCTCCAGTGAAGGGCGAGTCGATGCCGATGACGGACCAAGCCAGCGGCTCTGCTCTGGCCCGCGAGACAAGCGGACGGCATCAGGTGCTCGTGGTGGGCGGCGGGTTCGGCGGTGTGAATGTGGCAAAGGCACTGGCTCACGCCGACGTGGACGTAACCATTGCGGACCGGACTAACCACCATCTGTTCCAGCCGCTGCTATACCAGGTGGCCTCCGGGTTGCTGAGCGAGGGCCTGATCGCGCCACCGCTGCGCCGGGTGATCAAGGATCAGCGCAACGCCAGGACCGTCCTGGCCAACGTCACGCACTTCGACCTGGACAAACATTTCGTCTATGGGGTGACGCCGGACGGTCGCAAGCTGCACCGGCGCTACGACACCCTGGTCGTGGCGGGCGGCGCGACGCATGCGTACTTCGGCAACGACCACTGGGCCGGCTTCGCGCCGGGGATGAAAACCCTTGAGGACGCGCGCAGGCTGCGCAGTCACATCCTGTCCGCGTTCGAGCTTGCCGAGACGGTCCCGGATCCGTCGCTGCGTAAGGCATTGCTGACATTCGTCGTGGTCGGTGCCGGCCCAACCGGGGTGGAATTGGTCGGCCAGGTGGCCGAGCTCGCGAAGAAGGTGCTGCCGCACGAGTACCGCTGGGTGGATACCGCCAAGGAGATCCGGGTCATCCTGGTCGAGGCCGGCCCGGCGGTCCTCGGCCCGTTCCATCCGAAGCTGCAGCGCTACGCCCGCAAGCATCTGGTCAAGCTGGGCGTCGAAGTGCGGACGGACACCACGGCCACCGACATGGACGCCGACAGCATCACGGTGAAGAGCGCGGCCGGGCTTGAGAAAATCAATTCCCGCACCAAGATCTGGGCGGCCGGGGTACAGGCATCGCCGCTGGCCAGCATGCTCGCCGAGGCGACCGGCGCGGAAACCGACCGCGCCGGGCGGGTCGTGGTGCTGCCCGACTGCACGCTGCCTGGCCATCCCGAGGTGTTCGCGATCGGCGACATGGTATCGCTGAACAAGCTGCCTGGCGTGGCCCAGCCCGCGATCCAAGAGGGACGCTACGTCGGCAAGGTGATCAGGGCCCGGCTCGACGGGGACGCGAACGTGCCGCCGTTCAAGTACTTCGACAAGGGCAGCATGGCCACCATCGGGTACCGGGCGGCCGTGGCAGACGCGTTCGGCATCCGGTTCACCGGTTCCATGGGGTACCTGATGTGGGGTTTCATCCACGTGCTCTACCTGATCGGCTGGGGCAACCGGCTCAGTACCCTGCTCGTGTGGCAGCGGTCGCTGGTGTTCACCAAGAACTACCCGCAGCGGATTATCACCTTCGAGCAGGCGCGGGCCGGGGTCAGGTCGAAGTAGTTAGGTATGCCGATGCACGCAATGCATGTGCTGGCTGCGGCAGCCGGCGGTCCTGGGGTCCAGGTCGTCCCTGCGCGTACTCAGATGGCCACCACGCTGGGGTTCCATATCATTCTCGCGTGTTTCGGGATCGCCTTCCCGACGATCGTCCTGATGGCCGAGTACCGCGGCCTTCGTCGTTCCGATGACGCGGCGATGCTGCTCGCGCGGCGATGGTCTCAGGTGCTCGGGGTCCTGGTCGCCGTCGGTGCCGTCACGGGAACCGTCCTGTCTTTCGAGATGGGACTGCTGTGGCCAGGACTCATGCGCACGTACGGCGCGGTACTCGGCGTGCCGTTCGGCTTCGAGGGGATCTTCTTCTTCCTTGAGGCGATCTTTACCGGCATCTACTTGTACGGATGGCAGCGCCTCCCGGGCTGGACGCACTTCTGGACGGGTATCCCGATCGGCCTCACCGGCATCGGGGGCGCAGTCTCGGTGATGGCGGCAAACTCCTGGATGAACCAGCCGGGCGGCTTCACGCTGAGCCACGGGCGGATCGTCGCTGTCGATCCGTGGCAGGTCTTTTTCAACCGGGCATCGCTGTATGAGACCCCGCACATGATCCTTGCGGCCTATATGGTGGTCGGCTTCATGGTGGCGTCGGTTTATGCGGCCGGGATACTCAAGGGGCACCGGGATCGTTACCACCGGCTGGGTTTCGGGATCCCGTTCACGATCGGCGCCATTCTGACGCCCGTTCAGATCTTCGTCGGCGACACGGCCGCCCGGGCCATCGCCAGTCAGCAGCCGGTCAAGTTCGCGGCCATAGAGTACGTCACCCGGACGGCCCGCGGAGTTCCCGAATATCTCGGGGGCTTCTATGTGAATGGGCACGTCTACTTCGGCCTCCCGATTCCGGACGCTGACTCGCTCCTGGTCGGCTTCAGCCCTCATACCCGGGTCATCGGGCTTGACTCGGTGGCTCCCGCCGACCGTCCTCCCGCGCTTACCCTCATCCATCTGTCCTTCGACGCCATGGCCGGGCTGGCCTTCTTGCTGCTCCTAGCGGGACTATGGGCCCTGCTGGTGTGGCGCCGCCGCCGCGGCCTGCCCAGGCAGTCATGGTTCTGGTGGCTCGGGATACTCTGCGGGCCGGCCGCACTGGTAGCGATGGAGTGCGGCTGGATCGTGACCGAGGTCGGGCGCCAGCCGTGGGTCGTGTATCAGCTCATGACCACGTCGCAGGCGGCGACGACCAACGGCGGAGTCATCGACAGCCTGACCGCCGTGATCGTCCTTTACGCCGTGCTCGGGGTGGCTACCCTGATCATCTTGCGGATGCTGGCGCGCCGCTGGCGAAAGGGCCCGCAAACCGAACCGGAGACGGGTGTCCCGTACGGGCCGCCGGCTGAGCGCCGTGAGCCCACCGGCCGGGAGCCGGCATGATCGTCGACGTGGTCGGCGGGATCTTGCTGGCAGGCCTGACCCTGTACGCCGCCCTGGGCGGAGCCGACTTCGGCGGCGGCCTGTGGGACCTGCTGGCCGGCGGATACCAGCGCGGCCGGGCCTCTCGCCAGCTGATCGACGACACGATCACGCCGGTCTGGGAGGCCAACCACGTCTGGCTCATCTTCATCCTCGTCATCTTCTGGACCGCCTTCCCGCCGGCCTTCGCGGCCGTCATGACTGCGGCTGCCTTGCCGCTGTGGCTGGCCGCCTTCGGGATCGTGCTCCGGGGCGCGGGCTTCGCCTTCCGCAAAGAGGTGGAAACGCTGCACTGGCAGCGCACGTTCGGCGCCATCTTCGCCTTCTCCTCGCTCATCGTCCCGTTCTTCATGGGCACCGTGATCGGCGCGATCGCGTCGGGCCGGGTGCCCGCCAACCCCGCGCACACTGACCTGGCGGTATGGACCGGGCCCACCTCACTGCTCATCGGGGCACTGTTCGTCGCGGTGTGTGCGTACCTCGCGGCCGTGTTCCTCACCCGGGAGGCAAGCCGCCGCGGGGATCACCGTCTCAGGCGATACTTCGCCCAGCGCGCCGCCGTGGCCGGCACGATCTCGGGAGCGCTCTCGCTGGCGACACTGCTGGAGATCCACGGCTCGAATCGGGCCCTCTACCACGGACTCACGCACCGGGGCCTGCCGCTCGTCATCGTCGCGGCGGCCTGCGGGCTCGCCGTCCTCGCTCTGCTGGCCACCGGGCGCTCGCAAGGCCTGCGCCCACTGTCGGTCCTGGGAGTGGCGGCCGTTGTGTGGGGCTGGGGCGTGACCCAGTATCCCGCGCTGCTGCCCGGCACCTACCTGACGCTCACCACCGCATCGGCACCACATTCCATCCTCGTCACCGTCGTCGTCGTTTTCGTCGCGGCGGCCTTGCTAGTCGGCCCGTCCTTCCTCTTGCTGTTCTCGCTGCACGGCCACCAGCTGCTCGAGTCGGAAAACCTGCAGGAAAAGGCTGATGAAACAGGAGCAGGACGCTGAGCCCGTCGCCCTGCTCAAGCGTCCGGATAGCAGCCTGCTCGCGGACCAGCTCGACGGGGCGGGATTCGTCCGCGGCGTGCGGCGCGTGCGCGCAACCTGAAGGGGCCAGCGCGCTGGTCGTCGGCAGCGGCGGGCGTCGGCTCGGCCATCGCCGCCTCGCTCGCCGGAGCCGGCGTCAGCCGGATCGGGCTCTATGACGTCAACCCGCGTCGGCCGAGGCCCTGGCTAGCTGGCCGTCTGGCCAAGCATTCTGCACAGCCCCACCACGGCGTGAGTCTTCTTGGCCAGCTCGGCCCGCCAGTCCGGCTCGGGCAGGGCCTCGGGCGGCGGCGGCATCGAGTTCACGGCGTCCACCGCGGCCCGGCACGTCGCTGCGGCAGCCGTGCCTCGATCGCCTCCCACACCTGGCAGACCCGTACCTCATCCTCAGCACCCCATTCGCGGGCCTCCAGCAGCGCACCAGCGCCGCCCGTTCCTGATCGGCCGTCGCCGCGTACAGGCTCCCCCACAGCCGCCCTGTCGCGGCATCCTGCTCCCGCGCCACCAGCCGGGCCAGCGTGGTCACCCCCGGCAGCAGCACATCCCGCTCACGCAGCCACCCCACCGCGTCTGCGAAGATCGCCTTCGGGCTGTCCCCGGCCACCCACGCCCGCCTGCCGCATACCTGGTCATGGCCAGGTACTTGGGACTCCCGGTACGGAACCACGCGGTCTGCATGATCGCGATCAGCAGCGACAGGCCAATCGACAGCGGCATGAACAGGAAGTGGTAGATAGTGGTGATCCCGAATTGCCAGCGCGCGAGGTCGAGGGCATTCATCGGGTCACCTCCTGCCAGACGCCGCAGCGACGACGATGCGCGCCGGCCGGCCTGGAATGTCGATGGAGCCGCGGACAATCCGCGCACCTGACCCCGGTGCCACCGCACAATGGGTCACCAGGCACTCAGCGGTACCTTCGGATGTGACTTGACACACAGCAGATCTGGCCCATCCAGCGGAGGTGCGCAGCCATGCCACGAGAAATCAACTCGGTCGGCGTTGTAGGTGGCGGGCTCATGGGAGCGGGCATCGCCGAGGTGTCCGCGGTCGCGGGCATGCCCGTTGTCGTCCGCGATCTGCCGAAGTTCCTCGATGCCGCCCGGGAGCGGGTGGAGAAATCGCTGGCCGGCGCGGTCAAACGCGGCAAGATTGACCAGGCTAAGCGCGACGAGGTGCTCGCCCGGATCACCTTCACCCCGGATCTGAAAGACGTCGCGAGCGCGGACATCGTGATCGAGGCGATCCCGGAGATCCTCGATCTCAAGGTGTCGCTGATCAAGGAACTCGACGAGCTGGTCAGCCCCGGCAACGTGATCGCCACGAACACCTCGTCCATCCCGATCGCCGAACTGGCGGGCAAAGTGCAGCATCCGGGACGGGTCGTCGGAGTCCATTTCTTCTCGCCAGTTCCGGTGATGAAGCTGGTCGAAATCGTGGTCGCGCTGGACACCGACCCGGAGACGGCCGACATCGCGTTCGCGTTCGCCAACAAGCTGGGTAAGCACCCCATCCGGACCAAGGACCGGTCGGGCTTCATCGTTAATTTCCTGCTTACGGGGTACATCATGGCCGCCATCCGGATGTACGAGGAAGGCTTTGCCAGCCGGGAGGATATCGACGATGGCATGCGCCTCGGCGCCGGTCACCCGATGGGCCCGCTGACCCTGGCCGACATGACCGGCCTCGACATCGTCTACTCCGTCGGCAACTCGATGTATGAGGAGTTCAAGCGCGAGGAGTACGCGCCGCCGCCGTTGCTCAAGCGGATGATCGCCGCCGGCCGGCTCGGCCGGAAGTCCGGACGAGGTTTCTACGAGTACGACACGTAGCGCCGCCGACCGCGGGAAACGCGTGCCGCGCGACGGTCGTGGACCGGGACCTACTTGCCCGCGAACTTCGCCTAGTAGTTCCTGCCTGCCATCTCCTTGACGTCCGCTCCGGCCGCGAACACCTTCTCCCCGCCGTAGATCACCGCGGCCCGGATGTCCGGGTCCGCGCTGACCCTCTCAGCCGCGTCCTGTAGCTCACCCTGCAGGGCGATGCTCAGGGCGTTTACCGGCGGCCGGTCGAGCCGGATGGTCGCCAGCCCGCCGGAGGAGTGCACGCTGACGAACTCGGCCATCTCAGTCGCCGGTGTCGTACTTGAACGACAGGCCCAGCCGTACCCGGAAGTTCTTGACCTGGCCGTTCTCGATCGTGACGTCCTTGCGGATCACTTCGGCCACCCGGAGGTCGCGCACGGTGGCGGCTGCGGTCTTGACCGCTTCGCGTGCGGCGTCCTCCCAGGATTCCTCGCTGACCCCGATGACCTCGGTTACGCGATAGACACTCATCGGCTCTCCTCGGCGGTCTTGCGACCCGGGTGTTCGGGTGCGCGTTACCGACCCTGCTCCAAGGCGCGGCAGGCGTCCATGGGTGGCGCGACAACACAGCTGGGGATCTCAGGTGCTTCCGCACAATCGCGCGGATACGGGTACGCCGGGATGAGTCCCATGGCGTGCGGGCTGGTCGCGATGGAGCTGTACCGCGGTGACGGTGGCCTGGGTGTCGTCCTCAGCGTGCACGCGGACTTGGCCATGCCGTAGGTCGCGATGTGTGGCTCGGAGGAGCAGAGGACGCGATGGCTACCTGCCATGGAAGGCCTGGCTGTGCCATGTGACACGACCACGGCTGTGCTCGGGGAATCACGCCGGGCCCGGGGTTCGTGACGAGGAGCCGATGCCTGAGCGCCGACCGCGGCTTAGGCTTGGCCGAATGACGGCTATGAGCGCCGACACCGATACGATCGGGTCAGCCGCGGCGGATGCTGTGTCGGCGCCGCTGGACCTGCTGCTCACTGATGCACCCTTCGGTGCGCTGCGCCGGGTGAACCCCGGCTGCTTCGGCCTGCGGCTTGCGGCGGTGCTGGCCACCCAGCCCGGGCTCGTCGCCGGTCGGGGACCGCAACTGCTCGGCGAACTGGGCCGCATCGCGGTAGGCAACGCGGAGGCTCAGCCGTCCCGGCCGGACCGCCGATTCACCGACCTGGGGTGGATAGGCAATCCGCTGCTGCGCCGCGTGGTGCAGGCCCACCTAGCGGCCGCGCATATCTATCGCGGTGGCCACCTCGAGCTGGCCGCGGACGCAACGGGCATGGCACCGATGGTGGAGGGGTTCCCCACCGCCGAAACGAGGCGAGGGTGACACAGGATGCGAATGTCGCAAATCCGCAAGGCGCCGTGCTCGCGTCGGCGCTGCTCGACCGGCTGCCTGCGCTTACCGATGAGCTGCTGAAACGCGTCCTTGAGCAGAGTGACATTCGCGGCAAGCAGAGTGACATCTACGGCGACGACTGCCTGGTTCCCATCGATGATCTGCACCAGTCGTTGCAGGACAATCTCACGTTCATATTCAGCAATCTCGGCCGCCCAGGATCGCACGACATGGCCGGGCCGCGGCGAACCGGCCGTCGGCGGGCCGAGCAGGGGGCGCCGCTCGCCGCGGTGCAGAGCTCGTACCAGCTCGGCTTCCGGTTCATGTGGGACACTCTCGTCGCGGAGGCACATCAGACCGGGATCGTGTCGGACGCCGAACTGGTGGGCATCGCATCTGAGGTGTGGATGCTGAACACCCTGTTCACCACGGAGCTGGCTACTGCCTACCGGGACGCCCTGACCGAGCAACTCCTTTGCCAGGACCAGGAACGATCGGCGCTGGTCGAGGCGCTGCTCGAAGGGCGGATCGCCGACACGGCAACGGTGTGGGAGGCGGCCGATCTGCTGGGGCTTCCGTACCAGGGCGTGTTCGTCGTCGTGGCCGCGGAGGTCCCCGCGGTGGCCCGGCACGCGTTGCCGCGGGTCGAGAGCCGCCTGCATGTGCGAGGAATAGGGTCGGCCTGGCGGCTGCTGCCCGAGTTCCAGGTGGGGATCGTGTCGCTGAGATCGCAGCGTAACACCCCGGCGCTGGTGGAGATCCTGCGTTCGGGCGCTGTGGCCCGAGTCGGGGTGAGCCCGGTGTACACCGGACTTGAGCGCACGTCGCAGGCGCTGCATCTCGCCCGGATCGCCCTGGCTAGCTCACCGGCGGGCGACCCGATGGTGAACCTGTTCGATGACGCCCCGCTGTCCGTTCTCGTGGTCAGCTCCCCGACGACCTCCCACCGGATCACGAAGACGATCCTCGGGCCGTTGCTGGACATCGACCCAGACGAGCGGGACATGCTCCTGAACACCCTCGCCGCGTTCTTCGCGTTCCAGGGCTCCGCGATCGAGGCAGGAAAACACCTGTACTGCCACCCCAACACGGTGCGCCACCGGCTACGCCGCATCGAGCGTCAGACCGGCCGCTCGCTGCAGGACCCCAGATCGTCAGCGGAACTATTCATCGCCCTGGAGGCGCTGCACAGGCTGCCCGAGCCGGCCGGTAGCTACGCCTGAAGCAGATCGCATCAGGCGAAGGCGCTCTGCCCGGTGATGTCGCGACCGACGATGAGCGTCTGGATCTCCGCGGTGCCCTCGTAGGTGATGAGCGCCTCCATGTCGCACAGGTGGCGCATCACGTGGAATTCCAGCAGGATTCCGTTACCGCCGAGGATGTCGCGGGCCAGGCGGCACACGTGACGGGCCTTGACCGAGCAGAAGTACTTGGCCAGGGAGGCCATCGTGTCGCTCATCTTGCCGTCGTCGATCAGCCGCCCGAGGCGGATGCAGTAGAGCTGCATGGCGGTGACCTCACCGAGCATCTCGACGAGCCTCGACTGGATCATCTGATTCTTCGCGATCGGCCGGCCGAACTGGGTCCGCCGCTGAGCGTAGTTGAGGGCGATGTCGTAGGCGCCGACCCCATGTCCGGCCGATGCCCAGGCAACGGTGTTGCGGGTGCCCTTGAGCACCTTGGCGACGTCGGCGAACGAGTTGCAGTTCTGCAGCCGGGCATCTTCGGAGACACGACAGTTGGTAAGGGTGATGTCCGCGTTCTGCGTCATCCGTAGCGAGACCTTGCCCTCGATCTTGGACGCGGCGTAGCCGGGGTTGTCCTTCTCCACGACGAACGCCTTGACCTGGCTGTCCTCCGCGTCACGGGCGAAGACTACGATCACGTCGCACCACACGGCATTGCCGGGCCAGCGCTTTCGGCCGTTGATCACCCACTCATTGCCGTCCCGCCGGGCCGTGGCCTCGAGGATGACCGCGTCGGACCCGTGATCGGGCTCGGTGAGCGCGAACGCCCCGATCTTCTCCAGCGTGGCCATCGGCGGCAGCCAGCGCTGCCTTTGCTCCTCCGAGCCAAGCAGGTAGATCGACTGCATCGCCAGCCCGACATGCACGGCAAAGAACGTCGCGATGCTGCCGTCGACACGGCTGAGCTCATAAGCCAGCAATCCCGAGCCGACGGCCGACATCGGCGTGGTGCCGTAGCCCACCATGGTGTCGCCGACGATGTTCAGCGCGGCGAGCTTAGGCACCAGCTCGAACGGGAACTCGCCCCGCTCCCAGTACGGGTTGACGACCGGCAGTATCTCGGTTTCGGCGAACGTCCGTACCCGGTACAGCAACCCCAGCTCATCCTCGGTGAGCTGGTCTTTCATCAAGTAGTAATCGGTCTCACGGGCGAGTCCGATGTCCTGCGCCAGCGCGGTGACTGTTGTCGTCATGGCCAAACCCTCCTGTCGAGCCAGTCGAACGTAACGCGGCCGAATCGCCCTGTCGAGGTGCCGGGCGACAACGACCGGGGCCAGCCGGAGTCATCCGGCACATACGGCCGCGATGTCCAGGACGGCGGAGGTCACGATTCTGGAGTGGCTCGGCGAGACGGATCTCCCCGAGCCACTAAAGCCGGTGAACTACGCGCTCACGTAAAGTCGCGGCAAACGTCGTCAGGGGACCTCAGTTACTCCTTGCGTGGCAAGGTGGTGCGTACGGCGCCTGCGGCTTCGTCTTCGGATTCGTAGATGTGCGGCGCGACGCCGCGTGATTCGAGCGCGCTGCCGAGCTTGGCGCGCATGAACGCGCTGGTGGTGAACCGGGTGACGCCGTGGAAGTAGGTGTCGCCTATTTCCTGCACGGCGTCGAGGTAGGCGTCTTCGAGGTCGCTGTCGAGTTCGAAGCCGTCGTAGTTGACCACGGCGTAGACCTTGTGGCCGAGCGGCCCGCAGATCTCCCTGATCTTCGCTACGACATCCTCGATCACCGTCATCGACTTTACCTGGAGATCCTCGAAGTTCAGGTACAAGATGTTGCGTTCGTCGTCGTAGCTGAACCGCGCGTCGAGGGGCAGTCGCAGCATGTCCTCCCGGAGGCCCATCGGGTCGGACCGGAAGATACGGCGGTCCATCTCGCGCGGCTTGTTCACGATCGGCTTGAACGCCATCTTGGCCAGGATGTCGCGTTCGATGTCGATGCCGGGAGCGACCTCGGTCAGCTCCAGGCCTTCGGTGGTGAGCCGGAATACGCACCGCTCGGTGATATAAAGGACGTCCTTTGCCTGGCGCGCGGCGTGCGGCCCGGAGAATGTCCGGTGCTCGACCTTCTCGACGAACTTCTGGTACTGTCCGTCGCGTTCGATCAGCAGCTTGCCTTCGACGACCGAGACCTGGAGGTCGCCTGCGGCGAAGGTGCCGAGGAACAACACCTTCTTCGCGTTCTGGCTGATGTCGATGAAGCCGCCCGCGCCGGCCAGCCGCGGGCCGAACCTCGATACGTTGACGTTGCCTTCCCTGTCGGCTTGCGCGAGCCCGAGGAACGCCGCGTCCAGACCGCCGCCGTCGTAGAAGTCGAACTGATAGGGCATGTCGATGACCGCCTGTGCGTTGATGGCCGCACCAAAGTCGCCACCGCCGGCCGGGATGCCGCCGATGGCGCCGGGCTCGGCGGTCAGCGTCATCAGGTCGGCGATCTTCTCCTCGGCGGCCACCGAGGCGACCCCTTCGGGGATGCCGAAGCCGAGGTTCACTACGCTGTTCGGCCGTAGCTCCATGGCGGCGCGCCGGGCGATCATCTTGCGAGCGCTCAGCGGCATCGGCGCGAGCGATGTCAGCGGGACCCGGACCTCGGCCGCGAAGGCCGGGTTGTAGGGGCTGCCAAAGGTCTGCGGGTGGTTTCCCGGGTCCGTCGCCACCACGATGCAATCGACCAGCGCGCCAGGTATCTTCACCTGACGCGGGTTGAGGCTGTTCACCTCGGCGAGCCGCTCCACCTGCGCGATCACCAACCCCCCGGAGTTGTGCGCCGCCATCGCCAGCGCCAGCGTGTCGCAGGTCAGCGCCTCCCGCTCCATCGTGATGTTGCCGGCCGGGTCGGCGGTGGTGCCGCGAATGATCGCGACATTGACCGGGAACGCCTTGTAGAACAGGTATTCCTCGCCGCCGATCTCCATCAGCTCGACCAGATCCTCGGTCGTCATCTCGTTCAGCTTGCCGCCGCCGAAACGCGGATCGGCGAACGTGCCGAGCCCGACCCGGGACAAATGCCCGGGTTTGCCCGCGGCGATATCCCGGTACAGGTGCGACATCGGGCCGAGCGGCATGTTATAGCCCTCGGTCTGGTTGCCCGCGACGAGCTGGTACAACGCAGGTACACCGGACCAGTGC
>Ga0137380_10000341_pt1 | contig 32995 bp, 27 predicted proteins | sample SagtaG_17_FD_104809 | JGI IMG/M metagenome (GOLD analysis project Ga0137380, IMG submission 104809) | Vadose zone soil microbial communities from Sagehorn Ranch, Mendocino, California, USA - Sage2_L_100_16 metaG | ecosystem: Environmental > Terrestrial > Soil > Vadose zone | place: USA...
CAGTGCCGATCTCAGCTCGCTGGCGGAGAACGAAAATTGGTCTGAAGTCGCAAAACCGCAGGGGATCGCGCCCTGGACGGACGACTATTCCAATATGCTCACCATCATCCGGTGGGAATGATGCGTGCCTGCAACGTTGATCTCAAGCTTGTAGTCGCGGGCTTTAGCCCGCGTTCGGCCGATCTGAAGTTAGAAAATCATCCGTAGCACCAACTGCGTCCTACGCGCTGGTTATAAAGAAATCCGAGCGAAACGCATTCCCCATCGTCACGCCTAAATCCCGGCCAGGTTGGGCTGCAATTTGTAATAGCCGCGCTCGAGAGCCCAAAGATCTAATGGGAGACCGGCCAGTTCGTCCACTTCCGGAATGGCGGCTGGATCGAGAGAGAGATTCACGACGAAAAGATAAGCCCGGCACGTATCGCAGGCTTGTAGCCGCAGGTGAGGAAATTCTGGAGCAGTGAAGCTAGCGAGTTTTGTTTCCGAGGACTCGTTGCAGCCGGGACAGCGCGTACGGGGAAACGGGCGGCGGCGCAGACACAAGGCGCAGACAAGATCGAAAGCCAGCCCGTCCGCCTGTGGCCGCAGGCATCCCGCTTGAGGAGGCTGCGGGCACCAGGGACAATCCAGGCCGGCAGGAAAACTTGCTGCATATGGCTGCAAGACGGCGCGGGCAAAAAATTCAAGTGCTGAAAAGTTTCCCGGCGATTCCCAGGATTCGTGAATGAGCTGGTCGAGTTGGGTTGTGTTCAGTTCACGCGCGCTCTCGGAAAGGGCCGGCGGCCCGGTGCGGGCGACGAGATCGAGAAGCGAAGGATAGGCGTTTCGGAGGTTTTGGAGACGCTCACCCTGCCCGCTCCCAGCCGGAGAGGTGAGCTCGCGCGCAACTTCGCCTTGCCAGTCGGCGAGCCCGGCGTAGAACCTCAGAATTTCGCGTGATGCGGGGTAACGTTCAGCGAGAATGCGCGCGCGTTGTGCCCGGCGATCCCACATGTTCTCGATACCATTTCGGGTGATGGGACGCCGCCCATCCGGGCGTTACCCAACCCTGAATCATTCCGCGAAACGATCCCGGGACTGCCGCCGTGCCCATGTAAATATGAAGAATGATCCCGCCGATGGAAATCATGGCCGCGACCGGATGCACCAGCACGGCAAGTTCGCGTAACAGCCGGGGCATGACATCGGGCCACCACAAGACAACTCCGCTCGCCACCAGCAGGATGCCGAAAATCGACTGCATCCAGAACAGAGATTTTTGTCCCGCATTGAACCGTCCTGCTTCGGGCAGCGCGGCATAGTCGTGCACGGCGTAGTGATGTGCCTTGCGCAGCCAGTGACGATCGTCGCGATCCAGGCGCATCTGACTTCTCCAGTTCCGAAACATTGACGCAAAGGCCAACACGAACAGGAGGCCACCCCATGGATGCCAGCCGCGTACCGTCGTCCCCCCACCGAACACGGAAGCAAGCCAGTAAAGCCTCGGTGACCAGAGCGCCAAACCCGTCAGCGCGGTGTAGAGGAAGCTAAGCGCGACGAGCCAGTGCACCACACGTTCACTGACGCTAAAGCGAGTTAGCCTGGATTCATTCGGGGTCTTGAGGTCCATAACGAAGGTAGTGCAGGAACGTACCGAGAATGCCGCCAATAAGCAACGCATTGCCGAGCCATTTCAACGGGCCTTTCCAAATCGACACGGTCCAAGGGATCTGCGGGTTTTTGGGGAGCCCGTACGACTCCGGTTGATCGGCACGAGCCAGAACATAGACGACATGCGTGCCGCCGACGCCGGTTGGATTGTACACTCCTGCAGTGTCGAACCCGTCAGATTTGAGAACCGCGACGCGGTCCTCCGCTTTTCGAAGCAAATCCTCGCGCGTACCGAAACTCAGGCAGTTCGTCGGGCAGGCTTTGATGCAGGCCGGCTCGAGTCCCACAGAAACGCGGTCGGTGCAGAGCGTGCACTTTTGGACTTTTTTGGTTTCCGGGTTGAGCTTGGGCACGTCGAAGGGACAGCCCGTCATGCAGTAGCCACAACCGATACATGCATCGCTGTTGAAATCGACGATCCCGTTACTGTACTGAACGATCGCGCCCGGGGCAGGGCAAGCCTTAAGACAGCCCGGATCCACGCAGTGCATGCATTGATATTTCGACATCAGCCAAAGCGGCTGGCCGTCCAGTTCGGTTTCGTGGAATTTGATCAGATTCCAAAAATTATGGGCCAGATCGGGCAGCGTCTGGTACGTGCCTTCGAAATTCCCAAACGTCACCTGCTGGTTGTTCCATTCCTGGCAGGCTACTTCGCATGCCTTGCAGCCGATGCAGGTTGTGGTGTCAATCAACTTCGCCGCCGTCTCCGTGGCTCTGGACCAGCCTGCCGGTTTGCCCGGGGTTGCCGAAATCGCCTTGATGAAAGTGGTCATCATGCTATTCAGTGCGAACTCCCCTTCTTGGCCAAGGAGGGGTAGCTGCGCCCTTTAAGAAAATGTCGCGAAGCCACCTTAGTGGGCGCAGACGGGGTGGTTCGTTCAAGAGAATTGTTTTGGAGTCTGAACGAACCACCCCGTCCGCGCCTTTCAAAGGAACGGGGATATTTCTTGATGGCGCGTCCACCCCTCCTTTGCCAAGGAGGGGAATTCGCTTCACGCCCACAACTTCGGCAACAATCATACGTTCCCGGTCGGTTCCCAACTTTCATATCTTCTCGATATTCACCAAGAATCCCTTGTACTCCGGCGTTCCGGAATTTGGATCGAGTACGCTCGGACTGAGATTGTTCACGAGCGGACCAGTCACTCGTCCGATGAAGCCCCAGTGAATTGGAAGCCCGATCTGATAGACCGTCTTTCCGCCAACCTGCAAGCCGCGCATCCGGCGTGTGACCATCGCTGGGCCTTCAACCGAACCCCGCGCCGACCTTACACGCACCATGTCCCGGTTCTTAATGCCCTTCTCACGGGCCAACGCTTCGGGCACCTCGACGAAGAAATGCGGTTGAAGCTCGCTTGTACCTGCGATGTTTTTCGTCCAGTAATGGAAATGCTCCGTCAGACGGTAGGTCGTACCGACGTACGGGAAATCCTTTGCGGAGCCAAGCGGGTCTCGATCCGTATGGAATACCTTGGCGGCGGGATTGGAACTCACGTTCGAGTGAAGCGCGTTTTCGGCCGGCGATTCGACAGGTTCGTAGTGCTCCGGAAATGGCCCTTCCGCGAAATCCGTCGCGTAGAGCTTGGCGACACCTTCAGGCAACATGATGAAGGCGCCGAACGCCCCGGGACCGGCGTCGGCCTTATAGTCGGCAACGTCGCCGGACCAACTGGAGCCACTCCAGCGCAGCGGCGCTCGCGAAGGATCCCACGGTTTGCCGGCCGCATCCGCCGAAGCACGGTTATAAAGGATGCGTCGATTGGCCGGCCAGTTCCAGGCCCAGTTCGGATAAAGGCCCAATCCAGTCGGATCTTCCTGCCCGCGCCGGGCCATCATGTTCCCTGCCTCTGTGAATGAACCGGCATAGATCCAGTTACCGCAGGCCGTGGATCCATCATCGGCAAGCGCGCCAAAGCCCGCCAGCTGTTTGCCTGCGGCGTCGCGTCCATTGATCTCGCGGGCGACTTCCGAAAGCTCGGGAGAAATGGGGTTCTGCCAATTCCAGGCCATACTCAACAATGGTTGGGCCGCCGAGCCTCCCTCCTGCTCATAGAGCTGGCGTATTTTGAGGAATAGACGAGCGATGATCTCCTGATCCCGTTTCGCCTGACCGGGCGGATCGAGCGCGGCGTTCTTCCACTGCGCCCATCGCGAGGAGTTGACAAATGCGCCATCTTTCTCTGCAAAACACGCTGCGGGGAGAAGAAACACTTCAGTATTGATGCGGGATGCATCCGGCGCAGACGCATAATATTTTTCAGCGAGCTCTCGCGCCTTCCAGAACGCTGCAGTCTCCGTCTCAAAACATTCCGCCACGATCATCCATTTGAGCTTTGAAATTGCGGCGAGCATCTTGGGCGTGTTGGGCCCATTGGCGACCGGATTCATTCCAAAAGAGATCATTCCTTCGATCTCGCCGGCATACATGCGATCGAAGATGTAGCCCCAACTGTAGTTGTCCGTCTCGCCCACCTTCGGCAGAAAATCGTAGCCGAAATCGTTCTGCCGGGTGGCCTGATCGCCGTAGTAGGCCTTCAGCAGGCTGACCACAAACTTCGGCGTATTCGACCAATAATTCATAGAGTTCGGGCGCAGCGGCCTGGGCGTGGTTTCGTTGAGGTAAGCGGCAAGGGTTGGCTGATTGGCGCGCGGCGACCGGAGATAGCCCGGAAGCGCGTTCCATGCGCCCATGTCCGTCGCTCCCTGAATGTTGGAGTGGCCACGCTGGGCGTTGATGCCGCCGCCCGGCATGCCAATGTTTCCGAGCATGAGTTGAAGCATGGCAGCCGTGTGAATCAGTTGAACCGAATGGCTGTGCTGCGTCCAGCCGAGCGCATAGAGAATGGTTCCCTGGCGATCCGGCTTTCCGGTTGAACAGATGATCGACGCTGCCTTCTCAAATTCCGCGGCCGAGCAGCCGCAGATGGATGCCACGGTCTCCGGCGTGTAGCGCGAATAGTGCTGCTTCATCAATTGGAATACAGAGCGAGGATGTTCCAGAGCCGGATCGACTTTGGCGTAGCCGGATCCGTCGAGTTCGTAGTTCCAACTCGATTTATCGTAAGCCTTCTTGCCTTCATCCCAGCCGGAGAAGAGCCCTTCGGAGAATGAAAAACTTTCCTTGATCAGAAACGAAGCGTTGGTATGCAGCTTCATGTACTCGCGCTGGAAAAGATCGTGAGTAATGGCGTAGTGGATCAAGCCGCCGAGAAAAGCAATGTCGGTCCCGGCGCGGATAGGAACGTACAGGTCGGAGACAGCCGCTGTGCGGTTGAATCGTGGATCGATGGTAACAAGCTTGGCCTTACGGACGCGCTTGGCTTCCATGACGAATCGAAAGCCCACAGGATGATTCTCGGCGGGATTGCCGCCCATGACGAGGACGACATCCGCGTTCGCGACGTCCGTCCACCCGTTCGTCATGGCCCCGCGGCCGAACGTGGCGGCCAAACTGGCCACCGTTGGGCCGTGTCAAAGACGGGCCTGATTCTCGTAGGCCACGAGGCCTAGCGCGAACCGGAATTTGCCAAGCAAGTAATTGATTTCGTTCGTATCGGTGCAGCCGCCGATCATGGCCATATTGGTAAGGCGATTGACCAGGCGACCCTGCGCATCTTTCTGTTCAAAGCCCGCATCCCGGGTGTTCTTGATGAGGCGCGCCATGCGTTCGATCGCTTCATCCCAGGAAATGACCTTCCATTCTTTTGCGCCGGGCGCGCGATAGAGCGGACGCGTGAGGCGCCGATCATTGACCACGAATTGCCGCAACGTAATGCCCTTCGGACAGAGCGCGCCGCGATTGATCGGGCTGTCCGGATCCCCTTCGACATGGACGACGGTGGGCGTAACGTTGTGGGCCTTGTCCCCCAGTGTGTGGATGATCACACTACACGCGACGGCGCAATAAGGACAGATGCTGCGGGTCTCCGTCGTGCGCGCAATCTTGAGTTCACGCGACTGGGCGAGCGCCGGCTGGACATCGAAACCGAAGGCGGTTGTGACAGCACCGCCAGTCAAAGCGCCTTTGAGGAAGCTCCTTCGAGACAACGGCATCGCTGATGAACCTGTGCTGGAGTTCTAGCACCCCGCACGGGAACGAATCAAGGTCAAAAAAAAGTAGACGGGACAGTACGCGGCTGCAGCCGGCTTCAAGCCTGTTTTCATTCAATCCGGAAAAACTTCCACGGATTGGATGACCCGTCTTCCGAGGGCTTCGGAGGGTCAGAACATTTCGCGCGCGAAACTATTGCTTCTTCCCGACCGAGGTCTCAAAATTGCGATGGCAACCAATTTGCGAGGAGCGAAGCACCCGAAAGGAGAACCCAATGATTGATGGAGCATTTGTGGGCCTGGATGTGAACAAGACTGGAATTATGGTATCGATACGACCCACGGGAGAACATTGGAAAACGGGCATCGACGATACCGGAATCGTCGAAGCTACCGAAAAGTTAACGGAGATTCATCCGCAACTGGTCGTTATGGAAGCCCAGGGCGGACTCGAATTGCCTGTTGCGGGGACCTTGGCCACGGCCGGTGTGCCGTTCGCCATGATTTCTCCGCGCAGTGTTCGCGAGTTTGCGAAAGCCATCGGAAAGATGCGGCCGGATCGTGATCAGGCCGGACTGTTAGCGTATTTTGCCGAACTTGTTCAGCCGGAAGTCCGCATATTGCCGACAAAGATTGTCGAACAATTGGGCGCCCTGAAAACGCGCCGCCAGGAAGTTGTAAAGATGTTGACGCTTGAACGTAGCCGGCTGGAGTGTGAGTCTTTGGTAGTTCAAAAGGACATCAAGAATCACGTGTATTTTCTCGAAAGGAGCGTCCTCGGTCTCACGGAGGAAATCAGCCGTGCGGTTCGATCTAGCTGCATCTGGCGATGACGGTGCCGCATCGGATCCCTAGTGGAGAACGAATCAAAACCGATCAATCCCCAATCGGTGATCACCAATGAAAATTTCATTGGTCATCACCGATTGGCGATTCCGGATTTCTTGTCCTCGGGTGCCGGAAGCCGCGTGCGGTCTGGATCGACTTGGCGATGCTGCAGTCAAGTTCCCGGTCTTCCGCGACAATTCCCTTCGCCTTTTCCGGCAAAAACCATGAACTCCTGACAATCCATTCCAGCCAAACCTTCTCACACGCCTCCCTCCCAAATCGGAAATGAGCAATCACCAATCGGCGATAGAGTCTCGTATATCGGGGTGTTCCGGATTACCGTTTTAGGTGAAAGGCCGCGGGTCTCGAAAATTCAAATTTGAAACGCGAGTTGCGCTATCCGGATTGGTTCTTGTTATACTCCCACGCGATCTAGAAACAAGTCGGATCTACGTGCTTAACTGAGACTTTTCGCAAAAGGGGGGCGAAGTGGGGATCTTGAGAATTGGGAGAATGGTTAAAGTCAGAGTGCTTTTGATGGCAACGGCTGGTCTGCTCGCAGTCAGCGCGGCGCTGGTTGCACAGAATACTTCGGGCTCAATTACCGGCGTCATCCAGGACGGCACAGGAGCGGTGATTCCCGGGGCGCAGGTCGTGCTGATCAATCAAGAACAAGGTGTGGAAGCGCGGCAAACGATCACGAATGAGGCGGGCATATATCTCTTCAGCGCCTTGCCTGGCGCGACGTACACGGTAACCGTGGAGCTGCCGGGGTTCAAAACTTACAAGAAAACGGACATCAAGCTCTACGTCAACGACAAACTGGGCATGCCTCCCATCGTGTTGGAAGTGGGTTCGCAGACGGAATCCGTCACAGTTGAGGCCGAGGCCGTCACACTCGAGACCGTATCCGCCGAGCGGTCGGGCGTTCTCACGGGCAGGCAGATGGTCGACATCGCCCTGAACGGCCGGAACTTCACGGGCCTTCTCCGGGCCGTACCGGGCGCTCCTGCCGATGCGTCTGGTGGCACGACCACTTTCAATGGCCAGCGAAATAATCAGAATAACTTTACGGTGGACGGTCAAACCGTGATTGATTCAGGAGTCAACCAACAGTTCGCCTATCGGATTAACGTCGACGCCATTGCGGAGTTCAAAGTATCCACGAATAGTCAAGCCGCCGAATTCGGCCGCAACTCGGGAGCGCAGATTCAGGTGGCGACCAGGGGTGGGACCAACGAATTTCATGGCGACGGCTACTACTTCAAACGCCACGAAGGATGGAATGCGAATTCGTTTGACAATAACCGGCGCAGCCAGGCACGCCAGATATACCGCTTCATGACGGCGGGGTACACCGTCGGCGGCCCGGTCTATATTCCTGGAAGTTTCAACGCCAACAAGGACAAGTTGTTCTTCTTCATGTCGCACGAGTGGAACCGCCAAAAGGTTCCTCCTGTCCCACGGCGAGTTACCGTTCCAACGGCCGCCGAACGCCAGGGCGACTTCTCTAACACGCGTGACGGCGCGGGCATTCCAGTTATCGTCAGGGATCCGCTCACGGGTCAGCAATTCCCCGGAAACAGGATTCCACCGGATCGTTTCAGTCCGTACGGACCGTCGGTCCTGAATTGGTTACCCCAGCCCAATATTTTTGGGAACCCGCAATACAACTATGAATCTCAGGTGGCGCAGGATCTTCCTTCTTTCGACCAGGTGTATCGATTTGATTACAACATCAGCACCAAGTGGAGAGCTTACTTCCGAGTGATTGACAGTAAACAGACGCAGAACAACCCTTATGGCAGGGCGGACTCCTCTAACAACCTCGGGCTGTCGCCACTATACGCTCCGACTTTCGGTTGGTCGATCAACGGAAATTTGGCCACCATTATCAGTCCAACCGCGACCAATGAATTCCAGCTCGGGCATACCAAGAATGGGATTCCCGGAGACGCTCCTCCGAAAGACAGTCCTTATTACAGGTCCAATTCGAAGATAACGATTCCGTTGCTTCATCCTACTGCGGACCCGATCGGGCTGATTCCAAACTTTGGCTTCGTTGGCGTGCCGAATTCCGATCTATTGACTAGTTTCGCAGGACTGCCATACGCCAACAAGAATCCGATCACAAATCTCACCGACAACTTCACCAAGATTCTCTCGACGCACACGCTTAAATTCGGAGTCTTCCTCGAACACGCTGTCAAATCGGAGAATCCGTTTCGAGCGGTCAATAGCACCATCCGTTTTGATCGCGATGTGCAGAATCCCAACGATACGGGCTGGCCATTCTCCAACGCGCTGCTTGGGAATTTTCGAGAATATTCGCAATTCAGCAAGAGTCTGCTGCCCAGCTATCCTTACTGGAACATCGAATGGTATGGTCAGGATACTTGGAAAATGACGCGAAAGCTCACGTTGAACTACGGACTGCGGATGAATCTGGTAAATCCCCTATACGAAAAGGACAACTTGTTCACGAACTTCGATCCCGCGGCCTATGACCCCGCTAAACGGGTCTCCCTTTATCAGCCAGCTTTCGTCAATGGCCAGCGGCGGGCGCGAAATCCGATCACTGGAGAAATCTTATCGGCAGTTTTAATCGGAGCGATCGTGCCGGGTTCGGGCAACCTCAGCAACGGCATTGTTCACGCCGGTGAGAACGGTGTTCCGCGCAGCTTGATCGAGAGCCGCGGGGCGCAGTGGGGTCCGCGCCTCGGACTGGCATACGTGATCAACGACAAGACGGTGTTCCGCATGGGGGGCGGGGCCTTCTACGAACGCATCTCAACCGCCTCGATCGGATATACGACCAACTATCTGACCAACCCGCCCAACGTTCAGCTATCCCAGATCTTCTATGGAAACCTCGCCACCATCGCGAGTTCCGGGGGAACGCCATTTCCGCTACAAATAACGCCGCTCTCGAAAGACGGCCATGTGCCAACGGTGTACAACTATAGCGCTGGCATCCAGCGGGAACTGCCGAAGCAGATCCTGTTGGATGTGTCCTATGTCGGCACGCAGTCGCGGCACCTGGTCGAGAATAATCCTTTCAACGGAGTGCCCTTTGGCAGCGCGTGGCTGCCGGAGAATCAGGATCAGGCGTTGGGAAGACCGGTGACTACCGACGGAAGCACAACGCTACCCGTCAACCTGTATCGTCCCTTCGCAGGATACGCCGGAGGAAATACCATACTCGGCGGCGCCGGCTCGTCTATAGCTCACTACACCTTCGGCGGCTCGGCTAATTACAACGGACTGCAGGTATCCGTGAACCGCCGGCGCGGACGGTTACAGTTCGGGACGAACTATACGTGGTCGAAAGCCCTGGGCACATCGTTGGGACATCTGACGAACACTCGCCTGGTCAACTACGGACCTCTGACGCTGGACCGGTCGCAAGGATTGACCTTCAACTACATTTACGACATCCCGAGCCTGGCTCGGCCTGGTTCCCCTCTCGACAACCCCGTCGGGAGGCAGATATTCGGCGGCTGGCAGTTCACCGGTCTCACGGCCATGAGCGTGGGCCAACCGCTCACTCTCGATTACACACTCACGGGAATCGGCAATGCCGAGCGGAACCGGCGGATCACGGGCAGCGAAGACATCGCACCGCGAGTGGTTTTCACTTGCAATCCGAACCTGCCGCGCGGAAAGCGTACGATTCTTGCTTTCATCGACACGTCGTGCGTCGCGCCTGCCCCCAAAGGAAGCATCGGCGGTGATTCCGGAATCAACAGCGTCCGGGGGCCGGGAATCCACCAGTGGGACATGTCGCTATTCAAAAAGTTCCAGTACGGCGAGAACGCGCAGCGGTACATTCAGCTTCGCTTGGAGATGTACAACGCCTTTAACCACACTCAGTGGGGCACATTCAACTCCACGGCTCAGTTCAACGCCACCACGGGACAGCTCGTCAATGCTGCCAGTCCGACGAACCGCGATGGTTTTGGCGCTCTGACCACCGCGCGAGCCAACAGTCAAAGGATTATCCAGCTCGCCGGCAAGTTCTACTTCTGATGTGAAGGGGACCGGGGGGTGTTGCCCGCCCGTCCTTCCACACGCCCCCAAACTCAAAGAAACGGATTCTGAACTCTGACGCCGAGGATCGTCTGTCCGGCGTTAAGATCCTCCGAATAGAGGATGGAACATCCGGCAGCGGAAGCAGCGGCAAGTATCAACGCATCCCAGAATGACAGCTCATTCAAGATCGAACAATCGACCGCTTCTTGAATGAGGTTCGGCGATACCTGCACGACCTCGAATACCATGAGTGTCTTCAGCACGCCCTTGGAGCGTAGGTAAAATAAGAGACCCATTGCGCGTTCGGCAGTGTCATGTAATGGGTTTTATGTAAACGTTGCCGGGGGCGGAGCAGGTCAGTCTTGCCCGCCTCGCTTAAATCTCCTATGCTTGCGACGTGTTCATTACGAAGGAAGCGCCGAATTACCAGTTGGATGAGTAAGGTTCCGACTAGATGTAACAAGCGTTGCTGCTTGTCAGGGCTATTCTTAGGATGGGAGGGTGATCATGAAACCTTCAGTTCGAATCGTTTCTTTCCTGCTTTGCGTGGTTGTTGCCTCCTCCCCGGCCGCTCAGGCAGCACAGATTGAAATAGCCGCGCCTGCTTCGTCGATCTTGGATACAGCCGTGAGGAATGCACGACCTCCTACTAGATCCGCTTTTCCACCACCGCGAAGCTCAAACGGGGGAGGGAACGGTCGTTTGTATTTGGGCATGGCTGCGCTTGCGGGAGCGGGAATCGGGCTAATCGCATATGGTTCAGGCGACTCCACGAAAGTTGTAGGCGACCGAGTCCGGTATTGCAGCGGAATGCAATGTGCAACGATCAGGGATTATCAGGTTGTCACTGTGAACCGCAACGGGTACAAGGTCGGCGGAGCTGCATTAATAGGACTCGCAGCGTTTGGAATTTACGCCATTCACAAGTGGCGCCGCTGATTGGCCGGGTTCTCAGCTCAGTCTTTTGATTGAACGTTACTGGCCCAATCCGGAAAGTTTAGCTTTCTAAAGCTCCTCGATGAACCGGGCGTGACCTATGCGTTTCACCGTTCGCTCGGACGGCTCGGTTTCAGTGAGTGGAGCGACTCCGTGACGAAGATGTCGACGTAGCCTGCGCTAGGTTCGGAGGACGGGGGCCTCCGTCCCCCAAATTAAGGCAGCACGAACACGCGCGCGCGAACGGCGCCGGTTGTCATCGGGTGAACGGCGCCGGCGGACGCCTGGGACCCGACCTGTCGCGCATCGGGGTCGCGCGCCCGCGCGAGGCTGTCCTGCTGCGGATTCGGCGCGGCATCGAAGACTTCCGCCCGGGATTCGAGCCAGTGACGCTGACTCCGCTGGCACTACCAGTTCACTCCTCACGACGTCCACGATTGGGACTCGACGGAGGTCCCGGTCCTTGCCGACATCACGATCGCGGGACATTGTTTCGAGCACAGGATGATTGATTCGACGGGGCCGACGCCGTGCAAGCCGGTGGTCATTTCCAGGCGAACCTTCGCAATGCCGTTCTTTTCCAGTTTGTCGATGACGCGAAATACGTCCACGGCGCGTTCCGGTGTGATGGAGGCGTAGGTCAGCAGCAGGTTCAGGACGCGACGGCTGGAAAACCGGACCTGGTACCTGGAAACGCCCAGCGCTTCAAGGCTGTCGCAAATACCGCCGGAGAATCGCCGGCGGGCGGTAACATATTTAGATGAGTCGATTCGCGAGATTTCGAAAAAGCAGTTCGGAGTCTTCTGAGAAATTAAAACGTTTACACACATTGCGAAGACCTCAATGAGACAAGGAATGGCTAGACACGTATCGTGTACCGAAAGGATGTGGCGCGCGGCGCTGCCCCTCCTCTGCTGGTATGCGTTGACGCAGGTTGCGGACGCTCAAGATGTTTCGACCTTTGCTGGCAACGCCCAACACACTGCCATCTATCAACCAGCGGCCCGCGATCTGAATCGGATCCTCTGGTCCACGTCGATCGATGTGAACAATACCGGCGCTTTCGCGCACTATGGAGCGCCTCTGATCACTTCGTCTAATACGGTAGTCGTTCCGGTGAAGACGGCGAGCGGATTCCAGATCAACGTTTTCAATGGAAGCGACGGCACGGCGAAGTATTCACTCGCCACCCATTACATTCTTCCGTCCTATACCTGGATTCCGGTTTATCAACCGGTCCTGGCCGGAGGCTCTGCGGGTGCCCGGCTGTATTACCCGGGAGCCGGCGGGACGGTTTACTTCATCGACGATCCCGATTCGAGCAGCCCCGGCGTCCCCACGCAAAGGGTGTTTTACGGCCTGCAGAATTACCAGTCCAACGCCGCCGGCTTCAACTCGACGGTATTCATTAACACGCCGATCACCGCGGACAGCAACGGGAACATCTTTTTCGGTTTCCGGGTTCAAGGGACGGCCCCAACTCCGTTGAATACGACTCAGAGCGGCTTTGCCCGAATCGATCCGAACGGCGCTGCCAGCTATGTGCTGGCGGGCAACGCCGCTGCTGACGGCGTCATCCAGTTCGATTCCCATAACTCGGCCCTTGCCCTGAGCAACGACGGAAGCACGGTCTACGTGGTGGTGAAATCCGGTTCGACCGAATACTACGGTTATCTGCTCGGTCTGGACGCCGTTACTCTGGCCACGAAATACAAAGTGTTTCTCAAGGACCCGCGCAATGGGAATGCCACCAATGCAGGCATCCTGGATGTCAGTACGGCATCAATAAAAATGGCCCGAAGGCACCTTATTTGGCGCGGACGGGGTGGTTCGTTCAAGCTACCGTTGGAATCTATTCGGAGGTTGAACGAACCACCCCGTCTGGGCCCAGCTAAGGTGGCTTCGCGACATTTCATTGATGGGCGCAGCCACCCCTCCTTCGCCAAGGAGGGGAATTCCGGCTCATTCTGTTTTCCTCGTTTGCTGCAAATTGTCGGGCGAGATCAGGATCTCTGAAGTTCCGCCCGATCGCCGGCAAGACTCCTTCGTCCGGCGATCGAGCGACTCAAGAAATCTCAAGTGATGTGTTGCGCAAAGCGGAATGAAAAGAGGAGGCTGTGAGATGAACGTTGCGCGGTTCGTAATGACATGGTTGCTATCCGTTTCGGTCATCTCGTGTACAAAGGAACCGGGTTCTGATAGCCAGACGAAGCCAGCGGACGCGACGGCCTCCACGCCGCTGTTCGACGATCTGGGCTCGCATCATCATGCCGTGACGACCTCCAGCGAGATGGCGCAAAGATACTTCGATCAAGGTTTGCGTCTGGTCTATGGCTTCAACCATGACGAAGCCGAGCGCGCATTCCGCGAAGCTGCCCGGATCGATCCGAATTGTGCGATGGCGTGGTGGGGCGTCGCGTACGCATTGGGTCCGAATTACAACCTGCCGATGGATCCCGGGCGGAATGGCCGCGCGCTGGAGGCGATCCAGAAAGCGCAATCGCTGCAATCCAATGCGCGCGAGGCCGAGCGCGCCTACATCGTCGCGCTGGCCACGCGTTATTCGGCCGGCTCCAATGCCGACCGAGCAAAACTGGACCGCTCATACGGCGACGCGATGAAAGAACTCAGCCGCCGCTATCCGGATGACAACGATGCTGCTGTGCTATACGCCGAGTCCCTTATGGACCTGAAGCCATGGCAGCTCTGGACGCACGACGGCAAGCCGCAGGAAGGAACCGAAGAGATATTGAAAGTACTGGAAGCGGTGCTGGCGCGTGATCCGAATCACCCGGGCGCAAATCATTACTATATTCACGCCATCGAAGCCTCTCCCCATCCGGAGAAAGGCGCCGCGGCGGCAGAACGCTTGAAGTCCCTGGTCCCCGGCGCCGGGCATCTCGTGCATATGCCCGCGCACATCTTCATACGAACCGGGGATTACGCCGGAGCGATTGACGCAAACGCCAAAGCAGCCGGTGCGGACGAAGCCTATTTTGCCCGCACGAAAGTCGACGGTGCCTATCCGCTCATGTACTACACGCACAATTTCCAATTCCTTTCCGCAGCCGCCGGCATGCTTGGCCAGTCCGGCAGGGCGGTCGATTCGGCGGCGAAGGCGGTATCCAATGTCGCGCGAATGGCCGGTCACGATCCGATGGTCGAATACGTACTTCCATGGTCGCTCTATGCCATGGCCCGGTGCGCCAGATGGGACGACATACTGGCTTACGCGCAGCCCGCGGACTCCACCCCTGCCACTTTGGCTCTGTGGCATTACGCTCGTGGCCTGGCATACCTGGGAAAGGCCGACGCTGGTGCTGCCCGTAAGGAGCGGAAGGACTTCGGCGCTGCGAAAGCTAAAGTTCCTGCCGGCTTGATGCTGAACACGAATCGAGCACAGGACCTGCTGGCGATTGCGACGGCGGTATTTGATGCGCGTTTGGCCGGGGTTGCCGGTGACGGGACGTCTGCGATCCGATACTGGACGAACGCTGTGGAAATACAGGATGGGCTCATTTACGACGAGCCCCCAGCCTGGTACTACCCTGTACGTGAGTCCCTCGGCGGCGAGTACCTGCGGACCAGGCAATACGCAGAGGCCGAAAAGGTCTTCCGACGCGATCTGGAAATGAATCCAAACAACCCACGTTCGTTATTCGGCTTGCGCGAGGCCCTCAAGGCGCAGGCGAAAAATGCGGAAGCCGAAAAGGTCAACACGCGATTCCAAAAAGAATGGCAGAACTCGGACGTTCACATCAGTGTCGCAACGTTGTAAGGACTCTATGCAAAGCAAGCGTACGTCCTTTAAGCGTCGGGCCCACCGTCCGGATCATTTCGGTACACCGCTTCGCGGCCTTCTTACTACCGGCCGGTCCCCCCAAGTCCTCTGTCCGACCGCGGTTCGCGATACCTCCGGTCCTCATTACTGATGCTGCGGCTGCTGAGCCGCCCGCCGTTGTAATTCGTCCGGCGGCACGTCTTCGATGTGGGTGGCGATGTGCCAGGAGTGGCCAAAAGGATCCTCAAGGCTGCCGGTTCGATCTCCGTAAAACTGGTTTTGTATGGGTCGCACCAGCTTCGCCCCCGCAGCCACTGCGCGTTCCACGAAAGCATCGACGTTCTCGACGTAAAGCATGAGTCCCACCGGGCTGCCGCCATAGGACTTGGGACTCTTGAAGTTCATTTCCGGAAATTCGTCGGCCATCATGATGCGCGATTCTCCGATTTGGATTTCGGCGTGGCCAATTCTGCCGTCGGGATGCGGGAATCGCATGAGTTCCCTGGCGCCGAATGCTTTCTTATAAAATTCCAGAGCGTCTGCCGCACCTTTCAAGCTTAGAATCGGGGTCACCGTTCGATGACCTTCCGGGATGGGTTTAACTTTTTCCGCCATGGATTCTCTCCTTTCAAAGCACGAGGATTTTCTGATTTGTCTGGTGGAGCTCGAGAACTGTATTCGCGTTTCTAATTACATTTTGTCATTCTTCGGGAAACGTTCCAACAGCCAAACGGCCATCAGCGAGAAACGGGGTTGGGTCGAATCGCAGTATTTGCGAGCCGTCGTATAGTTCGCGCCACCAGGACATGGGCTCATTCATTCTCCTGCTTTATCCGTGGGGTGTCATTCTGTTATCCGCAGCGGAAAACTATGAGGAGTTTGGCGGAGTGGGAATGTCTGGCCGACCCTCTGGCGTAAAGTCCATGAGATTCCAATACCGCCACACCGTGTCGACATGATTCGTCGACAATTCAGTTCCCCAGAAATAAAAAATCTTTCCATCCTGCCTCCTAAATACATGCATCACTGGCCATTGCATATCATCAGAGTCTCCCTGGCATTTGTAATCGGCTTGATAGGCAGAGTCCGATCCGGAAACCAGCGCAATCTGCGACATCCACGTTGTTTGGGCCCTGTGTCCACTCTTCGTGTGTGATCGGATCGCCTGGCTCGTATCATTATTATTACCCGGCTCGCCGGCGAGATTTATATAGTCGCGAATTACGCCATTTTTTATGCGTAAAATTGGCGTAATTCGAAGCAAATTGGCGATACGACGATTCCGTTGGATCCGGACCGCCCCCTCCCCCAGCGTCTCTGCTAACCCGTGGCTTCCGCCGCCATTGATCGGATTCCAAATAGCTTAGCGGCTCCATACAAAAGTGTTAATACGTTTGACCCGATCTGCCGATAAGGGGATACGGACGCACGAAGTGCATTCGCGCCCGTGTGGAAAGAAGGATGCAGTTCAGAGGCGAGAGAGCATGAAAGTCTTAAAAAATACTGTTATCAAATTGGGGCCCGGGAAAGCCTCCAATCACGCGTTAGATCCGGATCTGGTCAAGCGTTGCATCAGCGGTGATCAACTGGCTTGGGAGCAACTGGTATATCGCTACAACCGCCTCATTTATTCCATCGCGCTCTCGCTTTGCCGGGAACCCGAGATCGCCGCGGACATTTTGCAGCAGGTATGTCTGGAACTGTACCGGCGGCTGGATGAGGTCCGGAAACTGGAGAGTCTGGCCTCATGGGTCGCGACCGTCGCACGGCGCAAGGCGTATACCTATCTTCGTTCGAAGAAACCGACGGAACCGCTTTTCGACGCAGAAATGGTCGCTTCCCGGGACGTTCTGAGCAATATCGAACAGCAGCACATGCTGCAGCGCGCGCTGGCAACACTTCCAGCGCGGTCACGACGATTGATGGAGTTGCTCTATCTGACCGAGGGGGTGGGGACCTATGAACAGGTCGCCGCGGAGCTCGGAATGCCTGTGGCAAGCATTGGGCCAACCCGGATTCGTTGCCTCAAGAAGCTAAAGAAACTCCTGGGCTGAGCATATGGCTGCGACAGTGGATAGCCTTCTTAACAAGAACGAGAGCGATCTTCAAAGCTACGTCACCACTCTGGACGAAGGCGACCTGGAGGGTTTGTTTTCGCAGATGTGGGACGCCATACGGGAGGTCAAACTCTACGCCGGCCAGCCGAGAAATGCGGCTTCAACAGAGGCCCTTACGCTTTCGCATCTGGCTTTCGCAATCGCGGGCCACTCCGGGGTCGAACCTCTGAGAGCCGAGTCCCACCGGATGATGGCCTATGTTCTCAATGCAGATGAGCAATACGACGAATCGATTTCGCATTACACGAAGGCCATCGAGTTTTTCGAAAAGGAAAGCACGGGCGATAAAGCGGCGCGCACGAGGATTGGGCTGATAGCCGCGTTGTCCATGACCGGCCAGTACCAGACCGCGATTGAGGAAGCGGAGAAGGCCGACCAGTGGTTTCTAGCCAACCGCGACGAGGACGGTCACGCACGAATCTCTGTCAACCTCGGCAACCTGTATCACCGGCTCGACCAGCACCCGCGTGCTGTTGAACATCACACCGCCGCCGTCAAAATATTTCGAAAATTGCAAAACCGGGCCGCATTGGCACAGTGCTATCTGAACCTCGGAGATTCCCTTTCCGTACTCGATCGATTCGAAGAATCGAACCGTAATTTCGAAAAATCACGGAAGATCAGCCAGCAACTCAACCTCAGCGAGCTTCACGTTCAGGCCCGCTACAATCAGGCTTACCTTTCGTTTCTGCGCGGCCGTTACAGCACTGCGATTGAGGGCTTTGATGAGCTGCGTGAGTACTTCAACGCTCAAGGAAGCCAGCGCCACTCCGCACTCTGCGATCTCGATGAGGCCGAGATTTATCTCCAGTTGAACCTTACCGGCGACGCCCTGACGTTGGCCAAGCGGTCTGCCGACAGTTTCGAACAGCTCACAATGCGGTACGAGCAGGCGAAAGCGATGACCTTCGTCGGGATCGCGCTGACGCACAACCAGCAGGGTAACGAAGCGCTCCAGGTGTTTCGGGAAGCCCAGCAGATCTTTGAACGCGAGAAGAACCTGTACTGGGCAGCTTCGCTGGAGTTGTACCGCGCGCAAGTTCATTTTCTTGTGGGACGTTTCTGGGAAGCGCGCTCTCTGGCAGCATCGGCGCTCGAACACTTCACGGAACTCGGAATACCTTCCAAACGCGCTATGGCCTTGGTCCTTCTCACCCGCGTCGGACTCGAACTGTCCTCTTTGGAGCAGGCTTCCGGCTATTCCGAGCAGATTTTGAACCTGATTCAGGAAACGCCGATCCCTCTTCACTTATTCCCTTGTTATTCCATAAACGCTCAGGTGGCGGAACATCGGGGAGACCTTGAGCGCGCACACGAGTTTTATGTCCTCGCTGCGCAGGAAATCGAAATCCACCGGTCGAATCTGCACCAGGACGAACTGCGGGTCAGCCATTTCAAAGGCAAACAACAGGTATACGAGGCCCTCGTGCGTCTGGCCTTCCGCAAAGGAAATCCCGCAAACGAAGCATTTGAAGCCTATAACTGGTGCGAACATGCAAAGTCCCGAGGTCTGGTGGATCTGCTTGCTCAACACATGCCCGCCGCTCCCGCCCAAAGCGACGCTTCCTTACTGAATCGAATCCGGACATTGCGCGAAGAGCTCAACAGCTATTACATCCGTTCCGAATCGAACGCGCCCAAAGCGGGTATGGCACTTCGCAGTGGAGCGGAAATCGACACGAAGAAGAAAGAACTCGCCAGCACCCTGAAGGAACTCTCGAAACAAGATCCGGATTATGCGTCATTGCAAAAAGTGGGAATCGTTTCCGTTGAGGAGGTCCAAAGAGTTTTGCCGGAAGACTCTACGCTGGTTGAATATTTCATCGCCCGGGATGAAGTCCTCGCTTTTCTGATCTCGAAAGATCGTGCTGTGGTACGGCGCCATGTGTGCACCAGGAGCCGGATCCAGCACCTCTATGAACGGCTGCGGCTGCAGCTCGATACATTCCTGATCGGAAACGATTACGTTCGCGAATACAAGGAGCAGTTGCTGGAGGCAACGACGGATCACCTGTCCAGCATGTACACTGAACTCATCGAGCCGCTGGCGGATGGTATCCACACCAAACACTTGATTATCGTACCGCACGGTGTGCTGCACTACTTTCCCTTCCACGCATTCTTTGACGGAAAAGATTACCTCATCGACCGGCACACGATTTCATACGCCCCAAGCGCTTCCGTTTTGCGGTATTGCATCGAGAGAAAACCTGTTGAAAATGCGACGCCGCTCCTCATCGGCGTTGCGGATGAGAATGCGCCGATGATTACGCGCGAACTGAAACAGTTGAGGCAGATCTTTCCACAAGCGCGTTCCTATTTCGGCCGCCGGGCAACCCGAAGAGTATTCCGGCGGGAGGCGGCACAAGCGGAATTCGTACATGTCGCCACCCACGCCATGTTCAGGCACGACAACCCTATATTTTCGTCTTTCAAGTTGGCAGACGGCTGGATGACCGCCCTCGATGTGTACTCCATACAATGCCAAACGAACCTCCTCACGATAAGCGGCTGCAAGTCCGGATTAAGTCAACTGACCGGCGAGGAAGAACTTCTGGGTTTGATGCGGGGCTTTCTATACGCGGGCGCACGGTCGCTTTTGTTGAGTCTATGGGACGTCAATGACCGTTCGACCTCAGTGTTCATGGAAACCTTTTATCAAAGCTGGCAGAATGGATTATCGAAAGCCGAAGCGCTACGCCAGGCTATTCAAAAGGTCCGGTCCGAAGAGCCCCATCCTTACTTCTGGGCGCCTTTCCTTCTGGTGGGGAATCACTGATGTCGATGCGAAAGCATGTAGACGCGGGCTTTAGCCCGCGACTACGGGATCCAGGGGAAAAAAAGTTCCTCTTTAGGTATTTTTGGCCATAGGTCAGAGCGACTTGTTTCATGAAAGGAGCCACGGATGGCACACGCCAAGACTCAGGAACTTATCCAATATGCCGAGCGCCGGGTATCCGAGAACGATCGGCTTTTGCTAAATCAGCATTTTGAAGCATGCGCATTCTGTGCACGAGAAGTCCGCAAATTTGAAGAGGTCCTGGACGCCCTGAAAGGCGCCGATCTCCAGCGCGCTCCTGAGAGCGTTCTGCGAAAGTGCGTCGCTGTGTATCAAATCCCCGAGCCAACAGCCACGCTAACGGAAATCTTTGCAAATCTCATATTCGACAGCATTGCTCAGCCGTTGACGGCCGGAGTTCGAGGCGCTTCGGAGACCCGCCAAATTGTGCTGCGATGCGCAGACGTTGACGCGCACGTTCGGATTTCAACAAACCCGCCGATCATTCTGGGACAGCTGATCTCCCGCACGGACCGGTGCTTCGTTGCTGGCGCCCGGGTCCACCTGATTCATGATGGGAAACAGATCGAGGCCACGATCACCGACAGGTTGGGAGAGTTCAGGTTCGGAGCGGCCCCGAATGGCGATATTCGACTGCAGGCGGACCTGCCAGGCCAGCGGAGATTCATTGCGGATTTCGCGGTAGGCGAGAAGGAAGGATTCCCACAATGAGGGTCTCCAGCCCATCCATTTCCGATTCCGAAATGCTCCGTTACCGGATCATGGAATTCGAGGACAGGTATCGCAAACAGGTCCTCGCCATGGCCTGCACGCTGGTTTCGCTTGTCGATCTGCGTGATGCCTACACCGGCGGCCACAGCAGCCGGGTCGCTGGCTATGTGCGGTCCACGGCGGTGCGGCTGGGATTTCGCGATGCTGAAGTCGACAGTGTGGTCATGGCTGCGCTGCTTCATGACATCGGAAAGATCGGCGTTCCGGATCACGTTCTCTTAAAGCGAGGCAGCTTGACGCCCGAAGATTTCGACCATATCAAGAAGCATCCGGAACTGGGATGGATGGCATTGAAGAACATCGACGACTTCAAAAGCATCAGCTTGATTGTTTTACATCACCACGAACGTCTGGATGGCAGCGGCTACCCGGGCGGCTTGAAGGGGAATGAGATTCCGCTGGGTTCGCGAATCATCGCGGTTGCGGATTCCTATGACGCATTGACCACCGATCGGCCGTATCGCTCGGCTAGAACGCGGGCGCAGGCTATCGAGGAACTGCTGTCTTGTGAAAAAACTCAATTTGATTCTCGCGTGCTCGCGGCTTTCTTGGATTCATTGAAGAAATAGAGCACGACTCATTTCAAGGAAGAAGGAGTAAAGGCAATGACTGCCAAAAGATTTTTACTAGTTTCCGCCCTGCTGGTCGCGCTCGGCATTAACGCAGCGGCGGCAACCAACATCATCGTTCAGACGACTAACGGCGCCGATATCAATTCCATCGCGGCATCGCTCGGCGGCACGGTTCTGGATTCCATGCCTGGGGGGGCGTATCTCCTGAGCGTTTCTTCAATGCCAGCGGGCCCGCTGCCGCAGGGCGTGGAGTCCATTGAGACCAATTCCACGTTGATTCTCCCCAGGTTCAAAGGCGCCGCCTTGAGCATTTCGGCTGGTTCAGGCACACTGCCCCCGTACGCGAATCAGCCTGCCATGCAGTTGATCGGGACAGCCGCGGCACAGACCCGCTCGACCGGACGGGGAGTGATCATCGCGGACATTGATGCTTCTGTCGACGTTTCGCATCCCGCTCTGCGCGGGCATCTGACGACCGGCTACGACTTCATTGGGTCAGGTGGGCCCCGGACACGTACAGGCGCCACACTGGACCAATCCACGGCATCGTTCCTTGACCAATCGACGGCGTCGTTTCTGGATCAGTCGACCGCATCGTTTTTGGATCAGTCGACCGCGTCGTTCTTGGATCAGTCGACGGCGTCGTTCCTGGATCAATCGACCGCATCGTTTTTGGATCAATCGACCGCATCGTTCCTGGATCAGTCGACGGCCTCGTTCCTGGACTCCGGCGCCGCCGGCCACGGGCACGCGACAATGGTCGCTGGAATCTTGGTTGCGATCGCGCCGGATGCGCTGATCATGCCGCTCCGCGCCTTTGATGATAGCGGGACCGGTGACGCGTTCCAGGTTGCCAAGGCGATTCGATATGCGGTGCGCAACGGCGCCCATATCATCAATTTAAGTTTGGGACTGTCGGATCAATCCAAGGCTGTGGAGGCCGCGATCGCCTTCGCGGAAGCCAACCACGTGATCGTCGTCGCGTCTGCCGGGAACAGCGACAGTGCAGCCCCGCAGTATCCAGCGGTGCTCCCTGGCGTCCTCGGTGTAGCCGCCACCGATCTAGATGACCTCAAAGCCACGTTCTCCAACTACGGCGAATCCGTTTTTGTTACAGCTCCCGGATTCAACATCATAACCGCCTATCCGGGCGGGTACGCAGTAGCCTCTGGCACATCTTTTTCCGCCGCATTTGTATCGGCCGAAGCGGCTCTGATTCGGTCGCTCACAACGAATGGAATTCAAGACGTAATCGCTGGCAGTTCGGTCAATATTGATGGGTTGAATACTTCCTACGCCGGACAACTGGGCAGCGGCCGAATCGACCTCTATGCTGCAGTGACTTCCCGATTCCAGTCGACTCAGACGCCGGCATCGCGTCAAAGCGATCGGTACATCGTGATTTTCCGGCCTGGAAACTCTAAGGCGAACCGTGCGGCCGCGGCATCACGACATGGTGCTTCTCTCAGGTTCAACTACGACGTTGTGGATGCCATTGCGGTATCCGTGCCGAGTCAGGCGGTGCTGGCCCGGATGCGCCAGGATAGTGATGTGTTGGAGATTATTCCCGACCGTCCCGTTTTCGTGCTCGGTGGAGGCGCGAGTGGAAGCGTCAGTACGAGCCAGGTCACTCCGGCCGGAGTGACGAAAGTCGGCGTGCCGACAACGACGTCGAACGGCGCCGGAATAGGCGTCGCTGTCCTGGATACCGGAATTGATTTCAAGCAAACCGATCTGGCGCCGGCCTCACAGTCCTTCAGCGCGTTCGGCGGCAGTTGCCAGGACGATAACGGCCACGGTACGCATGTCGCCGGAATCATCTCCGCCCTGAACAACACGATCGGCGTGGTCGGAGTCGCACCCCAATCCAAACCGTACTGCGTGAAGGTGCTCGATTCCACGGGCGCCGGATCGGACTCCAGCATCATTGCCGGACTGGACTGGATCTACACCAACGCGAATCTCGTAACACCAACGATTCGAGTGGCAAACATGAGTTTCGGCCGGAACGGCACGATTAGCGACAACTCCGCATACCGGACTGCGATCCAGCGGCTCTACAACATGGGTGTCTTGATGGTTGTCGCCGCCGGCAACGACCGGACGAAGGAAGTCTCGCAAATCGTGCCTGCGGCGTACCCTGAAGTGATCAGTGTGGCCAGTACGACGGCCATCGATGGCACGAACGCTTGCAAGACCTATGCGTCCAAAATCTACGCGGATACAGCGTCCTACTTCACGACGGACGGCCGCTTCGATCCGACGACCAAAGTCGGCGTGACGGTGTCGGCGCCTGGCGAGGACAAGGAAGATCTCAACTCTTCATGCGCCGCAGTTCCGCTCGGCATTCTGTCTCTGAAGCTTGGCGGGGGAACGATTCGGTACTATGGAACGAGTATGGCCGCCCCGCATATTGCCGGTGTTGTCGCCCGTATGATGCAAGCCGGACAATCGGGTGTCGAAAACATCCGCACACAGCTTCGCTCCACTGCACAGAAGGTGGGGACCGCTCCATTGAATTCGGTCATCACCGGCTATACCTTTGACGGAGAACGCGAAGGGATCGCCAAGGCCCCATAGGTAACTCAGGAACGGCAAAAGAAAACGCGGGCTAAAGCCCGCGGCTACATTCAGGCCTCCACATGATCCTTGAGTGTAGTCGCGGGCTTTAGCCCGCGTTTTCTTTTACTTCGTATCTTCCAATAACTTCATGACGCGATCCCGCACCGGGTTCGGTTTCGCCTCCGCGACATACAACCGAAGTTCGTGGACAGCGGACAGTGGTGTCCCCTGGCGCAAATAGATCTTTCCGAGCAATAAATGAACATCGGCAACACGATGTGGATGTTGATGAGCCTGGAGACACAGTTGCGCGGCCTCCTCAAGGCGACCCTGTTCGAAACGGATCAGGGCCAAACCGTAATATCCGTCACCTTCCGACGGACTCCGTCGGATTGCCTTTGTCAGGACTTCCTCAGCTTCCGGCATCCTGCCTTGGCGAGAATAGAGGTCGGCCAGGTTAAGCGCCGGATATACGGAAGAGCTCAGAGACACCGCCTGTTTGAACGCCTCTTCGGCAAGTTTCAGGTCTTTTAGAACAACGTAACAATTGCCCATGGCATTGCGTGCATCGGCGTATGCCGCAAAGATTTCTATTGCCTTACTAAGGTCCTCGAGCGCACCGGCACAGTCGTTTCTACGAAGCTTCTTTTGAGCGCTCTTGAATTGACGCCGGGCCGAACCGGGAACTTGATATTCAGCTACGGACGCTGTCCGGTAATCTTCTGCCTCAACGCCTCGACTAGGTCGAAGCTGCACGCGAACCTCGTAGTCGCCCGGCACCTGGATGTCCCGGGTGACAGTTGCATAATCTGCGGCGTGGATAACTACAGTGTAGGATCCAGGCAACACCTCCGAAAACTCGAATCGGTCATCAAACGAAACTTGTTCCTGGATCGTTAGGCCAAGCCTCTGAAGCTCCACACGAATCGCGCCAATGGGTTGCGCAGCGCCGAGAAAGCTTACCCGGCCACTCACGGCCAGACCCGAACGAGACTGGGCTTCGGACGGCCCAGCCGGCAACAGCAGCACCAGGAAGCTGGAAACGACCATGTTCATCGCAGAACGCATCACTTCCTCCTTTCGAATTCACGACCCATCGCGAGTGGTTGGCTCGCAGCCGTGTCCGCCTTTGTGATCGCGCTCCCGGGAGCGATGATGGGAAAATTGTAGAAGAAACTACTGCATACATAACAGACTCACTTATCGTGAATTGTGACCAGTACAGTTATTTCTGACGTTGAACTGTGTTAACGTACCCGCCATGAACAGCTCTAAATCGAAACTGCCGTTGTACCTCAAAGTGGCTCAGGGCCTGGAAGGCCAGATTCAGCATGGGGCATTCCGTTTGGGGGATCCAATACCATCCATTCGTGATCTGAGCCGCCAGCAAGGCGTGAGCATCTCAACCGTGTTGCAAGCCTACTTTTGGCTGGAGAATCGCGGATGGATCGAGGCGAGGCCGAAATCCGGGTTTTATGTGAAGCAGCAGGCGCAGAATTTGAGTCCGGAGCCGGCCTACCGGCCATCCGAGCCAAGGCCGAAGGCCATCAGTATCGGGGACCTTGTCGTAGAGGTCCTGCGGACGTGTGGGCGTCCGGTCAAATTTCCGCTGGGCGCAGCGTGTCCGAGTCCCGACCGCATGCCCAACCGCGCTCTGAACACAATCATCCGGCGCATCTCGCGGCGGAATCCAGCTCACAGCACGAACTACGACGTGCCGCCCGGAATTCCTGCTCTGTGCCGGCAGATTGCCAAACGTTCGGTTGAACATGGCTGCAATTTCTCACCGCGGGATTTGATCATTACGTGCGGTGCGCTGGAGGCCCTCAATCTTTGCCTCCGCACGATCGGCAAGTCGGGCGATGTAATTGTGACCGAGAGCCCAACGTACTTTGGGGTACTCCAAGCGATCGACTCGCTGGGAATGAAGGCCATCGAAATTCCGACACACTGCCGAACAGGAGTGAATCTCGAGCTTCTGGAAGAATCGATTAAAAAGCACCGAGTGCGCGCGTACATTACGATGACGAATTGTCAGAATCCGTTGGGGTATATCCTTACCGATGACAAGAAACGCGCTCTCGTCGATTTACTCGCGCGGCACGAAATTCCACTCATCGAAGATGACGTCTATGGTGACCTCGCGTTCGACACCAATCGGCCACGAACCGCAAAGTCATTTGACCGACAGGAACTGGTGATGCTCTGTGGATCCTTTTCCAAGACGATCGCACCGGGATTGAGGATCGGGTGGGTTCAAGGAGGTCGTTACCATGCGGGAATTGAGCGGCTGAAGTTGCTTACAAATCTGGCTAGCCCTTCTCTGTTACAACTCGCGATTGCCGAGTTCATGGAGTCCGGTGGATACGATCGCCACGTCCGCAATTTGAGGGTCGCGTTTGAACAGCAGGTGCAAATGGTCAGTCAGGCCGTCGCCAAGTACTTCCCTGAAGGAACATGCGTGTCGCGGCCGGCAGGCGGTTATGTCCTGTGGGTCGAGTTACCCAAGAATACAGATTCAGTCTCGGTATACCGTGCTGCATTGGCAGAAGGAATCACTATTTCGCCCGGGCCAATCTTTTCTCCGAGCGGCAAGTTTCGGAACTACATCCGGCTGAACTGTGGCAGGACGTGGTCCGAAGAACTGGATCGTGCACTTTTGAAGCTGGGCCGCTTGTGTGAATCTCGCTAGCGTAATCCGCACCGCTCACTTCTTGCTATGAATCCCGCACGATTGGATGAGGGAGGACAATGCACGGAAACGCTAACGGATAACGTATCACCGTCTCGACCTCATGTCGCTCGATGTACCACACGCGGCGGGGATGTAACACTTGAGCGTGTAATCCATGACCATTCGGTCGGCATTGAATCGCCAACCCAACGTTCGGATGGTTCGTTTCATGCGCTTGATCCAACCACGCGGCAGGCCATCATGGTCGCGATCATAGTAAAGTGGAATCACCTTTTCCCGGAGAACGCGATATAAGTCATCGGCGTCTCGAAGATCGTGAAGCTCGGTATTGGAGTGCGTTCTGCCATTACCGATCGCAAAGCCGTTCAGTCCGTCGTAAGCTTCGGCCCACCATCCGTCCAAAATCGAAAGGTTGAGACCACCATTCAAGACGACTTTTTGACCACTAGTACCGGATGCCTCCAGCGGCCTGCGGGGATTGTTCAGCCACACATCGACACCCTGTACGAGATGACGTCCGACGTTGATGTCGTAATCCTCGAGGAACACAAACTTGTCGGCGAACTGCGGGTTGCGCATCAACTGTGAAACCTCTTGCAACATCCGCTTACCCGGCTCATCGAGCGGGTGCGCTTTACCGGCAAAGACGAATTGCACCGGACTCTTCGGGTCATTGACCATCGAGGCCAGCTTCTCAATATCCACCAGGATCAAATCGGCCCTTTTGTAAGTAGCAAACCGGCGGGCAAATCCGATGGTCAACACATCCGGACTGAGCACGCGGCCAAGTCTTTGCAGCGTTTCCTGCGGCTCGCCGCGGCGCTTCCCCTGTTCCACTGCGCGGCCTCGCACAAATTCGAGAAGCTGCAATTTCAGGCTCAGATGCGTCTCCCAGAGCTCGGCATCGTCGAGGCTTTCAATTCCCTCCCAGATTCCGGCGTCACCAGTGCGCTCGCGCCAACCGGTGCCGAAATGGCGGTCGTAGAGACGGGCCATTTGAGGCGCCAACCAGGAAGGCACATGCACGCCATTCGTAATGTGTCCGATGGGGACCACGTCCTCGGGCTTGCCGGGATACAGCGCTGTCCACATCGAGCGGCTGACCTCGCCGTGCAGAGCCGAGACGGCATTCGCGCGCCGTGACAGTTTCAAACCCAAGACTGTCATACAAAACTCCTCATGGGGGTTGCTCGGATTTTCACGTCCGAAAGCCATTAGCCTTTCCTGGGAGAGGCCGAGCAACACGCGCAAAGGTCCAAGATGCTCCTCGATGAGATGAGCGTTGAACCGATCGTGGCCGGCGGGCACCGGTGTGTGCGTGGTGAAGACCACTTCCCGCGAGACGCGGGCCGCTGCAGCGTCAAAGCTCAATCCTTCGTCTTGCATGCGGGTGTGAATCGCTTCGAGCACCGCAAATCCACTGTGTCCTTCGTTGAGGTGAAGCACACCGGGGGTGACGCCCATGGCTCTCAAGGCGCGGAACCCTCCGACGCCAAGCAGCAACTCCTGACGGATCCGGACGCGTCCATCTCCACCATATAACCGCGAAGTGAGTTCGCGATCCTCGCGATCGTTGCCTTCGACGTTCGAGTCGAGGAGAAGCAGATCGCATCGTCCGACCTTGACTCGCCACACTCTTGCCTGAATCGAGCCGCCGCGCGTCTCGATCTGAATAGTGACCGGTTCGCCCCTCGTTCCTATAGCCGGTTCCATCGGCAACTGATTGATATCGGTCTCGAGATATTCTTCTTGCTGCCAGCCATTCCAATCCAGCCGCTGCCGGAAATATCCCTGACCATAAAACAAACCGATACCGACCAGAGGAATATCCAGATCGGAAGCACTCTTGATGTGATCCCCAGCCAGGACACCCAATCCCCCGGAATATATGGGAATCGACTCGTGCAATCCGAACTCGGCCGAGAAGTACGCCACTGGGCGAGGCCGCAAAATGCCCGCATGGGTCGCGCCCCAGGTCCGGTCCGCCTCCAGATACTCGCGCTGCCGGCGATAGGCGTAGTTGATCCGGCTGTGCAGGACAAGTTCGGCGACGCGGCGGTCGATCCCCTCGAGCGGAATCTCGCCAAGCAGCGAAATGGGATTGTGATTGAGCTGTTTCCAACGAACCGGATCGAGATCGCGGAGCAGACTCGTGGAATCGTTGTCCCAACTCCACCACAGGTTGCGCGCGAGCGACCACAGGCGCTCTTGTGCGGGAGCGATAAAGCGGTCGAGCGTGCGAGCTTCGCTTACCACGGAAGCAACCTGGGCCGCCGCCTCAATCAGCATGCGGACCTCGTTCTCCCGAAAGACGCGTGGATCGACCGTTTGAACGACGAGAACACCCTGGAGAACGCCTCGATCAATGAGCGGAACACCGAGGAAAGATTGGTAAGCATCCTCGCCGGCCTCACTGAAATATTTGAAGCGCGGATGATTCCTGACTTGTTCAACGGCAACCGGACGAACCTGCTCGGCAACGAGTCCCGCGAGACCCTCATGGAGCGACATGCGCAGAGTACCAACACATTCATGGCGAAGTCCAAGCGTCGCCGCCAGGACAAGGTTGGCTCGATCGGGCTCCAACAAGTACGCCGAACAGACATTGGTTTGGAAACGCCTGGCGATCAACGCGACGACGTGCATCAGCGTGTCGGCCGGTTTTCCGGCCTCCTTCGCCAGGTCCGCAATTTCTTCCAGAGTCAAAACATGACTGCTGTCACGGTCGTGCGAGGTTTTGCTCATGATGCCGGTAACTCCTCCGAACAGTCCGCCAATCCGCTTTGACCTGAAGAATTCACGTTGGAAACAAAAAAAACGTCTCGGAATGCCGCGCTCTAAGCGGTTTCCGGGACGTCATCGTCGTTCGAACTATGACAGCAGTGTCAGCGTCGATCGGTATTGCTTTGTACCTTTGATGTTACCTACCGCTCGACTGCTGTCAAGCGGTTTTCCCGGCTGTGCTTTTTCGTCACCGTGTTAAATGCCGGTACTTGATCCGGTGGGGCTGATCGGCGGCAGAGCCGAGGCGGGAACGGCGGTCGGCTTCGTAGTCGGAGTAATTACCTTCGAACCAGACCACTCGGCTGTCGCCTTCAAAGGCGAGAATGTGCGTGGCGACTCGATCCAGGAACCAGCGGTCGTGACTGATCACAACGGCGCAGCCCGCAAAATGTTCCAGCGCTTCTTCGAGAGCGCGAAGCGTGTTTACATCGAGGTCGTTTGTCGGTTCGTCCAGCAACAGAACGTTGGCTCCCTGCTTCAGCATCTTGGCAAGATGCACCCGGTTCCTCTCCCCGCCCGACAGAGTTCCGACTTTCTTCTGCTGATCTGTCCCCGAAAAATTGAACCGCGCAACGAAGGCCCGCGAATTGACTTGCCGTGAGCCGAGTTCAACCGTATCCAAACCGTCGGAGATTTCCTCCCAGACGGTCTTGTTCGCACTGAGCACATCGCGGCTTTGGTCCACGTAGGCCAGCTTCACGGTCTCGCCAAGGCGGATGGATCCTCCATCCGGCTGCTCCTGCCGGGTGACCAGCCGGAATAACGTCGTCTTGCCCGCGCCGTTTGGTCCGATGACTCCAACAATTCCGCCTGGAGGCAAACGAAAGTTCAGATCCTCAAACAAGAGCCGATCGCCATATGCCTTTTTCAGGGCGTCCGCCTCAATCACGACTTGACCCAGCCGAGATCCAGGCGGAATGTAAATCTCCAGATCCTGCGCGCACTTTTCGCTCTCCTGACTCAACAGTGCCTCGTATGAATGGATGCGCGCCTTTCCCTTGGCGTGCCTTCCTTTCGGCGACATTTGGATCCATTCCAACTCCCGCTGAAGCGTTTTCTGTCGCTCGGTCTGGGTCTTCTCTTCCTGCTGCAGCCGCACCCGTTTTTGTTCGAGCCACGAAGAGTAATTCCCTTCCCACGGAATCCCATGTCCGCGATCCAATTCCAGGATCCATCCCGCGACGTTGTCGAGGAAGTAGCGATCATGAGTGACGGCAATCACGGTGCCAGCGTACTGCTGGATGTGGTGTTCGAGCCAGGCAACCGATTCGGCGTCGAGATGATTCGTGGGCTCATCCAGAAGAAGGATGTCGGGTTTTTGCAACAAAAGACGGCAAAGGGCGACGCGGCGCTTTTCTCCGCCGGATAAGATACTCACCAGGGTGTCCGGTGGAGGACAGCGAAGCGCATCCATGGCCATCTCGAGCCGGGAGTCCAGATCCCAGGCTTCGGCAGCGTCGACTTTCTCCTGGACCTTACCCTGGCGCTCGAGCAGCTCGGACATCTCGTCATCGGGCATCGGCTCGGCGAATTTCGCGTTGATCTGGTCGAACTCCCGCAGAAGATCGACAATCGGCTGCACGCCTTGCTCGACAATCTCACGGACGGTTTTGGCCGGATCGAGCTGGGGTTCCTGTTCGAGATATCCTATCGTGTATCCTGGCGAGACCGCAGTTTTGCCTTGAAAGTCCTCATCCACGCCGGCAAGGATGCGCAGCAGCGAACTTTTTCCCGAGCCATTCAGACCGATGACACCAATCTTCGCGCCGTAGAAATAGGACAGATAGATGTCTTTGAGGACAGCCTTCTTGTCGTAGTACTTGCTTACTCCAATCATGGAGTAGATGACTTTGTTTGGAACTGTACTCATCAGAACGGGACTGAACTACCTGGGGGTCGAGAAACTCGCCAGCGCTTCCTGCTCGGACTCGTGCACATCGAAAACAGTGTACAGTTTGGTGAACTGGAGCAAGTCCGTGACCTGGCGGCCGGGGTTGCTGAGCTTCATCTGACCCCATGTTTTCCGCTCTTTGCTCTCACACTGCGGGCAGGGATCCCAGTTTCCATCTTCATCTTTGAAAACGGTCGCACCACAGGACGTGCAGATTGTCTGCGTCACGGTGCCGATGGCCATGATCAACTCGCCCAGACCGCTGCTATCGATGTAAGAAACATCTCTCAAATTGAGAAGGATCTTATGGTGGCCGTTCGCGATTTCATCGCGGATGGCTTTACGGAAAGCCACGACCGCGTAACCGGCAGTAATCCTTCCGGCAAGATCTACGATAAAGACTCCATCCGCCCTTCTTGTTGATAATTTGAAATCCATACTCTCCTCCCGAAATGGGGACGTAGCCCTATGTCCCCATTTTCCGGCTGACTTCCGGCACCCACTCGATAATCGCTTTCAATATCGTATCCGGATCAACGCGCTCCGCCTCGCCTTCAAAATTCAGAATAACCCGATGCCGGAGCGCCGGTAAGACGACGTGCCGGATATCTTCATATGCGACTTCCGTACGGCCGCTAAGCAGGGCTCGGACTTTGCCGCCGATGATCAGTGCTTGAGCGCCTCGCGGGCTGGCGCCGTATCGCAAGTACCTCTTTGTTTGCTCGTGAGCGAGCGGTGTGGTGGGCTGGGTGGCCATGATGATGCGGATCGCGTAATCCTGAACGGCATCCGAAATAGGAACGGCCAACGCGACTTCTCGAAGCTGCAGGATCTTCTCGCCATCCCAGACGCGTTCGACCTTCGGCTCCTCGAGGTACGTTGTGCGGTCCAGAATCGTGTGTATATCGTCCACACCGGGAAAGTCCATCCGCAGCTTCAGAAAAAACCGGTCAAGCTGGGCTTCCGGCAGTGGATACGTGGCTTCGAGTTCCAGCGGGTTGAGAGTCGCCAGGACAACAAACGGGTGCTCCAACTGGTACGTCTGCTTACCCACCGTCACCGTCTTTTCCTGCATCGCTTCCAACAGCGCAGACTGCGTTTTCGGCGTCGCGCGGTTGATTTCGTCCGCAAGAATGATATTGGAGAAAATCGGACCCGGCTGAAAGTCCAGAAACTTGTCGCCATGCTCGTTTTCCTGAACAACATTGGTTCCGACGATGTCGGCCGGCATCAAGTCTGGAGTGAATTGAATTCGAGACGACCGGAGATGGAGCGCATCGCTGAGAGTCTGGACCAGTTTGGTTTTGCCGAGTCCGGGCACTCCCTCGAGCAAGACGTGGCCTTTGCCAAGAATGGTCATCAAGATATCGTTGATGAGATCGGAATACCCGACGATAATCTTCGAAATCTCGTTGTGCACACGCCGAAAGTCCGCCTGAAACGAATCTATCTGACGCTCAAGATCGGATACAGGGTTGCTCATCGGACGAAGGTTATCTCATTCAGTGGAACTCAAGCCAGCA
>Ga0137380_10000367_pt1 | contig 32101 bp, 27 predicted proteins | sample SagtaG_17_FD_104809 | JGI IMG/M metagenome (GOLD analysis project Ga0137380, IMG submission 104809) | Vadose zone soil microbial communities from Sagehorn Ranch, Mendocino, California, USA - Sage2_L_100_16 metaG | ecosystem: Environmental > Terrestrial > Soil > Vadose zone | place: USA...
ATCGAGATCCAGGTCCGCGACACGGGACCCGGGATCCCCGAAGAGATCCAGGCCAAGATCTTCGAGCCCTTTTTCACGACGAAGCCGGTCGGCAAGGGCACCGGGCTCGGGCTTTCGGTCAGCTATGGCATCGTCAAGAACCATAAGGGAGACATCCGGGTCGAAAGCGGGGCGGGCCAGGGGGCCACTTTTACGATTTCCCTTCCGGCGGCGACGGCGCCGGAGGTCGCGGCCGTCCCCGGGGATCAAGCCCCTCCTTGACCGCTCCGCTCGTTCGGGCCGCTCCTCGCCCATGCAGCGGATGGGCGAGGAGCGGCTCCCGGCAAGTGTCGGCGTTCCCGGCGTCTGATTATTGGTGGTCACGATCCGTGCCAGGATGAGCTGGTTCGCCCCTGGGGCGATCGAGGATGTCGTCGCGGTCTTGATGTTCGGACCCGCGGCTCCACCCTCCGCGAGGTCCGTGGCGCCGATGGCCGCCAAGGCGGCGGACGGAACAAAGACAAGGACGAGAGCGATTATGACTGCTTGCCACATCCGTTTGAGAATCTTATCGTATGCCTGTTCAGGGACTTTTCTTGCGCCCCTCACGATATTCGTCCCCCAGATTGAAGCGTTATCGGCGGGGCAACCCGCCTGCTTCGGATGGGTAGATAACCGCGTTCGACCAGAGCCCGGCTGAGGGCGAGGCGGTCGATGGACGCCCGGAGCCAGTGGGGCCTGTTGCTCGATGAGTGGTGATCATACGCCTTGCGGAACCTTTGCGCTTCGATTTCGGGGATCGAGGTGCGGCCCTGCCACGCCAACTCGGGCGCCAGGCCTCCCAGACCCATGGAGTGCGCGGTCTGGTTGGCCTGCCGGCCTGCGGCGGCGACGTCATCGCAGGTCCACTCGCCGGGTCGGTCGTGGCGAGCGGACTCATAGAAGGCGCGCACCTCGAGCGAGCCGATGCCTGACGGATTAGCCGCCGCCGAGTTAGGACAGACATCCAATCCTTTCCCCGGCATGGCGCGGAGGACGCAACAGAAACATCCGTCGCGTCTACCTGCACTACGACCAGCATGCCAACAGGCGCAGGACTTGATGCTCGCTCACCGGGGAGGAGGTCGGCAGACCACTGGTCGCGAGGCCGGCCATCAGCAGTGTCAGAACCGTCACGACGACGTGACGATGCCCCGTCCCGCGGACTGGTCTATCCATCCATTGGGCGCCTCCTTAATCTTGGACCAGAGGCCGCCCCTTTTAGCGGTGAGCGGGGAGGAGCACAAGGGCACCGCATGCTTACACGAGTCCGACCTTATGGAACCACGTACAGGAGCACCACCGTAGCGGTAATTACGGATCCGGTGTTCAAAAACTGCGGTCTCACCACGCTGGTCACGGTGAGATCTTCGCCGCCGGGTTGGGACAGACATCCCGATGGTCCGACGCCTGGCAAGTTAAGACCCTCCAAGCTCGTCGCTGTCATGGTGGCAACATTGAGGGGAGAGACGTTTGTGGTGAATTGCGCGGCATTTCCCTTACATTGCCCTGCGAAAACAACGTCGGCACCCAGACCGTTTTGTGTGAATGTCAGCGAGCCCAGAATCGCGGGACCGGATAGCCCGGCATACCCGGGGGCCGCGAGGCCGGCCATCAGCACCGTCAGCATCATCACGACGACGGGACTGGGTCTAGAACCACGGACCGTTCTCAACATGTTGGCCTCTCCTTATTTTGGAATTGTGTAGGATTTGAAGCATAGACTCGCGTGCGCGTCGTGACTATCGAGCGAATGCTGCAATCGATGCGCGGGGAATACCTGATTATGCGTGCGGGAATTTCCCCGCTCGCACCTGGTCCCCCACCACGGAGTGCTTGCCCCCTGCGCCGGCTGACGCGATCGGGTCGTCCCGGCGCGGCCTTACCCGGGCAAGGCCGCCCACTGCGCCGCTATACCTGGTCGGATCTGCTGCGCCGCGTGTTCGCAGTGGAGGTCCTGGAGTGTCCCGACTGCGGCGGACGGGTGCGAAGCCTCGCCGCGATTCATCCGCCCGAGGCCACCCACGTCAGGGAGAGATCCACGTCGAAAGCGGGGCGGGTCAAGGGACCATCTACACGATCTTCCTTCCAACGGCCGGCCCGGAGGAGGCCGCGGCCGTCACGGGCGAGAGCGCCCAGTCTCAACCTTGACGTGTGAGCTTCCATGTGCTCGCGCGTCGCGAGACGGCCCTGTGGCATCGCGCTGGGCCCCGGCCCCGCGGGGCGGAAGGAGCTCGCCGGTCCGGCTCCAGGTCGCCGGCGTCCTCCTACGGTAGAATGATCCGGCCATGACCCGCACCGTACTCTTCATGCGAGCCGTCGCGGTCGCCCTGTTGCTGGCCGCCGCGCCTCCGGGCGATGGCTCCGCGGCGCGCGCCGCCGCGGAGGCGGGAGTCGGGAGGCGGCCGAACCACCTCCTCGGCCAGTCGAGTCCCTACCTCCTCGAGCACCTCGACAACCCGGTCGACTGGTACCCGTGGGGCGAGGAGGCGCTCGAGCGCGCGCGCCGGGAGGGGAGGCCGATCTTCCTGTCGATCGGCTACTCCGCCTGCCACTGGTGCCACGTCATGGCGAGGGAGGCGTTCTCGGACGAGGGGATCGCCCGGATCCTGAACGAGCGCTTCGTCCCCATCAAGGTCGACCGCGAGGAGCGGCCCGATCTCGACGACCTGTACATGACGTCGGTCCTGGCGATGAACGGATCGGGAGGCTGGCCGCTGTCGGTCTTCCTGACTCCCGACCGGAAGCCGTTCTACGGCGGAACCTACCTGCCGAAGGATCGCTTCCGGCAGACGCTCCTGGCGATCGACGACGCCTGGACCCACCGCCGCCCCGAGGTCCTGGCCTCGGCCGACAAGGTCCGCGAGGCGCTGGAGCAGGCGCGGGCCCGGCCCGTGGCGCGGGCCGGGGAGGGCCCCGGCGGCGCGGCGCGTCAGGCGGGTGGGGCGCGCGGCTCTCTGCGCGACGCGGTGGCGCGGCTCGAGGCCACCTTCGACCGGGCGAACGGAGGGTTCGGCGGCGCCCCGAAGTTTCCGCCCCACGGCGCGCTCCGCCTGCTGCTGGAGGCGGATCGCCGGGGCGAGGCCGGGGCGCTCGATCTCGTCGTCCGGACGCTCGAGGCGATGGCGCGCGGCGGCCTCTACGATCAGATCGGCGGCGGCTTCCACCGCTATGCCACCGACGCCGCCTGGCTCGTGCCGCACTTCGAGAAGATGCTCTACGACAACGCCCTTCTCGTCCCGCTCTACCTCGAGGCCTGGAAGCGCACCGGACGCGACGACTTCCGGCGGGTGGCCGAGGAGACCCTGGCCTGGGCGGTGCGCGAGATGACCGACACCCGGGGAGGGTTCTGCGCGTCTCTCGACGCCGACAGCGAAGGGGAGGAGGGCCGGTATTATCTCTGGACGCCGGAGGAGGTCCGGACGGCCCTCGGCCCCTCGGACGCCGCGCCCGCGATCGCCTGGTTCGGCCTGGGGGACGGCGGAAGGTTCACCGGAGGGCGCGGCCTGCCGCACCAGGCGCGGCCGCTCGAGGCCTTCGCCCGGGAGCAGGTGATGACACCCGACGCGGCGCGGGCGCGGATCGAGGTCTGGCGGCGCGGGCTCTTCGAGGCGCGGGCCGGGCGGGTGCCGCCGCGCCGCGACGGCAAGGTGCTGACCGCCTGGAACGGTCTGATGATATCCGCCCTGGCCCGGGCCTACGCCGCCACCGGCGACGACCGCTACCGCGCGGCGGGCGTGCGCACCGCGCTCTTCCTGCGTGACCACGTCGAGGCGCCGGACGGCCGCCTGCGGGTCTCCTGGATCGACGGGACGGCCGGGCCTCCGGGGTACCTCGACGACTCCGCCTTCCTGGCGCGCGGCCTGATCGATCTGTACGATGCGACCGCCGACCGGACCTTCCTCGACGAGGCGGCCCGCATCGCGCGGGGCGCCGATCGGTTCCTCGACCGGGAGGCGGGTGGGTACTTCTTCGCCGCCGCCGATCAGAAGGATCTCCTCCTGAGGACGATGAGCTTCGAGGACCAGGCGCTGCCGTCCGGCAACGCCGTCATGGTCGAGACCCTGGCGCGGCTGGCGCGCGCGCTGCGCGACCCGGCCCCGCTCGAGACGGCGCGGCACGCGGTCGGCGCGGCGGACCCGATCCTCTCGCTCTCGGCCCTCGCCGCCCCCTCGATGTTCCTGGCGGCCGAGCTCCTGGATCGCGCGCGGCCCGGCGCCGCCATCCCCGCGGCCGTCGTCGCGACGGTCCGCGCCGGCCTGATCGACACGCCGGCGCTCGCGGCCGCTCCCGCGCGACCCACAGCACCGGCCGAGGAGGGAGACAGGCTCATCAAGGGGACGGTCGTCGGCAGGGGGAACGCGCCGCGCGTCGTCGAGTCGTCCGTCGCCGTGCCGGAAGGGACGCTGCGGCCCGGCCAGTCGCTGACCGTCTCCGTCGGCCTCGACATCCAGCCCGGGTGGCACGTCAACTCCAGCAGGCCGACGCTCGAGTACCTGATCCCTACGAAGATCGAGCTCGCCGATCCGTCCGCCGCGACGGTCGAGGACCTCGCCTACCCCGAGGGGATGCTCGTGACGCTCAAGTTCGCGGAGGAGAAGCTGTCGGTCTACCAGGGAGCGACGATGATTCGGGCGACCCTCAGCCCGCCGCGCGACAGCGGCCAGGGCCCGCGCACGATCCCGATTCTCCTGACCTACCAGGCCTGCAGCGACCGGACCTGCCTCGCCCCCGAGAAGGTCCGGTTCGAGATCCCGATCGTGGTGCGGGGCGAGCCGGTGGCCGCGACCGCGGCGTGGCCGGCCGCACCGATCGGCGACCGGCGACCGCCCGCCGCCTCCCGCGGCGGGCTCGCGGCGCTTCTTGGATCGGGCGGCGCGGGAGGAGAGGGGGTGCGGGCGCTCATGGAGCAGCGGGGGCTCGCGGTGCTCCTCGGCGTCGTCTTCCTGGCCGGGCTGGCGCTCAATCTGACCCCCTGCGTCTACCCGATGATGCCGGTCACCATCGGATACTTTCTCAACCAGGCGTCGGGGGGCTGGGGACGGAGGATCGGGCTGCCGGCCCTGTACGTCCTCGGGATGGCGGTGACCTACTCGATCCTCGGCGTCGTCGCCGGCCTGACCGGAAGCCTCTTCGGATCGATGCTGCAGAAGCCCTGGGTCACCGGGCTCCTGGCGCTGATCTTCATCGTCATGGCGCTCTCGATGTTCGGTCTGTTCGAGATCCGGATGCCGGGGTTCCTGACCCGCATCACCGGCGGGCGCCGTGGCGCGGTCGGCGCCTTCCTGATGGGGCTGACGATGGGAGTGGCCGCCGCCCCCTGCATCGGCCCCTTCATCGTGCCGCTCCTCGCCTTCGTCGGCGCCTCCGGGACGCCGGCGCTTGGATTCTGGCTGTTCTTCGTCATGGCGATCGGCATGGGGCTTCCCAACCTGGTCCTCGGGGTCTTCTCCGGGGCGCTCGCCGGCCTGCCGCGCTCGGGGAGCTGGCTGATCTACGTCAAGAAGGTGATGGGGACGGCGCTCCTCGCCGTGGCGCTCTATTTCCTCCAGCCCTACCTTCCCGATCGGCCCCTCGGCTGGATCGTGCTGGCCTTCGCGCTCCTCTCCGGCATCTACCTGGCGATCTTCGAGCGGACGAAGGTGGCCGCCGGATGGTTCCGGCCGCTCAAGGCCGCCGTCGGCCTGGCCGTCGTCGCGGGGGGCGCCTGGATCGCCGTGCCGATGGTCGGCGCGCGGCCCGAGCCGATCTTTCACCCGTACGGCGCCGAGGCGCTCGATCGCGCCCGGAGCGAGGGACGCCCGGTGATCGTCGACTTCTTCGCCGCCTGGTGCGTGCCCTGCAAGGAGCTCGATCGATTCACCTTCAGCGACCCGCGCGTCCTCGAGGAGGCGGATCGCTTCCTGATGCTGAAGGCCGACCTGACCTCGTTCGAGTCCGCCTCGGTCCGCGAGGTGCGGGAGCGCTTCGCGGTGCTCGGTGTGCCGACCGTCGTCTTCCTCGATGGCCGCGGCGAGGAGCGCAAGGATCTCCGGGTGTACGGCTTCGAGGACCCCGCGAGCTTCCTCGCCCGGATGCGGCAGGTCCACTAGGTGTCCGACCCGCGGACACGGAGCGGCCTCGAAGCGCCCGCACCGGCGCCGGGGGCGATCCGGAGCGCCCTCGACCGTCTCGAGTGCGCCCGTTGCGGCACGGCGCGCCCCTTCGGTCCCGACCCGGCGACGGTGTGCGCCTGCGGCGCACCCCTCCTGGCGCGGTACCGCATCGATGAGGCGCGCCGCACCCTCCACCACGACGCCCTCGCAGGACGCCCCGCCAGCCTCTGGCGCTACGCCGAGATGCTCCCCGGCGTGGAGGCGATCACGCTCGGGGAGGGGCTCACGCCGCTCCTCCGGGCCCGGCGCCTCGGGGCCGACCTCGGTCTGCAGCGCCTGCTCGTCAAGGACGAATCGAGGAACCCGACCGGGTCGTTCAAGGCGCGCGGCATGGCGGTCGCCGTTTCGGTGGCCGCCGCCCAGGGGGTGCGCGTGGCGGCCGCCCCGTCGGCCGGGAACGCCGGATCGGCGCTGGCCGCCTACGGGGCGCGCGCCGGCATCGAGGTCCACCTCTTCCTCCCGGAGGCGACGCCGGCGCCGTTCGTCCTGGAGGCCCGCCGCCTGGGCGCGCGGGTCCGCCTCGTCCCCGGATCGATCGCCGACGCCGGTCGGGCGATGCGCGAGACGATGGGGCCTCCGGGCGACCGCTTCTTCGATCTCTCGACGCTGCGCGAGCCGTTCCGGATCGAGGGGAAGAAGACGATGGGGTACGAGATCGCCGAGCAGCTCGGGTTCGTCCTGCCCGACGTCGTCGTCTACCCGACCGGCGGCGGGACCGGCCTCATCGGCATGTGGAAGGCGTTCGACGAGATGGAGGCTCTCGGCTGGATCGGCGCGCGGAGGCCCCGGATGTTCGCGGTCCAGGCGACGGGCTGCGCCCCGATCGTCCGCGCCTTCGAGCAGGGGGCGGAGCGGGCCGACCTGTGGGTCGATCCGCGCACCGCCGCCGCCGGCCTGCGGGTCCCCGGGAGCCTGGGGGACGTCCTGATCCTCCGAGCGATCCGGGCGAGCGGCGGTGCCGCGCTCGCGGTCGAGGACCGTGAGATGATGGAGGCGGCCGGGCGGCTCGGCTCCCGGGAGGGGATCGACGCCTGCCCCGAGGGCGGGGCGGCCCTGGCCGGCCTGCGGCGCCTCACGGAGACGGAGCGGATCGGCCCCGAGGAGACGATCGTCATCTTCAACACCGGCACCGGCCTCAAGTACGCCGGCTGAACATTCGCGTTTGCATGGACGTCGGTCGAGGAGGTCAGAGATGGGAAAGCGAGCGGGACGGAACGCGTTCCTCGTGTTGGCGGTCCTCGCGGCCGCCCTCGTCCTCGTGGGGATCGCGGCGCGCGGCGCGGAACCGTCGGCGACGCCGGCTCCGCAGCCGACGCCGCCGTCCTCTCCGGCGCCGACGCCGGCGTCGTCCCCCCCTGCCGCGCCGGCCCCGTCGTCCTCGCCCGAGCCGGCCCCGGCGCCGCTGCCGCGCATCATCCGGGTCGTCTGCACCGACCGGATCTGCGGGAACTGCGACGGCAAGTGCCACAAGAACAGCGGACACGTGGCCATCGACAAGAAGGGGCACTGCGCCTGCACGCCCGCGGAGGGCGGTCCGCTCGACCAGGCGACGCGCCAGGCCTACCAGAAGAACCAGCCGCAGTGATCAGGAGACGCGGCCGCGAGACGCCCGACCGCGCCCGGCTGCTGCGCGCCGCCCGTCTGTTCGTGGCGGCGATCGGCGAGCGCGACCTTCGGCGCGACCAGGCGCGCACGCCGGCGCGCGTGGCGGACGCCTGGAGCCGCGAGATCCTCTCCGGCTATCGGGCCGACCCCGCCCGCATCCTGGCGACGAGCTTCCGTTCCCGCGAGAGCGGGATGGTCGTCGTGCGCGACATCCCGTTCGTCTCGGTCTGCGTCCACCACCTCCTCCCGTTCCACGGCAACGCGGCGATCGCCTACCTCCCGGGTGGGCGGCTGGCCGGCCTGTCCAAGATCGCGCGCGCCGTCGACGCGCTGTCCCGGAGGCTGCAGCTCCAGGAGAGGCTCACGCGCCAGGTGGTCGAGTCGCTCGACCGGGCGCTGCGGCCGGCCGGATCCGCCTGCCGCCTGGAGGCCGAGCACCTTTGCATGACGATCCGCGGACCGCGCACGCGCGGCGCGCGCGTGGTCACGTCCGCCTTCAGCGGGGCGTTCCGCGGGAGCCCGTCGCTGCGCGCGGAGTTCCTGCGACAGTGTGGACCGCCCGGGGCGCGCGCCCGCCGGGCCCCGTCCCGATCGCTGTGGTAGACTTCCCGGCCCGATGACGAAGCCGATCCGCGCGTCACTGCTCGCCATCGCCGTGCTCGAGGCCGCCCTCGCGGTCGCGGGTCCGGCCGCGCGGGGTCCGGAGCAGGCCCCGCCGTCCCCGGCCGCAACACCGTCCCCGGTGGCGATCCTGGCCGCCGCCCGGTCGCAGAAGGTACGGATCGGACTGACCAACGATCCGGTCAAGGTGCGCGTCTTCGCGGACGGTGGCGTCGTGGTGCGCGACCCGGTGAAGCGGGCCCCGATCTGGAAGAAGAGGTTCGAGTCGGGCGTCTACCTCGTGAGCGACCTCTCCGGCTCCGAGCCCGGCCTCCTGTATCGCGTGCAGGTCGCCTCCTTCGCCGCCAAGGATCAGGCGGAGTCGAAGCTGTCGGAGATCGAGGCGCTCCTCCCGAAGGAGAAGGGGGTCCTCTCCTTCAACCCCGATCGGAAGAGCTGGCGCGTCCGCGTGGGGGAGTTCCGCTCGCGCGAGGACGCCGCCTCCCTGGTGCAGAGGCTGAACGACGAGGGGTTCACGGAGCTCTGGATCACCGAGGAGGGGCGCGCGGTCGGCGGCCGGCGCCGCATCCGCCTGGTGGACGATCGCTGGCACAATTTCCTCACCGGCCACGATCGCGTCCTGATCGAGCCGGCCCGGCCGGGGGAGGCCCTGCGCCTCGACCAGGGCTCCTACCGCGGGCGTCTCGAGGCGCGCGTGGACAAGGCGGGAAACCTGAGGCTCATCAACGAGCTCGAGATGGAGGAGTACCTCAAGGGGGTGGTCCCGAACGAGATGGGTCCCGGGGTCTATCCGGAGCTGGAGGCGCTGAAGGCGCAGGCGGTCGCGGCGCGCACGTATCTCGTCGCCAACCTCGGGCAGTTCTCGGAGGACGGCTACGACGTCTGCGACTCCGCCCAGTGCCAGGTCTACAAGGGGGCCGGGACGGAGTACGCGCTGACGAACCAGGCGGTCGACGAGACGCGCGGCCTCATCGCGACCTGGAACGGCCGGCCGATCAACGCCCTCTACACCTCCACCTGCGGCGGCCACACCGAGGACGGGAGCCTCGTGTTCCCGGAAGAGAAGGGGGCGTACCTGAAGGGGGTCCCCTGCTACCCCGAGGTGGAGGCCGAGAGCCGCACCGTCTCCGGCAACGGCTGGGTCGAGCCGGTGGTCCTGGAGGATGGCGCGCCGGTGAACGAGGAGGTGACGCTGCTCGAGAAGCTCGGGATCGTCGGCCCGGAGGCGTCGGGGCGAGGCTACCTGCTGGCGGTGTGCGGGCCGGTCGAGGCGGAGCGCTGGACCACCTTCGCCCTCGGCCTGGTCGGCAAGAAGCCGCCGGAGCCCGGGCTCAGGCCGGGCGCCCTCGAGATGTCCGACCTGGCGATCTACTTCGCCCGCTCGCTCGGCTGGGACGAGAAGATGCGCCTGTCGCTCGACGATCGCGACCTGCCGTACCTCCTGGCGTTCAAGGATCGCGACGACGTGCCGCGGGAGGCGCAGCGCCCCTACGCGATGCTGATCCTCGAGGGGATCCTGCAGCCCTTCCCCGACAACACCCTGCGGCCGCACCACCATCCCTCGCGCGGGCTGGTGCTCCGCTCCCTCTTCCGCATGCTCGACTACTACAACGCCCTCGGGCGCGTGCAGGCGAGCTACCGCGGCACCGACAACGACCGGATCCTGCTGGAGGGCAAACGCGACGTCACCGGCCTGCAGGTCTCTCCGGACGTCGCCCTGTTCCGATCCTTCCGCGACGTCTCCTACCCGTCGCGCAGCATCCCGCTCACGCTCGGCGATCGCGTCGTCTACCACCAGCAGAACGACGCGACCATCGACTACCTCAAGGTGATCACCAACCAGCGGGGCGTCTCCGATGACCGCTACTCCTCCGCCTACCGCTGGGACCAGCGCTACACGCGCGGTGAGCTCGAGGCGCTGATCAAGGCGCGGGTCGACGTCGGGAAGCTCGTCGACATCGAGCCGACGCAGCGCGGCGTGAGCGGCCGGGTGGTCGAGGTGAAGATCGTCGGCAGCCGCGGCACGTTCTACCTGCGGGGCTTCAAGATCCGGACCGCCCTCGGCATCCGCGAGAACCTCTTCACGATCGATCGTACCCTCGCCACGGACGGCGCGGTGGAATCGTACATCTTCAGCGGCAAGGGCTGGGGGCACGGCGTCGGCCTCTGTCAGGTCGGGGCGTACGGCATGGCCCTGCGCGGCAAGACGTTCGAGGAGATCCTCCACCACTATTACACGGGCATCGAGCTCACGCGCCGCGCCGCGCTTCCGTGATCCCCGCCCGGCTCCCCGCGTTGACACCCTGGAGGCGGGCGGACGATAATCGCCCCGCATTCGGTGCGACACGTTGACGATTCCCCGGTCAGGCGAGATCGACGAGGCGAGGGCGGCGGCCGAGGGGGCGTTCCGCGGCCGCTTGAGGGCGCTGAGCGTCGCCGACGTCCTGAATTTCCTGCGCGTGCTGAACCGGAAGGGGCTCCTCTCCCTCACCGCGGGCGGGGTGTCGATCGGCCTCTACCTGCGCGCCGGCAGGGTGGTCCACGCGGTCTCCACGCGCGAGGGCGATCGCCTGACCGAGCTCCTTCTCCGCTGGGGCCTCCTCACCCCCGCGCAGCACGAGGAGACGATGCGGCGGGCCGCCGCCGGCGAGCGGATCGGCAAGGCCCTGGTGGCCTCCGGCGGCGCGACGCCGCGGGGCCTCATGGAGGCGCGGTTGCGGCAGGTGCGGCAGATCGCCCTCTCGGTGTTCGACTGGGAGGCGGGGGAGTTCGTCTTCCTGGAAGGGGAGGAGCCGCAGGACGAGGGGATCCTCGTCGATCTGGGCCTCCTGGATCTGATCGTCGAGGGGATCCGATCGGTCGGTCGCCCCGGCCTCTTCCGGGAGAGGATGCCGTCTCCCGACTGGGTGTTCGAGGCGATCGCCCCGGAGGACCGCAAGGCGGCCGTCCCGCTCGAGCCGCACGAGGAGCATGTCCTCCGTCTCGTGGACGGGACACGGACCGTCGGTGCCATCGCCGCCTCCTCCGAGTTCACCGACCTCGAGACGCTGCGCATCCTCTTCCTCCTCTTCACCATCGGGCATCTCAAGATGCAGGCACGCACGGGACCCGACATCGAGGAGGGACGCGGCGAGGAGATCGAGGAGATCCTGGAGCGCTACAACGGAATGCTCGGGCGCGTCTACCAGTACCTGATGCGGGAGGTCGGCCCGATCTCGGCGCCTCTCATGGAGAAGTCGCTGCGCGAGATGAAGGGGGAGCACCCGATCCTCTTCAGCCGGGCGTCTCTCGGGGGGGACGGGACGATCGACGGGGCCGTCCTGCAGGAGAACCTGAAGGGCCTGAGCCCGTCCCGCAAGCGCGAGACCCTGGTGCGGGGGCTCAACGAGCTGCTCTACTCGGAGCTGCTCATCCTGAGGCGCGCCCTGGGGGTGGAGCACGAGGGGCGCGTGTTGCGGGCCCTCCGCCGGACGACCTCGGCCCGCCCCCCGGCGTCGAGCCTGGGCCCGCGCTGATGTCGAACCTCCTGTTCCGCGTGGGGGGGCTGCTGATCCTCGGGGCCGTCGCCTACCTGGTCGTCGTCGAGGTGGCTCAGGGCGGCGCCAACCACGCTCTCGTGCGCACCCTGCTGTGGGCCGGCGCCATCTCCCTCGCGGGGGGGATCGTCGCCCGGATCGGGGGGCGGGCCACCGCCGCGATCGTCGGCCGCTCGTGCCCGCGCTGCGGGCGCAGAGTGGCGCGCGGGCGGGTTTACTGCGACGAGCACTTGCAGGAGACGATCAACGAATACCGGGACCGCCAGCGCGACACCAAGGGCTGAGAGCATGTCGACGGGCGCGGGGGCGCCCGGCCCGGCCCCCCTCGTGGTGGTGCTCGGCCCGACGGCGGCGGGGAAGAGCGAGTTCGCCCTGCTCGCGTGCGAGCGCTTCGGCGGCGAGGTGCTGAGCGTCGACTCGATGCAGGTCTACCGTGGCCTCGATCGCGGGACGTCGAAGCCGGCGCGGGAGGCGCTGCGCCGCGCGCCGCACCACGGCATCGATCTCGCCGACCCGGGGCAGGACTTCTCCCTGGGCGACTTCGTGCGGGAAGGGGAGCGGACGATCGCGGCGATCCGCGCTCGCGGGAGCCTCCCGATCCTGGTGGGCGGCACCGGGCTCTACCTGCGCGGCCTTCTGAAGGGGATCGTGGAGGCGCCGCGCCGCAGCGAGGCGTTCCGGAGGCGGCTGCGGGCGATCGAGGGCCGGCGCGGCGCGCCGTTCCTCCACCGGATGCTCCGGAGGGTCGACCCGGCGGCGGCGCGGCGGCTCGGACCGCGCGATCGCCAGCGGGTGGTGCGCGCTCTCGAGGTCTTGTTCGCGGCGCGCCGCGGGCTCTCGAGCCTCATCGGGGAATCGCCCTTCGGCGCCGATCGCTACCCGGCGATCAAGATCGGGCTGGAGATGCCGCGCGCCGCTCTCTACCGCAGGATCGACGAGCGCGTGGTGGCGTTCTTCGAGAGCGGGCTCGTGGAGGAGGTGCGGGGACTTCTGCGATCCGGCTGCCCGCCGTCGGCGAACGCCTGGAAGGCCCTGGGATACCGGGAGTCGCTCCGGCACCTGAGCGGGGAGCTCGCCCTGGAGGAGGCGATCGCGCTGACGCAACGGAACACACGGCGTTACGCGAAGAGGCAGTGGACCTGGTTCCGCAAGGAGGAGGGCGTGGTGTGGTTCGACGTCGACCCCTCCCGCGCGGACCGCTTCGGAGAGCCGCTGGCGCACGTCGCGCGGGCTCTCGGGCACGGGTGAGGACGCGATGGACAAAGACAACGGCCCGATGAACATCCAGGACGGCTATCTGGGCCGCGCGCGCAAGGAACGGGCCTGGCTGACGGTCTTTCTCAACAGCGGCAAGAAGGTCGTCGGACGGATCCGCTCCTTCGACCGCTACACCCTGATCCTGGAGGATCGTGGCGGCGAGCAGATGATCTTCAAGCACGCCATCGCGACGATCTCGGCCTCGCGCGCCTTCGACAACCCGATCCGGTTCGATCGCGCGGGCAAGGAGAAGGGGGTCTCCGCGAAACCTCCGGAGCGCGCCAACGAGGAGCCAGGGCGCGACGATCCCGGGATCGACCCCGGCGCGGGCGGCTGAGGCGCCATGCTGCGGCTGGCGAACCAGCTCACCATCGCCCGGATGGTGATGATCCCGCTGCTCATCACCCTGCTCCTCTCGAACCACCACGGCTGGGCGCTCCTGGTCTTCATCCTCGCCGGGCTCACCGACGCCCTGGACGGGGTGATCGCCCGGCGCTACCAGCAGAGCTCCAGCCTCGGAGCGTTCCTCGATCCCATGGCCGACAAGCTCCTGATGACGGCCTGCTTCATCATCCTGTCGCTGCCCGATCACCCGCGCTCGGTCCCGGACTTTCAGATCACGAACCACATCCCGCTCTACCTGACCGTCGTCACCATCAGCCGCGATGTCTTCATCGTGATGATCGCGCTCGTGATCCATCTGACCTCGGGCCTCACGCGTTTCGTCCCCACCATGCTCGGCAAGCTGACCACCGTGACGCAGGTGGCGTCGATCGGCACCGTTCTCCTGTTCAACTACTGGCAGAGGGAGGCGCCGGTGGTGATCGGCGGCCTGGTCTGGCTGACGCTGGCGATGACCCTGTCGTCGGGGCTCCACTACATCTACCATGCGACCCGGATCGCCGGCACCGAGGAGGGAGAGCGGGCCGGTTTCAGGTCGGGGTCCTGACGTCGCGCCTGCTGTCGCCGCGCCGCACGCTTCCGCCCGGCTCTCGCAAAAGAGGTTGCCGAGACCGAATAATCGTTGCAGAATGGACACAATTCTGGGTGGCGGGCGGGGCCCGCCTCCGGAGTCGATCGAGGGAGAGAGGAGGCTGGATGAGGATCAGGATCATGAGGGCCGGCGCCGCGGTGCTCTTCGCCGCCGGAATGGCGGCGGGGCCCCGGCGGGCGGCCGCCACGGGAGGCGAAACCACGGGAGATCTGGCGCTGCAGATGGCGGGCGTCGCCGGGATGGCGCTCCCGGAGAGCGGCGCCGAGCAGGCGGCGCTCCAGGCCTTGCGGCGGAGCGGCATCGATCTCGGGAGCGACCCGAAGGCGCGGGTGACCCAGGGAACCCTGGTGCGGATCGGCCGGTCGGTCGGGGTGGCGGTGGCCTCCTCCCGTCCGGACGCCGGCATCACGCCGGGCTAGAGGTCAGGCCGCGCGCTGCCGGCGGCGCCAGGCGTAGTAGGCGGGGATCCCGGCGACGACGATCAGCAGGCCGGGCCAGGTGTAGAGCGGCTTCTTGATCAGAAGGTCGATCATGATCACCGAAGCGGCCAGGACGTAGAAGGCCGGGACGACGGGGTAGCCGATCGCCTTGTAGGGGCGCGGGATCTCGGGGCGCGCCCGGCGCAGGGCGAAGATCGCGGCGATCGTCAGGGCGTAGAAGAGCAGCGCCGCGAAGATGATGTAGTCCAGCAGGTTCCCGTAGGTCCCGGACAGCGTCAGGAGCGCCGCCCAGATCCCCTGCAGCACGAGCCCCCGGGCGGGGACGGCGCTGCGGTTCAGGAGGCCCGCGCCCCGGAAGAAGAGGCCGTCGCGCGCCATCGCATAGTAGAGCCTGGGCCCGGCGAGGATCAGCCCGTTCTCGCACCCGAAGGTCGAGATCATCACGAAGAGGGCCATGATGATCGCCCCGCTCGATCCGAAGATCACCTGCACCGCCGCCGTCCCGACCCGGTCCTCGGCCGCCGCCTGGATCCCCCTCCCCAGGACATCGGCCGCCTCGGGCGACCCGTGCAGCGGCAGCAGCATCAAGTAGGCCAGGTTGGCCAGGCAGTAGAGGAGGATGACGATGCCGGTGCCGAGCGCCAGGCTGAGCGGCAGCGTCCGTCTCGGATCCTTCACCTCCTCGCCGGCGAAGGTGATGTTGTTCCAGGCATCGGCGGAGAAGAGCGATCCGACCATCGCCGCCCCGAAGATCATCAGGAACCCCAGATCGAGCGGCGCCTGCCCGAAGAAGCGCCCGGAGGAGAAGTTCGCCTCCAGGGCCCTGGGGTTGGCGCGCCCGAGGAAGGGGATGACGACGAGCAGGGCCAGGGCGCCGATCTTGGTGACGGTGAAGAGGTTCTGGACCCATTTCGCCGTCTTGATGCCGCGAGTGTTCACGAAGGTCAGGAAGGCGATGACCAGGATCGCCACCAGCCTCTGCGTGCTCAGGGAGAGATCGAGGCCGCCCGTGACCGAGCCGTCGGGCCGGAGCGACCCGCCCAGGACGACGGGGACCAGCCGGTGAGTGGCCGAGATCCAGGGAACGACGGCGCCCAGGAACTTGGCGAAGGCGACGGCGACGGCGGCGATGGTGCCGGTCTGGATCGCGAAGAAGAGGGTCCAGCCGTAGAGGAACCCCGGCAGCGGGCCGAACGCCTCGCGCAGGAAGACGTACTGCCCGCCGGCGTCCGGATACATCGCCGCGAGCTCGCCGTACGACAGCGCGGCGACGATCGTCAGCACGCCGGTGGCGATCCAGACGGCCAGCAGCCAGAAGGGGGAGCCGACCTGGCGGGCGATGTCGGCGGAGACAATGAAGATCCCCGAGCCGATCATCGATCCGGCCACGACCATCGTGGCGTCGAAGACCCCCAGCTCGCGGACGAACCGCGGCGCGCCTGCCTCCTTGACGATCGTCGCTTCGCTCATCGTCTTCGGCCCTCCGTCTCGAGAGGTGGGCCGCAATCCTCGCGGAGTCGGGCCCGGGTGTCAAGACGATCGGTCATTCCACCCAGACCAGCTCGGCCTTGATGGTGCCGACGGGGCCGGAGTAGCTCAGCGGCAGCTCGAAGCTCGCCGAGCCCCCGGCCGGGATCGCCGAGGGGACGAGCGGCGTCTCGCCCTGGGAGACGATCGTGCCGTTCTCGAGGAGGACGCGGATCCGGACACGGGCCTGCGAGGCGGCGGAGCCGCCGGTGTTCTGGACCCGGCCCATCACCTTGAGCCGCCCGTCCGGGAGGATCTCGTGGTCGTTGCTGATGAAGATCAGGCTGGCGCGGGTGCGCTGCCGGAAGCGCTCGCGGAGCCGCTCTTCGATCGTCTGCCCCGGGGGCCCGCCGGGCCGCTGCGAAGGGTCGGCGGGCCGGCCGGTGAACGTCCCCTCCGCTTCCATCGGGCTGGCGATCTGAGTCGTGACCGGGCGCGATTCCTGGGTGCGCGACTCCGGCCCGCCCTCCGCCGCCTCCTCGCGCGCGGCGCGCCGGTGCTGCAGGACGCCGAAGACGACCATCACGCCGAGGAGCCCCGCCAGGATCGCCGGCAGCGGGGAGCCGGCGCGCGCCTCGGGAGCCTCGGACTCCGCGACGGGCGGGCGCACGCCCGACGCCATGCGAGCCGTCGTCCCGGCGGCGCGGCCCAACGGCTGCGTGCGCGGCACGGGGCCGGCCGCCACGCCCGCGGTCGCCTGGACGGCCATCGCACCGACTCCCGACGCGGCGCCCGTGCCGGCGGGGACCGCGCTCATGCCCCGCTCCAGCTCGCGGATCAGAGCGTCGTAGTCCTGGAACCTCTCGCCGGCCCTCTTCGCCATCATCTTCTGGACGATCGAGGCGATGGGATACGGGATGTTCGGGTTGACGGCGCGCGGCGAGCGCAGCGGCTCGTTCATGTGCTTGATGATCATCGCCACGGGCGTGGGGGCCTCGAACGGCAGCCTCCCCGTGACCAGATGGTAGAAGGTCGCGCCCAGGGAGTAGATGTCGGAGCGCGCGTCGAGGGCGAGACCCTGGGCCTGCTCCGGCGAGATGTAGCCGGGAGACCCCAGGACCTCGCCGGTCGCGGTCAGGCGCGTCTCCGACTTGGCCGCCTTGGCCAGCCCGAAGTCGGTGATCTTGACGATCCCGTCGTCCGTGAGCATTAGGTTACTTGGCTTGACGTCGCGGTGGATCAGCTGGCGCCGGGCGGCGTGCTGCAGCCCCTGCGCCGCCTGGAGGATGTACCCCGCCGCCTGCAGCGGATCGAGCGGCCCCCCGTCCCGGACGAGGGTCTCGAGCGAGCGGCCGTGGATCAGCTCCATGGCGAAGAAGGGGATCGTCCCCTCCTGGCCGATAGCGTAGATCTGGGTGATGTTCGGATGATTGAGGGCGGCGGCCGACTGCGCCTCGCGCTTGAACCGGGCGACGAACTCCGGGTCGGCGGCCAGCGCCGGCACGAGGGTCTTGAGGGCCACCTGGCGTTGCAGCGCCTCGTCGAGGGCGCGGTAGACGACGCCCATGCCGCCCGCGCCGATCACCTCCTCGACGCGGTACGCCCCGAACCGCTCGGGGTGGTCGCGAGGCCTGCCGTCGCCCGACGTTCCCGGCCCTTCGGTCATGCCGCTCCTGGCGGACCGCCCGGCGTCATCGATCGCGACGCGATCACCAAAACGTCATCCGGACGGGCGCCCACCGTGCAAATCTATGGGCCGATGGGGCAAAGTCAACGCCGGGCGAGACGGGGGGAGGGGGGGCGTCTACTTCTTGCCGAAGATCCCGAGGAGCCCCTTCCTGCCTCCCTCTGCGGCCTGGAGCCCCTCCTGTGCCTCGGCGTTGGCGGGATCCCACTCGAGCGCCTTCCTGAACATCTCGCGCGCCTTCGAGTGGAGACCGCCCTTGGCGTACAGCGATCCGAGCTGCGCGTAGCATGCCGCGCCGGTCGGGTCGATTTCGATCGCCTTGAGGAAGTTCGCCTCGGCGTCCTTCTTCCAGCGCGGGTTCTTCGACTGCGTCATCGCCAGGTAGTGGAAGTACTCCGCCCTGGTAGGGTCCTGATCGCAGGCGTTCTGGAAGAATGACAGGGCCTCCCCGTACTTCCCCTTGTCGAGGTTCTCCTTCCCCGCCCTGAAGTTGGAGCGGGCCAGATCGTGGGTGTCGGCCGTCTTCTCCTGGTGCTTGGAGCTCGTTCGCTGCGCCCGGTCCTCGTCATACTTCTTGCGGGTCTCGGTGTGGGTGAGCGTGGAGTACGCCTCGGTCACGTGTCCGAAGACCTTCTCGGCCTTGGCCTTGATCTCCTCGCGGATGAATTTGTCCGGGTGGAGCCGGCGGGCCAGCGCATAGTAGGCGCGCCGGATCTCGTCGGTCGACGCAGTGGTCGGCACCCCCAGGACCTGGTAGAGGTTCTGTTCGTGCATCCTGGTGAAGCGATCCGTCACCTCACCCTCGAGGTCGGGGCCGGCGGGGGGACGCACCCTCTCTCTCATCGGAGTGACCTTGCGCGGCGCCGCGGCCTGCTTCGGAGCTCCGCCGTTGCCCGGTGTCCGGCCGGCCAGGACCCCGCCTCGTCCCGGAGCGACGGCCGGCCGGGACGCGGGCGCGGCGCCCGTGGGGGGGTTGGCGACCCGCGGGGCGGCCGCGGGCGGCGCCCCCGACAGCGGGAGATCGATCGCGCCCTCGGGAATCTCGAGGATCCCCGACAGCGCCAGGCCGAGCAGCGCGCGCAGCGCCACCTCCTCCCCCATCGGACTGACGATGCAGATCTCGCGCACCGTCGCGCTGCCGTCGACGCGCGACATCGTGAACCCCTCGGCCGGGTTGAGCGGAACCTTCTGATACCCCTCGGGAGGGCGGCGCGCGATCTGGACGCGGCCGTCCTCCGGGCCGAGACGACGGCGGATCCAGCCGATGTCGGGCACGTCCCGCGCCCACTCGAGGAGGATCTCCGCCGTGCTCAACCCAAAGTCGAGCTGCTCGCGGAACGGAAGGGCTCCTTGCTGGACCTCGAAGTCGCCGTCGCGCATCAGGAGGGCGCCGTGCACCACCCGGCGGATGTGCTCCACCGTCAGGGCCGTCAGCGCCGGGCGGCCCAGGAGGCCGAGCCGGGTGAGGGTCGTGCCGAGCAGCTCCTGGTCGTGCTTGGCCGCCGTCGCCCGGCGAAGCCCCTCATCGGTGACGCCCCCCTTCTCCTTGAAGAGAGCCGTCATGCTCTCGTTCGGGAATGTGCTGGCGGCGAAGCGGATCATCGCTCCGGCATCGACGAAGATCTGCCTGACCGCGGGACCCTTCTGGAATCGAAGGATCCCCGAGGCCTGCCGGCGCTGCATCTCGCTCAGGACGTCGGCGGCGGATCGCGCGGAAAGGGTTCCCTTCATCCGGAGGGCTCCTCCTGCCCGGAAGGCGGATCGGGGTCTCCGCGGACAAGCGGATCCCATCGGCCCGGCCTATAACTTGTGGTTTCGGAAAGGTTATTGCAAGTATTTCGAGACCAGGGCATCGCCCCACGCCTGCCGAAGCTCCTGGAGCGAGTAGTGCGTCACGCGCTGTAAGGCGGCGTCGACGCCCACCCCCTCGCCCAGCGCATCGAGGACGTCCACGAGGTGGTGGAACCCCTCCCGTTCGATCAGGAACTCGACGAAGGAGAGGGCGCTCGGGTAGGAGAAGGTGGTCCCCCAGGAACCCTTGTCGGCCAACGCCTGGTACTCCTTGGCGAGCGGGATCCCGAAGGAGGGGGTCGTCGTCTTCCCCTCGATCTGCTGGGCGAGGCCCTCGTGCAGCCAGCGCGGCGCCGTGCCGTGGCTCTTGCCGGCGATGAACGCGTGGGCCAGCTCGTGCACGAGCACCTTGCGGGCCTCGCCGCTCAGGCTCTTGAGGCCGCCGATCGGCACGCGGATCTTTCCGTCGAACAGGCCGGCGACGTTCGACTCGGCCAGGGTCGCCTCGTAGAACTGTCGCTGCGGGTAGACGATCACGACGATCGCCTGGCGCGGCACGTAGTCGAAGCGGGTCACGAGGTCGGGGAAGGACGCCTCCAGACCGTCGAGGATCTGCGACCCGAGGTCGGAGCCCCCCCGATCACCGTCGTACTTCAGGGTGAAGTGGGCCGCCTCGGAGCGGCGGTACGAGCCGTCGATCGCATGCTCCCTTTGCAGCTTGTCGATGCGCCGCTTCAGCGCGTCGTCGGGCTTCTTGGCGTAGGCCCTCTGCCAGGCGTCGAGGGCGTCCTCGGCGCGCTCCTCGCTGTTGTAGACGTCGCCCAGGAGGGTCAGCAGATCCGGATCGTCCGGATGAACGACGAGCGCCTGGTCGAGCGTCGAGCGCGCGTAGGTGTCCTGTCCCTGGGACAGGTAGGTCGCCGCCAGCCCCAGGGCGGCGCGCGCGTCGTGAGCGTCGTACCCGATCGCCTCCCGGAAGCGCTGCAGCGCGACATCGAAGTCGCGCTTCCCGTAGGCGTCGGCTCCCAGCCGGCAGAGGAGCCCGACCAGCTGATGGATGTTCTCCGTCCGGGCCATCGGGTAGTCGCGGATCCGGCGCTTGAGGTCGTCGATCATGCTCAGAATCCGCTCGGTCGACGGTGCGTCGCCTGTGCCCGGACTCCCGAGCGCGACGACCGGCTCCCTGGCCCCCGTCTCCGGCACGGGCCTGGACGGCCCCTTCGATGGCGCGGCGGCGCCGTCGCCCGTCGGCGGCATCTTCTCGATCCGCTCGATCTCGGCCCGGGGGACGACCATCGAGCCGCGCCCCTGGTGGATGATCACCTTGTCACCGCGCTCCTCCCAGGAGTCGGCCTGGATCGTCCCGCCGTTCTTCAAATGGATCACGTCCGCCCGGATCGGAGAGGCGCCCGGCAGGAACGACAGGAGCGCGCCGGCAAGGAACGGCAGGAGGGGGCCGGGTCGGCGGGCGGATCGGGCAGGCATCGGTGCGACCTCTCTCAGGAGGAAGGCGGCCGGAGCCGGCCGAGCGACACGATGACCGGCCTGATCCCGGCGGCCAGGAGACCGCGGGGGAGGCCATCGCCCGCCGCGCGCGCCTCGTCCTTCGTCGCGTAGCTTCCCCAGCAGGCGCGGTAGCAGTCGCGTCCCTTGAGGCTGAAGGGCAGGAAGTAGAGAGAGCCGCCCTCGCCGGAGCGCGCACGGGCCGTCTTCAGGGTCTCCACCTCGCAGGCGATCATCAGCTGCAGCGTGTAGCGATTCGGCTCCTCGGCCGCGGCGAGCTCCTGGAAGATCCGGGCCGCGCCGCCCGCATCGCCCGTGTCGAAGCGGTGCAGGGCCGCGGCGTAGCGTGCCGATTCCCTGAACGGGGAGACGGATCCGCGTGGCGGCGCAAGCGAGGCGGGTGGCGCCGGCGGCGGCTCCTCGATCGGCGGAGTCGCGACCGGCGGCCGGGCCGCCGGAGGCGGCGGAGCGGTCCTCGGCGTCGACCTGACCTGCGGCTCCACCGGACTCTCTTCCTTCCGTCCGGCTCCCGTGGCCGGCGCCGCCTCGGGCGGCGAAGGCGGCGTCTCCGCCGCATTCAGCTTCTCCGCCGCAGGCGCCTTCTCTGCCGATGTCGCGCCGCGGCCGGTCTCCGGAGCCGGCGGGCGCGGCACGGCGGTCGGCGTGCCGCTGCCGTCGCCGGGGGTCCCACCGGCTGCCGTGGCGAGCGGCCGTGCGGCCGCCCGCGGGGAGCCGTCCACCGAGGTCGGGGCGCGTCGCCCGAGAAAGACGGCGACTCCGGCGACGACGATCGTCACCGCGCCAGCCGCGACCAGCACGAGGCGCAGGGTGCGCCGATCGCCACGGGCCGTCCCCACCCTCCCGTCGAAGGTCATTTCGATCGGCCCCAGGTGCACCCTCTCGCCGGTCCTCGGATCGATCTGCCATTGCGGCTCCTCGCCAGGCGGGGCGGCGAAGGCCGGGAGCTCCTCGCGAGGGATCGGAGGGGGCTCGGCCTCGCCGGCGACCGGAAGCGGACTGGACTCCTCGTCGCTCTCGGTCGTCTCCGCGCCGGGCCGCGCCCGCGCCGGGTCCGGCCCGGCCTCCTCGGACGCCGCAGACTCGTCCAGGAGCACTTCGATCGCCGACGCGTCGTCGTCGATGTCGCCGAGGTCGATCCCCTCCGCCTCGGGCGGTGCCGGCTCCCCCTCGGAGGCGATCGGGATCGTCCGCCGGATCCCGGCCCCGACCGCCGCCTCCACCGGCATCCCGATCAGCTCCGCCATCCCCAAGATCTCCAGGGCCAGAACTGCCTTGCTCACGGTGAAGTCGTCGAGCGAGGTGCGGGCGCTCAAGTCACGCAGGGTCTGCGTGCCGTCGAGCATCCGCGCCACCTGGTCGATCTCGATGTCGAGCTTCAGGACGTTGAGACCCGGCGTCAGGTCGTCGGTCGGGCGGTAGACCGACTCCATGGATCCCATCTCGCGGACGATCCACTGCCGGTCCCGCGCCTGCATGACGGTGTCGAAGATCAGCCGCCCCGTCGGCACACCCAGGACGGTGACCTCCGGCGGCAGCGGCCCCGGCTCGACCTGGTACGTGCCGCTCGACAGCGCGCAGCAGGAGTCGACGATCTGTCGCACCTGGCGCCGGGCACCCTGAAGCAGCTCGGAGGGGCTCAGGAAGCCCATGTCGATGAGGGTCTTGCCCAGGGAGCCGCCCGGGGCGGGGCGCGACTTCGCCATGTCGAGCTGCGGCGACGTCAGGCGTCCCTCCAGGATCAGGATGCTGGCGAGCCGGTCGGCGTCCGCGTTGCTCGCGGCGGAGGCGATCTCGCCGCGCTTGAAGTAGACGATCTTCGTGGTCTCGCCGAGGGCGACGCGCACGGCCCCTTCGAACCCGTCGCGGTGCAGTCGCGCGACGAGCCGGGGAAAGAAGATGTCGGTGATCGATCCCTGCGGCGGGATGTCCTGCATGTCGGGTCCGGGCGCGTCCTTCCTCAATCTCCTCGGCGGTCCCATCATAGGGACCGCTCCCAGGGGTGTCAAGGAAGCCTGGGAAATGCTCACCTGGACAGCGCGGCGACACGCGGGCCGCACGTCCGGCCGATGTGATTTCCTGTAGACTCATGGTCCCCATGGCAGAGCGGGCGTTCGACGCGATCATCGTCGGCAGCGGCATCGCCGGCCTGCGCGCCGCCATCGAGATCACCGGAGGCGGTGGCCGGGTGGCGATCCTGACCAAGGACGGCCCGACCGACTCGTCCTCCGACAAGGCGCAGGGAGGGCTGGCGGCGGTCCTGTCGGACGACGACGAGGTGGCGCTCCACTACCAGGACACCCTCGAGGCGGGGGACGGGCTGTGCAACGAGGGCGCGGTCCAGGTGCTGGTGGAGGAGGGACCGGCGCGGGCGCTCGAGCTGATCGAGTGGGGAGCGCGCTTCGACCGCGAGGGGGCCCGGCTTGCGCTCGCCCGCGAGGGGGCGCACAGCAAGCGCCGGATCCTGCACGCACACGGGGACTCGACCGGGCGCGAGATCGTGCGGGCGATGGTCGAGAGGGCGCGCGCCACGCGCGGCATCGTTCTCCTCCCGCGGATGTTCACGGTCGACCTGGTGCTGGCCGGAGGACGCTGCGCGGGGCTTCTGGCGATCGACGAGCGGACCGACGAGATCGCAGCGCTCGCGGCGCCCGCCGTGGTCCTGGCCACGGGGGGCGCGGGGCAGGTCTACGGGGAGACGACCAACCCGCCCCAGGCGACCGGCGACGGGATGGCGATGGCCTACCGGGCCGGCGCCGAGATCATGGATCTGGAGTTCGTGCAGTTCCATCCGACGGCCCTCGTTCTCCCGGGGGTGCCGCGCTTCCTGCTCTCGGAGGCGATGCGGGGCGAAGGAGGCCGGCTCGTGAACGCCCGGGACGAGCGCTTCATGACGCGGTACGACCCGCGCGCCGAGCTGGCCCCGCGGGACATCGTGGCGCGCGGCATCGTCGCCGAGATCCGGCGCCTCGGCTCCCCCTGCGTCTATCTCGACATGACCGATCTCGAGCCGACCTTCGTGCGCGAGCGGTTCCCGACCATCGCCGCGACCTGCGCGCGCCATGGCCTGGACATCGCGCGGGATCGGATCCCGGTCGCCCCCTGCGCCCACTATTTCATGGGCGGGGTGAAGACCGGCCTCTGGGGGCGCACCTCGATCCCCGGCCTCTACGCCGCCGGCGAGGTCGCCTGCACCGGCGTGCACGGCGCCAACCGCCTCGCCAGCAACTCGCTCCTCGAGGGGCTGGTCTTCGGCGCGCGGTCGGGGCGGGCGGTCCTCGCCGATCATCTGGCGCCGCCGCCGGCGATCGATCCAGAGCCGGCCGCCTCGAGGATCCGCTCCATCGACCCGGCGGCGGTCCCGAGGACGCTCGAGACCCTGAGGCGGGTGACCTGGCAAGAGGTCGGGATCGTGCGCGACGGCGGAGGCCTCGACCATGCCGTGCGCGCCATTCTCGAGCTCGAGGGCGGCCTCGAGGAGCGGCCTGTCTCGCGCGCCGGGCTGGAGGCCCGAAACCTGCTGTTCATCGGGCGGCTGATCGCCGAGTCGGCCCTGCGTCGTCAGGAGAGCCGCGGCAGCCACTACCGAACCGACTTCCCCCGGAAGGAGCCGGGCCGGGGGAGGCACTCGATCATCGCTCCCGGCGCGCCGGCTCCCGATCTTCCGAGAATCGTGGTCGCCGGGTAGCCGCGGCGGTCCCGCCGTCCTCCCGCGCGCCGCGTTCGCGCCACGCCGTCCGCCCGCGTACGGCGCGCCCCCGCCTCGGCCGCCCCGCCGGCCCGAAGACCCTCACGGCGTCCAGCATCAAGTTTGCTAGGCCGCGGATGCGCGGAACCGCGCCGCGCGCGGCCGTGCCGGAGCCGATCGGGGAAACGCGAGGGGCCCATGGGAGGGAACGGCGCTCGGGACACGTCCTATCTCGTCACGCTCTGGACCTACGGCGGCAGGCCGATCTTCGCGGATCCGCAGACGGCCGTCCTCTTCTGCCGGATCCTGGGGAGCCTCCGCCATCGCCTCGGGTTCCGCCTGCGGGCCTATGTCGTCCTTCCGGACCGGGTGCGCCTCATCCTCGCGGCCAGCGACGACGACCCGCGCTGGGTCCAGCTGATCGTGCAGCGCCTGAAGTCGCGCTTCGCCCGCGAGGTGAACCACCGCGCGGGGCGCATGGGGCTCGTCTGGCAGGACGCGGATCAGAGGGCGGCGCTAGCGACTCCCGAGGACGTCGCGCGCCGGGCCGAGTTCCTGCACCGCGCCCCTGTGATGGCGAGGCTGGCGCGCGATCCCGGAGCCTGGCGCTTCTCGAGCTTCCGGGCCTGGTCCGGGACGGGGCGGGCGCCCGTGCCGGTCGACCTGCCGGAGGCGCGCGCGTCGGCGCACCCCCGCCGGGTCGCGGAGGCGCGGGCGCGGCGCGCCGACGTCACTTGATGATCTGGAAGGTCCGGCTCCAGCGGGACTTCGTGAACAGGTGGGTGAACTTCTCGTAGATCCCGGCGACCTTGTCGGACACCCCGGTCCTCAGGTACGCCTCGCGGTCCTCCTCGTAGGACCACCAGATCATGAAGGCGCGCCCCTTCAGGTTGTCGCGCGGCACGAAGCCCCAGGACCGGCTGTCGCGGCTGTTGTCCCGGTTGTCGCCCATGCAGAAGAGCGCGCCCTCCGGGACGCGGGTCCGAGGATAGTCATCCTGATCGAAGTTGAGCCCCTTCGGGTTCTTGTGGATCTTGTACGGCTCGGAAAGCGGCGTCCCGTCGATGTAGACCTGGCGGTCGCGGATCTCGATCGTCTCGCCCGGCAGGCCGATGACCCGCTTGATATAGTCCTTCTCGGGCTCTTCGGGGAACTTGAAGACGACGATGTCGCCGCGGCGGATGTCGCGGATCGGCAGGATCGCCTCCTCGATGCGGCCGAGGAAAGGAAGGCTCCGGCTCACCGGGGCGTAGGCGAACTTGTTCACCATGATGTAGTCCCCGATGAGCAGCGTCGGGATCATCGATCCGGTCGGGATCTTCGATTGCTGGAAGACGTAGGTGCGGGCGAACAGGACGAAGATGACGCACGAGACGATCGTCTCGAAGTAATCGCGAACGATCCCCTTGGGCGCGTCGGCCGGCGTCATCGGCTCCCCTGCGGCGAAAGCAGCACCAGCTCCACGGCCTCACCCGGGCCGCGCGCGATCCGCGTCGCGGCGATCTCCGGCCCGCCGACGAGGCCGCGCGTTTCGAGCTCCCGCAGCAACCCCTCCCACACCGTCCCCAGGAGCACGATCGGCCGGGCGCCGAGGAGGCCGGCCCTGATGAGGGCCCAGAGGAACGCCAGCTCGGCCAGGGTCCCGCTCTTGCCGGGCAGGATTATAAAGGCCGAGGCGGACTCGATCAACCGGCGGGTGCGATCGAAGAGATCGGTCTCGCGGTGCTCCGTGACGATGAAGCGGTTGGCGGAGCCGCGCCGCGCGAAGGCCCGCGTGGTGACCCCGATCGTGGATCCGCCCGCCTCGCGGGCGCCGCGGGCCGAGGCCTCCATGACGCCCCCGTACCCGCCGTTGATCACGACGCAGCCTGCGGCCGCGAGGAGGCGGCCCACCTCCCGCGCGTCCCGGTATTCCGGGGACTCGGGGGCCGCCTCCGAGCCGCCGAAGACGGCGACGACGCGAGAGGGTGCGGACGGCATACCCAATCGACAGTAGCACAGGACGGCGGGCGCGAGGAAGGGCGCGGGGTGCGGCTCCGGCGGGAGGCGCTCAGAGGCCGAGCCTCTCCTTCAGGCGGCGCACCTGCTGCGACAGCCGGCGCAGGCGCACCGAGAGCGTCAGGAGATAGGCGGCGAGGATCACCCAGACGGCCGTGTAGGCGCCGATCAGGAAGCGGAACCCGCGGGCCGCCACCTCCGGCCGGCTGGCGACGGTCTCGGCCGTGAAGCCGGCGGCGGATCCGGCCTCCTGGGCCAGGGCGGCCAGCGTCGTCACGAGCGCGCCCAGCCCGGGGGGAGTCATCGGTCGGACTCCTTCGGCTCGGGGCCGCCGGCCGGGCGCGCGGGCCGGCGAACGCCGGCGTGGCTCAGCCTCTCCACCTCGTCCTGGAGGAACCCCAGGCGGCAGCGCTGGATCAGAAGGTGCGCGAAGAGGAGCGTGAAGGTCACCGAGCACAGCAGGAGGGCCCGCTGCATCGTCGGCTCGAGGCCTCCTCCTCCCGAGATCTTCAGGACCTTGGGATGCAGGCCGCGCCACCACTCGACCGACTTGTAGATGATCGGCACGTCGAGGGCGCCGACGATCGCCACCACCGCCCCCCAGCGGGCCGCCTGCTCCCGGTTCTCGGCGGTATCCCGGAGGAGCAGGTAGCCGACGAAGATCAGCCACAGGATCAGGGTCGACGTCAGGCGCACCTCGCCGGTCCACCAGACCCCCCAGACGGGCCGGGCCCAGATCGGCCCGGTGACCAGCACGATGGTGCAGAAGACGACCCCCAGCTCGGCGGAGGCGTGCGCGGCGATGTCGTAGCGCCGGGCGCGCGTCAGGAGGTAGAGGGTGCTGCAGGCGGCGCACAGGAAGACGCCGAGGAAGGTCATGAAGGCGGACGGCAGGTGGAAGTAGAAGATCCGCTGCACCACGCCCATCTTCTGCTCGGTCGGCACCACGCCGAAGACGACGTACAGGCAGACCGGGACGAGCAGGGAGACCAGCAGGAAGAGGAGGCGCTGGGGCAGGTCGCTCATTCGCTCGGTCGCGTGCATCGTCCCTCCGGGTCGCGCGGCGGCCGGCGATGATACCACCGTTCGGCGGGGGCGTTGCCGGGCGGCCCCTCGCGCGAGGCCGGGCCGGTCCCTACTCCTCCAGCACGTAATCGAACAGCAGCACGGCCGCCGACAGGAAGATGGCGTCGTAGGCCGCCGAGAGGGCGATCCAGGACGCGTAGCGATCGAACGGCCGGCCCGCCAGGATCTGCGAGGTGGTCTTCACCGCCGCCAGCGCGATCGGCACCGCCGCGGGGAAGAGAAGGAGGGGGAGCAGGAGCTCGCTGCGCCGCGTCTGGGTCGTCATGGCGGCGAACAGCGTGCCGACGGCGGCGAAGCCGACGGTGTTCAGGATCAGGATCGGAATCACCAGCGCGACCCGCGCGCTGAACCGGTAGTTGAACATCAGGACGGAGACCGGCACCACGATCGCCTCGACGGCCGACATGAACAGGATCGTGGCCGCCACCTTGCCGAGGTAGAACGCGCTCCGGTCGATCGGCGCCAGGAGGATCCCCTGGATGCGATCCTGCTCGCGCTCGATCTGGAAGGAGTGGCTGAGCGCCAGGACGCCGGAGAAGATGAAGGCGACCCAGAGGATGCCCGCGCCCAGGCTCACGAAATCGATCACGGTGAAGTCGAAGGCGAAGTTGAAGACGACCAGCACCAGCAGGGCGAAGAAGAGGAGGGTGACGATCTGGTCCCGGCTGCGGAGCTCGGTCCTCAGATCCTTGCCGGCGACCAGCGCGACGTCGCCCAGGAAGCTCATGGCGCGCTCCACGCGGCGTCCGGCTCCCGCGCCGCCTGCCGGACCAGGGCTCCGAGGGACGGAGGGTCGAGCTCCCGGGCGGGCCGGTCCGCGACCAGCCGCCCCGACACGAGCACGACCACCCGGTCGGCGAGCCGGAGCCCCGCGCCGAGGTCGTGCGTGGCCATCACGCAGGTGGCGCCGGCGGCCCGCGCGCCGCCGAGCCGCTCGTGCAGGCGGTCCGAGGCCTCGGGGTCGAGGCCGGTGAACGGCTCGTCGAGAAGGACGATGTCGGGATCGTGCAGGAGGGTGCGCGCGATCGCCAGCCGCTGCTGCATGCCGCGGGAGTACGTCCGGAGGAGATCGAAGCCGCGATCCTCGAGACCGACCGCGCGGAGCGCCGCGCGCGCCGCCCCCGGCGCGTCGGGCAGGCCGTAGAGGCGGGCGTAGAACAGGAGGTTCTCGAGGCCGGTCAGGTGATCGTAGAGGAACGTCTGGTGCGACAGCAGCCCGATCCGCCGCGCCAGGGGAGCCCGCTCGGCCCGACGCGGGTCGAGGCCGTGCACCTCGAGCCGTCCCGCGGTGGGGCGGATCAGGGTGGCGAAGAGCCGCAGGAGGGTCGACTTGCCGGCGCCGTTCGGCCCGAGCAGGGCCACGAACTCCCCGGCGGGGATCTCCAGATCGATCCGGTCGAGGGCCGCGTGCGGCCCGTAATGCCTGGACAACCCGAGGGCCAGGAGCGCGGGCGCGCGGCGGCCGGCGGGGGCGGCCGTCACGTCCCGCTCCGCCTCCGCTCCGGAGGCCGCGGGAGGCTGGCCTGCAGGTCGTCGATGCGCCGGACGATCTGGACGGCCTCGCGGGTGTAGCGGTCGGTCAGCTCCCGGAAGTCGGCCTCGCCGATCTTGCCGGCGTGGAAATCGAACTCGAGATCGCGGATCGTCTCGTAGGCGACGTCCTTGAGAGCGTGCAGCTCCCGCATCTGCGCGATGAGGTCCGGGCCGTCCGACAGCGGCGCGGCGGCCTCCCCGACGATCGGGGCGAGGACCCATGCGACCGTCGCCAGCGTCAGCAGGATACCGGCCAGGATCAGCATCAGCGCTCCTCGCGGATCTCCCGCTCGATCCGCTTGCGCAGCTCGGATTCCCTGGCGCTCGGGAGGGGCGGCGCCCCGGCGGCCACGGGGTTCCCGGGAGCCGGCGCGCCCGCACCGGCCCCTCGCGCGCTCCAGCGCCGGACCGCGAGGACAAGGGTGGCACCGGCGGCCAGGAGGACGGCGAACGGCGTGACCCACGCCAGGAGATTGAACCCCTCCTTGGTCGGGGCCGAGAGGATCTTCTCGCCGTGCCGCGCGACGAAGGCCGCGACCACCTGGCCGGCGCCCTCCCCCCGCGCCAGACGCTCGGCGATCTCCTGACGCATGCCGTCGGCGGTGCCGCAGGTGCAGACCCGCACGGTGAGGTCGGCGCATCCGCAGTAGCACATCAGCCGCGACTCGATCTGCTGCTGCGGCGTCAGGTCGGCCGCCGCCAACGCCCCCGGAAGGAGGACCAGGGCGGCGGCCAGGAGCGCGCGCGACGCCTCGCGATGCCTCGGCGGTCTCCTAGGCCGCATCGCGCTCGGCCTCGCGCAGCCGCGCCTCGGCGCCGCGCCTGCGCTCCCGGAGGTCGGGGAGCATCGCCAGCCAGGATCCGAGGATCACGACCGCCCCGCCGATCCAGATCCAGTTGATCAGCGGGTTCAGATAGGCCTTGAGCGTGGCCCGTCCCTCCTGGGGGTCGAAGCCGATCAGGATCAGGTAAAGGTCTTCGCGCAGCGTGTGGAGGATGTCGACCTCGGTCGACGGATCCTGGCCGGTCTTGTAGAAGTTCTGTCCCGGAACGAGCGTGCCGGCCGGGCGCCCCTCCCGGAAGACGGCCAGCCGCGCCCCCATGAACTCCTGGTTCGGATGGTCGTGGCTCTCCATGTCCTCGAAGCGCATGCTGTAGGGGCCGACGGCGAAGCTCTCGCCGCGCTTGAGCGACGCCGTCGCGTCCCGCTTGAACGCCGTCGAGCCGGTGATGCCGATGACGATCAGCATCACTCCCAGGTGGACGGTGAACCCGCCGTAACGCCGCTTGTTGCGGTCCACCAGGCTCAGGAAGGCGGCGGCCGGACGCTCTCCCGTGGCGCGGCTCCGCGCGCGCGTGCCCCAGTAGAACTCCATGACCGTCGTGGCGATCACGAAGACGCACAGGCTGAACGACACGATGGCGTACGGGTCGCGCACCCCCATCAGGACCAGGGCCAACGCACCGCCGACCAGCGCCCAGAACGGCACCTGGATCTTGTCGAGGAGCCTGCTCGGCGTGGCGCGCCTCCAGGCGATGATCGGGCAGATGCCGGAGAGCGTCAGCAGCCCGAAGGCGATCGGGACGATGATCTCGTTGAAGAACGGCGGCCCGACCGTGATCTTCACGCCGCGCACCGCCTCCGAGAGGATCGGGAAGAGGGTGCCCCACAGCACCGCGAAGGCGGCCCCCACCAGGAGCAGGTTGTTGAACAGGAAGCTGCTCTCGCGCGACACGAAGGAATCGAGCCGGTTCTCGCTCCGGAGCTCGGGCAGGCGGTGCAGGAGCAGGCCGACCGAGACGATCAGGGTGAAGCCGAGGAAGCCCGCGAACAACGGCCCCACGTCCGACTTGGTGAACGAGTGGACCGAGGAGATCACGCCGCTCCGGGTGATGAACGTGCCGAGGATGGCGAGCTCGAAGCTCATGATGACGAGGGCCAGGTTCCAGACCCGGAGCATCCTCTTGCGCTCCTCGATCATGACGGAGTGCAGGAAGGCCGTGCAGGTCAGCCAGGGGATGAGCGAGGCGTTCTCCACCGGATCCCAGGCCCAGTACCCGCCCCAGCCGAGCTCGACGTAGGCCCACCAGCCGCCGAGCAGGATCCCCGTCCCCAGGATGAACCACGAGAGGATGGTGAAGCGCCGCGTCGTCCGGAACCAGGTCTCGTCCAGCCTGCCGGTCGCCAGGGCGGCTAGGGCGAAGGCGAACGGCACCGTCAGTCCCACGTACCCCAGGTAGAGGCACGGGGGGTGGATCGCCATGAACGGGTTCTGAAGCTGGGGGTTCATCCCGCCGCCGTCGGCCGGTGTTACGGCCAGGCGGACGAAGGGGCGGGTGAGGAAGTTGACGAGGACCAGGAAGAAGATCGCCACGACCGCGAGCGTGGTCACCACGACCGGCATGAGCGCCCGGTTCCGCCGGCGGTTCAGGAGGACGATGGCGGCGGCGTACGAGAGGAGGATGAACAGCCAGAACAGGATCGAGCCCGATTGGCCGGCCCAGAGCGCGGCGAACTTGTACACCCGCGGGAGGGCGCGGTTCGAATACGAGGCGACGTATTCCAGGTCGAAACGGTCGGTGAAGATGCAGTATTCGAGGCTGACCACCGCCAGAGCGACCAGCCCCCAGGCGGCGAGGACCGCCCGCTCGGCGCTCAGGATCAGCTGGCCCGATCGGACACGCCAGCCGTTGTAGGACGCCA
>Ga0137380_10000370_pt1 | contig 31968 bp, 28 predicted proteins | sample SagtaG_17_FD_104809 | JGI IMG/M metagenome (GOLD analysis project Ga0137380, IMG submission 104809) | Vadose zone soil microbial communities from Sagehorn Ranch, Mendocino, California, USA - Sage2_L_100_16 metaG | ecosystem: Environmental > Terrestrial > Soil > Vadose zone | place: USA...
AGCGTCAGCCCGCCCAGGTCCACCTCGTCCCCGTCGCCCAGCGCGGTGTGCGGGAACGCGCGCCGCGCGGCCGCGGAGGCCAGCACGGCGGCGCCCTCGTCGGCGGCCAGCTGCATGGCCCCGGACAGGAAGTCGGCGTGCAGGTGCGTGTCGGCGGCGAACGCGACCGTCAGGTCCCGCCGGGCCGCAGACCGGCGCAGGGCCCGCAGGTCCCGGGAGGCGTCGACGGCCAGCGCCCGCCCGCCGCCCAGGCCGGCCAGGTAGGCCGAGTTCCCCAGGCCCTCGTCGACCAGCGGGATCAGGTGGTCACGGGCGTAGCTCACGGGTCCTCCAGGAACGGGGCGGATCAGCTCGCCCACCATGATACGATATTCCAAAATATTTTGGAATGAGAGTGACCCCATGGATGAGCACGCGCGGAAGATGGCCCTGTACGACCAGTTCGCCCGGGTGGGCAAGGCGCTGGCCAACCCGGCCCGGCTGGAGCTGCTGGACCTGCTCGCCCAGGGGGAGCGCAGCGTCGAGGAGCTGGCCCAGACCGCGCAGATGAAGATCTCCAACACCTCCGCCCAGCTGCGCACGCTGGCCGGCGCCGGGCTGGTCGCCTCCCGCCGTGACGGGGTCAGGATCTACTACCGGCTCGCGGACCCCGAAGTCACCGCGTTCATCAGCCAGGTGCAGGAGTTCGCGGCGTCCCGTCTCGCCGAGGTGGAGCACGCCGCCCGCAGCTACCTGGGCGACGTCGCCGCGCTGGAACCGGTCGCGCGGGCCGAGCTGTCCCGCCGCCTGCGCGACGGGCAGGTCCTGGTCCTGGACGTGCGACCCGAGGCCGAATACGCCGCGGGGCACATCCCCGGCGCGGTCAACGTGCCGCACGACCAGCTCGCCGCCCGGCTCGCCGAGCTCCCCGTCGGCACCGACATCGTCGCCTACTGCCGCGGCCGCTACTGCGTGTTCGCCCCCGGCGCGGTCCGGCTCCTGCGGGCACGCGGGTTTTCCGCCCGGCCGCTGGACGGAGGACTGCCCGACTGGCAGCTGGCCGGCCTGCCCGTCACCGCCGGGGCCAGCGCGTGACCGGTACGGCCGCCGGCCACCGCCCGGGGCCACATAATGACAACTCCGGTCCGCGTCCCGTGTCCTTCTGCCTGCTGTCGTCGAGGTACACCGGGGTGCGGCGGTCCTTGCGTGCCCTGATCATCTCCTCGAAGTTACCGGTCAGGTTCCGCACGTACAGCTGGGCTACGCCCTCGTGCCGCATGTGCGCTTCCAGGCTGGCGGCGTCCAGGCCCGACCACAGGAGCCGCTTGGCCAGCTCAACGCCTATCCGGCTCCAGCCGGTGATCCGCGCCGCGATGTCGTAGCAGGTACCGAGCAGCTCCTCGCCGGCGGTGACCTGTGACACCAGCCCGATGCGGGCGGCCTCGGCGGCGTCCACGTCGCGGCCGGTGAGCATGATCTCGAAGGCGCGGGAAGCGCCGATGGCGCGGGGCAGCAGGTAGCTGAGGCCGAGCTCGGCAGAGGACAGCCCGTTGTTGATGCCAGCCGCGCGGAAGACGGCGCTGTCCCCGGCGATCCGGATGTCGAAGGCGAGCGAGAGGCACAGGCCGCCGCCGATCGCAGGACCGTTGATGGCCCCGATCACCGGCTGGTAACAGGCGACGGTAGAACGTGTTCTAGTTTCCGTCAACGGCGCGACCTAAGACCGGGCCGTCCCAGGCCGCTGCGCCTGCGGGCCACGCAGGCCGCATACTGGCAAGCATGGACAGCGACGGTCGGGGCAGCGGCGAACGGCGCCGTGAAGAAGCCATGGCCTATCTGATAGACGAGCGTGTTCCCGCCGGGCAGCGGAGCACGCTGATGCTCGGGCTGGTCGCGCACGCGTTTGCGTACCTGCTCCTGATGGCCGCGCAGGTGGCCTGGTGCGCTGTCACGGCGGTGCGGGTGTGGCGCAGGCGGGAGGCGGGCTGGGCGGTGGCCCTGCGGACCGGGGTGCACCGGCCCACGCTGGCCGGCCTGGCTGCCGCAACACTGATCTACCAGATCCTCCGCAGGTCCCTCCTGGCCAGGCTCGCCCAGCGGGGCCGCGAGCACGCCGCCCGCCAGGGTTCCTGACGAACTGGTACGCCGGGCAGGCGCTCCGCCCAGCCTGCCCCCGGGGGCGATGCGCGGAAGCCTGCGGCGGGTCGCGTTGTCCTGCTGGCCCGGCGTGGTGCCGGGCATACGATTCGGTGACTGGCCTGTCCGCCGGGCCGCCGGGGCCGGCTCGGAGATCGGAGTACCCATGAGCGGCGGAGCGAGGCGGGCGCTCGTCACCGGAGCGTCGGCTGGCATCGGCAGGGCCTGCGCCGGGGAGTTGCATGCGGCCGGCTGGGCCGTCACGGGAGCAAGCAGGCGCGGCACCACCTCGGGTGGGTGGGCTGGCCTGGTCATGGACGTCGACGATGACGATTCGGTGCGCACCGGCGTGGCGGGCATGCTGGCAGCCGGCGGCCGGACCGACGCGCTTGTCGCTTGCGCCGGATGGGGCCTGGCCGGTGCGGTCGAGCAGTGCACCATCGGAGAGGCAAAGGCCCAGCTGGAGACCAACTTCTGGGGCTGCGTGCGGGTGCTGCAGCAGGTGCTGCCCGCCATGCGGGCGCAAGGCGGCGGGCGCATCGTGCTGATCAGCTCCATCGGCGGCGCGATCGGCATCCCGTTCCAGGCTTTCTACAGCGCGAGCAAGTTCGCCCTGGAGGGTCTGGGTGAAGCCCTTGCGTACGAGGTGGCGCCCCTTGGCGTGCATGTGACGCTGGTCGAGCCGGGCAACGTCAAGACGGACTTCACGCCGAACGTCAGCATCAGGATGGCAGGTGTGCCGGGGCCGCCACTGGCCAGGGCCTGGGGCCCCCCGATCCTGAAGCCACGCGCGCTACGGTTTTCTGGCGATGCCGCAGTAGCAGCTCAGGCCGGAGCCGGCTGTCGTGTCGCGGCTGGATCCCGACCACCGGGCGAGCGGCAGCAGGCCCGGGCCGGTCATCTCCAGGCCATCGAAGAACCGGGCCACCTGTGCGCGGTCCCGCGGCGTGATCGTCAGCGACGAGGAGGCGTTGTAGCTGCGGGCCATTGCCGCAGCAGTCCCGGCCTCGATGTCGCTGGCGGCGTGCGCGATGACCAGGTAGCTGCCGGGAGCCAGGTCAGCCATCATCCGGGCGACCATCCGGTGCGGGTCCTCCGCATCGAGAATGAAATGCAGCACCGCGATCAGCAACACCGCGACCGGGCGGCTGAAGTCCAGGATCTGCTGCGCGCCGGCCGAGATCGTCGCCCAGTCTCGCAGGTCAGCCTGGATGTAGTAGGTCTTTCCTGCCGGGCTGCTGGTGAGCAGTGCCCGGGCATGGCTGATCACCACCGGGTCATGATCCACATAGACGATCCGTGACTCGGGCGCGGCTCGCTGCGCCGCGTCGTGCGTGTTGTCGGCCGTGGGCAGCCCGGTTCCTATGTCCAGGAACTGGCGGACGCCCGCGGCAGTCAGCTCGTCCACCGTGTTGATCAGGAAGCGGCGCAGCAGCCTGGCGATCAGCGGCAGCGCGGGCATCGCCTCCAATACCTTCTCCGCGGCCTCGCGGTCAGCGTGGAAGTGGTCCTTGCCGCCGATCCAGTAGTTCCACATCCGTGCCGCGTTCGCGACGCTCGTGTCGAAGCCAGGGACACCGCCGCCGAAGGTCGTGGCCTGCGGGGAGTCCTGCGTCACGACATGCTCCTTCCGAGCCATTTCGCGGGCGCCGCGGCTATTCCGGATGTTCCGGGAATAGCCTAGCCTGCCCCGGCAGCCACGGTTCGTCTCAGCCTCTGGCGGTGAAGGCAGCGGACCGGCCGGAAGCGGCTATAGTTCCTGGAGGCTGAACCAGACAGCGACCTGGGCGCGAGCCAAATCCCATCGTGGTGGAGATGGGTTGATGTGAGCATCGACCATACGTTTGGAAGCACCAGGCGTTCAGCGATCCCGCGGTCGCCAAGCCCATCGGCGACCAGGGCCGCCATCTCCAGCTCGCGCCTGGACAGGCGGCTCAGCGCTGTCCTGGGCGGCGTCACAGCTGCCGGAGGTTTCGTTCGGTCCCGGCGAAGTTGTCGCGCGCCATCGATGTCAGCACGGCGCGCATCGCGGCGACCGCCTCGCTCCCGTAACGCTGGGCGAGCCGGTTCTCGAAGAGCTGATGGAATCTGCGCGCCTCGGCGACGGCTTCCCTTCCCCGTGCACTTAGCCGCAGCACCTTGCCGCGTGCGTCGGACGGGTCCGGATGCTTCTCCAGGTATCCGGAGCGCTCCATCTCCCCGGCGAGTTTCGCCGCGCCCTGCATGGTGACGCCGAGCTTCGCCGCGAGCCTGGTGGCGGTCACGTCGGCGGGACCGGTCAGGTCCCGGGCGAGCAGGATGCGGAAGACCAGGCCGAACGAGGGCCGGATGCCGTCGTACCCGGCCGCGGTCAAGTGCGCGTTCAACTCGGCCACCATGCTCTGATAGGCAAGGCCGAGGAGGATCCCGAAGTCCGAGTCCGGGTCTGATCCGGCCGCCGCCGCATCAGTGTCCGGCTCCGGCTCCGCCCCGGAATCTTGATCTGACACCCGGACCCCAAATGCTCAACTAGGGTTTAATAACTGCCGTCAGTGCTGAAGGCCTCCTCCTGGAAGGGCTCCATCATGCCAGTCGTCCCGCGGTCCGCCGCACCCGAGTTCGCCGTCCCGCAGGCCGGCGTCACCGTCGTCGGGCTCGCCGCCCCGAGCCGCGGCTCCAGCGAGAACTGCGCGTGGGAGGTGCGGTTCCCTCCCGGCGAGGCAGGACCGGCCCACTCACTTGACCACGAGGAGCTGTTCGTCGTCCTTACCGGCCATCTCACCGTCACGCTCGGCACCGTAGTCCACCAGGTCGGCCCCGGTGACGCCGTGATTGCCCCGGCTCACCAGGTCTTCAGCATCGCCAACCCGCACGACGAGCCCGCATCCGCGATCGGCATCATGCCCATCGGGTTCCAGGCACGGATCGGCGACAGCGAGCCCTTCACCCCGCCGTGGGGCGTATGAGAACCGCTCGCGCACTTGCCGCTGGTAGTGGCCGTTTCGGCAGCGGTACTGGTGGCGTCGCCGCCAGCGGGACCATCGGATCCAGTGCGAGGCGTCCGGGGCCGAGCGGGTCGTGGTGAGCAGGTGAGCGATCTCGTTGCGGGTCAGCGGGATCTGCTCAGCCTGGTCCGGGCCGCGGGCATGTTCCAGGGGCGGCGGCAGCCAGGAGTGCCGCGGCGAGCTTGGCTGCCGTGCCGGTGTACTGGCGCTGCTCGCCCACCGTGGCAGTCCCTTCTTCAGGTCTCCCGGCATAGATCGACCACAAGCACCGCGCCCGGATCGCCCAGGTGCTCGATGACAAAGCCGCGCACGTCGTCACGCACGCCATCGGCATCACACTTCGCCCGCGCCAGCAGGTGCTGCATCCCGGCCGGCGTCGGCGTTGCTGAAGGACCTGATCATGAGAGAAGAAAGAAACGGCCAGATCGTCGGGGACGGCGCGGCACATCTGCCCATGCTGGCAGCAAGGGCAGATGTGCCGCTGGCCTCATCCGTTGCGGCTTGGGATGATGCCGCGCTCGGTCAGCCTGTGCCGGGCCGGTGTCAGTGGTGGCACATGACGTGGTCGATGAGGCGGTATTCGGCGGCCAGGACCGGGTCGTCGACGTTGGAGTTGAGGGACAGGACGACCGTGGTGCGCCCGTCGCTGCTGACGGCGCCGATGGTGTTGTATCCGGGTACGTCGCCCTCATGTGACCAGTAGCCGCCGCCGCAGCTGAGCGGGATGAAGAAGATGCCTAGCCCGTACCGGGAGCCGGGCACGCTGGCGCTGTCACCGCCGGTGGCGGGCACCGTGCGGCGCATCTGCCGCGTCTGCGCCGGGCCCAGCAAGGTGCCGCGTCCCATCGCGCTCCAGAACCGGGTCAGGTCGGCGGCGGTGCTGATCAGCGCGCCAGCCGAGTCGGCCCAGGACATGTTCTCGGCGGTCGTGTCGATCCGGGTGTTCTTGTCAAAGAACAGGTAACCGGTGGCGTGTGGCCGGGGGAGCCGTGTGCTGGTGCCTGGCGCATAGGTGTGGCGGAGTCCGAGCGGGATGATGATGCGGCGGGTGACCTGGTTCTCCCAGGAGTCGTGGGTCACCTTTTCGATGATCATTCCGAGGAGGATGTAGTTGGTGTTGGAGTAGTTCCAGCCGGTACCGGGGGCGAAGTCCGGCCGGTGGGCGAGCGCGATGTTCAGCAGGTCCTGCCGGCTGAACTGATGGAATTCCAGCTTGCGGTATGCCGTGACCGAGGTGATCTGCGCCTGCAGGTCATCGGTGTAGTTGTGCAGGCCGCTGGTGTGCTGCAGCAGCTCGCGGACGGTGATCTTGCTTGCGTCGTTGCCGTTGCCGTGTACCACGCCGGGCAGCCAGCGCCCGACGGTGTCATCCAGCGACAGCCGGTGCTCCGCAACCAGCTGCAGCACCACGACCGAGATGAACGTCTTGGTGTTGCTGCCGATCCGGAAGAACCCGTTGCCGTTGACCAGCCTGCGGCTGTCCAGGTCGGCCACACCGCTGGTGCCGCGCAGCTGCCGGGCGCCGGTGCGCACCTCGGCCAGCACCCCCGGTACTCCGGTCGCGGTGATCGCGTCGAGGTCGCGCTGCAGGTCTTGCTGCCGGTAGGCATGCTGGGCCGGCGTCGTGGCCGCCGCGGCGGCACCCGCGGCGGCAGAGGTAGCGGTGGCGGTGGCGGTTGTGACGGCGACGGCAGCCAGGCCGATCGCGATCCATCTGCGAGTATTCATGACCACCACACTGCCGACCAGGCAGTCCGCTGACAGTAGGGTGATCCGGCCGACGCAGGTGGGGTTTCCCCCACCCGTCGGGCCGTGTGCATTCTGTGTCTCTTGACTACTCCCTGCCGTGAACGACGGGGATTCCAGCCCTCACAAGCTGGGGTTCCTGTTTCACAGCCGATTGCCGAGGGGGTGTCCCTTGCGGTCTTACATCGGCTCCGCAGGCATCGCCGGGGTTTGCCCCGGCTACGGCAAGACCTGCCGCCAGGATGTTCTTCGCGGCGTTGATGTCCCGGTCGTGCCGGGTGCCGCAGGACGGGCACTGCCACGTCCGGGTCTTCAGCGAGAGCTCCGCGAGCAGGTGCCCGCACGAACTGCACGTCTTGGACGACGGGTACCAGCGGCCGATCACGATCACGTGCCGCCCGGCCCTGGCCGCCTTGTACTGGACCATGGCACGGAAGGTGCCCCGCCCGCAGTCGCAGATCGCCTTGGCCAGCGGCCGGCTGCGGGCCATGTTCTTGACGGCCAGGTCTTCCAGAACGATCACGTCGTGGTCGCGGACCAGCCGGGCGGACGCGCGGTGCAGGAAATCGGCGCGGGACGCGCGGACCTTCCGGTGGGCACGGGCGGCCTTCGCCCTGGCTTTGGCCCGGTTCGCGGAACCGCGCTGGCAGCGGGCCATCTTGCGCTGGTAGCGGGCCAGGTTCCGTTCCCGGCGGGCCAGGCTGCGCGGGTTCGGGATCTTCTCCCCGCCGGAGGTGACGGCGAAGTCCTTGATCCCCAGGTCCACGCCGGCGGCCCGGCCTGTCGCGGGGAGTTGCCCGGGGTCGGCTGCGTCGACGGCGAAGGAGACGTACCAGCGTCCGCACGGGTCCCGGGAGACCGTCACCGTGGCCGGGTCGATCGACGCGGGGTCCACATCGGGCCAGGACCACGCGAACACCAGCGGGGCGTCCATCTTGGCCAGGAACAACTGTCCGTCGCGGTACCGGAACCCGGAGCGGGTGTACTCGGCGGACTGCCGGCCGGCCCGGGACTTGTACCGCGGGTGCCGGGCCCGGCCGGCGAAGAAGTTGCCGTAGGCGGCTTGCTGGTGCCGGATCGCCTGCTGGAGCGGGACCGAGGATACCTCGTTCAGCCACGCCAGGTCTTCGGTGGCCTTCAGGGCGGTCAGGTAGGCGCTGGCCTGGGTGAAGTTCGTCGTGACCTGCTCACCGTAGTACCGCTGGTGCCGCCATGCGAGGGTCCGGTTCCACACGTACCGGACGCAGCCGAACGTGCGGTTGAGCACGCTGGCCTGCTCAGCGCCGGGATACGCCCGGCATTGATACGCCATCCTCACGACAGCCCAGTTTATCCGCTGCAACCCGAACAGGTAAGCGAGACACGCGGAAGGGGGGAGCGGCGTTTCCTCCCCGGCCTGAGGGCCGGGGTCTCCACGCCGCAAACATGATGAGTATCGCGCGGGATGGGAGGCGGCGGTCGGGGTGCCGGGCGTCCGGGTCGGCGGGGTCTGCTGGCCGGCGGATTGCGTGCCCCGTGACGCAAGTCGGTCTGGCCGGGATGTTCCCCGGCGATGATTCGATGCCCGGCGAAGTGTCGCGGGCCGAAGATGGCGTCATGGAGATGGCTGGGGTGGATGTGCTGCTGGATCCGGCGTTCACGGTGCCTGCTGTTCCTGAGGCAGCGGCCGGGGTGGGGTGGATCCGGCGCATGGTGCCTCGCTTCTGCGAGGGTGATGCGCATGCACGGCGGCGGACTCTGGCCGAGCAGGTGATCGCACAGATAGGCCGTCCGTCGCGGTCGTCCTCGCCGACCGCCGCGCTGCTGGAGGCGTTGGGCCTGGCTCCCGGCCTAGAGGGCGACGTGGCCGCGGTAGCGCTGGCATATCAGCCGCATGTTCCGGTGCCGCCGGAGGTGGACGCTGCGGCGGACCGGCTGGTAGCCGCGTGCGGCGGCCGTACCGAGGAGTCGGCCGCGCGGGTGTGCGTGCTGGTCCAGGCGCACGCCGCCATGCTGGCGCTGATCGCCCGGCTCCGGGCGGCGGACGGCGCACCGGCGGTCCCGGTGACGCGCCGGATCGCTCCGGACGGGCGCGAGATCCTGGTCGACCTGGCCGCGGCGCCGTTCGGTGCCGGACGGCACGCCTGCCCTGGCCAGGCACTGGCGCTGCACCTGGCTACCCGGCAACCCGGATCATCAGCTGGCCGGCAGCACGTCAGCGGTGCGACGGCTGCCGGCCAGCGTGACCGGTCAGTTCGCTAGAGCTGGGACGCTGGCGATCACGGCGAACTGTGCACCGTCGGGGTCGAGCGCCACAGCGAACCTGCCCACGCCGGGAATGTCGCTGGCCGGGACGACCACGGTTCCCCCGTTCGCCGTCACCGCGGCTGCCGCGGCGTCGCAGTCGGCGACCTCGAAGTAAGGCTGCCATCGGGTGGTGGCACCGGCCGCTGCCATCTCCGGGCTGAGCGGCATGATCCCGCCCTGGCCGCTGTTCTCACCGCCGCCGGCCGGCCTGACCACCGTGTAGGTGAACTCGCCCATCGGCTGGTCGTCGGTTTGCCAGCCGAGCACATCCGCGTAGAACGACCTGGCGCCGGGCACATCCGGTGTGGTCAGCTCGGTCCAGCACAACGTGCCAGGGTCGTTCACGGTACCCAGGCCCTTGGTGTTCCCCGGCTGCCACACCGCGAACATCGCCCCCGCCGGGTCGGTGAACTGCGCGAACCGGCCCTCTGACATCACATCCGCCGGCTCGGCCCGCACCGTGCCGCCCGCCTTCCTGACTGCCTCGGCAGTCCCGTCGGCGTCGGAGGTCTTGAAGTACAGCGTCCAGGACGGGGCCGCGCCCTGCTCGGTGAGCGGGCCCGCCGCGGCCACCGCCTTGCCGCCCTGCGTGAACATCCCATAACCGCCCGCTTCCGGTCCGGCCGACTCGAACTGCCAGCCGAAGACCGAACCGTAGAATTCGGCTGCCCTAGCCACGTCGGGCGTGCCCAGGTCCACCCAGGCCGGCGCCCCGTCCACGAAGTTGGTGCTCAGCATCGCGTGCCCTCCTTGCATTGCGCTTCCGACACCAGCCAGCATTCCACCGGCCTGTGACATTCAGGCCAGGCGGGCGTCAAAGCACTGGCCAGGCACGCCGGGACTCGCTGCACGCGGTTGGTGCGGGTCTCATCGATGGCCAGCAGGAGGCCTGCTCGGCACGCGCCGCTTCAGGGCTTACGCGTTCCGGTCCGGCCGGCGGCCGGTGTACATCGCCGTCATGAATGGCCGCTGTACCCGGCCGGCGAAGTCATGGTCGGCCAGCAGGCAGATCTGGTCCAGGATGCGCCGCTGGTCGTCGGCGGGCAGCCGGCGGATCCTGATCATCGAGGCGTACAGGGCCCGCAGTTGTGCGGTATCCAGCTCCGCGGTCCAGCGGATCAGGTTTCCGCGCACGTCGGTGAGCCCGGCCCGTTCGGCCAGATCACGGCAGCGGGCCGCGGCGTCCAGCTGGAACCGGGCATTGCGCTGGCCGCCAGGGTCCCCGTCACCGGCCCGGGCCCGGAGCGCGTCCCGGAAGGCGTCCTGGCGGCCAGGGTCGTCGAAGATGGTCCACCACACTGCGGCCCATCCTCCGGGCCTGATGACCCGGCCGAGCTTGGGGATCCCGGCGCCCTGGTCGACCCAGTGGAACGAGGTGGCCGCTACGGCGAGATCGAACCTGTCGTGCGGGAGCGGAGCCTGCTCGAATGTCACGGGGATGATCTCCACGTCGCTGCTGACGGCAGCGGCCAGGTGTGCGGCCATGTTCTGGTCCGGCTCGACGGCGACCACCCGAGCGCCGGCCGCCACGAGCCGGCGGGTGACGAGCCCGGTCCCGGGGCCGATCTCCACCACCGATGCGCCTGCCCGCAGGCCGCAGCGTGAGGCGAGGATCTCGTATACCCCCGCGGGGTAGTCAGGCCGGCCCGCGTCGTAGCCCTGGGCGTCGCTGCCGTAGATCGTGCGGGCTTCCTGGCGGAGCGACAACAGCGACGGCGCCTCCTGGTCCTTGCCGGTAGCCATGATCGCATTTGTACACCGCCGCGCGGCGCCTGACGGATCACTTCCGCTCGCCAGCCATCGATCCAAGCTGGCGTGGACGCCGGTTCAGCAGGCCTATCCTCGGCGCATGGGAATCGAGGTGCTGCCGGCCACCGGGCGATGGGATGACTTCGCGTCGTTCATGGTGCCGCGCAAGCCAGGCGGCCGCGGATGCGTCTGCATGGCGTACCGCAATTCCAGCCTCGACATGCCCGGCCGGATCGCGCACATGCGCGCGCTGTGCGACAGCGCACCGGGCCCCGGCGTCCTGGCGTACCTCGATGGCGAGGTCGCCGGCTGGTGCTCGATCGCGCCGAAGTCCACCTACCGCGCTCTGGTCAACTCCCGGACGATCCCGCATTTCCAGGACGAGGACGCGTGGTCGGTGGCCTGCTTCGTGGTGCGGCCGGGGTTCCGGCGCCGCGGACTCATGCACCAGCTGCTCGATGGCGCGGTCGGGCACGCGCACGCGATGGGCGCGACCTCGCTGGAAGGCTACCCGGTCGACCCTGGCCGCGAGCGCATCGACCAGACCAGCGGTTACGTAGGCACCGTTCAGCTCTTCGAGGCACACGGATTCGGGCGCGTCCGCCAGACCCCCGGCCGGCGCGGCGGAAAGCCACGCTGGCTCGTCCGCCGCGAACTTCCCTGACCTCGCCCGCTCCCCGCTCCCCGGCTGGCCTCCCTCGCCGGGCACCACGAAAGGCACCTGGTGACGGCGTCGCCATGTTCCGGTGACGGCACGCGATCCCAGCGCAGGACCGGGCGTTTCCGGAACGCTCCGCCGGCAGCGTGCCCTTCCCCGCGCCGTTTCCTGTACGGCAAAAATTTTTCCGCTCAGGAAACGGCGGCAAGGCCTGCAGGTGCGCTCCACGGCCGCCTGTCGTTGAGCGAGGCCGCGGGCCGTCCGGGGTCCGGGCGGCCGGTCGGTGTCGCCAGCCCGGCCGGCCGGCCGCTTCGTTTCCGCGGAAAACGCCCGCACATGCCCCCATGAGGTACATGGGGATCATCGAGCGTCTGGCAGACAGGCCTCGCTACAACGACGCGTACCCGGCCTCTAAGACACGAGGCAGTGCATGGCGGACGCTCGCAACGTCTGCGCCCATGCCTGTTGCCGATCACGGTACGTGATGGAGTTGCCGGGACAGCACGCACGCGTACCCGCTATGCGCGGCCGCCGGCCCGATTCCGACCAGAACGCTGGCCGCCAAGATCTGGGCATTCTGCGCGCCCACGAGCCGGCGGGACAGGGATCGCTGGTTTACTCCTGGGGACCGGCCAGATCCCCGCAGGCGACCGCGTTTACCCGTACATGCCTGTTGAGCGCGCGTCGCCCTCCGGCCCGGCCGGACCGGCGTGTCTGGCAGCAGGCCGCCGCCCGGCCGGGCCGAGTCCAGTTCAGCGGGCATGCCGCCCGGTGGTGCCGGATGCCGTCTCGCGGGCCGGTTGCCCGGCTTGGCCTCACGCCCCCCTAGCCGGCGCCTGGCTATGCTCAGAGCCAGGCATTGCTGGCCGGGTCGTCGTGAAGCTCCCACACCTGGCTGACGCGGCCGTCGCGGACGTGAAGTTGGCGGCGTTCTGGTCCACCCGGTTGCTGCTTAGCCCCGCGATGAGGCGGGCTGGCCCCGCGGGGCGATCTTGGTTTACCATTTTCACGGGAGCATCTTTGACCCCTTGGTTCACTCGCTCTCGGGAGGGCCAAGTCTTCAACGGATCCCAGGGGGGATCCTGTACCCGCGGGGGGATTTCCGATGGCGTTGTACATGTACCAGGCGGCCTACACCGCCGAGTCGATGGCCGCGCAGATCAATGAGCCGCAGGACCGGATCGAGGCAGTCAGGCCGGCGCTCGAGGCCATGGGCGCCACGATCATCGCGGGCGGCTACCCGTTCGGCGAGTTTGACGTGCTTGTCGTCTATGAGGCAGCTGATGACACGACGGCTGCCGGCTTCGCGATGGCGGTTGCCGCCGGCGGTGCGGTCAAGTCGGCCAAGACCACCCGGCTGCTCAATGGTCAGGAGTGGATCGAGTCCCTGCGCAAGGCGCACGGTTCTCAGTACCAGCCGGCGCGATAAGGGCGGGTGGTCAGCGACTGGAGGGCATCCTGTGGGTGCCGGCCCCTTATCCACGTCACGCGACCAGGCGATATTCGTTGATCGTGCCACCGGGGAACCGCGACCCGCTGTCCTCGATGAGCCGCGGTGTGCAGGCACGCCAGATGCAGTCCCGGGCTGGCGCGCTGGACGAGCTGCTGGCCTCCGGCGCCTGGAGGACGCTACCCTGCCCGGCCGCGATGACGTCCAGTCTCAGCTGGATGCTCTGACCGCAGGCCACGACGTGGACGACGAGCTGGCTCAGATGAAGGCGCAGCTGGCTGCATCCGCGGCCCCGCAGGCAGTCGAGGGCCCCGGGACGGCATCAGCCGATCCTGGTCGGGTGGCCCGGGACGTCCCGGCCGGCCGCGCGGGGCAACGGGCCGCGCTGGGCGACGCAGTCCCTGCGGGTACGCCGAAGTGCTTGCCCCGCGTGCGTAGCCGTTCGTTCGGTACCGTGATCTGCTACGGATGCCCGTCGTCGACCGGTCATGCATGCCGATGAGCGCGCGTCGCTAGTCGGCACTCGGCCGCACCCAGTGCATGGCTGGGGGTCCACTGCGGTCTGCTCGCGGCTGACCTGCCAGACGGAAGCGTGATCACGGCATGCAGCAAGGCTGTCACGCGCACCGCACCTGATCCTGCACGGATGAACAATCACGTGGCCGCTGGGGGGCAGTGATGTCCGCGCTGGCGCTGGCCTGGCCGCCAGACGTCATCGATTCGGGTCCAACAGGGCGATCGATAGTTGTGGGCTCTCCACGTGTGCGTTGTGGCCCAGGCCGGGGAGCGTGACCGTAGGGACGCCCAGCCGGGTCAGTTGCTCGTCGCTGTTCATCGGGTCGTGCTCGCCGCGGGCAAGGGTGACCGGGGCCTGGGATCGTGCCAGCAGTTGCGTCATGTCAGGCGCCCCGACGGCAAACGCGCCCGGATCCATGGCCAGCCGCCATCGGCCGCGATGCTCCGGCAGACCGGCATCCACGGCCGGGTCGGCGGCGGTCAGCAGACCGACCAGGCCCGAGATGCGCAGGTAGCGGACGGCAGCCTCGTCGCGCGAGGCGAACCAGGCCGGCGGCCGGTGCGCCGCGGCCTGCGCACGGTCCAGGTCTTCCTCGGTCCAGACGACCTTGATCCCCAGGCCGATGACGGCCTGCACCCGCACGGCGAACGCGCCGCTGGCCAGGGCCAGGCCGACGACGCCGCCCAGCGAATGTCCCAGCACGACGGTGCGGGCGCCGGCGCCGGCGATGTCGGCGACCGCGGCGGCGAGGGTGCCGAAGGTGTAGCTAGAAAACGGCCGTGAGCCGCCGTGACCGGGCAGGTCCGGCGCCAGCCAGCGCCCCGGCCACCGCCGGGCGAGAAACGGCCGCCACCCATCCCACACATCGCTGGTAGCGCCGAGACCGTGCAACAGCAGCAGAACAGGCTCCCCGCTGCCGCCCTGGTGAACCCGCAGGCCAGCTTCCATGCCCGCAGTCTGCCACCGCCCATCCCCGGGCCGGGCCACCCACGCGGGCGCGGGATGCCGATCCTCTGGCCCGGGCCACGGTGGCGCGAGCGGTTGTCCTGGACCGCCCGCACGAAACCTGTCCGCGGGCATCGCGACCGCGACGGCCGCTGAGACCGCGCGCCAGCCTCCCGGCAACGGCACCCGGCATCGCTTCGCACCTCAACGGCCAATCGCGCGCGGCGGCGTTCCTGCCCGATCCGCCCCAGATCAGGCATTGACCCACTCAGATCCGTCCAGGACGCCTGAGCACGACCGCGCCCGGTTAGCCACGGCCGTGCATAGCCGGATGGTCTGTGCGGCTACGCGCATGACTGGCACGCCCGGCCGACGTCCGATTGCCGAGATGAGTACTTCAACCGCGCGCATATCTATACACGAAGTGGAATACTCACTCACGCTCTCTCGACCTTGCCGGCGATCACCGCACGGCCTTTCCGATTTTTCTGGTAGGAAATCAGATCGCCGATTTTTCGTGCCCCCGCATGGCGAGCCAGAGTGCGACAGTCGGATGCAGATCCGCCTGATCTGCATGGCTGCGTCTCCCGGAGGGGCTGAGACCCTCACGCGACAGCTTGGCAGCGTCTTGTGTTACCTACGCGTTATGCGCTGTCTAGGTGATGCCCGGTTTAGCGGTCCGGGCCGGGCAAGGGGCTCATGCTAATGCGTGTATGGCTGCGTGTTCGCAGGCAGCCCGGTGGTTTGTTCGTCAGTCCTGGGATCTCGCGAACGAAATCAGCCTGGGTACGCCGGACTGGAGAAGAGCTGCCGGTACGTCGCCGGCCCTGTGGGCAGGCCACTCGGGCAGTCAGCGGAATTGCCGAGTGATCGGCCCGGAATCTCCCAGATCTACGCCTGCGGTTATTAACTGTGGGCAAGTCGGCATGTTTAGAGCCGTCCTTGGCGCCAACGAGATTGAGGACTATGCCGCCGTTGCGGGTGACTGTTAGGGGCCGATGACCGCGCCATGCACACGGCCGAACTGACGCTGCCGTAACCGTCCCCGAACAGCGGTTTTTACGTGTCGTGCTGTCAGCACTTCGACGGGCCCGCTCCTAACGCCGTATAGCGTCCCGGCGCCCAGCGCCCGCCAGGGCATCACCCGCCCTGTGATGGATGCGGGGAAGAGCCGCGGCTGACCGGCGCGGCCCGCCTCTGCGGAGCCCGGCGGCGGCCGCCACCCAGTCATTCGCGGGGCTGGGGAGATCAGTCGACGTGGAGTACGGCCTTGCCGCCGATGCGGCGGTTCAGCAGGGCGTCCATCGCGGGCTCCGGCTGGCGCCATGAGCACTGGAGTTCAACCTGGCCATCTAGCCGTCCGCCGGCGGCCAGCGCGCACAGGAGGGTGAGATCGTCAGCTGCACTGGCATGCGACGCGAGTTCGTCCGGAAGGTTCAGCGTGTAGATCGTCGCGCCGTGTGCGCGGTCGAAGCGCCTGGCCCGGAAGCTGACCATTTCCTCGTCGTCTTGCGTCGCGATGTTCACTACGACCCCCCGCGGGCGCAGGTGTTCGATGGCGAGTCCGAACGTGGCACCGCCGACGCCGTCGATGATGACATCGAACTCATCGCCGAGATGCTCGGTGACAGCCGCGGCGCCCAGGCGGCTCATCAGCTCGCCGGACGCGGCGGCATCACGTACCAGCGCGGTGACGTGAGCGCCGCTCGCATGGGCGAGCTGGACCGCCATCCGCCCGACTCCGCCGGTCGCACCAGTGACCAGTGCGCGCTTGCCGAGCACCAGGCCTCCGATCGCAAGCGCCCGTAGGGCTGTCAGCCCGGCGGTGGGAAGGGTGGCGGCCTGCACATCGGAAAGGCGGGCAGGGATCGCCGCCAGGCGGCTGACCGGGACCGCGGCCAGCTGCGCCCACGCCCCTGTGCTGACCAGCCCGGCCACACGGGTGCCCGCGGGCGGCCCGCTGCCGTCGCCGGCCGCTCGCTCGACAACGCCGGCGACATCCCAGCCAGCCACTGTTCCCAGGGGCATCTTCGGCAGGTCGCTGACCTCCCCGCGGTTCAGCGAAGATGCCCGGACCCGGACCAGCGCCTGATCGGGCAGGGGCACGGGATCGGGCACCTCGGCAAGCAAGACGTGCGGAGCGGCAGAGACCGTCGTGAGCGCAAGCACCACTCGACCCTAGCCATCAGGTACCCGCCCTCGCCGAGACCACCCTGACGCGCATCGTCCGCGCCCGCGGCGAGATAGCGGAGCTGATCTTCTCCTGCACCCGGACTGCGCTGCTTTCGTGCTGGTTGCAGCAGGCTCGCCACCACCCCGCCGACGCCGGCCCCCGGAGCCGAAGGCCGAAGACGAGCCGCCACTCCGGCCATAGCCCTGCGGCCATCCGGGTGCTCCAGGCCGGGAAGTGGATACTGCGGCCAATAGAGCGCCCTTGTCGCCACGGACACCGCCGCCACGACCGCATAGGTCATCGAAGGATACGCCGCGAGATGGGTAATTGAGGTTTCGATAGAAGACGCGAAGCAACTGTTCGGCATCAAGCAGGCCCCAACCGCACCGCGGCCGCAGTCGAGAGGATCGTCCCGTTCCAGATCGCACGCCAGGCCGTCGCCGTCGCCTGGTACTCCATCGTCGGCCACACCCCGGCTGAAATGGAGGAATGCCGCAAGAACTCCCCGTGGTACACCAGCAAGGCCGAGCCGTCAGGCAGCAGCATGACCGCCAAGCTCCGCTGCGTCCTCATCGCCGCCAGATTCAAGGCACCTCGCCCTGACCAGCAAAATGCGAGGAAATCTACTCCATCCGTCTGGCCTGGGAAGACGTCGCCGCAAACTACGAAAATTGAGGGCATCTCTGACGCAATTTACGGCCAGGCGGGCTATATGCAGATCGACCATTATGGCGCGGCCATGATATCCAAGGGCAAAATTCCATGCGCGCCGAACGGCGGTTATTGGTCGTGAGCCGTCGAGCAGGGTTGATCACGCAATGTAGCAAGAGTGCGATCCGGCCCCAGTAACGGATCGCCGAGTATGCGCGACTGTCAGTGCTCGGGTCTGGAATTAGGACGGAGCGCAGATCACCCGGTTCTGCGCGTCTGTCGGGCGCGCCGTGGAGACCGTGCGGAGGCACGTTTCATATCTGCAGAGCTGCCGTGAAGGGGCGGCCATACTTCCCGGGCGCGATTCGTTACGCACCGGCTGACGCCCGGCAAGGCCGGCAGCGCGCCGCAGGCCCGGGGGCCGCTGCAGGAAACCGGTCACGGCCGGCGGCGGGCCGGAGACGGCAAGGTGCTCAACGAGCGCGCTAGTGGATCACGGCAATCCACGCTGTGCCACGGTCATTTCACCGGAGACCGGGCGTCCGATCATGAGCTTTGCCCGCGGCCGCGAACCCGGGTCGATGCCTCAAGGGGCAGGAGCCGTGGCCGGCAGTCACAGGTCGGCGCGCCTCGGGGATCATCCCGGACACCGAACCGCGTCCGGCACTGGGCGGCGCTATCTCGCCGTCTTCCCGGCTCGCTTCGCCGCGGGCGCTGCCTTCTTGGCGGTCTGCGCTGGCGCCACCTTCTTCACTGCTTCCTTCTTCGCCGGCGCTCTCCTCGCGGCCGACGGGAGTGCTTCGGCCAGCGCGGTCAGGTCCACGACCGAGTCGTCTCCGCTGAAGTCCTTGCGGACGTAGGCGTCGGCGGCCCGGTCGTTGTCCTCACTGCCGGCTGTCCAGGAGGTACCGGAACCGGTAGGCCCGCCCCGCGTCCAGGCCGAGCCGGAAGCCGTAGATCCATTCGGCATGCGCGGCGGCGCGGCGGAACCGCGCGGGGCCGGCTGTCCTGCTGCGCGCCGGTCCTAGTGTCCTCACGCGGCACCGGGACCACTGGCTCCCGGGGGCTCACGCGGGCACAGGTGTTGCGTCAGCCCAGCGTCGGGGTCTGCGCTTCCCTGGCGCATGATGAGAGTCGCTGGCCGCCTGCCGTCTGGCGCTGCCCTTGCCCGCGGTTGCGTTTCCGGCAGGCAGGATGCGCGTGGTAGCCGGCCTGGCCGCTGCCGGTGTCCAGCACGGCATCAGGGCGCGGGCCTCCCGTCTTGGTGTGCGTGCAGCGGCCAGGATGCCCGGGTCTGCCGGATGACCGCGGAAGCCGCGACCTGCGGCGTCTGTCGGTATGACGCGCGGCGGATTACCTTCGGATCATGCTGAAGCGCAGAATTGTGCTGCCGCCGGAGCATCTGTACCCAGCGGATGAGTGGCGCATCGTGGAGGTGCGGTATTCAGACGAGTTTGTCGGCCTGACCGAGACCGTCTTCTCGCTGGGTAACGGTTTCGTCGGCGTCCGGGGAAGCTTCGAGGAGGGCCGCCCGGCGCTGGTCCCTGGGACATTCGTCAACGGGTTCCACGAGACCTGGCCGATTGTGCATGCCGAAGGCGCGCCCGCGCTGGCCAAGACCGGCCAGACGATCGTGAACGTGCCCGACACGACGATCATCAAGCTCTACGTGGACGACGAGCCGTTCTTCCTGCCAACCGCGCGCCTGCAGGATTACCGGCGGATACTGGATATGCGGGCCGGGATGCTGACTCGTGAGCTGGTGTGGATCACTGGCGCCGGCAAGCACGTCCGGGTCCGCTCGCGCCGGATGGTCTCGCTGGAGCACCGCCACATCGTCGCGATGACCTATGAGGTCACGATGCTCGACGAGCCGGCGCCTGTCGTGGTCTCCTCACTGGTGCTCAACCGCCAGGACGCCCGCCAGGCCGACGACTTGCCCGAGTACCGGCCGGGAGATCCCCGCCTGGCGACCGTGCTGCCGCACCGGGTGCTCAATGTGCGGGCTGCTGAGCTGGCCGGGCAGCGCATCCTGCTTGGCTACCAGACAACCAGCAGCGAGATGACGCTCGGCGTCGGTGCTGACCACGTGATCGACGCGGCGTTCTCGTCCCGGGCGGTGAGGTCCCTCGACGACGAGACGGGCGAGGTACTGCTGACGGCCGATGCGGTGCCGGGCGTGCCGATCCGGATCACCAAGTACGCGACCTACCAGACCTCGCGCAGCATCCCGGTGCCCGAGCTCGTCGAGCGGTGCCGCCGGACCTTGGACCGCGCGGTCCGGGACGGGTTCGACGTGCTCGCCGCGGCTCAGCGCGCGAATCTCGGCCGGTTCTGGGACCGCGCCGACGTGCGGGTGCAGACCCGGCTCAATCCGGTGCGGCAGCAGCAGGCGGTCCGGTGGAATCTCTACCAGATCGCGCAAGCGTCCTGGCGCGCCGAAGGGGCCGGAGTCCCGGCGAAGGGGCTGACCGGGCAGGCGTACGAGGGCCACTACTTCTGGGATACCGAGGTCTACGTCCTGCCGTTCCTGTCCTACACCCAGCCCAGGATCGCCCGGAACCTGCTGCGGTTCCGGCACAGCATGCTCGGCCGCGCGCGGGAGCGGGCGGCCGAGATGAGCCAGCGAGGGGCGCTGTTCCCGTGGCGGACCATCAACGGCGAGGAGGCCTCGTCCAATTTCCAGCAGGGCACCGCCCAGTATCACATCAACGCCGATATCGCTTACGCGGTCAGGCGCTACGCCAACGTCCAGGGTGACATGGGCCTGCTCGGCGAGATCGGCGCGGAAATCCTCGTCGAGACCGCCCGGCTGTGGCAGGACCTCGGCTTCTACGGCGCCGACAACAGATTCCACATCCACGGCGTGACCGGGCCCGACGAATACACCACCGTGGTCAACGACAACACCTACACCAACCTCATGGCCCGGCTGAACCTCAATTTCGCCGCCGCCACCGTCCGCCGGCTGCGCGAGGAGCGGCCGGGAGACTACACCGCGCTCGTGCACACTGTCAGGCTTCAGCCCAAGGAGATCGAATCCTGGGAGCAGGCGGCGGCCGCAATGCAAATCCCATTCGACGATCAACTCGGCATACACCCGCAAGACGAGACGTTCCTGCGCCGCAAGGTGTGGGATCTGGACAGCACGCCGCGCGAGAAGTTCCCGCTGCTGCTGCACTACCACCCGCTGGTGATCTACCGGCACCAGGTGCTCAAGCAGGCCGACATCGTCCTGGCGATGTTCCTGCTCGGCAACGAGTTCTCCGAGGAGCAGAAGCGCCGCAACTTCGACTATTACGACCCGCTCACCACCGGCGACTCATCCTTGTCGGCGTGCGTGCAGAGCATCATCGCCGCCGAGATCGGCAACGAGCGCCAGGCCCTGGAGTACTTCCAGTACGCGCTGCTTATGGACCTGGGCAACGTGGCCGGCAACGTCTCGGACGGAGTCCACATCGCCTCCGCCGCCGGCGTATGGTCCTCGCTCATCTTCGGGTTCGGCGGCGTCCGCGACTTCGACGGCCGGCTGTCCTTCACGCCCAGGCTGCCGCACGCCTGGAACGAGCTCGCCTTCTCGCTGCGCTTCTGCGGACGGCAGATCCGGGTCAAGCTCACCCACGACGAGGAGCGCTACCTCGTCGAAGAAGGCGAGCCGCTGAACGTCCTCATCAGGGGCGAGTCACACCTGCTCAGCCCGGATACCCCCGTCGCTATCAAGCTCCCGCCGCCGTGAGCGGCGGACAGCGGACAAGTGCAGCGAGCGGGCCCGGCACCAGGTAGCGAACTGGCGCAGGTACACCGGTAGGCCGCCGGCGAGGTGCCCGTGGTGAGGGTCCTTTGAGGCCGGGCTTGACCGCCGACGTTCGGCGTCAGCTCTGGCGCAAGCCACCTCACCGGATGATATAAGACATATCGCCATATAAAGTGCGCCGGATGTCCGCCACACCATCGCCGGGTGCAGCTCCCAGCCGGTAAACACCAGCACCGGCACTGCCACCTGCCCCGCCACCCCGGGCACCACCGGGGCGCACAACATAGTGACGGCCTACACCGGGACCACCGGGTTCACGGCCAGCACGTCCCCGGTCCTGACCCAGGTGGTGACACAGACGCCGTGCGCGTCGCTGGCCGGGTGCAACCTGCACGGCCTCAGGTAGGTGGCCAGCGCCTCATCCAGCCACAGGTCATCCCACCAGCGCATGGTCACGAGCGAGCCGAACCACAGGTGCGCCACTTCATGCGCGCACACCACGGTCACGAACTCGTCATCAGGATCGGCCATCCGCGCTAGCAGGGTCTCGCTCACGAACATCAGCCCGGGCGCGCTGCCGGCCAGCCCGGTGAGCTCGGGTACGAACACGATGTCGTACCCGGGATACGGGCATGGCGTGCCGAGCGCTCTCTCGTAGTGCCGCAGGGCCCGCGCGGCCGTCTCGGCGAACCGCCCCAGCGCCTCATCCCACTGCCGAAGCGCTGGCCGCCGCCACGCTCGCACCGAGACGCCGTGCCCGCCGCTCGCCCAGACCTGCTGGTACGGCCCGGCGCACACGGTGAACAGGTACGGCCGCATCCCGGTCACGGTGCCGAAGCGCCACACCCCGTCGCCGCCGTCCCGGGCCTGGCCGTTGCCCAGGCACTGCCAGCCTGGCGGCACCCGGACGGTGAGCGTCACCGCGCACGGCAGGCTCGGCTGGTCAAAGCAGTAGAACAGCCGCGCCGCCTGATCGGGAAACCCATCGGCGAGCACATAGCTGGCCCCGTCGGCCGGATCGGTGAACCGGATCAGCCCCGGGTCCATCCCCCCGACGTCGGCGATCACGCCGTCGGCGACCAGCACGTTCTCAGCAGCCAGCCCGGCCAGCCGCACCCGCCCGCCATCCGGCGGCGGCAGCAGCTGCCCGTTCAGCCGCACCTCGCTCGTCGCGGCCAGGTCAAGCTGGGCGAACGTGTCCGCCCCTGGCCGCCGGCACCGGAACCTGACCCGCGTCTGCGAACTGGCCGGGGTCGCCGCCAGGTCCAGGAAGACGTCATACCCGATATCCGCCAGCAGCTCGGCCCGCTCCTGCGCCTCGCCCTCCGTCACCGAAAGCACCTGGCCATTATGTCCGCATGCCAATCCTGCCCAACACATTTTCGTTCCCGGACGTTATAACCGGTGGTGCTGACGATGAGCGATGACGCCTGGGACGAGGATGAGCTGCTGCAGCAGATCGCGGACGGCGATATGCGGGCCCTGGAGGTGCTGTACCGCGCGATGCGCGTGCGGGTGTACGCCGTGGCGCTGGCCGTGACCGGTGAACGGGTCACGGCCGAGGATGTCATGCAGGACACGTTCGTGCGCGTCTACCACGGTGCACCGGGTTACCGGCCCGGGACCCGGGCCCGTGCGTGGGTGCTGACGATTGCCCGGCACCTGGCCCTGGACGCCGTGCGCCGCCGCGGCCGGGAGTCCGCGGCCGCGGCGGCGGGCGGGGATGCCGCCGCGCCGGGCGGCGAACCCGACGCAGTCCGCCTGGACCTGGTCAACGCCCTGCTTCGGCTCGGGATGACCGACCGGCAGATCGTGGTGCTGCACGACATGGCCGGGCTCACGCACGCGGAGATAGCCGCTGAGCTGCTGTTGCCGGCGGGTACGGTGCGCTGGCGGTACCGGGTCGCGCTGGCGCGCCTGCGCCCGCTGGTGGCGGAGGAGGAGATCTCGTGAACGACGGGGATGTCACGGCCCGCATGTGGCTGGAGCTGACGGCGCTGGCACCAGACCGATGGCCGGCCATCCGCCGCGCGGTCGCGGCACGGATCGCCGCCGACCTGCTAGCCGAGCTGAACCGGCTGCCACGGCCAGCCAGCCGGCTGGACCTGGAACGACAACTGCGGGCCGGCCAGCTCGCCCATCAGGAGGTGGCCTGACATGACCAACCCGGCCGAAACCCTGCGCCAGAAGGCGTCCCGCCTGCTGGACACCTACGGCGCGCTGGGCGACGAATCCGCCTGCACCGAGGCAATGCGCGCCTACCAGGAGCTGCTCGCCGAGCACCCCGACGACGCCGAGCTGCACTGGGAGTACGGGAGGCTGCTGGACGCGCACGGCCGCAACTCGATCCGGGCCGCCGTGGCCTGCTATGAGCGGGCGATCGAGCTTGATCCCGGCCAGAACGGACCCCACTTCAACCTCATCTTCTCGCGAGCCGCGCTGCATGAAACCGAGCTCGTCGTCGACTTGTACAAGAAGCGGCTGTCCACCGCGCCCGACCAGATCCGGGAGTACCGGTTCCTCGCCCGCGCCTACCTTTACGCCGGCGCGCGGGAAGAGGCCGGCCAGGTGATCGCCGCGGGGCGCAAGCTGGACCCCGGCGACTACGGTCTGCTGGATGTCGAGGCCGAACTGCTCGACGCGTCGGGCCGCCGGGAGGAGTCGCTGGCGATCCGGCAGACGCTCAAGCGACGCGACCCGGAAAACCTCGGCTCCTGGTACATGAGCGCGTTCACTCTCGAGGCGATGGGCCGGTATCAGGAGGCCATAGCCGAATGGCGGTACATCATCGGCTGGCTGGAGACGCACGACGATGCCATTCACACGAAGTGGCCGAAGGAGATGATCGCCGGGATCGAAGCCAAGATCGCCGCGGCGGGCGCCCGCGCTGGCGGCACGGGGAGCTGACGCATGCCTGCGCCTGGTCTCCGTCACCGAGCGCCGCAACGGAGTGGTCACCCGTCCTGCGCAAACGCCTGAAGGACGGCAAGCGGGCGGGACTGCGGTGTGCAGCCCGGGCATGCCTAACGGTCCGGCGGGCCGTGGACGACTGGCTGGCCGGGGGCCTGGACGGGCGGTCGGCCAGGACGGTGCGGCGCAACGATGATGCTGCTGGCGAAAGGCCCGGATCAGGTCACCCAGTGGTGCGCGGGGTGACCAGGCCGGCCTGGTAGGCGAAGACCACGAGCTGCGCTCGGTCGCGAGCGCCGAGCTTGATCATTGCCCGGCTGACGTGGGTCTTGGCGGTGGTGGGGCTGAGCACCATGGCCTCGGCGATCTCGTCGTTGGAAAGGCCGTGCGCGACCAGGGCCATCACCTCCCGTTCCCTGTTGGTCAGGCGTTCCATCCCTGCCGCGGCGACCGCGTCCGGCGGCCGGGCGACGAACTCGCTGATCAGACGGCGGGTGACGGCGGGGGACAGCAGTGCGTCCCCGCGCGTGACGACCCGCAGCGCCTGCAGCAGCTCGGCTGGCTCGGTGTCTTTCAGCAGGAACCCGCTGGCCCCGGCCCGCAGCGCGCGGAAGATGTACTCGTCGAGCCCGAAGTTGGTGAGGATCACGACGCGCACCCTGTCCAGCCGCTCGTCCGCGACGATCTGCCTGGTGGCCTCGAGGCCGTCGAGCACCGGCATCTGAATGTCCACCAGGGCGATGTCCGGGCGGTGCTCGGCGGCCAGTGTCACCGCCTGCCTCCCGTCGGCGGCCTCGGCGACCACCTCGATGTCGTCTTCCGCGTCGAGCAGCGACCGGATGCCGCTGCGGATCAGCGCCTGGTCATCAGCCAGCAGGATCCTGATCAAGACGGTGCCGGCGCGGGGAACTCGGCGCGCACCTGGAAGCCGCCGCCGGCCCGCGGTCCGGCGTGGAGCCGGCCGCCGAGCGCGGTCACCCGTTCCCGCATGCCGATCAGGCCCAGCCCGGGGCCCGCCGGCCGGAGGCCAGTGCCAGTGCCGGTGCCCGCGCCGTCGTCGTCGATCTGGACCCAGAGGCCGTCTGGCGTGTAGTGCAGGTGAACCGACGCGCAGGCCCGGCCGGCGTGACGGCTTACGTTGGTGAGCGCTTCCTGCACGATCCGGTAGGCAGCCTGATCCATTTCGGGCGGAAGCGCCCGCTGGGCGCCGGTCACGGTCACCGTCACGGGGAGCCCGGCGGCCCGCGTGCGTGCCACCAGGCTGTCCAGCTGGCCAAGGCCGCTGCAGTCGCCATCCTCCTCGCTGCGCAGCACGCTGAGCGTCGTGCGCAGTTCCCGCGCGGCGTCCGCGCCCGCCTCCTGGATCGCTAGCAGCGCCGGCGGCACTTCGTCGCCGCGCTTGCGTGCCAGGTGCACCGCCACGCCTGCCTGAACACAGATCACGGAGATGCTGTGCGTCAGGGAATCATGCAGCTCACGGGCGATCCGCAGCCGCTCCTCCATGGCCCTGCCGCGGGCGGCTTCGTCCCTTGTCCGCTCGGCCTCTTCCGCGCGCTGCTCGACCTCGCGGACGTGCAGCTGCCATATGCGGAACGTCACCAACATGACGCCGGCCGAGATGCCCCATCCGGCTGCGTAGAACGTCCGCCGGCCGCGATCCGTGCGCATTCTCCGAGCGTACGCGCACGGTCCTCCGGCCGGGTCCGCCCGCCGGACCCATTTCCGCCTACTCCCCGCGGAGTACCCGGGCAGGCCGCCGCATCCACGCTGACCAGGCAGAAGATGCTTCCAGCGCACGACGACGGCGGGCCGTCCAGCCGGCAGCATCGCATGTATGACAATGACATCTTCCGCAACCGGTCAGGCCGGCACCCGGGACGGCGGCCGCCGCCTTGGTGTGGCACTGCTCGTCATCGCGACCGCCCAGCTGATGGTCGTGCTGGACGCGACCATCGTCAACGTCGCGCTGCCGCACATCCAGACCGCACTCGGATTCTCCGGCAGCGGCCTGGAGTGGGTGGTTAACGCGTATGCCCTGGCGCTCGGCGGGCTGCTGCTGCTCGGCGGCCGTGCCGGTGACCTGCTCGGACGGCGCCGGATGTTCGTGGCCGGCCTGCTGCTGTTCTCGGCCGCGTCCCTGGCCGGCGGGCTCGCCACCTCGCAGGCGTGGCTGCTGGCGGCCCGGGCCGTTCAGGGCGCTGGCGGCGCGATCGTCGCGCCCACCGCGCTGGCGCTGATCGCGACGACGTTCCCCGAAGGCTCGCCCCGCAACCGGGCGATGGGCGTGTACGCCGCGATGAGCGGGGCCGGCGGCGCGGCCGGGCTGCTCGCGGGAGGCCTGCTCGTCACGTACGCCTCGTGGCGGTGGGTACTGTTCGTCAACGTGCCGATCGGCATCGGTGTCGCGCTCGCCGCCCTGGTCGTGCTGCCTGGCGCCGCCCGCCGGCCAGGTCGGCTCGACCTGCCCGGCGCTATCACCGGAACCGGTGGAGTCGCCGCGCTCGTCTACGGCCTGTCCAACGCCGCTACCAGCCCGGACGGGACATCGCACTGGGGCGACGGCAAGGTAGTGACCGCGCTGACAGTCGGCGTGGTCCTGCTCGCCGCATTCGCGCTCGCCGAGACGCGCAGCCGTCATGCGCTGCTGCCGGTGCGATTGCTGCGTCAGCGCGACCGTCTCGGCGCGAACCTCATCATGCTGGGGGTAGGGACCGCCATCTTCGGCGTGTTCTTCTTCGTCACCTTGTTCGTACAGGACGTCTGGGGTTACTCCGCGCTCAGGACGGGAGTGGCGTTCCTGCCGCTGACCGCCGTGCTGCTAGCCGCCTCAGGCGCCGCCACCGCGCTCGTGCCGCGGATCGGCGCGCGTCCGCTGCTGCTAGCCGGCGGTGCCACCAGCGCCGGGGGCCTGTACTGGCTGTCCCGGCTGACCGAACACGCCACGTACGCGAGCGGGCTGCTCGGGCCGAGCCTGATGACCGGGGCCGGGCTCGGCCTGCTGTTCGTCCCGCTGCCGCTGGTCGCCCTGGCCCGCGTGGCCGAGGCGGACTCCGGGGTGGCCGCCAGCCTGCTCAACGCCGGCCGGCAGGTAGGCGGATCCATCGGCCTCGCGGTGCTGGGCACCGTGGCCTGGACCGTGATCGCCGACAGCACCCGTACCCACGGCGCCGCGGCCGCCCGGGCGGTCTCGCCGATGCCGGCCGCCACGTGGCAGGCGGCGGCATACCGGCACGCGCTGGCGGCCGGCTTCGACCGGGCCTTCCTGGCCGCCGCCGCGATCGCCGTGCTCACCCTCGTGATCGCGATCACCGCGATCCGCATCCGCCGTGCTGACCTGGCCGGCAGCTAGTCCCACCAGAAGGTCCAGATGGGTGTGGGAGCGCTGCTGTCCGCTGGCATCATGGCGCTATGGCTAGCGGGGTGGTGAGCCCGGTCTTTGCCGGGCGTGAGGCCGAGCTTGCCGTGCTGGCGGGCGCGCTCGAGGCGGCGGCGAAGGGGACCTCGGGCACCGTGCTGGTCGGGGCCGAGGCCGGGGTCGGTAAGTCCAGGCTGGTGAGGGAGTTCACCGCAGGGGTGCGTGTCCGGGCGCTCGTGCTGGCCGGGGGGTGCGTGGAACTGACGGCGGCCGGCCTGCCGTACGCACCGTTCGTGGCGGTCCTGCGGGAGTTGGTCCGGGCGCGGGGTGCCGCCGAGGTGGCCGCGCTGCTTCCCGGCCAGGACGGGCGGGCTGGCGTGGCTGCTGCCGGAGTTCGGCGCCCCGCCGTCCGGCGCCGATCCGGACACGACCCGAGCCCGGCTCTTCGCGCTGCTGCTTTCCCTGCTGGAGGCGCTGGCTGACCAGCAGCCGGCGGTGCTGGTCGTGGAGGACGTGCACTGGGCCGACCGGCCGACCTGTGACCTGCTCAGCTTCCTGGTCCGCAACCTGCGGCCAGCCCGGGTGCTGCTGGTGGTGACGTTCCGGTCGGACGAGCTGGACCGCCGCAGTGTGCTGCGGCCGTGGCTGGCGGGGCTGGGCCGGATGGAGGGGGTGACCCGGCTGGAGCTGCCCAGGCTGTCCCATGACCAGGTTGCCGTGCATCTGGCGGGCATCCTTGGCCGGCCGCCAGAGCCCGCCCTCACCGATACCGTGTACCGGCGCGGCGGCGGGATCCCGCTGTTTACCGAGTCCCTGGTGGGCTCGGATGGCATGCTCAGCCCCGGGCTGCCGGGGTCGCTGCGGGATCTGCTTATGGCCCCGGTGAAGGACCTGCCCGCGCCGACGCAGCAGGTGCTGCGGCTGTCCGCCGTTGGGGGATCGCGGGTCGGGCATGCGCTGCTGGCCGCGGTGACCGGGCTTGGCGACGCGGAGCTGAGTGAGGTTCTGCGGCCGGCGGTTGCCGCAGCCGTGATGGTCAGTGACGTTGACGGCTATGCCTTCCGGCACGAGCTGATCCGCGAGGCCGTGCTGGAAGACCTGCTGCCCGGCGAGCGCGCCCACGCCCATGCCGGATTCGCCTCAGCGCTGGCCGCTGACCCGTCTCTCGGCGCGGGAACCGCGACGGTCCAGGCTGCGGTCCACTGGCGCGGCGCGCAGCAGCACGAGCGGGCTCTGGCCACCGCGTGGCAGGCGGCGGGCGAGACCGGGGCGGCCTTCGCCTATGCGGAGCGCTTGGCCATGCTTGAGCAGGTGCTGGACCTGTGGCGGCGGGTACCCGGGCCGGAGCGAACCACCGGTGCCGATCACGCCGGGGTGCTGGAGCTGGCTGCTGACGCCGCCCGGTGGGCCGGAGTGCCGGAGCGTGGCCTGGCCCTGGCCGAGGCGGCACTCGCAGAGGTAGGTGATGCGGGTGAGCCTGCGCGGCGCGCGTCGCTGCTGCGGCGCCGGGTGGGCCTACGGCGCGAACTGCTGCTCACCGGCCAGCTCGATGACCTCCGTGCGGCGCTGCGCCTGGTGAGTGCCCCGTCCATAGCGCGTGCCCAGATCCTGGCCGAGCTGTGCTGGGCACTGATGCGCGAGGATCGCATTACCGAAGCTGGCCGGGCCGCGGATGAGCTTGCTGCCCTGGCCCGGCGGCTTGGCGACGAGGAGCACCAAGCCGAGGCCCTGCTCGCGCGTGCCGCCCTCCGCGCCCGCGGGGGCGAGAACACCCGCGCCGACCTGGAGGCTGCCCGGCAAGCCGCCGTGCGCATCGGTTCCGGGCGGCTGGAGGTGTGGGCGTATCTCCACATCACCAACACGCTGGAGGCCCTCGGCGACCACCAGCCTGCCATCCAGGTCGGCCGGGATGGGCTCGCCCGGGCCAGGCAGCTTGGGCTGGGCCGCCAGCTCGCCGCGACGATCGCGGCGAACCTGGCCGAATCCCTCACCTCCGCAGGGCGCTGGGAGGAGGCGGTGGAAATCCTCGAGGAACTGCTCCGCTTGGACCTGCCGCCGCTGGAGCGGTTCGGCCCCCTGCTGCTCCGCGCCCGGATCGCAGTCGCGCGCGGCGAGCGGGGAACCGCGCTGCGCATCCTGGACGAGCTGAGCGCGCTACCCGCTGGCAGGCAGGCCGAAACCGAGGGAGTGCTGCCGGTAGCCGAGCTGGAGATCAGCTGCCGGCTGGCCGAGGGTGACCTTACCAGCGCACTGGCCGCTGCTGCCACGGTCCCAGCCCGCGACCTGGATGCCTACCCGCGGTACTCGTGGCCGCTGCTAGCCACCGCGATGCGTGCATGCGCCGACGCCGCCACGGCGGGCCTGCATCGCAGAGACGGCCACCTGACCAGGCTCCGCGAAGACCTGGAGCTGCGCGCCGCGGGGGTCCCCCGGCCGAGCCCGCTGCAGCAGGCTCGCGCGGCAACCTTCGCAGCCGAAGCCTCCCGCGCGGGCGGGCGGCAGGACCGGGCTGGCTGGGAAGCGGTCGCGGCGGCCTGGGAGGCAGGGGGCCAGCCCTACCCGCTGGCCTATGCGCTGTTCCGTGCGGCGGCCGCCGCGCTGGCAGGCGGCAGCCGTGAAGTGGCAGCCCCCCGGCTACAGCAGGCCGCCGGGCTCGTCGGCTACCTCGGCGCGAAGCTGCTGGCCGACCAGGTCAGCCAGCTCGCCCGCCGCGCCCGTATCACGCTCGGCGATCCCGGCGACGGGCAGGCCGCCACGGCGCCGTTCGGGCTGACCAGCCGGGAGCTGGAGGTGCTGCGCCTGGTGGCAGCCGGATGCAGCAACCCCGAGATCGCCGCCGAGCTGTTCATCTCCCCCCGGACCGCCAGCGTGCACGTCTCCAACATCCTCGCCAAGCTCCAGGTCGCCTCACGAGGAGAAGCCGCCGCCGCCGCGCACCGGGCGCACCTGTTCGACACGTGCCGGGTGTGTTGTTCGTCTCCGGGGCGTCCCAGGCTCAGCGGCGCAGGGTGATCTCCTGCTCCATATGCGACAGCTTCTCGGGATTGCGCACGGCGTACAGCCCGGTGATGAGGCCGTCGTCGAGGCGTACCGCTATGACGGTGTCGATCTCGCCGTTGAGCCGGAGGATCAGCGCCGGGTAGCCGTTGACCTGCGCCGGCTGCAGCGAGGCCGCGGCGGCGATCCGGTCCAGCCCGGCGGCCAGCAAGCGGGCCACCGGGCCGGCCCCCACGACGGGCGCCAGCACGGCCTGCACGATTCCGCCGCCGTCGCCCAGGAAGACGACGTCAGGCGCGAGGATGTCGAGCAGGCGTTGCAGATCGCCCGTTTCGGCCGCCCGCTGGAACGCCTCGAGCGCGTCCCGGGTCTCGGCCGGGGAAACGACCCCGCGCGGCCGGCGCGCCGCGACGTGTGCCCGCGCCCGGTGCGCGATCTGGCGGACCGCGGCCGGGCTCTTGCCGACGGCTCCGGCGATCTCGTCGTAGGCCAGATCGAACACCTCGCGCAGCACGAACACCGCCCGCTCGGTCGGCGTGAGGGTCTCCAGCACCAGCAGCATCGCCATCGAGACGCTGTCGGCCAGCTCGACGTCCTCGGCCACGTCGGGCGCGGTCAGCAGCGGCTCGGGCAGCCAGGGGCCGACGTAGGACTCCTTGCGGCGGCCGAGCGTACGCAGCCGGCTCAGCGCCTGGCGAGTGGTGATCCGGACCAGGTATGCACGCTGGTCCCGCACGGTGCCCAGGTCGACGCCCGCCCACCGCAGCCAGGTCTCCTGCAGGACGTCTTCGGCGTCGGCGGCTGAGCCGAGCATCTCGTAGGCGACGGTGAACAGCAGGTTGCGGTGGGCGAGGAACGCCTCGGTGGCGGGGTCCGGACGGCCGCCACGGCTCATGCTCCCGCCGCGATCTTCTGGCGCGGTCTGCGACATGCCGGCCATGGGCGGGCTCCTGTTCACTCTCGGCTGCGTTACCCACCAGACACCGGGCCCCGCCGTTTTGTGACACCGAGACGGCAGCCAGTCCCTGCCGTCCGCCGCCAGATGATGTGACGCCGAGTCAGGCTGGCGAGCAGCGGTGCGCCAGATATCACCGATGTAGCCGCCTGCTTGTGGCGCACGTCACGTGACCGGCGCTGTCACAGCGACCGGGTCGCCGGCATCTCGTGTTCGTTCAGTCCAGCTGCACGCAACACCACGAGTGAGGGCGAAGTCATGGAACCCAGATTCAACATGTTCGGCAACGAGATCGGCGCCAAGTTCAGCAAGCGGTTCGCCAACGCCAGCCTGGTGATCGCGCAGTCGCCGCTGCCGAAGTCCACGCAGGAGCTGGCGGGGCTGCGCGCCAGCCAGATCAACGGCTGCGGTTGGTGCGTCGACCTCCACAGCAAGGAGGCCGCGGCCGCTGGTGAAACCGCGGTCCGGCTCAACCTGGTCGCCGCCTGGCGCGAGGCCACCGTGTTCACCGAGGCCGAGCGGGCCGCGCTGGCGCTCGCCGAGGAGGGCACCCGGCTCGCCGACGCCCACCACGGCGTGTCCGACGAGACCTGGGCCCAGGTGCGCAAGCACTACGACGACGACCAGATCGCCGCGCTGGTCTCCCTGGTCGCCATGATCAACGCGGCCAACCGGCTCGGCGTGATCGTACGCCAAAAGGGAGGTTCCTACGAGCCCGGCATG
>Ga0137380_10000392_pt1 | contig 31191 bp, 33 predicted proteins | sample SagtaG_17_FD_104809 | JGI IMG/M metagenome (GOLD analysis project Ga0137380, IMG submission 104809) | Vadose zone soil microbial communities from Sagehorn Ranch, Mendocino, California, USA - Sage2_L_100_16 metaG | ecosystem: Environmental > Terrestrial > Soil > Vadose zone | place: USA...
AGCCCGCCAAATGCTCCGCGGCGATACCGTCTTCTAGGCGTTCAGCGATGTTTCCATGCTGACCAAGCGAATCATCCCGTGCTTCGACGTCGCCGACGGACGCGTGGTCAAAGGCATCAGGTTCCTGAATCTGCGGGACGCGGGCGACCCGGTCGAGCTGGCCCGCGCCTACAACGACGAGGGAGCCGACGAGCTCGTTTTTCTCGACATAAGAGCATCCCCTGAGAGACGGGATACCGCTATCGATATGGTGCGGAGCATCGCTGATGAAGTGTTCATACCGTTCACGGTCGGTGGTGGCATTCGTTCGCCTGAGGACGTTCGCCAGATGCTGGAGTCGGGCGCGGATAAGGTGGCGATAAACACGGCTGCGGTAGAAAACGCGGATCTCGTCCGAGAGGCGGCCGAGCGCTTCGGGTCTCAGTGCATCGTCGTCGCCATCGACGCCAAGCGTTCGGCAGCGGGCAGTTGGCAAGTGCACACGTACGGTGGGGTAGGAGGCGGCACGCCGGTCGAGATCGACGCCGTCGATTGGGCGGGACGGTGCGCCGACGCCGGCGCCGGCGAAATTCTGATCACGGGCATGGACGCAGACGGCACGCAAGAGGGATACGATCTCGAGCTGACGCGCGCCGTGTCAGAGGCTGTCCCCGTACCGGTGATCGCGTCGGGCGGCGCGGGAGAGCCCGAGCATATGTACGAAGCATTCGTGAAAGGCAAGGCGGACGCTGCGCTGGCGGCCAGCATCTTCCACTTTGGAACGCATAGAATCCGCGAGGTGAAGCAATATCTCGCGGAGCGCGACATTCCGGTCCGGCTTTAGCCGCGTCCAGTTGACGAAAGGTACACTAATGGCACTCAAGTACGACGACCGTGGTCTAATCCCCGCTATCATCCAGGACGACGATTCCGGCGAGGTGCTCACCCTCTTCTGGATGAACGACGAAGCTGTGCGGCAAACAGCCGAGTCCCGGCAAGTGTGGCGCTACAGCCGCGAGCACCAGAAGCTAATGCGTAAGGGCGAGACATCCGGCAATTACCTGAACGTTCGGCGCGTCCTCTACGACTGCGATGAAGACGCACTCGTCGTCCGCGTCCAGCCGACGGGCCCGGCGTGTCACACTGGGGAGCGTTCATGCTTCTATCGAGAGCTTGACGTGCCGCAGTCGGATTAATCCAGAGGCGGCGTAGCCTCGGTGCTACCTTCCGCTTCCGCGGCGACTTTCGACGCCACGCGTTCCAGCACTCCTTCCCGGTACAACACTTCCTGGAGCGCGCTTATTGCGACCTCGACCTGCGCGTCGTCAGGCTGTCGCGTCGTCAGAGATTGGAGCGCCAGGTTTGGCCACATCAGTACCCGTGTGACCGGGCTCGACTCAAAAGCGCCGCCAACGCGGATAATTTCGTACGCTAGCGCCGCTATCAGCGGAATCAAGACGATGCGAGATAAGAGGCGAAGCCAGATGTCTGGATCGCCCACGAGCCCAAACACGACGATACTGACAACAACAACCGTGAGCAGGAAGCTCGTTCCGCAGCGCACGTGCGCCGTCGAATAGCGCTGCGCCACCCGTGGCTCGAGAGGATCTCCGTTTTCGAGCGCGTGGATGGTTTTGTGTTCGGCCCCGTGATAAGCGTAGATACGCCGGACGTCCGGCAGCAGTCCGATTGCCGCCATGTATCCAACTACGACACCGAGCCTGATCGCGCCCTCTATCAGGATGACAAGCCAATGACTGTGCACCAGGCTCTCGAGCCAGTCCGCCAGAAGTAATGGTCCGGCAAAGAAGATCACGGCGATCAACGCCAGCGAGGCGAAGGCCGTAGCCCACAGGGCGCGCGAGTTGATCTCGTTGTCCTCCTGACCCATCGCCACGTTCGATGAGAACACGAGGCCTCGGATGCCGAGCGCCAGCGTCTCCCACATGACGATCACGCCCCTTACGAGTGGTAGCCGGCGCAACGGGCCCGTGTAAGCGCCACCCAGCGTCTGCCCGCGCACGATGATCTGGCCGTTCGGCTTACGACACGCGATAGCCATGCTGCTGGGGCCGCGGATCATCACACCCTCGATGACCGCTTGGCCTCCGTAGTAGATCCGCCGTTCAGCCATTTCGCACCGGTTTACAAGAATCGGGCCGGAGATGGCCCCGGCCCGAAATCGTGACCTGTTCCTGCGTTCCTACTTCATGCCGTAGCGGCGCTTGAAGCGCTCCACTCGGCCGGCAGTATCGACGATTCGATGCTCGCCGGTGAAGAACGGGTGGCAGTTGCTGCAGACCTCCACGCGCAGATCCGGTTTTGTGGCGCGCGTCTCCCACGTAGTGCCACAGGAAGCACAATGCACGGTGGCCTGCACGTACTCTGGATGAATTTTTGCCTTCATTATTCCTTACTCGCTCGGGACGATACTAACTTTCTTTCGCCCCTCTTTATTATACGGCGCGAACTTCACCTTGCCTTCGGTGATGGCGAAAATGGTGTGGTCGCGGCCCATCCCCACGTTTACACCAGGGTGCACGCGTGTGCCGCGCTGCCGCACGATGATAGTGCCGGCCAGAACCAATTCTCCGTCGAAGCGCTTCACACCAAGTCGCTTGGATTGGGAATCGCGCCCGTTTTTCGCGCTACCGCCACTTTTCTTGTGTGCCATGTCGGCCTATTCTCCACTCTCTCGTTTCTGAGGTCGAGGTCGCCTCGCGGGCTTCGCCTCAGTCCCCGCCGACGGCTCACCTGCCATCCCGGTCGATGGCTCCCCGGCCTTCCGGGTGCGGGCTGCGCGGCGCGGCCTTGCCGGGCCTTCTTCGATCGTTGCCGCGGTCACTGCCAGCGAGGGCGTCTCTTCCATAATCGGCGCATCCTCGGCCGCGGCTGGCTCGTCACTCTTCTCCGTCGTTGATCGCCGGCGGAGCCTGCGGGCCGGCTTCTCCGCCTCCGCTGCCTGTTGTCCACCGGTCAGAATTTGACGAACAGCCACCCGGGTGTATGCCTGACGGTGTCCCTTTCGCCGACGGTAGCGGGTCTTGTTCTTATATTTGAAGACGAGTATCTTCGCGTCTCTGCCCTGTTCGATGACTTCTGCGACAACACGCGCGCCTTCCACAAAAGGCGTTCCCAGCTGTACTTCGCCGGCGTCATCCACCAGCAACACATCACTGAACTCGACCATGGCTCCCGCTTCGGCGGTCAGCCTGTCAACGTCGAGGGCCTGATCGGTCTCAACGCGATATTGTCGGCCACCAGTTCTAATTACGGCGTAAATGGGATTCCTCCATGGCTGCGCTGTCGCCGGGCCGTGTAACAGGCCCAGAGTTCGATTCTAGTCGCCGTAAACAGCTCTGTCCAGCGAGCGGGGTGGTTGGTAGTGGGTCAGTTTGAATCCAGCAATTTTACGATCTCGTCTATCGACCAGACGTGATCGGCTAGACCGCTGGCGACTGCGGGTGTCGTCTTAAGCGTCTGATGCACACGGCAGAAGTTGTAGTAGACGAAGTGCAACGCGATAGCGGCTGATAGATTCAGCACCTTCTTTGAGAAGGCGTTAGTTAGGCGCGTGAACCGCCTCATACTCATTCGCATCGTCAGGTTCTGGCGCTCTACGTAGCTCGTGCTGATGTGCAGCGGGTCCGGCAAGCCTGAGACGATCTCAGTCTTGACGCCAGTGCAAACGCCAGGACTATAACGTGTCTCAGGGTTCTCAGGGTCGCCCTGCTTGCCGTAGAGCTTCTGTAGCATCGCCGTAGTCAATCCCGCCACCGAACGCCTCATCTACAGCGGTCAGATAAGCTCTGTGGCCGTCTGTGGTTAGCTGGACGCGAGACTGTAGCCGGTAGGCCACGTCGTCCATGAATTCGAGCGCCGTATCAGCCTCGCGAGAACCTACCAACCAGGAGACGCAGAGCTTACTGTCCGCATCTATGGCCGTCCAAGTCCAGACGTTGCCATAGCCAAACTGCCCGTGCTTATCCAGTGGGACGTTCTTTTGCTTCGCATAGCAGAAGCTCCATATCTCGTCACACTGAATTCGCCTCGACGGGACTTGAACAACGGTGCGACTGTGATGTTTCGCGCATGCCTCGCCTATGTCCACCAACAGCTTTGAAATCGTGTTCTTCGCAACGCCAGTCATTCGGACAGTGGCGCGGATGCTATTACCTTCTACGAGGGTGCTGATTACTCGTGCTTGACGTTCGGGACTTAGCTTGTTCACTCCTATATTATGCCTGACCGCTCAAGCATTGTCAAGCTGCTGCCGATTAGATTAAGCAGACGAATCGGATGGTCTCACTAATTCGAAGACGCCTCGGCCACTCTTCCGAAATCGCCCATCGCGGTCCATCGTTTTTACTACCGTGGAATACGCCGATCTCCCGCGAAGCTTCCCGGCGGCAATAAGTATTTTTGTAATATCCGCAACTCGGCTACGGCCATCGTTAACTTGCATGATTTCAATACAAGACTGGGCTACCGTTTGGTTGCGAAATCTAATCGTCTCTAATTGATCTGTGGAGGGAGGCGCCGCGTCCAAACCAAGCGAACGCCGAAGAACAGCAATGGCCATTTCCATTTCGGTTATCTCGCGTACCAATTGTTCTTCTTTAATCTCGGCCTCTTGCCGACGTCCTTGCCAATCGGCTAATTCTCTGTTCTTGAGCTTGATTTGTTGAGACAGACCCTTCTCGACCGACTCAACGGCTGTCTGAATGTTGATTCTCACGATTTCTCCTTGCCTTCCTTAGCTAAATGAGTGTAGTATGGCAGCCAAGTTGTTGTCAATGTCAATATATGGCATAGTGGCACGATATTGATTCGGGGTTGACCTTTTGCAAGGGGCAGCGTTTGAATGAAAGAACAGGAATGCATATTTGAGACAACCGACAGAGAAGGTAGATTAGTCCGCTACCGAAGTGTCATTTACAATCGGCACCTACCAGAGCATCCAGAGGTAGCGGCATACATGAAGGAAGCAGCGCTGACGATCAATGATCCTGATTGCGAGATCGAAGACGAACCGGAGGCAGAAGATAGCTTCTCACGCGTCTTCTATAGATTCGGCCTTCTTCGGGGTGATTACGCCAAGCTATTTATCAAAGTCCCCGTCTATTACACCCGCGCAACAAGCGAGGGAGAGGTGGCTACAATCCATCTTGCTCGGCATATAGGCAGGGGGAAGATCATATGGCAACGAAACAGCCCGTGATTGAACAAGATATATTAGACGCTAATACGGACCTGGATAAACGGGTTCAGCGTCTTGACGTAACTGTTATGTATGACGAGGAATTCGATATATTCCTCCTGCGATTTGGGCCATCCCAAGAAGCTATCACCGAAGAAGTCTCCGATGGCTTACAATTGCGGCTTGATCCAAAGACCCTAAGAATAGTTGGACTTGAGGTTCTTGGCTTTCAGCGACGGTTTCTAGCAGAGCACCCAGAATTCGGGCGACTATATGAGCTCTTGCTTTGTGAACACTCACATCCAATTCAGAAAGAAATCCCGCATCGGCCTAAAAATCAGCGCCGTACACGTGCGCAGGAAGCGGTCAATTGGCTTTTGCCTTTAACGCCCGGTATTGGCTCGCCGCGACCAGCGTAGTTTAGCCGCCTTCTTCGCGATCTCCGACCGTTGCTCGGCTGTGAGCTTGGCAGCACGCGCCTTCCCGCCCTTAAGACCGCCACGTTTGCCTAGCGATACCGCTGCCGGGTCCTTGCCCTCGTTAGGGTCGCGGGTCGCCTCGCGTACGATCTGAGCGGCAAGCGCGTTCACGTCACGGGGTTGCTTGCTTGAGCGCTTTGGCATACTGCGAGTATACACCTTAACGGCGGGCTGCTCGTGAGACGCCTATAGCTGCGCCGACAGCGCCAATAGCGGCGACCACAAGGAGTCCTATCAGCGACGGGAAGCTGCCCCGAATTAGGCCGTCAACGACGACGACCGTACCGAGCACCGCCATTGTAAAAATGAATGAGAGGATGAGCCACAGAGTGGACGGACGCCGCTTCACAACCGACAAAATTGTAGACCCGTCTAACTCTGTCCTTCAAACTGACCCACTACCGGGTGGTTAGCCGCTGCTTGGATTCTCGAGCCGGGACTGAGGCTCCCAGGCCAGACCGGGCTTCGGTTGGCTGACGCCCTTCTTCCGCTCCCCGCTCTCCTGAGGTGCCGTCGGCTCCTCAGGCTTCGGGCCAGGAGTTGAGTCTTCCGGGGTCTTGCCTGAGAGAAGTGCGGTCAACGGGTCTCCCTCGATGGTCTCTTCCTCGAGAAGCACGCCGACTATGGCGTTCAGCCGGTCGCGGTTATCGGTCAGCAGCTTCTTGGACGTCTGGTAAGCCTTATCGATGATCTGCCGGACCTCCTCGTCGATCTCCTCGGCGACCTTCTCGCTGTAGTTGCGTTGCTCCGAGATTTCCCGACCCAAGAAAACAAGCTCTTCCTTGCGGCCGAACGTGCGAGGGCCAAGTCGATCGCTCATCCCCCACTGCGTGACCATCTGACGCGCAAGACGAGTCGCGTGCTCGAGGTCGTTCTGTGGGCCGGTCGTGCTCTCGCCGAATACAAGCTCCTCCGCGACGAGACCGCCCAGGCCCGCCGAAAGACGGTCTATGAGCTGGCTACGACTGTAGAAGTGGCGGTCTTCCTCGGGCAGAAAACGAGTGAAACCTCCGGCCATACCGCGCGCGATGATGCTGATCTTGTACGGCGGGTCGGCGTTCGGCAGGACGTGGCCAACCAGGGCGTGTCCAGCCTCATGGTAGGCGATAATCTCCTTCTCTTTTTGGCTAATAACGCGGCTCTTGCGCTCTGGCCCCGCGATCACCCGGTCCACCGCCTCATTGAACTCCGGCATCTGGATTTTCTTCTTACCGCGGCGCGCAGCGAGAATAGCGCCTTCATTGATCAAGTTCGCCAAGTCCGCCCCTGAGAAGCCAGGCGTTTGCTTGGCCAGCACCTCCAGACTGACGTCCCCATCCAGTGGCTTGCCTTTTGCGTGTACCTCGAGGATCGCCTTACGCCCGCGAATATCCGGCTGGTCGAGAACGACCTGTCGGTCGAAGCGTCCCGGGCGCAGAAGGGCTGGGTCAAGGATGTCCGGGCGGTTGGTCGCCGCCACGACTATGACGTTTGTATTCGTATCGAAGCCGTCCATCTCGACGAGGATCTGGTTTAGTGTCTGCTCGCGCTCGTCATGGCTGCCGCCGAGCCCGGCGCCACGGTGACGGCCGACCGCGTCGATCTCATCGATGAACACGATACACGGCGAGTTTCGCTTGGCCTGATCGAACAGATCCCGTACACGCGAGGCGCCAACACCTACAAACATCTCCACGAATTCGGAGCCGCTGATCGAGAAGAACGGCACGCCCGCCTCGCCGGCGACCGCCTTGGCGAGAAGTGTCTTGCCTGTCCCTGGAGGCCCGACGAGGAGTACACCCTTCGGAATCCGGGCGCCGAGCGCCGCGAACTTCTCCGGGTACTTCAAGAACTCGACCACTTCCTTCAGCTCTTCCTTGGCTTCATCTACGCCCGCAACGTCGAGGAACGTCACGCTTGGGCGCGTACCGCTGAACATTCGGGCGCGGCTCTTGCCAAAGTTGAGGGCCTGATTGTTGGAGCCCTGGGCTTGCCTTAGGAAGAAGAAAACGATCGCCAGGATGATGATGATCGGCAGGAAGTTGATGAGCAGACCGAGGTAGTTGGTCCAGGGACTCGGGTCCTTGATCTCGTACTGGGGGAGGTCCATAATGTTGGCGTCGACCAGGACCTTACGGAGCGTATCGCCCTTCTCTAGTTCTGTCTTGTATCCGTGTTCGGGGTCATCCGTAAGCTTGTAAGTAACATTCGTATCATCGACCTTGATGTCAGTGGCTTTATTGTCCTTCACCGCTTGGATGAATTCAGGAAGCTCCTGCTTTACCCTTCCTGATCCGGCCCCCTGGAATATCTTGAAGACAATGGCAACTATTGCCACCAGAATCAGAAGGTAGATAAAGCTGTTCCGCAACCAGCGTCCGTACATAAATACCCTTCCTGAGACGCGATTGGGCAGGCCTGAGGCCTACCCGTATCTGGCTCGATTATAGCATACGAGGGCCGCCCTGCCCTCATACTGAATGGGACGGGCTCCGGTGGCCGTGAGTTACAACCGGCGATCAGGCTTCGTCTGAAGCAAGGACCCCGGCCTGGGCCCAATTGTCCTTCGCGATGTCTTCGAACACGACGATCGTAGCGTCCGCCGTCGTATGAGCGATGTTGACCATAGCGTCTGTCACGACCCGTGCCAGCTCCTTCTTCTGCGCGACGGTCCGTCCGGTCCACATTTCGATGCGAACAATGGGCATCATTCCCTCCTGTAACTGCCTTCCCGGTTGAGCACACGTTATGCCGGGGCGAATTGCCCGTCAAGGCAGCAAATGATAATCAGCTTAGCTCTATTGACTCCACCGGATCTCGCGCCTAGCATGAGGTCAACGCCATGCGCGCACCCGATCTCGCTGCGGAACGCGCCCTTTGGGGAGCAGGCGTCGGGCTCATCGCCGGAATCGACGAAGTCGGCCGCGGGCCGCTGGCAGGGCCGGTAGCGGCGGGCGCGGTCATTCTTCCGCAGCTGCCTCGGATAACCGGCCGTTTTCGCTGGTTGTCGCGTGTACGCGATAGCAAACAACTGCTTCCTGCCGCGCGTGAAGAGCTGGCCGAATACATCTGGGAGTTCGCATTTGCTGCTGGCGTCGCCTTCGTCTCGGTTTCGGCAATAGACCGCATCGGCATCGCCGAGGCGTCGCGCCAGGCGATGCTTGGGGCCCTCGCCGAACTCGGCGCGCCACCCCAGCACCTCCTAATCGATGCCTTTCGCCTGCCTGCTTGCCGCTTGCCTCAAACGCCGATCATCGACGGTGATGAAAAGTCGTTCTCAATCGCCTGCGCCTCCATCATCGCCAAGGTGGCGCGGGATCGTGTGATGGAGCAAAACCACGAATCGCATCCCGGCTACGGCTTCCACACCAACAAAGGCTACGCAACTCGGGAACACTTCGCGGCACTGGACAGGCTTGGCCCCTGCCGCCTCCACCGCCGCTCTTTCTCCCCGGTGAAGGAGATGGTCGCCGGCGGGATTCCGCTATAATCGGCGCTGATATCTGAAGGAGCGCCCCCATGCCGACTGTATATGCCGTAGCCGGCCCCATCGATACCGCCGACCTCGGATTCACGCTGATGCACGAGCACATCATCGTAGAGTCGCCCGGCGTTAAGGAAAACTTCCCGATTGTCGACCGGGAGGCGGAAATCGATAAGGCGGCGGCGAAGCTCAAAGACGTCATGGAGCGTGGCGTCGATACCCTCGTGGACTTAACACCCGGCGACTGGCGGGACATCCCTCTTGTGAAGGACGTGGTCGCGCGCAGCGGAATGCAAGTCATCGTGGCCACCGGAATTTACTGGGAGGTACCACACCATTTCCGCTCGACCACCGGCCGGAGCGTCGATTACATCGCTGAGCTGTTCATCAAGGACATCCAGGATGGGATCATGGACACCGGCGTCAGAGCGGGAATCATCAAGTGCGCGACGGACGAGCCGGGCGTGACACAGGATGTCGAGCGGATTCTCCGGGCATCCGCAAAGGCCCACCGGGCGACCGGCGTTCCTATCTCCACGCATACGCACGCCGCCAGCGAGGTGGGTCTCAAGCAACAGGACGTTTTTGAGAGCGAGGGAGTCGATCTCTCTCGGGTGGTCATCGGGCACAGCGGAGACACGGAGGATACGAACTACCTCAGGAAGCTCTGTGAACGGGGAAGCTATATCGGCATGGACCGCTTTGGCATCGATATCTTCCTCGAGAATGAGAAGCGGGTTGCGACGATCGCGAAGATGTGCGGAATGGGCTATGCCGAGAAGATGGTCTTATCGCACGACGCCGCTTGCTATTTTGGTTGGGTGGACCCGCCGCTAAGGGAAAAGATCGTCCCGAACTGGCACTTCAACCACATTCCGGACCATGTTCTGCCCGCCCTTCTCGCGGCAGGCGTGACTGAAGACCAAATTCACGCAATGACCGTTGACAATCCTCGCCGCATCTTCGAGAAGCAGGGCGCGTATTAGGTGCCGCCGTCCCGCCGTGCGCTCGGTGACCTCGGCGAGCGCTTAGCCGTCCAACATCTGCTGGCCAAGGGTTATCGCATTCGGGAGCGCAACTTTCGCTTCCGAGAGGGCGAGATCGATATCGTGGCGGAGCTTGGCGACCTGCTCGCCTTCATCGAGGTCCGTTGCCGGCGCGGCGGGGCCATGGGAACGGCGAGCGAATCGTTAACACCGGCCAAGCGGCGGCGTTTGGTTGGCCTCGCCGAAGCTTACGGCCAAACGGACGATGGCTTACCGGAGCGGCGTCGGATCGACGTCATCGCCGTCGATTTCGAACCGAGCGGGCGCTTGCTTTCTCTGGAGCACATCGAAGGCGCCGTCTGGGCGGACTGACGTTATTTGTCGCCCAGTGCCGGCCCGGCCTGAACGTTCGCCGGTAGCGGTCGGCGGCTGTTGTCGCGTAAGGTCCCCTTGACGAAGCCCTTCAGAACGGCTCTCACGAACTGCGGCTTGTCGTTGTCCACTAGCGAGCAACGGTAGGCGCAACCAACGGAGCATCCCTCTTCGCAGTCCTTATGGCTTCTCGCCTGCTCGCTGAGGTCGGCTGCTGTGTACTCATCGATCGACTTCCCCAGCCTGCCGAGCTGCGATGCGCAGAGCTGAACATTGCCGAACTCGTCTACGTAGAGGTAGCGAGCACCTGCGCGGCACTTCCAGTCCGGCCGTTCGCCTTGAAGCAGCTTCTTGCCGTACTCATAATCGAGGTACGTGAACGGTTTGCCGTCGCGATAGAACTCCTCGTACAACTCGAGATACGGCTGCCCGCTGATAGTCACGTAGCCTTTCGCGTTGTGGATCAGATTGATCGACATGCGGAACCCAAAAGCCTCTATCTCGCGCACCAGTTGCCTGAAATCATCTACCGACGATTCGCAGAGGACCGCTGTCACGTGTACGTCGAAGCGCGCAAGCCTTTTCAGCCGCTCCAGCCGCGTTCGTAGAGAACGGAGCGATTTCTGAATGTATCGTGTGGGGTCTGCCTGAAGGGTATCGATGCTGACCGTCAAGTTGTTCAGGCCGGCCTCGTTGAGCGACTCGATTACCCCGTTGCGCAAGAGGAAACCGTTGGTTACGACGCTCGTGTTCGATTTCCGGCCAGCGTATGCGACGAGCTCGGCAATGTCCGGATGCATCAGCGGCTCTCCCCCGAGCATCGTGATATTCGCAGAATGCAGGCTATGCAGAGCATCGATTCGCTGCTTGAGCATATCCGCCGGCACGGGTTCCGAGAAGTTGTCGTATTCGGAGCAGTAACCGCAGCTCAGGTTGCAGCGACGGGTGACGATCAGTTGCGCGTCGAGTGGAGCGTTCGTGAAGAGAATGCGGGGGACTGCGCTTAGAAGATTCTTAACTTGCACCAGCGTCGCTCCAGGCGATCGCCATCATATGGTGTGATCAGGCAGGTTGTGGCGCTCGCTGCTGTTGCTGCCGGACGCTCGCTTCGTCGATTGCTACCAACCAGTACACCCAGCTCACCCACCCGTGCTCCCTGGCGGATTTGCTCTCCGGTGACAGCACTCGCAGTACCAGCCACCTCCCGCCCAGCGTGATTGCGAGACCGAGCGCAACAACCGGGATGGCGGCTATCGGGTCTAACAGGTAATGGTTCGCAGTAAGGATTATGTCAGTAAACATTCCGAAAGGCATCAGCACGGCAAAAGCGCGAATGAATGGATTTTTGGTCGCCAGCCACACGGCCAGCCCCACGAGCATGTTCCAGCCGAAGTGCATGCTCGGGAAAGCGGCATACTCGTTTACGAAACCTCCAAACGTGTACGGCCTCCCGGTGTTGTACTGGTCGAAGACCGTATCGGTTAAGTGAAAGCCGAGATGGTCTGGCAGCAGGCGCGGAGGCGCGGTCGGGAAGTTAATATAGAACACGAGAGCGATTGCGCCTGAGATGAGAAAGGCGTTTCGCATGAGAAGGTACTGAGGTCGATGCCAGAAATAGAGCCAGACCGCTAGCGCGCCGATAACGGGCAGGTGGCCGAAGAGATAGAAGTAGTTCAGTCCATCCACGAACCAGTGGTAATCCAGAATGGCCCGCTGAAGATCAGGCTCCCAGAAGATGCCGAGGCTCTGCTCGAAGTGCACAATACCAACTCCGCGGTCAACTGCCTCACTCACACGCTGGGTGACCTGGCCGCGGACGAGGTAGTAGATGGGCAGCGCCAGAGCGAGCAGAAGCACCTCAGCGCCGTCCTTCGGGCCGGGTCGCCACTTGAGGACTGGGTTCAACGCGTAAGTGATCTTCGTCATGGTGGTGTGGAGATGAGTGCGGAGGGTGCTATTTGCAGCAGCGCCTGCGGTCCTACCGAGCCCCATCGGCAAGTCCTACCTCTACTCTAATAGATTTGTGGCAACATTACCATAGAGTCGGACGTCAGCCAATATCTAGAACCGTGATTCATGTCACAGATATCGAAATCAGTCAGCTCCGTGCCCCGCTTCTCTCCGCTGCGCATTCGCGTGTTTGATACTTGCCGCCTGCGCTATCGCTACCAGTACCTGGATCGCGTACCGGCCAAGCTAAGACCGCAGGACACAGCCGGGTCGCTGCTGCACCGCGTCCTCTGCGATTTCTTCTCCAAAGTGCCAATGGCGGAGAGGGATGAACAGCGGTTGGTTCGGATGTTTGAGGACGGATGGGAAGCGCTTTCACCCCGATACCGCCGTATGAAAGGAGTCGAAAAGCTGCGCGATAAGTCGCTCGCGCAGCTGAGAATGTTCGCCCAGCAACACGATCTGTCGGCCCGGCCGCTTTTGGTAGAGCCCTACTTCCAGGTTGAGGTTGCGCCGCAGGTAACCCTGTTCGGGCGCGTCGATCGTATCGATGAAGAAGCCGCTGGAACACTTCACGTGATCGATTATAAGACCGGCTCGCATGCGGACGAGGTAGATGCGAAGCAGCTACGGCTCTACGCTATAATGGCCGAGAAAAGTCTGGGCAAACCGGTTACGAAGACCTCGTTCTGGCACCTGGACGACGGCGATACCTGGATGGAAGACTTCAGCGACGAACAAAGAAGGCTCTCTCATTCGGAACTTCTCGAGGCCGTCAAACAAATGCAATCGATAACCGATTTCCCACCGAATGTCGGACAGCACTGCGGCCACTGCCCGTATCTGCACGCCTGCTCCGCACGCGACGAGATACAACGCCGGCGCCTGGCGGAAGGCTGGTAAGGGGTGCCGATCTACGAGTTCCGCTGCAACGCCTGTCGCCGCCGAACTTCGGTCTTCACGCGAAGCATCGGAGCGCCGGCCGGCGCCGCCTGCGAGCACTGCGGATCGAGCCACCTCTCTCGGTTGATGTCCCGCGTGGCCGTCCACCGTACCGAGGGCGACTCGCTCGACGGCTTCGACGAGACCAGCCTTGGAGACGTAGACGAAAACGACCCGCGCTCGATGGCACGTTGGGTGCGCAAGATGAGCCGCCAGATGGGCGAGCCGCTCGACGCCGGCATGGAGGCTGACCTCGAGCGCATGGAGGCAGGCGAGATGCCAGACGACTTCGGCGAGGGAGGAGATGAGGATGAATTCGCGGGCGTGGAGTGAAGTCGCGACCGGCGCGCCGACGAGAAGTACGCGGCATTGGTTGCGCTATCCCGCTTTGCCAATAATCTCGCGGTACCTACCCCTCCTTGTGCTTGTTGCCGCTGCAGCTTTGCTTTTCTTTCCCATGTTCGTGCCCCGGGCATACGAATACGGTCAATGGCATAGTCATTGCGCGTTGGGCTGCCACTCGCAGGTGCCTGCTCGATTCGAGAATAGTCCTCGCGATCTGCTGGACCTTATCTTCTGACTATGCCCATCTACGAATTCAAGTGCGGGGAGTGCGGCCGCCTGAGCAGCGTCTTCGCGCGGACCGTAAATTCGTCTGTCGATACCAAATGCAGGCACTGCGGCTCCGGAAAATTGGAGCGATCGCTCTCCCGCTTCGCCTATCACAAATCGGAGGCCGACATCCTGCGCGACTATGGAGCTGAACCCAAGCGGTTGGAAGACTACAAGGACCCGCGTCAGATAGGGCGCTGGGCGGAGCGCAAGTTCGATGAGTTCGGAATCGACATGCCGCAGGAGGCGCGTGAGATGATCGATGCGGCGCGCGAGGGTGATTTCCCTGAGCCGGTGAAGGATCTGTAGGCGCGCGACGAATCACATGAAGTGGTTGGTGCCCGCGAGTCTGGTAGTGCTCCCGATACTCGCCGCGTGCGGCGACGACGAGGAGGCAATTAGTGATGCCCCCACTAAGTCACCAACAGGGCTGAACTCAGGGTCGTCTGCTCCGGCCTTCGCCGACGCTACAGTCACTATTCGCGCGACGGCCACTCTAGGGCCAACATTCGGTGACGCTCCGGAACTATTCGGCGGCTTTCGGGAGTTCGCCCTCTTGTTAATGGACGCTCTCGCATCAGGTGACACCGGATTTGTCGTCGATCGTGCAGACCGGGTCTCTGTCACCTGTGAAGGCATCGAGCAGGCAGGGCCGTGCAGCGGTGTGGCTGCCGGAGAAGTCCGTTCTGGGATACCGGGTTCTGCGTGGAGATCTGATGCCGGCGGTATCTTTTCGGATGAGGACTATGCCATGAATTTGTCCCGGTATCGCGAGGCAAGCCGACCCGAGCTGTCTGATGAATATGGCACCGGAGCCTTGCGGCTCTTTGCACTTGGGTCAATGGCTCGGCAGGATGGAAGGGCCTATGAGGTCATTACCACTTCCATTACCAACCAATACCCGAGCACGGGCTACAGTGTAAGTGAACCGTTTCGCGAGGCTCACGTGTTCTACTTCCATCACAATGGCGCCGGGTGGCGGTTCGACGGTGAAAAAGCGGCTGCTGCGTCGATCACCGCCGTTGATTGGCTCTCCGGCACCTGTTCACAGTGCTACGATTATTGGGAACCGTGGCCTAGTTGATGAATACCGACGGCCTGAACGCAATCGGCGAAGAGATGCGCGCTCACCTCGACGCCAAGCATCAGGCGCGCGAGCAGGCTTTGGCACTTACGCGAGAAGTGATTCGCTTGTCGGCCAACGCAATCCGTGCGGTGCACCGCCGCGAATTCGACGCGGCCGAAGGGCTGCTGGCGAAGGCGAAGACGAACCTCCAGCAAACGGAAACCGCTCTTGCGGAGCACCCAGACATCTTCCACGCCGGCTTCGTCCATGACGCACAAAAGGAGTTCGCGGAGGCGCACTGCTCGCTTGCTCTCATCGCCGGGCGTCCTCTGCCCGCTCCGGCCGCCCTTGGAGTCATGGCCGGTTCTTATCTCAACGGCCTCGGCGAGACTGTCGGCGAGCTGCGCCGCCATCTGCTCGATTCACTCCGCGCCGGCGATATCGAGCACTGCGAGGACTGTCTGGCGGCGATGGGAGATATCTATGACGTGCTTGTGACGATGGACTACCCAGAGGCGGTTACATCGGGCCTGAGACGTACGGCAGACGCGATGAGGGGCATCCTGGAGCGCACCCGCGGCGACTACACGATGGCCTACGCTCAGCGCCAGCTCGAGGACCGCCTTCGCGAGTTCGAGGAACGCCTGCCCAAGTAGTCGCCGTTGGGGGATCTCTCGGAGCGAATCCCGACGACTATACCGAAATTCCGTAAAGTCTTTTCGCTTCTGACTTCAGCTCCCCTCTAAAGTCGGGATGCGCCACGCCGATCAGCTCGCCGATACGTTCGCGCACCGTCTTGCCGCGCAGCGAGGCGATACCGTGTTCCGTGACGACGTAGTCCACGAGAGTGCGCGGCACAGTCACCAATGTGCCCTCGGGAAGGAGCGGTACGATTCGCGTGACCCGTTCGCTGTCGATCAGGTGACTTGATGGGAGCACAATGATCGATCGCCCTCCGCGTGAGTACTGGGCTGCGATCATGAAGGCTGTTTGCCCGCCGACGCCCGTCCACACCTTGTGCCCGATCGACTCGGAGGCGATCTGCCCTGTCAGGTCCACCAGCAGAGCATTATTGACCGCGACGAGATTGTCTTGCTGGAGTAGCAACCGCACGTCATCCGTGTATCCGAAGTCGTAGAGTTCAAAGACCGGGTTGCCGTCGATGAGCCGCATCTCTTCTTCGTCGAGGGCCACAAGCGCACTGCCAACAACCTTCTCACGGTGGAGCGTCTTGTATTTACCGGTGACCACGCCGTTGCGCACGAGATTGGCGATGCCGCCGGTGATCAACTCCGTCTGGACGCCTAGATCATGCTTCTCGCCAAGGTAGAGCCCAAGCGCGCTCGACACTGTCCCCACTCCCATCTGCACGGTGTCCCGGTCATGCACAAGTTCCGAAGCGACAAGCGTGCAGGCCACCTCGACAACGAGAGTCTCCTCATCAGTGCGAGGAGGTATCGGCAGGTTTCCGGTTGGCCGCGCCGCCTCGCAGAAGAGGTCGACCTCCCCAACGTGGATGAAGTTGTCCCCTCCTGTGCGGATGAAGTTCTCGTGCACTTCGGCGATCACGCTGCTGGCGCCTTGCGCCAACCGCTTCGATATCCAGACGCCGGGGCCGAAGCTGCAGTAGCCCTGCTTGTCGGGCGGAGAGAGCGGGACCATGAAAACATCGAGAGGGCGGTCGTACCCGGGCGCAACTTCGTCTGCGCGCCAGCGGCCGATTGGCAAGTAGTCGACCTTGCCCGCTTGCACCATTTCACGGTTCAGTGGCGTGGCGTAGTTATCGCGGACGGCGAACCCGTTCTCTTCACCGGGCCGCAGCCACGCGAACAGTCCCGCCGCATGTTCGACTTCTACACCATTCAGGTGGCTCCCACGTGCATACAGCGCTTCGCAGAGCGTAAACGGCGTGCAGGTGAAGGGTGCGACGCCCACACGGTGCCCTGATTCAACTATTTTGACCGCCTCTGCCGCTGACGTGAACTTGTCGCCGATCTGAGAGCGCCAGTCCATCTGAGCCTCCTAAGAACAGCGAGCGAACGGGCCAATTGTAGCACCGTCATTTCCCGCCCAATCGGCTCCGGTGGGCCAGCCAGGGCGCGTAGAAGGGCTGGCTCAGCGTGTTACCAGCGTCTGCGCGCCCGGCGTGCGCCGCACTTCTGGTGCAGAGATGCGTGGACCGAAGACTGCTTCGTCCTCGTTCTCTTCGTAGAAGCCATCCGGGCTGCGGCGGATCACCATCAGAAAGACTTGTACGACCTTCGGGTCGAACTGGGTGCCGGAGTAGCCGGCGATTTCAGTAAGCGCTTCGTCGCGCAGTATGGCATCGCGATAAGGCCTGCGCGAGGTCATTGCGTCATAGGCATCAACGACGGCGAAGACCCGTGCGCCCAAAGGTATCTCCTCACCGACGAGCCCGCGCGGGTAACCGGTCCCGTCGAAGTGCTCATGGTGTGCGTAGACAATCTCAGCCGCGTTCTGGAAAAAATCGATTCCCTTTAGGATCTGGTAGCCAAGTTCCGAGTGACGGCGCATCTCTTTCCACTCATCGGCATCTAAGGACGCGGACTTGCGAAGGATGCTGTCGGCGACGCCGATCTTGCCGATGTCGTGGAGCGCTGCCGCGTATTCGATTTCGGACACGTTCTCGCTCGAAAGTTGCATAAAGCGCGCTACCTCTGCTGCTGTTCGGGCTACCCGGCGAGCGTGGCGATGGGTCATCTTGTCGCGCACGTCCAGAGCGGTGGAGAGGACCTCGACCACCGCGGCGGCCAGCCGGTCGTCACGCCTGTCGCCGCGTCCCTGCTTGAATCCCTTGCGCTCCAATTTGTTGGCGTAAAGCTTCGTGTCTGCCCAGTGGGTAATCTCTTCAACTGTGCTGCCACCCCAGGGATAGCCGCTGCTGCCGATCGAAACGCCTAGGTATATGCTCGCGTGTTCCGTCTCACAGATCGGTGTGTCCGCTAACTTCTGCCAGAGTTGAAGTGAGAACAGCTCGGCCTCGCGCCGGTCGGCGCCGGGCATGATCACGGCAAATTCATCCCCGCCCAGGCGTGCGGTGACATGACCGTCCCCTGAGGAGCTATTCAGGATCCGTGCGAAGCTGCGAAGCACTTTGTCTCCCACCAGGTGGCCGAATTCGTCGTTGATCGCCTTGAGATCGTCGACATCGATCATCAGTATCGAGAGCGGCTCACTCTTGGTCTCGGCCCGCCTAAGCTCGGCGGAGAGCCGCTCGTAGTAGAACCGGCGGTTTTGCAGCTGGGTAAGCTCATCGCGTGTGGCGACGTCAAGTAACTCGGCACGCTGATTCAACCATTGAGTGCGTACCTGTTTCCGTTCGTGCGTAAGGCGTCGCTCGGTCCGGTACAGGGCGATCTCCACAATTATGCCCGCGATACCCAACAACGCTACCTCGCCCGTAAGAACCGCGAAAATGATCTCGGAGGGGAGCATGAAGGCAGACACCGCGCTAGCCGCGGCAGCAACCGGTAGCGCCACCGCCCAGCGGAGCAGCCGAAAGGAACGCGTCTCGGATATTGAGAGTGATTCTTCCGCGTTTTCCGCTGCGGGCTCTTCTGAAGGTTGTCCGCCTACCATTGTCGCTTTCGTCCCTCTACAGGGCATTTACTCTTGTTACACTGTCTCCAATAATTCGGACGCGCCCGAACGAATTGACGTTACCGGCGTTCAAGGCGTGGTGCTGCTGTATTTACTTGATATTTACATAAATGCTGCCATCGCCGGGGCGCTTAGCTGGAGTTCTAAAACGGTTGTTCTAATTTGCGCTGACCGGATACAATACTAGTGAACGCCCAGCAGCAAGCACACTATGCCTCACGACTTCATCATCGTTCGCGGTGCCCGCGAGCATAACCTCAAGAATATCGACGTCCAGATTCCTCGCGAGAAGCTGGTCGTCATAACAGGCGTCTCCGGGTCCGGCAAGTCTTCGCTTGCCTTCGACACGATTTACGCCGAAGGGCAGCGCCGGTACGTGGAGAGCCTCTCTGCCTACGCGCGCCAGTTCCTTGGGCTGATGGAAAAGCCCGACGTCGACCACATTGAGGGCCTGTCACCGGCCATTTCCATCGACCAGAAAGGCGCCTCGCGCAATCCGCGCTCGACTGTCGCTACCCAGACCGAGATCTACGACTACCTTCGGCTTCTGTACGCTCGCGCCGGCCGGCCCCATTGCCCGCAGTGCGGGAAGCCGATCCAGCGCCAGACCGTCCAGCAGATTGTCGACTCGGTGCTTGAACTGCCGCCGGGCAGGCGATTGATGGTGCTCGCCCCCATCGTCCGCGACCGCAAGGGTGAGTACCACAAGGTATTCGAGGACGCGAGAAAGGCCGGGTTCGTGCGGGTCCGCGTAGACGGACAGGTCAGAGACCTTGACGAGCAGATAACACTCGATCGCTACAAGATGCACTCGATTGACGTCGTCGTCGACCGCGTGATCATCGAGGAGCAGCCCGAGCACGATTCTGCCCGCTCACGCCTCACAGACTCGGTCGAGACGGCTTTGCGGCTCGGCTCCGGCATCTTGGTTGTGCAGCTCCTCGAAGACAAAGCCAAGGGCCAGGCCGAGGAAGAGCGGACCTACTCTGAGCATTTCGCCTGCGTGGACTGCGGGCTGTCGTTTGGTGAGCTCGAGCCGCGCAACTTCAGCTTCAACAGCCCGCACGGCGCCTGCCGCGAATGCACGGGTCTGGGCGTAAAGATGGAGCTCGATCCGGAGCTGGTGATCCCCAACAAGAATCTCGCGCTCGCGGAAGGCGCTGTGCAGCCCTGGGCTCGAACCAGCACAGTCTCTACGTGGTACATGCGCATGTTGGAGGCGTTGGCCAGAAAGCACCGCTTCTCAATCCATGCTCCCATAAAGGAGCTGACTCCTGAGCAACTCAACTATGTGCTTTACGGCGATCGCGGCGAGATCACGATCACGTACACGGGTTCGGGCGGGCACGACAACCGCTGGAACACGACTTTCGAGGGGGTAATCCCGAACCTTTCTCGTCGCTACAAAGAGACCGACTCCGACTACATTCGCACGGAGATCGAGAAGTACATGGCAGAGAACCCCTGCCCTGCCTGCGGTGGCGCTCGTCTCAAGCCCGAATCGCTCGCAGTGACTGTGGATGAGCGCAACATTTCTGCGGTGACGAAGTTCTCGATTGATGATGCGCTCGGCTGGGTGGAGCGTCTGCAGGCCCGCAGTTCGCCGCTAAGTGAGAGAGAGCGCACAATCGCATATCAGATTCTGAAGGAGATCCGCTCGCGGCTCACGTTTCTGCGCGACGTCGGACTCGATTACCTCACGCTCGAGCGGCGAACGGGTACCCTCGCCGGCGGCGAGGCGCAACGCATTCGTCTAGCGACGCAGATCGGCTCCTCGCTCATGGGAGTGCTATACGTCTGCGATGAGCCTTCGGTTGGTCTCCATCCGGCAGACGACGAGCGGCTTATCACCACGCTCAAGCGCTTGCGTGACCTGGGGAATACAGTACTGGTCGTCGAACACGATGAAGCGATGATGCGAGCCGCCGACTATCTGATCGACCTCGGCCCCGGCGCCGGCGAGCAGGGCGGCCGCCTTGTCTCCGCCGGCTCGATTCGCGATGTCGAGACGACGCCCGAATCGGTTACGGGCCAGTACTTGAGCGGCGCGCGTGAGATCCCGCTTCCGTCAGCTCGCCGGTCGGGCAACGGCAAGACCGTCGTTGTGCAGGGCGCGCGCGCGAACAATCTCAAGAACATCGATGTCCGTATTCCCCTCGGCCGGTTCGTCTGCGTGTCCGGGGTATCAGGTTCAGGCAAGTCGACGCTGGTGACGGACATCCTCTCGAAAAAGGCTGCGCAGCTACTTTACGGCGCGCGCGACAGGCCCGGCGAATGCGATGCGATCACGGGCCTCGAACAGCTGGATAAAGTCGTTGTGATCGACCAGTCCCCGATCGGCCGCACACCCCGCTCCAACCCTGCTACCTACACCGGCACCTTTACGCCGATGCGCGAGATGTTCGCTTCTGTGCCGGAAGCGCGCCTGCGCGGCTACAAACCCGGCCGCTTCTCGTTCAATGTCAAGGGCGGCCGCTGCGAGGCGTGTCAGGGCGAGGGCTACATCCAGATCGAGATGCAGTTCCTTCCTGACGTCGAGGTGCCTTGCGAGGTATGTCACGGCGCTCGCTACAACCGCGAGGCTCTCGAGATTCACTTCCGCGGAAAGAACATCGCGGAGGTACTGGACATGACGGTCGAGCAGGCCGTGCAGTTCTTCGAGGCGTTCCCGCGCATCCGGACGAAGCTCCAGACACTCCACGATGTTGGGCTCGGCTACATCCGCATCGGCCAGCCGGCGACGACGCTCTCAGGCGGCGAGGCCCAGCGCGTGAAGCTCGCGACCGAGCTGTCGCGCCGGGCTACCGGCCGGACGCTCTACATCCTCGACGAGCCAACCACGGGACTCTCTTTCGAGGACGTGAACGCGCTCATGGGTGTACTGCACAGGCTGGTCGACGCGGGCAACACCGTCCTCATCATCGAGCACCATCTCGACGTCATCAAGCAGGCGGACCACATAATCGACCTCGGGCCGATGGGCGGCGATCGAGGCGGCGAGATCGTCGCTGAAGGGACGCCGGAAGAAGTGGCTGATATCGACGAGAGCTTGACGGGGCAGTATCTGAGAGGCGTTCTCAAGCGGCGGCGCGTACGGGAGAACGCGGCCGTCGCGGCCGCCGCATCAGAGTGACCCGCTTCGCGGTCCGCCTTCCGCAGCACCAAGCGCGACTGGTCGCTCTCGCGATCTCTTACCACCTCTCGCGGCCCGGCTCCGAGATCGATCCCGAGACGCTATCCAACTACCGGCATGGGCTCACGGAGCTTCGGCCTGCGCTCGACACGCAACTTAACGGCGATTCCGCAGTCCTCGAGCTCTCTCCGTTACAGACGACCCTGTTGGCGACCGCTCTCTCCTCGGTCGCCAGCGAGCTAAAGATGTACTCAGTATTCGACACTATGGCGGGGCAGAGTAGGCGGCCGCGCTCGACAGCCCCAGGGTTCGACGAGCGGTTGCGCACGCTTTTTCCGGAGGTGGCCGGCGACCCCGATTACGCTTCCCAGCTGGCCGGAGACATCATCATGCTCCGGCGCGATCTGCCTTTGGGGCGCGCCCAAGAGGTGATTAAGGAGCAGCGAGAGGCGGCAGCGGCGAGGCGCGATCGCAAGAGGTGGTGGCAGTTCTGGAGGCGCTGATTGCCTTGACCCTACAACCTATCCGCAGTACATTGACATCGGCAAAGCGAATTGCGCACTTTCCACTGAAGAAGGTTCCCATTGACCCCGCGCGAAGTCACGAAGAGGTGCTGACATGACCTACGTGATCACTGACCCCTGTATCGATGTCTTAGACAAGTCCTGCGTTGAAGTCTGCCCGGTCGACTGCATTCATTACGAAGAGGGCGTCGACCGTAAGTTGTTCATCGACCCCGATGAATGCATCGACTGCGGTGCTTGCGAGCCCGTATGCCCCGTGACCGCCATCTTCGCCGAGGATGACGTGCCGCCGGACCAGGCGGCGTACACGGAGATCGATGCGCTCTGGTTCAAAGATCCAGAAGCGGCGCGGGCAAAGGTAAACGAACTCAAGGCTCCGGCATAGGCAACGCCCGGTTAAACGGAACTCGCGAGGCGGCCTCATCGGCCGTCTCTTTCTCTACTCGCCCTCTTGCCAGGCGGCGCCGATCGCCGGTCGCCGCCATGCGGGATCAGGCCGCCAGTCCTCCCAGCGCTCGTCGAACGGCGGCTCTCGGGCTAGCAATTGCGCGAGCGCCCGCTCACCTTCAGCGCGGATCTCGAGCATCTGCTCGGGCGAGTAAACGCCCTTCGCCAGCGCCTCTTCGAACTCGTCTTCGTCTTTCCAGCGCCACGAGGTCAAATCGGGCTCGACCACGATGTCCAGCGTTTGGTCCATATAGTCGAACCCGATCGGCGTCCGGCGAAACGGCTCCTCGAGGTTGATATACCAACACATCAGGTCCCACCGCTGGCGCCAGATGAGCAGTACTGAGTGGCCTTGTCCGGGCAGAATCAGGCGGAGGGCGTCTTCGGTCAAGGCAGCGTCGTGAAGCTGCCACGGCTGGTCCGGTAGCCGAACGAGGCGGCCGTCCAGGCTCCGCGGACGCTTCCAGGGCGCCCCGGCAGGCTGGTACAGCGCCAGTAGATCGGGCTCATCGCGAACGATCGTGAGCGCGCGGACAGTCCAGACTTTGCCCTGCCAGATCTCGCGGACGGTGACGGGGTTGCCGGCACTCCAGCGACTCATTCCGCTGGTGCGGGATCCAGCTTGTCGCGTATCACCGCCACCAGCTTCGCGATGGGCGCCCGTGTCTGCTCCATCGAATCGCGTTCGCGAATCGTGACCGCTTCGTCCTGGAGCGTCTCGAAATCGATAGTGACTCCGAATGGGGTGCCGATCTCGTCTTGGCGGCGGTAGCGGCGGCCGATGCTTTGCGCGTCGTCGTACTGCGTCATGAAGTGCGGGCGCAACAGGTCCCACACTCGCCGCGCGGGAGGGACGAGCTGTTCGTTACGGGAGAGCGGAAGGACGGCGACCTTAACCGGCGCCAGCTCCGGCTTCAGACGGAGGACTATGCGCTTCTCGCCGCGCACCTCCTCTTCGGCGTAAGCGTCGATGAGGAGCGTGAGGAAGCAGCGGTCGATGCCCATCGCCGGCTCGATCACGTAGGGGATGATCTGCTGGTTCGTCGCCTCGTCGAAGTAGCGGAGCGTCCGGCCGGCGTGCTGTTCGTGCTGCTTTAGATCGAAGTCCGTGCGGTTGGCGATGCCTTCGACCTCGGAGAAACCAGCGAACGGGAAGTCGTACTCGATGTCCACCGTTCGCTTGGAATAGTGCGAGAGCTCTTCCGTGGGGTGCTCGCGCAGTTGGAGGTTTTCCTTGCGCACGCCGAGGCGGTCCGTCCACCAGTTGAGGCGCTCCTCGATCCAGCGCTCGTGCCACTCTTCGTCGGTGCCCGGCATCACGAAGTACTCCATCTCCATCATCTCGAACTCGCGGTCGCGGAAGATGAAATTTCCGGGGGTTATTTCATTACGGAAGGAGCGGCCGATCTGGGCGATGCCGAATGGCAGCTTGCGGCGGGTCGTTGTGAGCACGTTGTCGAAATTCACAAACATGCCCTGCGCCGTCTCGGGCCGCAGGTATACCTGGGACGCATCGTCTTCGACGGGGCCGACGAAGGTCTTGAACATCAGGTTGAACATCCGGGCGTCTGTAAGCTCCCCGCCGCATTCCGGGCAGCGCCGCTCTCCTTTTTCGTTGGTCGTGATGTCATCGGTGCGGAAGCGGCGCTTGCAGTCCTTGCAGTCGGACATGGGATCGGCGAAGGTGGCGACGTGTCCGCTCGCCTCCCAGACGCGGGGGTTCATGATGATCGACGTCTCGATGCCGACGACGTCGTCACGGAGCTGGACCATGGAGCGCCACCAGTTGCGCTTGATGTTGTTCTTCAGTTCGACGCCCAGCGGGCCGTAGTCCCAGAAGCCACCGATGCCGCCGTAGATCTCGGAGGACTGGAAGACGAAGCCTCGGCGCTTGCAGAGAGAGACGAACGTATCCATGTTTGGCTGGGTCATGCGGTATAGCGTACAGGGGAAATAGGAAAGGGGAAATGGGAACCAAGGAGCGAAGCAGCGACGAGGCCGATAGCTGGGCTGGGTGGTCCTGCTCGGCTATCACGCTGCGAAGTCGCCGAATTTGATAGCCGGCAGTGAACCAGCGCTGTCGCTGGGACCCCCCGCTAAGTCTTGAGAAAGCGCTCCACTGGTAGCACGAACACGATCGCGCCACCGACGCGCACTTCAATGGGCTCTCGCGGTAGGGCGGCGTCGGGGAAGGGCGTCGCTTGCGCGGGGAGATATTCCGTGCGCGCCCGGCACTCCGTCCGGATGATGCTGAGGACGAGATCGACGTCCTCGGCGTCAACGCCGGATAGGATGGTCGCGCTGCCCTTGCGCAGAAATCCGCCCGTGCTGCTCACCTTCGTGGCGGGATAACCGCGATCGACTAGTTTTCCGATAAGCGAATCCGCCTCGTCGTCATCCGCGATGGCGATGACGAGCTTTTGAGGAACGTCCTTCAAGCTCGTTCCACCCGCCCGGTGGCAGGAGCCGGGTCCGAAGGCGGTCTGGCGCCGGGGGTCAGACCGTCTCCTCTAGGTCGTCTATCTCTCCGCCACGCCGGACGCGCTCGCGCAGGGCGCGCCGGGTCTCGCTTCCCGGCTGCGGCGCCACGAGCAGACCGACGGCGGCGCCCATGGCGACACCAAGGAGCAGACCAATGAGAAACCGCATGACCGACCTCCATTACCGCTTGAGAACGCCAAATCGCTGAGGCCAGACCGATGCTAGCACACAGCGCGGAACGCGTGTCAAGGAAGCGCCGGCCGTTCGTGGACGAGCGACTAGACTGCCGGGGAACGCTGGGCGTTTCTATTGAAGAACGGCCACGGCTAGTGAGAGGAGAGGTTCTCGATGGCAATGCGAATGGCGGTAAGGCGCCCGCTTCACCCCGCGCTTGTTAAACAAGCGGAGGAACGCGCGCGAGACGTTCAAAACCGGATCGCCGACCTGATCACACGCTTCGCAGGCTCGATGCCTTTTGTCTATATCCATGCGGTCTTCTTCGCGGTATGGATCGTAAGCGGCATCGAAGCGTTCCCCTACGGCTTGCTGACGATGATCGTGTCGCTCGAGGCGATTTTCCTGAGTACGTTCGTGATGATCTCTCAGAATCGCGCGGACGAGAAGCGGCAGGTGCTGGCCGATCACCAGTGGGAACTCGTGCAGTTGGAGCAGCAGCAAAACGACGACCTTCTATCGCTGTCCCATCAGCTGCTTGACCTTACGAAGGAAGTACATAGGATGACGAGCCGAGTCCAGGAGCTCGTTTCTCCGGGCGGAAGGACGGCGGAGTGAGTCTCTAGGGGATGAAGAGGGGGGCCATAACCAGCGTAATCGTGCTCAGCAGCTTGATGAGCACGTGAAGCGAAGGACCGGCTGTGTCCTTGAACGGGTCGCCCACGGTGTCGCCGACGACGGCGGCCTTGTGCGCCTCCGTACCTTTGCCGAGGACTTCGACCGCTCCGGGGTTGGCGCTCTCGGTCTTCAGGTTGCCGGCCTCGATGTACTTCTTGGCGTTGTCCCAGGCGCCGCCTACGTTGTTGAAGAAGGTCGCGAGGAGGATCCCCGTGATTGTGCCGATCATGAGGAGACCGCTCACGGCAAGCCAGCCGGAAGCATCTTGGAGTCCGTTGTAATCGGCAGCGCGGACATAGCGGAAAATCAGGCCGACGGCTATCGGGGTGCCGACGGCGAGAATGCCAGGAGCGATCATGTTGCGCAGGGCGGCGCGGGCTGTGATGTCGACTGCGCGGCCGTAGTCCGGACGAGAGGTGCCGGCCATGATCCCCGGGTCTTCGCGGAACTGACGCCGGACTTCCTGGATGATGTCCTGAGCGGCGGAGCTCACGGCCCGTATGGCGAGGGACGAAAAGAGGAAGACGAGCATCCCTCCGATAAGGGCTCCAACGAAGACGTCCACGTTCGATATGTCGATCGGCAATCCTTCATTGAGTGGAATCGAGAGGCGCTCCTTTACCTTGTCGAGGAAGGCGCTGAAGAGCAGGAAGGCGGCCAGTCCGGCTGACGCAACGGCATAGCCCTTTGTCAGCGCCTTTGTGGTGTTGCCGACCGAATCCAGCGAGTCGGTGATGTGGCGGGCGCTTTCGGGCGCGCCGGCCATCTCGGTGATACCGCCGGCGTTGTCCGTGATCGGTCCGAAGGTGTCCATCGAGAGGATGTAGGCAGCCGACATCAGCATTCCCATCGTGGCGACGGCGGTGCCGAATACGCCGGTCGTGAAGCCGCCGACTCCGGGGATATCGGCCCGCGACCCCAGCGCGAACGATGCTACGAGCGCGATGCCGATGGCGATGGCGGTGGCAGCCGTGGTCTCCATGCCGACGGCGGTGCCCGTAATGATGTTCGTCGCCGGGCCGGTGCGAGAGGCTTCGGCGATGTCCTGGACAGGCCGCCAGCCACCGGAGGTGTAGTACTGCGTGATGTAGACGAAGGCGATTCCCGTGCCGATGCCGATCAGCCCGCAAAAGAAGAACCAGTACCATTCGTGGCCGAGCATGACGATCGTCGCGATGAAGAGACCGATCACCGATAGGGCGGAGACGATGTAGTAGCCGTAATTGAGGGGCGTCATCGGGTCCTGCCGGCCGTCCTCGCGCGCGAACAGAGGCACCGATGTGAGCCCGGCGATAGTCGCGAAAATGCCGAACGAGCGGAGGACCAGCGGAAACACGACCCACTGCAGATCGCCGGTCACTTTGTAGATAGCGACGCCGAGGATCATCGCGCCGATGTTCTCCGCTGACATTGATTCGAAGAGGTCCGCCCCGCGGCCGGCGCAGTCGCCGACGTTATCGCCGACGAGGTCGGCAACGACGGCGGCGTTGCGGGGGTCGTCTTCGGGGATGCCCGCCTCGACTTTTCCTACCAAGTCAGCTCCCACGTCGGCCGCCTTGGTGTAAATCCCGCCGCCGAGCTGCGCGAAGAGGGCCACGAAGCTGGCCCCGAAACCGAAGCCGACGATGAGGAAGGGGGTGATCGCTTCGGAGTTGCCGAGCACTTTGCTGTAGATGAAGTAGATGCTCGAGACTCCGAGCAGGCTGAGGGCGACGACAAGGAACCCCGATACGGCGCCGCCGCGCAGCGAGACGGTGATCGCCTCGCGAAGGCTGCGCGTAGCCGCAGACGCGGTGCGCGAGTTCGAGCGAACGGAAATGTACATTCCGATGTAGCCGGCGAGGGCGGAGCAGGCGGCGCCGACGATGAAGGCGATGCCCGTGAGGAGTCCCTCCTCCCACTGGCCCACCTCCTTCTTGCCGTAGGTGATCGAGCCGGCGCTCGCGATAATCTCCTTGACACCGTCAGATACCGCACCCACGACTATCGAAATCACCACGGCAGTGACGACCGCAAGCAGCGCGATAGTGCCGTATTGCCTTCGCAGGAAAGCCATCGCGCCCTCGAAGATCATGGAAGCGACGTCCTGCATCTCCGGGGTCCCGGTGTCGCGTCGCAGGACGTCCCAGGTGAGGAAACCCGCATAGAAAACCGCGGCCAAGCCGGCCACCGGAATGAGCCAGATCAGTTCCATATGTGTCTAATCCTCATGTGTCTAATCCTCCCGAGCGGGAAGGATAGCAGGGGCCGGGAGTGAGGGACAAGGAATGGGCAGGAGACGGCGCTAGGTAGCAGTGAGGCGAGATGGAGGTCAGAGGTCAGTGATGGGTTCGGCCGTGGGGCGTTGACACCGCAGGCAGGGAGGCGTAGTTTCGGGGACACCTCGACCGCGGTCCGGTGGGTTTTGAAAGGGGTCATAATGGCGCTTAGGAAGTCGTATGTGTCCGGCGGCGCGGCTTCGCCGCTATCTGGACAGACGATCGGGGAGTACCTCTCGTCCGTAATCGCCCGACAGCCGGACGCGGAGGCGCTGGTCTCGCGTCACCAGGAGATGCGGCTTACCTACGGTGAGCTAGGGCGAGAAGTTGAGAGAGTCGCTCGCGGACTGCTCGGGCTCGGGATCGAGAAGGGTGACTGCGTGGGGATCTGGTCGCCGACGCGCGTGGAGTGGACGCTTCTGCAGTTCGCGACCGCGCGCGCGGGCGCCATTCTCGTCAACATCAACCCGGCCTACCGCGCCGGAGAGATGGCGTATGCGGTGAACCAGTCGGGACTGCGGTTGCTGGTCACGGCGCCGGCGTTCAAGACCTCGGACTACCGGGCGCGCATCCATGAAGTGCGAAGTCAGCTTCCGCGACTGGAGCGAGTGGTGGTCCTCGGCGACCAGGGGACCGGCGTGCCGGGCGACCTTCTCTGGGACGACTTGCTCGCAGCGGGCGCCAACGTGAAGGCGGAAGACGTCGAACTGCGGGAAACACTGCTCGACGCCGATGATCCCATCAACATTCAGTACACGAGTGGCACCACAGGCAACCCCAAGGGCGCGACTCTCACGCATCACAACATCCTGAACAACGCCCGCTCGCTCGCGGAGTTGCTCCGCTACACCGCCGCGGACCGCGTGTGCATTCCAGTCCCGCTCTATCATTGCTTCGGTATGGGCGTCGGGAATCTGGGCTGCGTCACATCCGGGGCAACCATGGTCTACCCCGCGGAGTCGTTCGAGCCGCTGGCGACGCTGGAGGCGATCGCGGCAGAGCGCTGCACAAGCATCTACGGCGTGCCGACGATGTTCATCGGGCAGCTCGAGCACCCGCGGTTCGCCGAGTTCGACCTCACCTCGCTTCGCACAGGAATCATGGCGGGCGCGCCATGCCCGATCGAGGTAATGAAGCGCGTGATCAGCGAGATGCACGCCAGCGAGGTGTGCATCGCTTACGGCATGACCGAGACAGCGCCTGTGTCGTTCCTGACGCGGCCGGAGGACACCGTCGATCGGCGGGTGAGCACGGTGGGCACTGTCCTGCCGCACGTCGAGGCGAAGATTATGGACCCGGCCACAGGACTGACGGCGCCTCTCGCGACACCGGGTGAAGTCTGCACACGTGGGTACCTGGTGATGCAGGGCTACTGGGAGAACCCGGATGCGACGGCCGAGGCGGTCGACCGCGCCGGCTGGATGCACACGGGCGACCTCGGGACAATCGACGCGGAAGGCTACCTGAACATCGTCGGGCGCATCAAGGATATGGTCATCCGTGGCGGCGAAAACCTGTATCCGGTCGAGATCGAGGAGGTGCTCTTCCAGCACCCGGCCGTCGCGAGCGCCCAGGTAATCGGAGTCCCCGACGAGCGGATGGGCGAGGAGCTGATGGCTTGGGTGGTCGTCCGGGAGGGTGGCGCCCTTACCGAAGACGAACTCAAGGACTTTTGCAAAGACAGGATCGCCCACTTCAAGGTTCCGCGCTACGTTAAATTCGTCGATGAATACCCAATGACCGTCACCGGCAAGGTGCAGAAGTTCCTCATGCGGCAAATGGCCATCGAGGAGCTAGGTCTGGAGGCGGCCGCCGCCGTGAAGACAGCCTGAGCGTCAGCGCGGGTAACGAGAGAAGTCTGGCTCGCGGCGCTCGAGGAAGGCGTTCTTGCCTTCGTCCGCCTCACCGCTCCGGTAGAACTCGGGGGCGATTTCAGCGACCCAGTCGCGGCGAGAAGCCTCTCTCAGCGGCTGATAGAGGGTGCGGAAAGAGGCCTTGAGGATCTTGAGGCAGCTCGGGCTCTTCGCGAGCAGCTCCTCACACCAGCGGTCGACTTCCTCGTCGAGCTTGTCGTGCGGGACGACTGCATTGACGAGCCCCATGTCGAGCGCCTCTTGGGCGGAGTAACGGCGGCAGAGCATCCAGATCTCCTTCGCCTTCTTGGCGCCGACGACGTGCGTGAGGTAGGCGACGAAGTAGCCCGCTGCCGGGCTCCCAACGCGCGGGCCGACCTGGGCGAAGGTGGCGCGCTCCGAGGAAATAGTGAAGTCGGCGAAGTAGGCGAGATGATTGCCGCCGCCGACTGAGTAGCCGTTGACGCGAGCGATCACAGGCTTCAGGCAGTCTTCGATGCCGGCGTGCGGATCGACGGGCGCCGCACTTGCCGCGCCCTCGCGCTGGATTTCCTGGAGCCAGCGCACGTCTCCGCCCGCGCAAAAGGCGCGGTCCCCAGCGCCGGTGATTACGATCACCCCGACTTCGGGATCGCCGGAGGCTGCTTCGACAGCGTCGCGCATTTCTGTCAGCGTGTGGCCCGTGAAGGCGTTCATCACGTCGGGGCGGCTGATGGTGATCCAGGCTGCGCCGCGCACCCGGTGGTTCTTCTCGTAGAGGATATCGGTGAACTCTGGCATAAGCTACCTCAATCAAGGGCGATTACTCGCCACAATAGTCTTGATAACTGACCAGTGACAAACTCCAGAGTGGTGCCCCCGGCGGGATTCGAACCCGCGATCTCCACCTTGAAAGGGTGGCGTCCTGGGCCTCTAGACGACGGGGGCCCGCTTAGATTCTACAGGAAGGCCGCAGTGCAAAAGGGGCCCGACT
>Ga0137380_10000394_pt1 | contig 31089 bp, 30 predicted proteins | sample SagtaG_17_FD_104809 | JGI IMG/M metagenome (GOLD analysis project Ga0137380, IMG submission 104809) | Vadose zone soil microbial communities from Sagehorn Ranch, Mendocino, California, USA - Sage2_L_100_16 metaG | ecosystem: Environmental > Terrestrial > Soil > Vadose zone | place: USA...
CCGATTCATTCCCCTCGTTGCGCATCAGGTGTGCCTCGGCTCACGAGACAAAGTCGCCGTTGGGCTTGCCCTGGCGCACCATTTCCTGACAATACGCGTAGAGGGCGTCATACACGATCCACTCGGCGGCGTTTTGCTCTTGATCGTCCTTGAAACCCAGGTGGCGGAAGCCCTCCGCAATCGCCTCCAGTCCTGGCCCCTCGGGCTGGTTCCAGAGCGTATTGTCGGTATCCGCGCCGTTCACGATCTTGCCAAGCAAGACCAGTGCTGTGTCGCCTGTCAAGTTGTACTTCTTGAGGATAGCCTCAAACGAACACTCCTTGCCGTGGTGCCCCAGTTCCACGCCTTTCACGTCATAGGGCGTGGCTCCTTCGCGGGAAGCGACCTCCATCACCTGGTCGGTGGGCACGAACAGGAACTCGGCATCCTTGTCCACAAACTTTGTAATCAGCCAGGGGCAGGCCACGCGGTCTACCTTGACATGTTCACGGGTAATCCATTTCATGAGTGAGGTTCTCCTTTTTTCTTTAAAACACCATGCAAAAGAGTGAGGTGAAGAGGCAGCTTGCGCTGCTACTCCCCCTCGCGTTCCTCGTACACCGCAGCGCGACAACTGGGCAGGAAGACGTAGAGGCGCTGGCGTTTGGCATCGTAGGCCGTCGTGTGCGCTCCCACCTCTGTAGAAAACTGCTCATCGACTGCCATCGTCTGCGTGTTCAGCACATCGATGACGCCAGGGTCCTCAATAGCCACGTAGAGATGTGACGTCTGGCGGTTGTGCCAGATGGCATCTGGGGCACCCGCAATCGGTACCTTTGCCAGTTCGCTCCCGGTAGAGGTGTCCAGCGTCAGGACACTGCCTCCATCGCAGGCGACGAACGCCCGGCGACCATCCTGGTCGAGGTCTAATCCATGCGGCCCAATATCCGAGACCGGGAACTGTCCGACCAGCGCGAAGGTCGAGGCCGAGAGCACCACCACCAGTGCCGGTTCGCGAATATTCACGAGAAAGTGATCTCCTGTCTGGGAGTACATGGCCCATCGCGGCCTCCCTGGAAGGGCTACCGTCGCGATCACCTGTCCTGCCTGTGGATCAACCAGGCGCGCCGTATTGTCCTGCACATCGGCCACGAGCAGGTGCTTCCGATGAGTATCCCAGGCTAAGCCGTTTGGACGAGAGCCAACCGCGGCTTCGCGCAGAACGGTCGTGAAAACGGCATCAATCACCAGGAGCTTGCCCGCGCCGCGCGCCGCGGCAAAGATCAGGCCCTCCTCCTGGGCCGCCAGCACGCCGCTCGCTTCTGGGCAGCCAGGGATCGTCGCGAGGTGGCGCAGGTGTTCTCCATCGACGACCTCAACGGTGCCCGCCGCCGTATTAGCGATGAAGACGAAGCCGTTCGAGAGCAATACGTCGCCGTGATCGAAATCTCCCTCCGGGTGGAATGGAAGATCAATGTATTGGCGCAGCATCAGTTTGCTTGCCATGCCTGTTCTCCTTCCTTCGCGTTAAATCGTCACCACGTTGATGACAAAAGATACCAGGGTGAGCAGCACTCGCGCCTGCTCGAAGCGTATGGTATCGGTGGGACGGCGGAAGGCCGCATAAAAGCCAACAAAGAGATAGGTCACCAGGGGGCACAGGACATCATTGGGACTCACTGGTGGGATGGGGTCATTGTTCAGCGCACCCGTATTGCCCGCCGATCTCCAGACGATGACAGAGATGCCGACGACCACCGCGACCAGTAGACAATCGACAAGCGAAAGCGCCTTGAAGCGTAGTCGCAGCGCAACCAGCACCAGCAGTGCAATGCCTGCTGTGATGGCCGCGGTCAGTGCGATGTGCGCAAAGGGAAAGACCGAAGAACTGGCTGCCATGGTTTCCTCCTCTCAAGCACTATCCCTCAGGTGAAACCTCGCCACGGATAGTTTACATAACCAGGCAGTGACGCTGACAAATAGCATCTGAACAATTCCGTAGAAGGCACCGAATTACGCTTGGGTTGCCGACGGTTCTTCGAGCAGTAATAATTGAAGAAGGGTTGTCTTTTTTCGTCGCTTCCGGGGAGCATAATCAGGAAGGCGTTTAGCCAGTTTCCACATGGTGTCGTCCAGTTCCCAAAGCCAGCCTTGTGGGGAACGATAGGGAGTCTCAAATCGCTTGGCCTCAGGGACATCTTTGAAGTGCTTTTTGTCTGGTTGATAGCGGACGGTATACTGAGCCAGTGGCGTTTCCTCATATTCCACGGTAAGCGCATCGCCATGCAGCCAAATCACGGCAGGATGGTGAGCTAACGTCTCTTCTCCATAGAGCTTCCATCGACGAAAGTGGATATATCCCAGGCGATCCACTCGGCGCAGAAAACGCATCGTGTAAAAAATACGGTGCAATTGTTCAGGCGTACGCAGTTTGTTGGTGACCCATCCCAGCACTTCCGCAGGACTGAGGCGATTATCTTCGCGTTTACGATGGGCCCAGTGGGGTTGCGCGTTGTAGTCAGTCACAAATCGCTCATGAGCTATCTTTGCTCCCTGCCAACTGGTTACCTGCTCGAAATGCACCTGACTCATACGCCTCATCAAGTTAAAATGGGTTTCTACGAGATTTTCCCAGCTTTGACGTGGATGAATATATTCCTTCTCGATCTCCAATGCCTCACAGATCGCCAACAATTGTTTCGCCCGAAACACCCCACCATTATCGGTGATGAGCTTGAGCGGTGCCCCAAATTGCTCGACAGCCGCATAGAGGACAATCAAGACACAAGATAAATCCTGGCTTTGAAAAATGTCGCTGGAGAGAATGGCTCGCGAGAAGGCATCCATGACGGTGATGACATAAAACGAACCCTTGATCTCAGGAATGAGATGTTTTTCGATATAGCGGATATCGATGCACCATCGTTCATGGCGAGCTATGGCCTTGAACGGATGAGGCTTCGGTTTGTGCGGCTCCCCCGGTTTCGTCTTGATTCCGTAGAGCCGACGATTCTCTGCCATGATGCGCCCACAGGTGCGTGCAGACACAGAGATGCCTAATTGCTTGAGGGCGGCATACATACGAAACTCGCCGAGGAGCGGATTCTCCTCCTGCTTTTTGCGAATGAGGTTACGCGTCGGTAAATCAACGCCTGGCTTGCTGGTATTCGCAGGCGATTTGTCAGAAAGCCCCTGCACCCCTTCCTCGATCCACCGTTTCAGAATGGCATAAATCGTGGGGCGTGAGACGTCCAGATAGCGAGCAATCGTCGAAATACTCCAGCCTTGGGCGTGTAAGCGAATCACAGCCTGGCGGCGCTCCTCTGGAGTGCCAATCTCTTCATAGCGGGGGAATTGCCGACTCGTTCGCTGCGGCGGTGGGCCATCAGCTAACACCGCTTTCACCGTATGATGAGAAGGATGACGCCCGGCGAACTGGATGGCACAAATCGCGGCGATCTCTCCATCAGTAAAGTCTGCATACTCAGCTTTGAGATCGACGATCAGTTGACGCATCGCGACCGGCAGCGACCGATGATGGTCTTCTCGCTGAGCTTTGGTGGGCCGAAAGAGGCTGATCATGCCATGCGTATCAAAGGCATCAGCGGCTCGACCCAGACTCCTTTCCGCCAGACCGGTTTCTTGCGCCCGTTCTGCCGGCGGGACGCCGAAAAGGGTGATGGGTCTGATCCCTTCATACAAGCGTTGTTCTGGTGTCCGACACCATTGTTGGAGCAGATGGTAGTTGTCCGTTCGCTCTCTGCGTTCTCGCTTGGCCTTTGGCATCTCCATGCTCCTGGATACAGGCAAAGGAGAGCAGACCAGGGGAGCTTCTTTGCCTGACGACTATCCTGTAGGTATGCTACTAGAAAAAGCCCGCCACCACAATGATCTGGGGCGGAAGATAGGAAGATTTTCCCTCACAGGCAGGCTAAAGTGTGCCGAAAGCGGAGACCATTGCAAACCGGTCGTCTAGCACCCAGTTTGGAATGCCCTCTGTTCAGGTTCTGGTTGGGGTTCTGATCGAAACCCGGGTTGAATTGATTCATAGCATATACTCCTGTCTCATTGGCCGTTGGACGTACACTTGTTGGTCGGAAGGTGATGCTTCTGGAAGGAGAACACATGGCTGCCAATGTTTCGTAGTGGCCTTCCAAGTGATGTACTCACCTTCCCTTACTACTGATCTTGCTGGCGAATGCGATGAAATACTGGATGGACTGCGGATTGCTCAGCGCATCCATGCTGACCGCTTTCTCCACCGGCACCCCCATGAAGAGCTTCTTCACAGGAACCTCGAGCTTTTTGCCACTCAGGGTGCGCGGCACCTCCTCAATCACGATGATCTCATCGGGCACATGGTGGGGCGAGACGGTGGTACGCAGCTGCTGCTTGATCTTCACCTTCAGGCCATCATCCAACACTACTCCCTCACGCAGGACGACAAAGAGCGGCAGGTAGTATTTCCCACCCGGCTGCTCAACGCCCACAATCAGGCTATCGAGCACCTCTGGCAACCCCTCGACCACACGATAGATCTCACTACTGCCCATGCGAATGCCCTGGCGGTTGATGGTGGAGTCCGACCGCCCGTAGATGATAGCACTGCCCCTCGGGGTAATCTTGATCCAATCACCATGCCGCCAGATGCCAGGATACACATCGAAGTAGCTTTCCCGATAGCGTTTGCCCTCTGGATCATTCCAGAAGTACAGGGGCATGGAAGGCAGTGGCTCAGTGAGCACCAGTTCTCCCACCTCATCGATGACGGGATGGCCCTGCTCGTCAAAGGCTTCCACCTTCGCCCCAAGGGCCCGGCACTGCAGTTCTCCCGCGTAGACCGGCAGCAGCACCGAGCCGACCACAAAGGCCGAGCAGACATCGGTGCCCCCACTGATCGAAGCCAGCCAGATATCCCGCTTGACATGCTCGTAGACCCACTCGAAGCCTTCCGGTGGCAGTGGGGAACCGGTTGAGCCTATGGCCCGCAGCCGACTCAGATCATAGGTCTCGCCCGGTGAGAGGCCTGCTTTCATGCAGGCGGTGAGATAGCCCGCACTGGTACCCAAGAAGGTCATGCCAGATACCTGGGCCAACTCCCAGAGCATGCTCAGAGAAGGGTAACCGGGGCTCCCATCGTAGAGCAGGATCGTGGTGCCCACCAGGAGTCCTCCCACCAGCAGATTCCACATCATCCACCCGGTCGTGGTGTACCAGAAGAAGATGTCCCCTGGTTTCAGATCCAGGCTCAGCCCCACCGTTTTGAGATGTTCGAGCACAATACCGCCGTGTCCCTGGACGATCGCCTTGGGTAAGCCCGTGGTTCCAGAGGAGTAGAGCACCCACAGAGGATGATCAAAGGGCACCTGCTCGAAGGTAAGCGTGGTGCTGCTCGACAGGAAGTCGTGCCAGAGCACCGTCTTTGACAGGCCCTCTGTCTCAGTTCCCGTGGACAGCGAGGGAAGCAGAACCGTTTTTTGCAGCGTGGGCAAGGCCTCTTGCAGTTCGGAGAGCACCGAGCGCCGGTCGAACGTTTTGCCGTTATATTGATACCCATCCACGGCAAAGAGGACTTTCGGCTCGATCTGTTTGAAGCGCTCGATCACACTGCTCATGCCGAAGTCTGGGGGACAGCTCGACCAGATCGCGCCGATGCTCGCACAGGCCAGAAATGCGATCACCGTTTCTGGAATGTTGGGCATGTAGGCCACAAGCCGATCTCCCAGCTTGACGCCTACGGTGCGGAGCGCATTGGCGACTGATCCGACCTGACGCGCTAGCTCCTCCCATGAAACCTCCTGAAGCGGGTGCTGCTCGGATTGGAAGAGCAAGGCCCGACGACTGGGAGAAACGTTTCGGAAGACCTGTTCGGCATAATTGAGTTCAGTTCCTGGGAACCAGCGGGCACCAGGCATGTTCCTGTCCGCGAGAACCCTTGTATACGGCTTGGACGCCTTGACCGCAAAAAAGTTCCAGATCGAGGCCCAGAAGTCTTCGAGATGGTTCACCGACCACTCCCACAACGCTTCCTGATCGCTGAAACGCAGTCCCTTTTCATGTTCGAGCCACTGCATGTAGCGCGTGAGCGTTGCTTGCTGTTTCAGTTCCTCTGAAGGCTCCCACAGGAGTGTTCCATCTCCGACTGGCGTTTCCATGTGTGCTTCTCCTTTTTTCTTCACTTACTTGCCGACAGGCGGGGCGGGTGCAGGTGCTTGCGCCGGACCGAGCCAGATGGTCTGGATGTTGACGAACTCGCGAATGCCGAAGGAGGACAACTCGCGTCCATACCCAAAAAAGGTACCACTCGGGTTCGCTAGGAGCTCTCTGGCAGTGTGTATCCCCGCTCCCGATACGGAAAACCCACCAGTCCCGTCGAGGTATCTGGTCGCTGGTCGTAATACGCTCGAATCTCGCTGATGAGGCCATCCTGGAAACGATACCACTCGGTTCCATGGATCGCATGGCGTTGGCCTGACCCCTGTGCGGTCCACAGCAGCGTCCATTCGATGACCGCCTCGTCCTGCTGAACAAGCGCGTGATCCACGAACCAGGCCCCCTGGAGCATGCGCTGCACCTTTCGCCAGTATCTGGCGAGATGTTCATGACCGGCGACCGGGTCTGTCCCGGGGACGAAGAAATAATGCACCACATCTGGGGTGCAGGTGCTCATGATCAGCTCCACATCGCCCGTGTTACAGCCGTGGTAGTACCGCTGGATTGTTGCGAGATGATCAGCCATATTCATCACTCCTTTCCCGCTGCTCGCTCACGGAAGGCGGCGGCTGCCCTGCGGGCCTCCTCCGTCTGCATGCAGGCCACATGGCGGCGTGCTTCTAGATCCAGCAACGACCCCAAGTCGCAGCGCAGAGCATCATTCACGTTCTGTTTGATAGCTCCAACCGCGAGCGGGGCGGAGGAAGCGAGGCGCTCAGCCAGAGAGAGCGCATCCGTCCCAAGTGCTTCATCTGCCGATACGCTTCCAACGAGACCAACCTGCTGGGCGACGTGGGCCGTCAAGCGCTCTCCGGTCAAGTAGAGCCAGCGTGCTCTTGCCGGACCGACGATGCGGCTCAGGGTCCAACTGCCGCCGAAGTCGCCGGACAGACCAACCGTCAGGAAGCCGGTCGTGAAGATGGCGCTTGCCGCCGCAAGGCGCAGATCACAGGCACAGGCCAGACTCAGTCCAGCCCCTGCACACGGTCCGTTGACTGCCGCTATCGTGATCTGTGGCATCGTGTGAAGGAGTTCCGAGACCTGCATCAAACGCCGCAGCACGCCACTCTGCTCGGCCTCTGATCCTAGCCCAACGATCTCCTCCAGTCCAGCCGCTAGATCACCGCCAGCACAGAAGCCGCGTCCTACGCCGCTCAGCACCACCACACGAATTTCAGGGTTCTTCGCCAGAGCTTCGAGATGACCTAGAAGAGCCTCAAGCATCCCTCGCGTCAGAGCATTGAGGCGCTCGGGGCGATTGAGGAGCACTTGGGCAACCGCTCCGGGGCGTTCCAGGAGACAGGGATCAGATGGATGTCCCTGTGAGACTGTCATATAACACCTCCTCGTCTAGATGCATCAGTATTACGTCCAATAGTTTACAAAAAATCCAGGAGATATTCCTCCCTTGCATACCGATTTTGGATGCCGGTTGTGCCACTTTTTGGCCCTGCCTCTTCATAGAAAGTTGCTTCACGTATCGGTCATTCGTGTCAATGCTCTGCCTTGGAAAGCTGGAGGAGTCTCTCAGCATTTGCATGGCTGATCTTTTCTTTGTCCGCTGGACTGAGAGAGACGCTCTCCAGAAATACTCGCCCCTGCTCATTCGTACTAAAAGGATAATCGACTGAGAACATGATACGGTCGGTTCCCATGATCTGCATCGCAAGCAACAGCGGCGGACTGCTAAAGAAGCCGCTCGTCGTGATGTAAAAGTTCTGCGCAAAATACTCGGGGATGCTGCGCTGCAACTGCGTTGTCAGAGGCGAGAACACATTGTTGACTCGCTCGAGCATGAAAGGAATCATCTCTCCCATGTGCCCAATGATGATCTGCAAGCCAGGGAAGCGGTCAAATATCCCAGCCAGGATCAGACGCAGAGCATGAATGCCCGTTTCGGAGTGCCAGCCCCAACCTCCAGTTGACAACGCAAAGTTCACCGCCGGACCCAAGCCGGAATAGTAGGTCTCCCTTACAGGTGCAGGCGGTATTCCAGGATGAAGATAGATCGGCACATTCAGAGCAACCGCTTGCTCAAAGATGGGGAGAAAGGAAGGATCATCGAGAAATCGCCCCTTGATCGTCCCGTTGATCATTGCCCCTTTCAAGCCAAGAGAACGGACCGCTCGCTCAAGCTCGTCGGCAGCAACGTGAGGATTGAGGAGCGGCAAGGTGGCAAACCCAGCAAAGCGAGTTGGATGAGCAGCAATAGCAGCAGCTACTTGATCATTGGCCTCTCGTGCCAAACGCTCATCCTTCTCAGCAGAGAATGCTTCGATGTCAGTCACGGTATGAGAGAGCACTTGCAGATCAATACCGCCCGCATCCATATCCTGCAAGCGAGTAGTATCCAGATCTTCAAGCTTCGCCTGCAGTGGAGCAGGCAATCCTGCGCCTCCTCTTTTGCTAGCAGCTTCTTCCTGCATTGCTTCTCTGAAACTATCAGCCAGATAGTGTTCTTCAATCGCAATCGTTCGCATATGCTTTCTCCTTCTGATAACCCTGACCTCGTGAGCAAAGTACCCAATCACCTTGGAACAGCAGCGGCATAAACCCCTAGTCGCTCTCCTCAAGAATGGCAACCGCACGGGTCCAGCCCGCCGAGGCAGCGCGAATCTTCGCGGGGAAGCAAACGACCGTGAAGCCATCTGGGGGAAGCGCTTCGAGATTGTGCAGCTTCTCCAACTGGCAGTACCCAATCTCCCTGCCTGCCTTGTGTCCTTCCCAAATGATCGAGGCATCTCCGGTCTCTCGGTATCGTTCGGCCATATACTTCATAGGCACATCCCAACCCCAGGCGTCTGTCCCCACCACCCGCACTCCTCGCTCTAGGAGATACAGCGTGGCCTCACGGCCCATGCCACACCCCGTGTTGATGTAGTCCTCATACCCATAGCGCGAGCCAGCGCGAGTGTTGACCAGTACGATCTCCAGTGGCTTGAGCATATGGTGGATCCGGTCGAGTTCGGCCTGCACATCGGCGGCCCTGACGACGTAGCCATCGGGAAAGTGCCGGAAATCCAGTTTGACCCCCGGTTGAAAACACCACTCCAGCGGGATCTGGTCGATGGTGCTGGCAGGCTGACCCCTGTCCATCGTGGGATGGTAGTGATAGGGCGCATCGAGATGGGTGCCGCTGTGCGTCACCAATTCGACGCGTTCGACAGCCCAGGCCGCTCCATCCGGCAGATCGTCCCTAGTCAAACCCGGAAAAATGTTGAGCATCTCTGGCAGGCCTTGCTCGTGGTTGGTATACGTGATTTTGGGCCGAGTCAGTGGTGAATCCGAGATGTCGTTGTTTTGGATCGGAATCGAGAGATCGATAAATCTTCTGCTCATGATATACTCTTCCTCCTTTGCTTCTCCGCAAGGTCCACAGACTCCTACAGAGGATTTGTTCATTCTGCCCTCTGCCATCAGAGGCTATTTCTACTACGGGAACATGGGGTTGGCAGGAACGGTATGTGGCTGTTCGGCAGCAGTCGCTGGAAGCTGGAAGGCCGCTCGTAAGGCAGCAATACACTCTTGCAGACCTTGCTTCCCCCGGTCTAAGAAGCTTGCCATAGACACAAACCCATGAATCATGCCGTCGTAGCGAGAAATCGTGACTATTCCACCTGCCTCCTTCAGCCGTTTGGCATATGCTTCACCTTCATCCCGTAAGGGATCAAACTCGGCGGTGATCACCAGTGCTGGTGGTAGCCCACTCAGATCCGAGGTGAGGAACGGAGACGCGAGCGGATTCGTTTTCTCTTCCTCGCTCTTCACATAATGGTTCAGGAACCAGATGATATCCTGCCTGGTCAGGCCATAGCCCTCACCATTCTCGGTGATGGAAGGAGTATTCATCCTCAAATCCGTGGCAGGATAGATTAGGAGCTGGAAGACCAGCGGCGGACCACCGCGATCCCGCGCCATTTGAGGAATAATAGCGGCCAGATTGCCACCTGCACTATCTCCCCCTACCGCGATGCGCGAAGCGTCTCCATTCAACTCAGCGGCGTGATCTGCCATCCAGCGGGTGGCCGCGTAACAATCTTCCGGTGCAGCCGGAAAGGGGTGTTCGGGGGCGAGCCCAATACTGTTCAATTAAGAATACTTGCAAGCTCAAAAAGGGTGATTCTAGCTCTGCCATATGAGCGTGAATTCTCCTTAATTGAACAGTATTGGGGGCGAGCCGGTAGTCCACTGACACCACCACACAACCCACCTGATTCGCCAGGCTGCGGCAGAAAGCATCGCACGTATCCAGGTCGCCGAGCACCCAGCCGCCACCGTGGAAAAAGACCAGAATCGGGAAAGGACTCTGCCCTGTCGGCGTATAAATCCTGATCGGGATATCTCCCTGCGGCCCGGGAATCCCGCGATTTTCCACGTGGGCAACCGGTTCCTCTGGACCCGAAACAAACATGGCTTTCATCATCTCACGAGCTTGTGTTGGGGTTAAGGTATGGATTGGGGGAGCCGCAGCCATCTGTGCCAAAATGGCCTGAGCTTGAGGGTCGAGTGGCATAGCTTCATTCTCCTTTCGAAAAAGTGTCCATAAACCGTTGCAACAGAAATTATTCCACCCTCGATATTCTCTCATTGAAACGAGTAGAGCATCATCAGCTCCTAGCGAGTTCTGTCGTATCTTTTCGCCGGTTATCTCGACCCGTTCTACCTCAGAGGCCCTTACTCGCCGACAGGCGGCGCAGATGCCGTTCCTTCTGCCGGACCAACCCAGATGGTCTGAATGTTGACGAATTCACGAATGCCGTACGACGACAATTCGCGCCCGTAGCCACTGCGCTTGACTCCACCGAACGGGAGGCGGGGATCACTGGCGGTCATCCCATTGATGAAGACGCTCCCCGTCTCGATGCGGCGTGCCAGTTGCTTGCCACGCTCGATATCGCTCGTCCAGAGGTTGCCGCCCAGACCATAGATGGAAGCATTGGCGACTGCGATGGCTTCCTCGGCATCACGCACTTGTGTGACCGCTGCAATGGGTCCGAACGTCTCCTCATGGAAGGCCACCATGGTCGGCTGCACATTTGTAAGCACCGTGGGCGCGTAGAAGTAGCCCCGCTCACCAAGGCGCTTCCCCCCCTGGAGGAGCTGTGCACCCTGCTGCACGGTTTCACGCACCTGCCGATCCAGGTCATCGCGCAGGTCACCACGAGCTACGGGCCCAATCTGCGTCTCTCGCCGCCTCGGGTCTCCTACCCGTAAGCGACTGGTGGCCTCAGCAAAGCGCTGCTCGAACGCCTCGGCCACCTCCTCGACCACAATGAAGCGCTTGGCCGAGATGCAGCTCTGCCCACAGTCCTGGAAGCGTGACCGCACCGCAAACTCCACGGCCCCGTCCAGATCAGCGTCAGCCAGCACGATGAAGGGATCAGACCCGCCCAGTTCCAGAACCGTCTTCTTGAGGGCTTCTCCGGCCGTCCTGGCCACAATGCTGCCAACCGCTTCGCTCCCGGTCAGGGTCACAGCGGCGATGCGCCTATCCTTGATGATGCCCTCGACTGCCGAGGAAGCCACCAGCAGCGTGCGGAAAGTCCCCTGCGGGAAGCCCGCTTCCCGGAATACCTCTTCAATAGCCAGAGCGCACTGTGACACGTTGCTCGCATGCTTGAGGACAGCGGTGTTACCAGCCATCAGGGCCGGAAGAGCGAAACGGAAGACTTGCCAATAGGGAAAGTTCCAGGGCATAATCGCCAGAACGGTCCCCAGCGGCTCGAAGGCTACGAAGCTTTCGCGGGCATTCGTCGTCACCTGCTCATCTGCCAGGAAGCGTGCGGCGTGCTCAGCATAGAAGTCGGCGGTCCAGGCGCACTTCTCGATCTCGGCCTCCGCCTCAACGATGGGCTTGCCCATCTCTGCCGTGGTCAGCCCTGCCAGGCGCTCCTTGTGCTCTCGGAGATAGGAGGCTGCGCTACGCATCAGCGCCGCCCGCTCCTCGAAACTTGTCCTACGCCACTGCTCGAAGGCCTGGTGTGCCTCTTTGAGCACGGTATCGACCTGCTCAGGGCTGAACTCTTCGAATTCGGCGAACACCTCTTCGGTGGCTGGATTGATGGAACGAATAACCATATTTCTCCTCAGACAGATTCCAATTCTTTTCTACTTCTGTGGCCATGCCCTCGACTAGAAGTCACCTCGGCGAATGCGCTCGAACAGCGACTGGTTGGCTTCGTCGAGAGAGACCAACTCGAGATAGGTCCCGATAGCCGCACACGTGTCGAAAAAGGCGAAGCGTGTGGCCTGCCCAGCCACGCCGCACTCCACGGGCACAAAGCCCTGCTGCGCCATGTCGCGCGTGGCACGGTCGAGGTCCTCCACCTGAATCCCGAGATGATGGACGCCCTGGCCCCGCTGACGCAAGAACTCGGCGGCCGTATTCTCGCCCGAGAGCGGCTGGATCAGCTCGATCTGCATCGTGCCTGCATAGCCGAAGGCGACGTGCTGCTGACACTCAACCGGTTGACCGCGATAGGTATACTCTTTGAAGGCAATATCCTTGATCACGAAGAACCGGGGCCCGCCCAGCGTCTCGTTGAAGAAGCGCTGGGCCACCTGGATATCGTAGACGACATACGCCACCTGGAACACTCCCTCAAAAAGGGAAGACTGCCAATGCGCTACCATACCTGCTCCTTGTTTTCTCCAGATGCCTCAGTGCCAATGAATCATGGGTTGGCCCGCGACCGGGCTGCGGAAATAGGGAATGGTCGTGCCGCGCAAGCTGCCCAAATAGACCGTGTGCAGATCCGGTCCGCCAAAGGTCAGGCTCGCCATCCACGGCGCGATCGTTCCGTGGGTCGTCCCCAGGATCTCTGGCGTCAGCGTGCTGGCCTTGAAGTGCTCGAACAAGCGCGCTTTGGTCGTTGGGTTGCTGTCGTCGAGCAGTGTCAGCACCTCCCCATCGGGGGTAATCGCCACCAACTGATCGGTAAAGATCAGGGTCACCCACAGATTGCCGAACGCATCGAACGCAAAGCCGTCCGGGAAGCCATCCAGCTGGCTCGGGCCGTAGATTTCGCGGTCGGCAAGCTCACCATCAGGCTGCACGCGCAGGCGCGAGATATGCCAGCCGGTGCTTTCCACCACATAGAGCCACTCTTCCTTGGGGTCGAGCCGGACTTCGTTGGTACCGCAAAAGCCTTCCGCGACGATACGGATGCCCTTTTCATCCATCAGCGCCACGTAGCCATCGGCGGTTTTGGTGTTGAGTTGATCGGTCCAGGGGTGTTCACGTGTGGTGACCGTAAGCCAGATCCGATTTTTGGAATCGCACAGCACATAATTGGCCTTGCCCAGCGGCTGCCCGTCGATCTCGGTGTAGAGGGTGCGCACGCGCCCATCGCGGGTCATGATCTCGACGGCGTCGGTACCCCAGTTGGCGATGAGAAAGTCCCCGTTCGAGGCTATCGCCAGGCCATTGGGCAGCGAGCCCTGTGCCTGCACGTAGCGATCTGCAAACGAAGCAGCATCGCTCGTTGGCTCCTCGACGTAGGGTGTGACGAGCTGCTGCGAACCGTCGGGCGCGATGCGCATGACGCCGCCTCGGGCATCGGCCGCCCACAGCGTGCCGTCGCGCTCGGCCAGGAGACACTCCGGTCGTTGCAGGTCGCGCCCAATCGTGCGGATCGCCGTGCGATCCACCTGCCAGCCCTTGAGAGGATTATCTGAAGCAGCCATGTTTGGATCTCCTTGTATCCTTATTCTGAGCGCCAACGAGGCTGCCGCTTTTCACTTCGTTCAGGCGCTCGGATAGGTATTATTGGGATTCCGCTATGCAGGTATTGCGCTGGGTGCCAAGTCCACTAATGGTTGCCTCCAGCACATCGCCTGGGCGTAGGAAGCGGTTGTAGTGCATGCCATTGCCTCTGGGTGAGCCTGTGCAGATCAGGTCGCCGGGCCACAGCTGCACGTGCTGGGAGATGTACTCGATCAGTCGAGCAACGCCAAAGATCATGTCGTCGGTGCCTTCGTCCTGCATCACCTGGCCGTTGAGCTTGAGGGTGAGATGGAGCTGCTGGGGGTCTGGGACAAAGGTCGCAGGCACCAGATACGGTCCCATCGGCAGAAAGCTGGGCGGGCTCTTGCTCAGCAGCCAGTCGGTGCCGATCGCTTTGAGATCGGCACGATAGACTTTGTCGCGACAGGTGAGGTCGTTGACGACGGTATAGCCAGCGACATATGTGAGCGCCTCCGGGAGGGCCACGTGCCGCCCCGTCCGCCCGATGATCACTGCGAGTTCCATCTCCCAGTCGGCCTGCGCGGTGTCCCCTGGAATGATAACCGGGTCGTACGGACCGGTTATCGCCGACGGGATTTTGGTAAACGCATACGGCGAGCCCGAAGCGATGCGCTCGTCCATCATGCGCTCGGCAGACGCTCGCCGCTCTTCCAGGCTCATCGTATCGTCCGCGCCGTGGCCCTGAGCCACGGCGATGTCGATCACATGCTGGCGATAGTTAGCCCCGGCGCAGAAGATTTGCCGTGGGTAGAGCACCGGCGCGTGGATTTTGACGGCATTTAGCCCGAGCGATTCCACCGCCTGCGTACCTGCGCGCTCCACCTCGGCAACGCTGGCCTGGAGGATGGGAAAGTTGTGGTCCCATGCCTGTAGCAGCCCGAACACCGTCTCTGGCAGGCTCAGCAGCCTGCCGAGTTTCTCATAGAGCGGCTGGAGTGCGCTGACGGCAATCACGCGGTCGCCGAGGACGACTCCGGCAAAAGGTGGGCAACCGGCAACAGAAAAGGTGCCCAGCGAGAAGGGTGTAGCCATTGTCATGTGCCTCCTCTCTCTAGCTAGCCAACCGCCAGCGTATACAGCTCGCGCTCGCGCTTCTCGAGCAAGGGCATGATCGTGCCTTCGATGATCTCTTGGAAGTGCGGCGTCTCGCGGTGCCCCAGGAGGGCGGCCTCGTCGACATAGTGCTCGTACAGTAGAAAGAGATCAGGGTTCTCCTGCGAACGTGAGGCGTGATAGAGCTTACAGCCCGGTTCATCTGCAGCGACCCGCGGGGCTATCTGCTTGAGCGCGGCTTCGATGGCGTCGCCCTGTCCGGGCTTGCCGTGATAGCGTGCGACCAGAACAATCATTGGTGGTTCCTCCTCTTTATTAAACATACACCGTGCCGACTCCCTCAATGCAGTAGTGCATCCGCGGCCATCTCACCGTTTGCTACCTTCTCGCGGAACAGCGCGATCGTCACGGCCACGCCTTCCCGAAGCGGCGTGTGCGGCAGCGGGCCGATCAGTTCGGTCAATGGTCCGGCGTCGAACTCCTCGGGAGAGGGAAACCCTGGCTCGGCGAAGGTGATCTGCACGTGCGACTTAGGGGCAGCAGCTTCGATCTCCGCGACCAGCTCGCGCATGTGGGCCACGCTGCCGTGCAGGTTGAAGATCTCGGCCCCCTCAAAGGGGGTGCGGGCGCAGGCAATGAAGGCTTTGGCTACATCGTCAGCGTACTGGAACTCGCCTCGGCCGCCGTAGGGAATGTGGAACGCCTGGCCGACGGCGGCAGCGAACATCGCCTTCGTTGGGGCCGACGTGATGCCCTGGTCGCGCCCCGGCCCATACACCGTCGCGGGCCGCAGCCCGATACTGGCGAGGCGGTGGTCCTGCCAGTAGATGCGCGCCGTTCCTTCATTCGCCTGCTTGAAGACACCGTAGAGCGAGGTCGGATGCCCGGCGGTGCTGTGCTGAATCACAGCGCCTGGTTCTCCAGCATCGGCGGCATCGTAGACAGCCGCTGAGGAGGCGTAGATGATGCGCGCGATCCGCTGCTTGCGCCGGGCGACCGCCTCGAAGACGTTGACCGTGCCGACCACGTTGACCCGGGCACCCAGCGGTGGGTTGGCCTTGACGAACGGCAGCTGGAGCGCGGCCAGGTGGATAACGTGGGTAATGGTGTGTGCGTCAAGCGCCTGCTCCAGTACAGCCAGGTCGGTGATGTCGCCCTGCACGAACGTGACCCGCGCCAGTTCGTCGGGCGCCATGATCAGCTGGAGGCGGCGCGTGTCGCGCCCCAGGTCGAAGACCACCGTGGGAACGCCCTCACGCACGAGGTTGCGCACGGTCCACGCCCCAATGCAGCCCAGCGCACCCGTGATCAAAAAGCGGTCTGTTGACATCGTTCAAGACCATCCTTTCAGGAAACGTTACAGATCCTTCATGAGGAAGGGGATTGCGTATCAGTTAGGCGTGCTGGTGGGCGGATGTCCCCAGGTCGGCCTGCATAGCGAGCCAGCCCTCGTGCCGGTCCCACCTGCTCCGAGGGCCTGGAGAGCGTTTCGGCTTTGCCTTCCAGAGCCTGGAAGATCAGCTCGACTGCCTTGTCCAGCGAGAGAACACCGGTATTGATGACGAGATCATAGAGCATTGGATCGTCCACGTGGTGATGATACACGGTCTGTAAGTAGCGTGAGCGATCGCGGTCTTTGAGCTCGACCCGGGCCCGTGCGCTGGCTTCATCCAAACCTTCCCGCACAGCGACGTAGGCGATACGCGCTTGGAAGGGAGCCACGACGCGCACATGCAGGACGTCACGCCGCTGGGCCAGGATGACCTGCGATGCCCTTCCGATAATCACCACCTGCCCGCTGTCCGCTGCCGTCTCCACGACATGACGCAGGGTTTCTTGATACCTGTGCTCCTCAGCATGATGATAGGGGGTCAACTCGGCAGCGTACTCTACCGCTGGTGTCAGCGGGTACACAGCCTGTCGGCTCAATAGTCGTGCGATGAAGCCTTCTGTGTACTCATCGTGTGCCTCAGCTGTTCGCTCCGTGATCCCCAATTCACGGGCTACTTGTGCCACCAGTTCATGGTCAATCAGCCGCCAGTTCAACCGTGCGGCCAGACGAGTACCGATCTCACCCCCGCCGCTGCCATACTGACGGGAGATGGTGATCGCCCTCATTCCTCCTCCACTGGGCTGTCTCGTACTCATAGCTTCCCTCCTTTCTGTAGATCAGGCGTTCTTGCACGCGAGGCCGTTGGTGAATGGCCTCTTGAGTTGTCCATGACAGATCTCCTTCATGATGGGGACAGGTGATTCATCTTCTCCCCATCCCGCCTTCTGCCTTTACCGAACCCCTTTCACTGGCTGGATGGCCAAAGCACCGAGGAGGGCGTACACCGCTGCCGCGATGAAGAGCGCGGTGTAGTTGTTGCCCCCGCCAATGCCGAGAAAGATCAGTGCAATGGCTGGCGCGATCGTGGGGGGGAGCGCGTTGGCGATGAAGAAGACACCCATGTCTTTGGCCGCTTCCCGCCCGTGTTCGGGAAGCACCTCGCTGCCCAGTGCCAGGTCGACCGCCAGGTAGGCACCCTGCCCGATGCCAACGATCGCGACGGCAATGACGAAGATGGTGAACGACATGGTGAAGGCAACGATGAGAAGCCCAACAGCGTAGATCAAGGCCGCTGCCATCACGAAGATCTTGCGGCGCTGAGCACGGTCGGAGAGCACACCACTCAGGTTGCTACTCAGGACGACGCACACGGTCTGAATCAAGGTGGCGATCAAGACCAGGCCAACCACCGCGGTTGGAGCCTGATGGAGGTGGTCGATCAGGTAGTAGACCTGAAAGTCGAGCAGGGTTGCCAATGCCAGGAAAAGGAGGAAGCGACTCAGCCAGGCCCAGCCGAAGTCGGGATAGCGAACCGGGTTCACCCAGAAGCTGCGGAGGAACTCACCAAAGTTATAGGGCGAGCGCCGGCTGGGATCGAGCGTGCGGTCTTTGAGCACGAGCGTAAAGACCAGAACGGTGACCAGGGCCACTACCGCCGGGAGCATGAACATCCAGAACGTCGAGCCTCCCACCAGCTGGGCCACGAAGACTCCGCCAATCGTCGCCAGTTGCTGGCACATGCCCAGGATTCCCGAGACGAGGCCGCGCTGCTCATCGGGTACCTGATCGGGGAGCACTGCGACCAACACGCCAGCCAAGGCCCAAAATGCCACGTTGGTGACGCACCAGCCGAGCAGGATAATGGGGAGCGTCTGAGCGAAGGCGACGATGAGCAGGCCAATGGCCGTGCCGATCACCCCTGCGATGAGCCAGGGGCGGCGCATGCCCAAGCGTGACGTGGTGCGATCACTCAGCTTGCCAAAAAACGGGCTCGAGAGGAAGCCGAAGACGGCTCCAACTCCGGTGATGAGTGCGATATCGCCCACTTTGCCCACCGGATCGAGCTGTTGGATCCGTATGGCCAAAGCCACGATAACGGGTGTGAGCAAAGCGATCCAGGCACCAAAGTAGGCAATTGCGTAAGCGAGAATGAAGCCTGGGCCGACACGTTGCAAGGGCAAGGGAGCCTCTTTACTTGCCATCGTTGGGCTCGTGACTGTGGACGCTCGTTCACTTCCTGGTTCATTGCTGGACAATTCATTCATTGAAGCACCTCATCATACATACAAACTTGTCATTGCTGCGATCATACACGGTTGCATGACCTCTTCTCCATGGTGGCGAACCAATTTCATCGTTCTCCTGGGCCAGCTTCCAATAAGTCCTCATGACCAGCAAGTATGCGCTGACGCACGTCATCGGGAAGTGTTGCCCCAAAGAGGGCAGCAGGGTCCCGCGTTCCCATGTCGAAGGGCGTATCGGAGCCCAACACAATCCGATCTGCTCCCATAATCTCAATGAGATAGCGCAGTTCCGGCGCTCCATGCACGAGCGAGTCCACATACGTCTGGCGCAGCAGGGTAAGCGGCGAGGCGGAAAGATGGGCCAATTCGGGCCGGACCTGCGCTCCGTGTTCCCAGCGCCCAATCACGAACGGAGCTACGCCACCTCCATGGGCGGCAAGGAAGCGAATATGTGGGAAGCGCTCCAAGACCCCGCCAAACATGAGGCTGGCCAGGGCGACGGCGGTCTCAGCGGGATTACCAAGCAGATTGCGTAAATAATACCGTGTCAGTCGTTCAGCCCCCAGCACATCGAGTGGATGGAGGAAGACCAGGGCACTTCGCACATCCAGCGCCTGCCAGATGGGCTCCAGTTCAGGGGCATCCAGGTTCTTGCCCGCAATCTGCGTAAGGATCTCTACACCTGCCAGCTTCAAGGTGTCCATGAGATAAGCAATTTCCGTCACGGCACTCTCGGCATCCTGCACCGGAGCCACCCCAAGACCTCGGAACGAAGCAGGATACTGGCGAACCACCTCTGCAATGGCCTCGTTTTGTTCCCGTACCAGTTTGGCTGCTTCTGGTCCTGCTATATCAGTGAAAGACATAAAAGGAGGGGGCGAGAGGACCTCGACATCAACTCCAGTAGCCGACATAAACTCGAGACGCGCAGCCAGATCGCAGAAATCCTCCGGCTTACAGGAGGTTCCCAGCGGGATACCATTGGTCTCCATGACCGCATCTTTGCCCTGTCCGCGCAGGTTTGACCCCACGATGCGGCCATCGAGCGTCTTCGCGTGCATCTGCTGGTGTTCGCGCGCCAGGTAATGGGCATGAAAATCGATGACCATGAATTTTCTTCTCTCCTTTGCTTCTCCGCAGCGTCCACAGACCCCTGCAGAGGGTTGTTCAGCCCTTCGCCAGTCACATGACAGAAAGCATTTAGCGCCAGGGCTGCATGGGCAGCCCTGCGACCGGGCTGCTGAAAGACGGAATGGTCGTGCCGCGCAAACTGCCCAGGTACACTGTCTGCAAGTCCGGCCCACCAAAGGTCAGGCTCGCCATCCAGGGGGCGATGGTGCCTGCGGTCGCTGCCAAGATCTCGGGGGTCAGCATGTGGGCCTCGAACTGCTCAAACAACCGCGCCTTCGTCGTTGGGTTGCTGTCATCGAGCAGGGTTAGCACCTCACCGTCTGGCGTGATCGCCACCAATTGATCGGTAAAGATCAGCGTCACCCACAGGTTGCCGAACACGTCAAAGGCGAAGCCATCCGGAAAGCCGTCGAGCTGGGTGGGGCCATAGATCTCGCGGTCGGCAAGCTCACCATCAGGCTGCACACGCAAGCGTGAAATACGCCTGCCAGTGCTTTCGACCACGTAGAGCCACTCTTCGTTGGCATCCAGGCGCACTTCATTGGTGCCGCAGAACCCATCAGCCACGATGCGTATGCCTCGCTCATCGATCAGCGCAATATAGCCATCGGATGTTCTGGTGTTCAGTTGCTTCGTCCACGGTATCTCACGGGTGGTGACCGTGAGCCAGATGCGGTTCCTGGAGTCACGCAGCACAAAATTGGCTTTCCCCAGTGGCTGTCCGTCGATCTCCGTGTAGAGCGTGCGCAGGTGTCCATCACGGGTCATGCGCTCGACGGCGTCAGTACCCCAGTTGGCGATGATGAAATCCCCGTTCGAGGCTATGGCCAGCCCGTTGGGCAGCGACCCCTGCGCCTGCACGTACCGATTCTCAAATGACGTTGCCCCCATCGATGGGACCTCCACGTAGGGCGTGACCAGCTGCTGCGAACCATCCGGCGCAATCCGCATGACGCCTCCACGCGCATCGGCGGCCCACAGGGTGCCGTCGCGCTCAACCAGGATGCACTCCGGTCGTTGCAGGTCGCGCCCAATGGTGCGGATCGAGGCGCGATCCACCTGCCAGCCTGTGAGGGGATTGGGTGTAACAGACTTCACGATGCTCTCCCTCCTTCCTCATGTGTCACTGCACCGTTGGTCTGACTCGGACGCCGTTGGGGAGCCCATCCACGCGGCTCGGGCTGTCCAATGCGGTTGCGCAGCACCCCAAGGCCTGCCACTTCCAGCTCGACCACGTCCCCTGGCTGGAGCTGCTTGCCATGTTCGGCTCCTGCGCCGGTTCCCACCGTGCCGGAGCCGAGCAGTTCACCGGGCCAGAGCGTCTCGCCCCAGGAGGCATAGGCAATCAGTTCGGCAATGCTCCAGGTCATGGTGGCGCTCGAGCCGCGTGACCATTCTTCCCCGTTGACCCGCCCCAGCATCGTGAGTTCTCCGAGGTCCAGTTCATCGGGGGTGACAATCCAGGGGCCAAGCGCGGTGGCAAAGTCCTTCCCCTTGGCTGGGCCAAAGCCGGTCTTCATCTCCGGGCCTTGCACATCGCGTGCACTGAAATCGTTGAGGATCGTCACGCCAAACAGGTGCGAGAGCGCGTTCTGCGGGGTCAGATTCTCTCCCGGCTTGCCGATGACGAAGCCCAGTTCCAGTTCATAGTCCATCACCCGCGTGTAACTGGGCCAGCGCACCTCCTGCTCGGGTGCGATGATGGTCGAAGGATTGCCTTTATAGTAGAAGGGCACCTGCAACAATTCCTCGGAAAACGTTTGTCCCATGCGCTGCGTCATGGCACGGATGTGCTGGAGAAACGCGGAAAAGTCACGCAGCAGCGGCGGATCGAGCGGGGAGAGCAGGTGCATACTAGCAAGCGGCACAATCGCCTCGTCATCGGCGCTCTCAACGGCCTGCGCTGCGGCGGCGAGGAACATGTCGCCGAGAGCGATGGCAGCAGCCATACTCGGTGGAAATAACGCCGTCGCTAAGCGCAGTGCCGCCTCATGGGTCGCACCCTGCCGCTCGAGTCGCCCGCGCTCAGCAGTGAGCAGATCGATCACCCGCTGCTGCTCGGGCTGTGCGACGACCAGCCGAGGAATCGGGCCATCGGGACCCTTCACAGCTATTCTGCCCAGTTTCATACGTTCGCCTCCTTCAAAGTGTGAAGCACTCATGCACAAAGCAGTGAAAAAAATCTAGATGGAGGGCGACCCTGGTGGTCGCCCTGATGAACCTTTCACTGCTCACCCGCTTAAATGGGCGCAGCGGCGACCTCTATAGACTTGGCCGACAGACCGGCAACGTCGACCGTCGGATCGTTGTCGATCTCGCCCTTGCAGAGGGTCATTGAGATATCGACGAGCGTCTTGCAGCGCTCGTAGCGACGTTCCATGTAGCCGTCAAGGGCTTTGAGCAGCGTCGGTTTGTTCGCCAACTCCTCGGCCAGTACCACCGCGTCTTCGATCGCCATCGCCGATCCTTGGGCGATGTGGGCGGTCATGGCATGGGCCGCGTCCCCGATCAACACGACACGACCGCGATACCACGGTGGCGGTACCAGAATCGTCTCGAAGGGCCGCAGGACCACTTTGGACGAGTCGGTGATGTAGGTGTCCCGGATGCTGGCCACTGGCCCACCAAACTCCATCAGGTGCTCGCGGAACACCTCAGCCAGCCGTTCTTCAGGAATGCGAGGCCATGAGCCATTCATCTCTGGCTGCTTATCGGTCAGCAAGATGTACATCAGGTCCAGTGCCAGAGGCACGAACCCCGCCTTGTTGCCGCTGGGGCCCAGGAACATCTGGAAGTTATCCACCTCGGGGGGCCGCGGGACGTTGTAGCGCCAGCACAGCTGCCCTGCGTAGCTGGGCTGATACTGCGTACCAAAGACCAGGCTGCGCACGAGCGAGCGAATGCCGTCGGCCCCGATCACCAGGTCGTATCGACCACTGGTCAAGTCTGTGAAGATCGCCTCAACCGCATCATCCCTTTGCTCCAGTTCAGAGACCGTCACGCCCACGCGCACGTTCACGCCTGCCTTGCGCACTGCATCCTGCAAAAGCTTGTGGAGCCGTGTACGGGTGAGCGCGTTTGACGAAGGGTAGCGCGGACCCGCCAGCTGCGGCTGTGGGATCGCGTAGAGCAGGTGGCCTTCGTGGTCGTAAAAGCTGAGCGTGTCCATTGCGAAGCCAGCGGCCAGCGCTTGATCGGCTAACCCCACCGAGGCCAAAGCTCGCAGGGCGTTGGCCAGTTGGATGATCCCGACGCCGTAGACATCCCATTTGGGATTGACTTCGACGATCTCGACGTCGAACTCCTTTTGGCGCAGTGCCACCGCTGCCACCATGCCAGCAATGCCGCCGCCGACGATGAGAATCTTCTGTATCGTGCTCATGCTCTCTTCTTCCGTTTCTCCAGTACTCAGCTCTGGACCCGCTTGCCATGGGGATTTTGGATGGAGATGTCTGTGGCCACGGGTTGGAAGTCGTCCATAGCTGCAGGCTCCGGGAACGATTTCCCTGGGGCGGGAGGGAACGACTCAGCCATCGAGTCGGGCATCCCGATGTTGCGGTACATCGAGGCCGAACCCTGTGAAGGTACCCACTTGACGGGCTCCCAGTCCGGGACGTAGTTGCGGTAGCCAGCGTTGGCATTCAGTTCGACGCGTATGCTACCAGGCTCACGCACATAGAGGTAGGGCATTTCTCCAATTCCGTGCTCGCCGGGACCAAACTCGATCTGCACACCAGCCTCCAGCAGCAGGTCGGCCGCACGCAAGAGGTCTGTTCGCTCCGGTACGTAAAAGGCGACGTGGTTCAACCGTCCCGGAACATCTGAGAAGTCGAGGACGAAGGCGAAGTTGTGCGACGTTTCGTTGGTCGTCAGCTGCGCGAACACGACCATGTCGGGATACTGGTCGGGGACGGTGTACTCGGTGAAGCGAAAACCAAGGGTGTCGCGGTACCAGGTGACGTCCTTCATCACGTCCTGGGAGCACACCGTCACATGATCGATCATTCGCACAGCGACCCCGCGACCGGTAAAGCGCTGTGGCCGGGTGGGAAAGGTCGACGTGAGTGCGGGGGGAGCCTTGTAGCGCTCCACCTCCCAGAACACTTCCTGGAGCTGGCCGGCGGGGCCACGGAAGCGATAGGCGCGTCCATGCCCTACGGAAGACTCGACCCACCCTTCGCCCCAGCCATCAGCCTCGATCAGCTTCACCGCTGTCTCAAGCTCCTCTGGTCCGTTGGTTCGCCATCCAATGTGGCCCAAGGCTGGTTGGGAACCCTCGGTGAGCACCAGGCTGTGATGGTAGTACTCACCCCAGCCGCGCAGATACACGGACTTGCCCTCTCGAGCAGACTCCTCCATCCCCAACAACTCCTTGAAGAAGTTCGTCGACTCCTCCAGCTTGGGGGTGATCAGCTCGACGTGCGCAAGGTGGGACAATAACAGTTTGGCCATGATCTTTCCTCCTCTTCGGATAAATACTATTCGGTCAACCACATGTGATAAGAGACGGTGTCGTACGCGTGAGCGGCGAGGTCACGCTGGATGTCCGTCCAGACAGAGGATATGGTGACGATCAAACCAGTTGGAACATGACGGGCAACTCACGAAAGCCCCGCACCATTTTATTCTCTCGGCGCTTGGGTCTGCCTGCCAGGGACAGGGCACGCACCTTCGGCAGCAACAGTTCCAGCACCACACGCCCCTCTAGACGTGCCAGGGGAGCGCCCAGACAGGCATGAACCCCAGTGCCAAAGGCCACATGCTCATTGGGCGTCCGATCGATCAGAAACCGGTCCGGTTCCGGAAACTGCTCCGGGTCGCGGTTGGCCGAGCCAAAGCCAAGTTGGACGCGGGCTCCGGCAGGAATGCGTGTGCCTGCCACCTCGACGTCCTGGGTGGTCGTCCGGAAGAACCCGGGCTGGACCGGGGCCTCGAAACGGAGTGCTTCTTCCACGGTCGAGGCAACCAGGCTCGGATTGGTGCGCAACTTCTCCCACTGCTCAGGATGCTCGATGAGCGCATACACCATATTGCCGATGAGATTGACGGTCGTATCCATGCCGGCCACAAGCAAGCCCAAGACCAACGAGCCGGCTTCTTCGAAGCGCAGGTCGGCTGTGCCCACCGATTTGAAGAGACTATCGGCAAGCCCTCCTGGCAGATATCCCCCCTCAGAGGCGACACTATGAAGAAAGTCGGTGATCTCGTCTCGAAAGGCATGGGCAGCGGCCGTCATTTCTGCTCCATGAGCTCCCAACGAATCGAAAGCCGTGTCAGACCAGCGCGGATACGCGTCCTGGTGTTAGCCAGGCAGTCCCAGCAGTGCAGACATAATGGTGGCTGGCAGAGGCTCAGCGAGGTGAGAGACGAGGTCGGCGGTGCCTGCCTCCAGCATGGTATCAATCATGCTCGTCGCTGCAGCACGAACGCGCCCCTCCAATTGCGCCACCGTTCTGGGCGTGAAATCCTTGGCCACGGCTCGCCGAATGCGTGTATGCTCAGGAGGGTCCGTGCTCAGAATCACGCCGCCTTCCAGGTAGTTGCCAGCACGCCAAATGGCGCCTCCCTCCGACGAGGAGAAGGTCTGCCAGTTCTTGAGAGCCGCGACCACGTCATGATAGCGACTCACGAAATACACGTCATACTTTTGCAGGTAGCAACAGGGAGCAAGCTCACGCAGGGCAGCGTAATACGGGTATGGGTTCTCAAGAGCTTCGGGGGCGAATGGGTCGTAGGAGGCTGATAGGGCCTCAGCCGTTGTCGGTACCATGGACTCATCTCCTTTTCTTCGCTGTCTCAACCTGCCCTCTTATATATCTTCAAGGAAGTTTACACAAAGAGCGAGGGGATGTCACTTCCTTCCACTACCGCTTTTGGTGTTCGAGTGTTCCGGTTTTTTTGGCGATGGCTTCCAGTGAGATGAGCCGTGCTATGAACAGAGATAGTGGCAAATTCTCACGGTCTCTTAGCGAGTGGAGTCCAGGCTACATGCTGGTCAAGCCAGGTGGAAAGCCGCACAAGCCATATTTTATGGGAAGCGTGTCATCAGTCTAGAAGCTGTTTGGTGCGAAATGAGTCGAAACATCAACGTGATAGGGATGACAAAAAGGGCATCAATGCGGTGAAGAGACCTATGCGCCAAAAACCGGAACACCCGAACGCCAAAAGCGGTAGTGGAAGGAAGTGACATCCGCCTGCTCTTCACGTAGACTTCTCCTACAAGAGGGTGGGCTAATAACCCAACGAAAATGAGCAGGAAGCTCACGCCATGCTCAAAGGATGAACTGAAAGATGCGACACTTCCTAGAGGAAAAAACCAGCCAATAATTTTGCATTCGAGGCTCTTACACCACTAGTAGATCGTATCTACGAAATAGTGAGGGAGACATTTGAGACTATATGCTATTTGAATACCTGGCAACGTTGTACTATTACAACTCCTGGGCCAATGCGAAGATTCTCTTGGCCGCAGAAAACCTGAGCAATGAGCAATTTGTCGCTTCCGCACAACACATTGGATGCGGCAGTCTTCGTGCAACGTTGGTGCATATAGTGAGCACCGAGTGGATATGGCGCTCACGCTGGCAAGGAAAATCACCGACCATGATGCTACGCAATGAGGATTTTCCCACGCTGGAGGCGCTTCGCGTTCGCTGGAGCAAAGAAGAGCGGCAGATGCATGCCTTCCTCGCCGCACTGAGTGATGAGGAGGTACAGCGCGCAGTGCGCTATACCACCCTTCAAGGTGAGATGCATACTGCTCTGCTCTGGCAAACGATGATACATGTCGTCAATCACAGCACACAGCACCGTAGTGAGGCCGCTGCTATCGAGAGTATGCTGGGATATCCTCCAGGCAATCTAGACCTCCTCGAATTTCTCCATGGGTGAACACGTACATGTTAGCTCTTAGGCCTCTGTGATAGCTCCTAGGGCCTTGAGTGAGACTTTTTGCGCTTCGGTCAGACCCTTCACACCATGAATATTCATCCGTTCATACGGCCTCTCGCTGCACAAGGTGTACAGACTGGTCCCTGTCTGAGTATCCCAGACAACAATGGTTCCCTTATCATCGCCGCTGGCCAGCAGGCTCCCATCGAAGCTAAAGGCCACTGACCACACCTGACCACCCTGGCTAGAAAAGGTCCTGAACGTGGGCACGCTGCTTGTCTCCTCAACTTGCCAGAGCTTGACGTTCTGATCAGTGTTACCAGTTGCCAGCAGCTTTCCGTCTCGGCTGAAAGCCATTGCCCTGATCCAGTTGACATGCCCCCGACCTGAGGAGGGCATGAGGCAGTACCCGCTGCTCACATCCCATACGGTCACTACCATGTCGCTGCTGCTGAGAAGCCTTTTTCCATCAGGGCTGAAGGCAAGGGCTCCTATGGGACTAGACGCTCGGCGCAATGTCTTGAGACACTGTCCGCTCTTCACCTCCCACAGCTTGATCTCTCCATCATTATCACCGCTTGCCAGTAGGCTCCCATCAGGACTGAAGGCCAGTGACCAGACAAAGCTGCCGTGTCCTTGCAAGGTCGTGAGACCATCTTCACCGTCCTCTGCGCTCACCTTCCACAGCTTTACTGTATGCTCAAAGCCGACACCGGCCACCATGCCGCCGTCGGGACTGAAGGCCAGTGACCAAATGATCGTCGTATGCCCATGGAAGGTCTTGAGGTGCTGTTCGCTGCTCACATGCCAGAGCTTGACGCTCAGATCATCCCCACCGCTGACAAAGGTCTTTCCATCGGGGCTAAAGCTGACCGACCAGATGCGTCCCGCATGGCCGCGAAAGGTTCTGAGACAGCCTCCACTGCCCTCTTCACCCATCTCCCACAGCTTGAGCATCCCATTGTCATCTCCATGAATCAGGAGCTTGCCATCCGGGCTGAAGGCAAGAGCACTGATCACGTTGCTGTAGCCCTGTAACGTGCGTAGACACCTCCCACTCTCGACATTCCAGAGGCGCACTTTTCCATTATATGAGGTGCTTGCGAGCAGACTGCCACGACCGAAGGTCACTGCACTGACCCAGAGAGAGTGCCCGTGTAGTGTTCTGATTCGATGGTTTCCGCTTTCTCCCCCGATCTGCCACACCTCCACTGCGCCATCAAAACTGCCACTTGCCAGCATCATCCCTTCGGGATTGAAGGCAATGGATGCTGCTCTGGTAGTACGTAGATGCAGCGTTTCCAGACAGTGACCGCTGCTCACGTCCCACAGCTTGATCTGTCCTTCTTCTCCGCCACTGGCAAGCACGTCTCCTAACGGGTGAAAAGCTACTGCCATGGCAATACTGCTATGTGCCTGTAAGACGTGCAGGCAGGTACCGGTCTGGGCATCCCACACACGAACGGTTCCCTCATATCCACTTGTGGCCAGCAGTGCGCCATCAGGGCTAAAGGTGGCTGCCCAAACGATGCCAGTGTGTCCATGCAGGGTTCTCAGACACCTTCCCTCACCAACCTCCCAGATGCGCACGGTCTCGTCATCACTGCCGGTAGCAAGGAGCGTGCCATCGGGGCTAAAGGCAAGCGATCTCACCCACTTCTCGTGGCCTACGAAGGTCTTGAGGCAATGTCCAGTTCCCTCTGCTCCTACTCTCCACAGCTTCACGCTTCGATCATAGCCACCACTCGCTAGCGTCGTCCCGTCGGGGCTGAAGGCGAGTGCCCAGACCAGCCTGTTGTGTCCTGTAAAGGTCAAGAGCGGTTTCTCATCGGCTACCTGCCAGATGCGAATCTGCCCGCTGAAACTGCCCACAGCCAGGTAGTTCCCGTCGGGACTGAGCGCCATAGAGGCAATACTTTCCATGGGTTCCGTGAAGAGCGAATCGCTGACATCAGAGTCGGCAAAACTGGCATCTTGTGCCTCGATTCCTTGCAAATAGGCTTGCCGAATCAGCAGGTGGGAGAAATCTGCTCCCCTGAGATGACCTTTGAGACAGGCGAGCAAGTTGATGATATTCCCTCCACCATAGCCTTGTGCAGCATACAGCTTCTCTCGAAGCCGTTGCACCAAGTGCATCAGATGCCGATCGAGGTGCTGCTCATCTCCGAAGGAGGCTATGAGCCTGCTGAGGATGGGCTCCATGAGCATACGGACTTGACTGTCGCGGATGTAATCTTTGCTCTGCGCTTTCATGAACGCGTGGGTGAGCAGCAGCGCAGGCGTTCCACGAATAATCTCGTCGCACACCTGCTCCACCAACCGCTCGGTCACATACTCGAGCACCACCTCATGGAGGGTAAAAACGGCTCCTTGCTCTGCTCGTTCGATCAGGCAGCGCCAATGCAGGAACTGCAAGGCGGCCAGTACCTCTCGCTTAGGTACAGCGCCCATGAGATCCCTGCTCAACTCTTCAAGGGGGATCAGGTCGCGCTCAATGGCCAGCCAGTATATCAGGTCGCGTTCCAGGGGCGAGAGCCGCTCAAACTGATAGTCCAGGAGCTGACGAACGGTGTGTAGGATCACAGGGCCTTCGTGCAAAAACGCGGCAATGTTGCCCCCGAACACGTCGCGCACCGTCGCTGCGGCCATTTTGAGCGTTAAGGGGTTGCCCACGTAGTTCTGGATAAGCAGGTTCCAATCCTCCGGTGTGCCAAAGAGTTCTTTGTCTTTAAGCAGTTCCTGGCTGGCAGCTACTCCCAAGCCGAAGACCCTGAGCGCACGGACGGGTGAATGCGTTCCCAGCAGGAATTCCAGATTGCTGGGCATTTCGCGACTGGTCAAGAGCAGGCAACTCTGATGCACCGTCTCGGCAAAACCCCCAATGAGCCTGCCATACCCTTCATAGCCCTCCCGGTAGCGCCCTCCGAACTCCCCGGCTCGTAGGATGGTGTCGACATTGTCGAGTACCAGCAAGCAGCGCCGCTCTCGCAAGAGTTCGAGCAGAAAGGTGATGCATTTTTCTATGTCTTGTGGAGACGGTAGGTCGTGCTCCTCAGAGATGACTTGGATGCAGTCAGCGAGGATCTCTTCGACAGGGGGAGCATTGCGCAAAGAGCGCCAGAGGACGAATTCAAAGTGAGGGGCAACCTGTTGCGCGTGCTTGAGGGCGAGTGCTGTTTTGCCGATTCCCCCCATCCCGAGCACAGTGACGATCCGGCACTGGTCTGCGAGGACCCACCGTTCAAGCTCCGCGAGTTCGTGTTCACGTCCATAGAAGGAAGAGATATCAGGCACCTCACCCCAGTCGGCTCGACGAAGGAAGGTGGGGATAGGGTGCTGCTGCTTGAGGAGGGTGGCGAACCACTGTTCATCAAAAGGCACTTTGGGACGAGCGATACTCTCATAAGCCTGCTCCCAGAGCGCCTGAGCTTCACCTCGCTCGTGTTGAGGCGTAAAAGCACCGCTGAACAGAAGGGTCTCAATGAGCTTCTGTAGATGGACCTCGGTCGGGTAGCCAGCGCCTCCCTCCCAGTTTCGAATGGCCTTCTCACTCACTCCCATACGAGTAGCCATCTCTTCCTGGGTCAAGCCCGCCTTCTTCCGCAGCGTGAGCAAGTGCAGACCAAAACGGTAGTCTTTGACAGTATAACGCTTCATTGACGCATACCTCTCTGTCTCGTGACTCAGTTGCTTTCTCTGGGCCAGAGTACTTCACTGGAAACCATCGCCAAGACCGGATGAACTGACAGTCAAAAGCGGGACGCAAGGAAGGAACATCCCTTCACTCCTCATGTAGAATGTAGACTTCCCTTCATTGAATTGGGAGGGACGATCTCAGCTCTGCTCAAAGAACTAAAACGGCTTGTCGTGATGAGACAGTCCATGGCCCGTCTCTACTGAAGGTATTTAAAGTAGACAGGCGATAGTCCTCCTGTGTGCTCGACCCATGTGTAGAGGAAGTCTCAAGGGTTATGTACCTATGCTAGCACAGGTGTTTTTCCTCGTCAAGGATACGAAAAAACGCTTCATCAGCGCTTTGTCATAGAAGGCCCCGTTTGTTGTTTGAATCAATTCCGTTCGCTTTTCTGACTCATATAATTTCTCGTGCTTTGCCTGGAAGCGCTCTGGAAGCGAGTTTACGGTAACTTGCCGTTTAATGGCCCTGACACATAAATTTTCCAGGCAGCATTGGACCGTTTTTCTCGAACCCTGGCTGGCCGCGCAAAAGGAAAACGCATCGTTTTCTGACACATAACCATTCGCGGTATCCGATGAGTCGGCTTCTGGAGAGGCTTTATTTCTGCCACATAAAATTTCGTTTTTCCTGTGAAAAGGACCATTTGCACGCTCCTAGCCTGCAAAAAATGATCTGTTTGCTGCTAGGAAAAGAATTGCGTCAGATTGAGTCAGAAATGCGCCGCTTTTGCATCTCAACTACTGAGATTGCGGGTTCAACCTGAGTTTTGCGGTTTCACCAACCTGAGTTTTGCGGGACTTAC
>Ga0137380_10000402_pt1 | contig 30785 bp, 34 predicted proteins | sample SagtaG_17_FD_104809 | JGI IMG/M metagenome (GOLD analysis project Ga0137380, IMG submission 104809) | Vadose zone soil microbial communities from Sagehorn Ranch, Mendocino, California, USA - Sage2_L_100_16 metaG | ecosystem: Environmental > Terrestrial > Soil > Vadose zone | place: USA...
CGGTGGCGCGAAGTCAGAACATTCGGGACGGCGACTACCTCGAGGTCGAGATTCGACGAAGGGTTCCGACGCCCAGCGAACTCAGCGGAACGTGGAAGTTCCGTCGGAATCTCCCGGAACTCATCCGCGAGATGAAGGAAGGCTGGGACGATCTCTAAGTACTTCTACGACTCGTCCGCGATTCTGGCCAACTTGTCGGATCCGAAGATCCGTCCGTATTTCGAGTCGGGGAGGGGGCGAACGAGCTGGCTCAATTTGATGGAAGTGTACTATGCGCTCCTCCGAGACGGCGGACCTCGACAGCAGGCTCGAGAGATCGTCGCATCGTTCGAACCCGTCCTGGTCGACTTTTCCCTCGCAGAGATTCTCGGCGCCATGGACCTGCGGGTGCGGTGGCCGCGTGGAAGGGCCCGGATTTCTTACGTCGACGCCGTGAGCTACCATCTGGCTCAGAGGAGGAGGCTTCAGTTCCTGACCGGAGATCCGGCGTTCAAAGGGCTGCCCGGCGTTGCGTTCATCCGCATCTCGGGAAGCCGATCCGGCGGCTAATCCGCTCGAATCGTCTCCGTGCCCGGGGCCCCTGACGCACCGCGATATCATAGGCGTCGCCGCCAAACGGGACCCGCTATATAGCCCACGCACGATGACCGGACGCGTTCGGCATGAGCGGCGACAATCTGCTTTTCCGTCGACCCGTACATGTCTTGGTCCCCGTTCTCGGACTCATCTTCATCGGTGTCCTCGTCCTGGTGATCGCCTCGTTCGAGTCGCCGCCAACGAGCGCCTCGAATCCCTACCCGATCATCGCGGACGTCCTCGCGGTCATCGAGCTCGCCGCTGCCTTCCTGATCTGGCGCGGGATGCGGATCGGCTACGTGGTCGCCGCGGTCATGAGCGTGGTGTTCCTCCTCATCTTCTCCGGCGACCTGGGGGACGGCCTCACCGGATTCGCCGACGTGCCGATCTTCCTCCAGACGATCACCTTGGCCTCGGTGCTCGTTCTCGTACTGGTCTTTTCGATCCTGAACGTCCGGCTGGCCTGGCGCAAGACGATGCCGACGGCACCGACGAAGAACGTCCCGGTATCGACGACGCTCGCCGTCCTCGCCATCGGCTTCATCATTGGGGCGGCGTTCATCGGGATCCTCGCGGCCGGCGTGGAATCGCGATTGCTGGCGAGCTCCGGAACCGGTGCGGACGCCACGATCGTCGAAGGAGCGTCCATGCATTATCCGGGCGGCCCGTTTTTCTCCCCTGCGAACCTCACGGTGAAGGTCGGGAAGACCGTCACCTGGGTGAATAAGGACACCGTCACGCACACCGTCACGAACGACGGGACCAGTCTCTTCGACTCCGGCTTCATGCCAACCGGCGCGAACTTCCAATTCACCTTCACGACGGCGGGGACGTATCCGTACTATTGCACGGTCCATCCATACATGAAAGGCACGATCGTTGTGACGCCGTAGCCTTCGCACAACTTGGATTTTGAGAGCGCTACTCGTAACCACGGAACGCTTCGACTTCGATGTTCGAATCTGGAACATCCAAGTCCCGGAGCAACCGTAGCACCCCGACGACCATGCTGGGTGTGCCGCTGACGTAGTAGATCGGGTCCGCGAGATCGCGTGCCGCCTCCTGGAGTAGTTTCGAATCAATCCGTCCGGTCGCGCCCTTCCAACCGCGGTCGGTCGTGCGCGTGAGGGTGTTAAGCATGCGGAAGTGAGGGTTCAGGGTCTCTAGCGCCTCGAGCTCCTGTCGATATACGATCTCGTCCTCGCTCCGGTTGCTGTAGACGAGCCGAATCGGGATGGGCAACGCCTTGTCCGCCGCGTACTCGGCCATGCCTTTGAGGGGCGTGATGCCGACCCCTCCCGCGACGAGCACCGCCGGGCGCGTTTCGTGCAGGACGAAGTCGCCGATCGGGCCGAACACGCGAACCTCGTCATCGGGCTGGAGGGCCGCGAAGGCGCGCTTGTATAGCGAGTCCGAGAGGCGGACCGCGTATTCGAGGTGGGGGCGCGTGGGACTTGTCGCGAGGGACATGGGGCGCGCGTCCATGCCCGCCTCGGTCTGCAGCTGCAGGAACGTGAACTGCGTGGGCCGGAACGTGAAGCCCGCCGGTTTCTCCGGCTCGATCGCGCGCGTGCTCGGTGTGAGCGCTCGCGAGGACACGATCCGAGTCCGAAAGCCTCGCGGGGGACCAGCCAAACACTCGACCTCCGATGTGTCTTGGGGCCGGAACGCGACTGCGGTATTTCGTGACTCGGACCAGGAGAAGGCATCACGCGTCCGCGAGCGGACCTACTTTTTCATCTCGGCTTCGGCACGCCGGTCGAGTTCTTCGCGGGACACGTCTTCCTGGTGGGTGGCGATCCACCACGAGTTGCCAAACGAGTCCTTCACGCCCGCGGTCCGGTCTCCGTAGAACGCGTCCATCGGCTCCCGCAGGGAGGTCGCGCCGGCTTTGAGGGCCTGTCGGTACGTCGAGTCTGTGTCCGTCACGTACAAGAGCAGCGGCACTTGGACCGGCTTCCACTCGCCAATGGCGTCGCTCAACTGGACAATCGAGTCCCCGAGCTGGCCTCCGCGTGCACGATCTTCCCGCTCGAATCCGTGAACCGTTCCTTCTCTCGGGCGCCGAAGGCCTGCTTCAGGAAATCGATCAGTTTCGCCGCGTCGTTGACCATCAGCACCGGCGTGATGGTGTGGTATCCGTCCGGTATCGGCGTCACATGGCTTGTCATGACAATTCCCCCTCGGGGCCAATGGATAGGCGCGGTCCATAAAAGGCTAGGCTCGGGGGGAGGTGAACACGAGACAATTCTTGAAAGAGCATCAGGTCATCCCGATGGCCGTGGTCGAACTCCCGGTCACCTATCGTGGCACCGTCTATCCCTGGCAATGCGACCACATGGGACACATGAACGTGATGTGGTACGTCAGCAAGTTCGATGAGGCCACCTGGCACGTCTTCGCGCGGGTCGGCCTGACTCCCTCATTCCTTCGCCAGCACGATTGCGGGATGGCGGGCGTCCAGCAGAATATTTCGTACAAGCGGGAGCTGCGCGCCGGGGATATCGTCGCCATTCAGTCCGGGATACTCGAGATGAGAGAGAAGGTGATCCGGTTCTTTCATGAGATGAGGAACGAGGAGACCGGGGAGATATCCGCGGTCACCGTCCTCACCGCCGTTCACATGGATACCAGAACGCGTAAGTCGTGTCCGTTTCCGGAAGAGATCCTCGCAGCCGGCCGTCAGATGATCGTCGAGTACGAGCCTGCCATCTAGGAACCGAGTCTTCCAGATCGTACATCTGGAGGGATACTAAACGAACTGGCCAGAGACAATCTGCATGTCCCGTCACGACTTCGAGCTGCTTACAGGAGACTATGAGAAGGTGCGATTTCTCGTGAAGCTACTTGGTGCCCCGCCCTCAATCGCGACTCAGGAGGAGTCGAGACCCGTGGACCTGTGGATTTCGGGAGAATAAGCAATCTGACAACGGAAGATGAACGTCCTACAGTTAGCGTACAGGTAGGGCATGGATAGGAGAAGTGGCGATGAACTCCCCCATCGTTGGAGGGATAACGGGTGTCACGTAAGCAGGATCGGAAAGTCGTCCCGGTGCGACCCGCCACCGTTCGATTGAAGCACGAAGGGTCATCGATTGGTTCGCACACCTCCCGCTCGACATTAATAGGTGGTCATCCGAAGAATGCTCGCTGGCAACCTGCCGCAGCGGAGGGCAATCGTCGTGACACAATTAAGAAAGGACCCCATTACCGGAGGCTCGATGCGAGCACTTGAGGAGCTAGCCCAGCTTGTCCAAGGAGGCCAGCGGTTCGGAGCTATCCTAATCGATCCTCCCTGGCGTTTCAAGAACCTGACCGGCAAGGTTGGTCCCGAACATCGACGGCTCTATCGTTATCCTACGCTGAGTTTTGAAGAAATTTCCGCTCTTCCGTTGGAAAAGCTTGCCCGCGCCAAAAGTCACCTGTACTTGTGGTGCCCGAATGCCCTCCTTCTCGAGGGGCTATCAGTCATGCGCATGTGGGGATTCGATTACAAGACCAACATCGTCTGGTACAAAGTGAGAAAGGACGGAGGCCCGGACGGACGAGGAGTCGGTTTCTATTTTAGGAATGTGACGGAACTCCTGCTCTTTGGAGTCAAAGGAAGCTTGCGTACATTAGGACCGGGAAGAACGCAAGTCAATGTCGTGATTTCTCGCAAGCAAGAGCACTCTCGGAAACCTCGGGAGATCTATGACTTGATTGAGCGGTGCAGCCCCGGCCCATACCTTGAATTGTTCGCGAGACAACGGGTGCGCGACTGGGTCCAGTGGGGGGACCAGGTAGACAGCTATGAGCAAACAAGACTACATCGACCGGGTTACACTCGTCAGGAATAAGGATCGTAACAACCCCGACCCATGCCGACAAGTAGCAACGGGCAACCTCCCGCAGCTCCACCATCCACCTTAGGAATCAGCTTGTCCCAATGAGTTGTCGAAGCCCCGTACGATGCGCCTTTCCCAAGCTCGTCAAACAAGGCCTGTAGCTCCGACAATCGGGTGATGATTACCCCCACCGAAAGCACACGGAGGTCTCTGAGCAATCGGAAGTTGTTCAAATCACGGTCGTAGAATTCGGTCTTATTGTTCCACTCGACCTCAACCCCGACCCGGCCCCTAAAGTTGTCAATTTTGTGGGTTGGAATGGGAATCGGATGTCCATCCACTCGAATTTCAATGTCGAAAGAGGTCTCATGCCAGCCCTTCCCCGAGAGGAAGGCGTCAATCTCTATTGGGACCGGCGACTTCCCGCCACCCGGAGTGAGGATCGCACTCCTTTTCAGGCTGAACTGCGAAAGACACTCGCAAATGTCACGGAACTCATCCGGAAAGTCCTTCGCGAGAATGGCGACCGCATGATCGCGCTCCTCGATGTGGAAGCGCGACAGCAAAGGCTTAGGAAGGAGATCGATTCCCATCGTCGCCCGGGAAGGTGATTTCGCACGGCCTATGTAAAGGCCGCCCCTAGTCGGAGAGAGTCCCGCGAGAATCGCAACATGATGGTTATCTAGCCAGTCCTGGCTTCTATGTCGGTGGCGGGCTAGCTGGTCAGGCTATCGATAGATCGACTCAGAGAAACAGTCGCGGAGCTACGACGCTCGGAGTCTGAAAATTTCAGGGGAGTGAGTCTGGACGCCGTCTATGATTTGCTTGGAATAGCGAAGGCCCGGGAGATTGCCGGGGTAATCCCCGACGAAATGTCGTCTTCAGAGAGGGGAGAGCTCATCCGCCTTGTAGTCGGTCTTGCACTTTCTCGGCTCCCGCCAGTTTATCCTGCCGATCAAAAATACGTCGAGTTGATCGAAGAATTGGAGCTCCCAACGAGCGTAAGCGATCTTCGTTCTCGACTCGGATTTACCCATTTCCACACACGCGATAGCATTCTTGCCGCCCTCCGTGGGTTCTTGTTTAGTGCAATGCTTCAACACTTTGATTCGTTCATTCAACAAGATTCAGCAGAGACCAGTTTTGCAGAGTCCTTTCTGTCTCGAGTAGCGGCTGGTCAATTGAGTGAATGGATCGGACGAATCGAGCGCGTTTTGGCCTATTCTCGGTATGAAGATTGGGACGATGCGACGGCGACAAGCTTCGCCCGAGCCGTTATCGAGGATATTCTGAGTTGGTTCATCCGCGAACCAGGAGAATTCATGAAGTTACCGCGAAGTCCAGATGCGTGGAGAAAATTCCTCTGGTCGAGTGGCGTGTCGTCGTACCGCACGCGGTTCTTCGCTGGCGTCTTCCATCACCTAAGAATCCTGAGAGAAAGTGAGCTTGGGAGACCACCAAAGGGGTCCGCGAACGCTGGCGAACCCTTGGAGACGGTCGACGGTGGTGCCGGGGGAATCCAGAGTTCTCGAAGTCTCCTGGTCGAGTCGTCCTGGTATCGGCACTTCTTTTTCGACGAACGGGGGATCGCGCGTTGGGTCAAGTATGGTTCAGTAGGTTTCGAGAAGGAGGAATCGTTCGACGATTTTGTTAGCAAACTTGAAAGGAGAGCGGAGTGGCGGACCTTGACTTTACCGACTGGGAAATCCATTCAGAACGTCGATCAAGTTCGAGAACGCCGCCTCCTCGGACGATACAGAGTGGTTCTCAAGTCGGGCGAGATTCAGGACGTTCTTGTAAAACCAATTCCAACAGTAGGATTCGACGAGCTCCTCGAACTAAGCCGTCGGCCCCCTCCCTTCCAGGGCAGCTTGGCTTTGGGAAAACGACTATGGCTATTCTGCATCTCGGCGCCGATTGGACCGGGCCCCGGCGAGTTTGTGGTTCGAAGTATTGGACATGATTGGAGTGGGCTTGTACAGCCCTATCAGCTTGAAGAAATACTCGTCGGGGTAGTTCGCGTGCCTCGACCAGGCCGATATGCAGTTTCCCTTCCAAATAGCTCTGACGCGATTTTGGAGATTGCGGAGACACGCGACGCTGCATGGGTTGAGGAGCCAATCTATGACCTCACGGAAGGGATGATTGTCGTCGGAGCAACAGCCGACGCCACGCTCGAAAACATGCCCTCCGCCGAAGACTTGCAAGTGGTTTTGCGACATCCTGGCGGTGAAGTTCTCTCGAGATTGTCCGTCCACCTCACGGAGTCTTCTGTTAACCTCTATCGACTCGAAGCAAGATTCGAGGTCCCGCTCTCTGCCAGCGTCCTCGGACGGCGGCTGGTGATTACCGGCAGCTTGCTCAAAGAGGCGTTGTCGCTCGACATTCCTGAGATTGCGATTCTCCAGAGGACGCCCGTCGGTTGCATCAGAGTTCCCGGCGCGACGACCGTCTCGATTACGGCGACGGATGAGCTCGTGATCCTGGTGAAACCGCCCTTTGACGTTCAGCTGGCGGACGGTTCGGCCCTCGCGAAAATTACCGACGGGTTTGTTGGAAATCTTGCAACGGATGGTTCCAGGGTGGATGTCGTTAATCATCACGTTACCTCCGATCTCACAATCACGGACAGAAACGGGTCTTTCCTTCGAGAACTGACGATCCGTTCTGGGACGAGATTGATTAGAATCATCCGTCGTCGCGAGATCCGGTTGCAAGTCAATCCTTCACTTGTCGGTGAGGGAAAGAAGTGGATGGCCTACGCCGGGCGGCCTTTGTCGTTGAGTGCGGATGTCGTGCCATCAACCCGAGAAACGGTTCGAGTAAGTCTTGTTCGGTCCAGCGGGGCCTTCGAGGCGTTCGAGGTGACCAGCGGTTCGAGCTTCCCAATACCTGACCAGTTCCTAACTGAGGGGGCTACGATAGTCAGGGCCGATTGTCGAGACACGGCAACCCTAGAGGTCGAGCTCACTTGTGTCGGAGGGGTTCAGACCGAAACTCCGCCTTTTCTGGAGGCGGGCCAATTCGACGTTGTCGCTCGCCTGAGGTGTACAAGTGATTTTTTCATAAAGTGGATGACCGGAAACCTGTCGCGATGGACCTCGCAACCGCGCCTCCGGCGGCCTACAAAAGAAGTCCTCGTGCTGGGGGTACCATACCGTACTCCCGACGCCGTCTGTCGACTCAATTTCGAAAGCGCGTATTCAGGCCGGTCGATCCCGGAGGCGGTCACAAACACGACGGTACAAGTCCCTCTTGTTTGGATTGAGGTGAGGCACCGAGGAGAGAAGGTCGACCGGCAAGGGATACAGAATTACATGGGGGAGTCGGTTACAGCAGTGCTTCGGTCAGTTGATCAAGGAGTGACCGCTCGAGCGGAATTCCAAGGCTTAAGCGTTGGTCTCTCTCACGCGGGGTCGCACCCGACGAACCTCACCCAAGCCTTTAGACTCAGGGAGCATGCCGACCCCATCGTCATCGAGTTCTTTGTAAAAGTGGAAAACAGGGACGAGCGCAAACTCACATACAGGCTTGAAATCAGTCCTCGTTACGTCCCTAGAGTTTCGATTCCGGATGGTCCTGCCTGGCATCCAGACTTGGACTACGCTGTAGTTCTCGAAGACCATCAAGACGGCATGCAAATCAAGACCGCGGATGAGTCCGGCGTCATAATCGGAACGTCCAATCTGGTCAACGGCCTGGGTGTCGTTTCCCTCGCCCGCCTGCCCGCGAGGCTCCTGTTTGTCGGAGGTCACGGTGAGTCTCTCCACGTGGAGTACGGGGGCGAAAGGGAGAGTATTCCCATTACAGCGAGCGATAGGCCTGTTGGCACAAGCGTGTTGACGCCGACGGATTCGGCAGGCCTCCAGGAGCTGTTTCGTTCCGATGACACCGAAATTTCGTGGGAAAAGGTCAGCCCGCTGTTCCGGCAGCATAATGTTCTCTGCATCGAGTTCGCGAGCCTACTTTCCGCTATCCCCTTGGTGACCCAGGCAGCCACCGCGGGATGGGCTATCCGATGTTCCGATTCAACGGAGAGGGTGCTTGGCGACTTGGCTGTGCGACCTGTTACACAAGCGGACGATCGCCAGGATGGCGACCACGGGAGAGACTCTATTGGTTTAGTATTGCTTTTGGATAACGAGGATGCTCCCACATGGGAAAGCTTTCTACTCATGAAGCCTGAGGGCCGTGCTCTGGTAGTCGCTCCCGCCGGAACGTTCGCTATAAGGGCAACTCTTGCGACTGCCGTTCAGAGCCTCGGCGTGAGTCTTAAGTTGGGACGGCTCACGCGTCCTCATGATATGACCGCTTGGGGCACCGCGGTTACGCCAGTCGAAGCCTCTGCGCTAGCACAAGAGGCTATGCAAGTCGGTGTCGAGGACGTCATGATTGCGGGAACAATCGCGATTCTGAAGCAATCGGACGCCTCCCTCTTTCTTGACAGTGCTGCTTGTGAGAACCTAGGCCAACTGATTGGCTACCCTGGTCTCCTGTCCCGACTCACGCAAGATAGACAGCTCGCTCTAAGAGCTGCAATCAAAGCGCTGACCCAGGAACTACTGGTTTCGAAACTTGACTCGTTCGAGGCGGCGGGAAAAGGTCTCGAAGGGCTCCTACACGGGTGGGATTACGGGGTGTTGCCCGATCCGAGGAAAGACCTCTTCTCGGAACAGCGCCAAAAGATCTTCGAGATGGCCTATGAACAGGGCAATTGGGTGGATGCTATTGGGCTTTTGCGACGGGTTTCACCGATTTTCGAACACGACGTCCGATTTCGATGGGAGCTTCCCGCAATGATAATCGACGCCCATGGCCACGGCGCCGCTTCGGACAATGACTTCTTCGATGCCGTTCTGACGCTGGTTCGCCTCAAGGCCAGCGGTCTGGGTGGATGCGAAGCTTCTGTTTACAGAGACCTGATCACGCAGGTGCTCCGACCTCCTCGATGTCAGGAGTGCGGCGGGATTATTCTCCGAACTACATCATGCTGTGCGAGGTGCGGACGGCTTTATCCCGACGCGTTCGAGGACTTGTCCAAAGCATGACTTCCCGGTCGTTCGTCTTTCGACCCAAGCCTGCTCAATAGAGACACATCTAGCCCTCGATTCGCCGTAGGTCGACCTTGAGGGCATCAAGGAGCCCCATCGCCTGCGTTATGGCATCTCGGTCTCTCACGAGAATACCCATTTCCACATTTCCTCTCATCCCATGGAAAGTCAGGTTTGCCGATCCGAACATTCCCGCCTTGTGGTCGACAATAACGCACTTTGCGTGAAGGGCCGACATCGGATCGCTCGAATTGCGCGGCCGAACGTAGACCTCGACCTCGCCCCTAGTTTTCCTTATCCATTGAACGAAATACTTGTCCGCTGCGCGCTCATCAATTAGGAACGTCAGTCGGACCCCTCTCTCGGCTTTCTTTCGCAACAGGGAAAGAACACCTGCGGCTCCGGCCCCGATCTGGTAGCCGACGACCAGGATGCTCTCTCTTGCGGACTCGACCAACTCCTCTAAAGCCGGCTCCGTTGCGCGTGCAGTTGGATGTCCACGGGATTGAGGTCCTGTCCAACAAACCTCGATTGGTTCCGCTAGATGCTCGTCAGGCAAAGTGACCAGCACGATTGACAGGGCAAGCATCTCGTTAGGCGAACTCAGGCCCCGGATAGCCCGATGCACCGACTCCCTCAGTCCTGGAGAGAGGTCCAGTGATTCCAATGCCTCGTCATTCGGAGCTTGACCCAGGCCCTGCTCAATCATGTGACCGAGCGCTCGGAGCTGGTCAACATTCAGCACAGACGTCAGGCGGTGCCGACATTCGATGATGGCTCCCACGTCGACAGTGTTATCGTTGGTCAAAGAACCCGATTTCTCCCCGATCGTCATGAATGCACCTCCTGTCTAGGAGCGTGTTGTCGAGTCCCTCACAGGAGGTTTCAGGGAGGTGAGAACACGCGTAGCAGGATGCGCCCTCCAAGCTGTGGTTAGTCGCTGGGTCCGCGAAGGTACAAAGCGGGCCCCGGATACACGCCTGGGTCGCCTCAATCGCAATCCTCACGTGCTCCCAGATTCGCTCTTTGGTCTTGGCTTGTGCTACGAGTCCCCCCAGCGATCCCTCGCTGTCGGGGGTGGACGTGTATATCAGGCACCCGGCCATCCTCCCTTTCGCCCCGTCCCCAGCAAAAAGCCGCTCTCTCAAAGAAGCCATTGTATAGCCGCAGGACAGGGAGATTTCCCGAATCATGTGATGGGCGAATGTATGGATCAGGATAGTTCGCGGCTTCCCACTGTCCACGCAGTCTCGCGATTTCGGTAACCGGGCGTTTGTGAATATGGCCTGATAGCGCTTGCGGACACGGTCCGCCCCTTCCCACGACACCACCAGGTCCTCCTTGAACTGAAAGAAAAGACCTTCCCCACGCAGTTCGAAACCAGGCAGCCAGTTTCGATTCTCACGCTTGGGGAATGGCGTCGTGGGATTGCCCGCAACGAGTATGTCCAGTTCCTCGTCCGTAAGGCGCAAGGGCTGGATCCGTGGATCGTCCCAGTCGCTTGCTGGGAGCAAGCGGGTGAATCCCCTCAACGCAACTACCTCTCGAAGTGCTTCGACGCGAGAAATTCGGGAGAACCATGTTCTCAAGGGCGAGTCATTAATGTCAACCCGTACGGCGACGAAGTCGTCCCCTGGTTGCCTGGAGGAATCATGGCTCAATGTTTCCCATTCCTCGGCCTTGATGCTCGTCTCCTCTGACTGGGTGTAGATATCCTTGAATGCTCGTTTTAGGTCCTCCAAGGAACAAAACCCCTGCTCAATCCACTTGCCCAGGGCGGCCGAGGCATTGATGTACGCCTCGATTTTCCCTGCCTCCCAGTTCTCTTTGGCGGCTTCGATATGGTGCGTTTCCGCCAAGCGCCGATGGAGTCGCCGTGAGAACGGCGGAACAGAAAGCGACGAAGTGATTACGGGAAAGTAAACGTTGCTGGCGCCCCTCATGACACCGCGCAGATGATGAGAGCAGTCCACATCCACCCCTAGCCAAGGACGTTGTCCGCTGCACTCGATGTACTCACCTCGAGCCTTTAGATCGGCAAGCGCTCCTTGCAAGGTTCTTCTCCGTTTGCATGAAGAGCATCGTACTACGAGGTCCGAGCCATCGACCGGTTCTGATTCGCTGCTTTCAAGGAGAAGGTCTTGTCTTTCGGGAGGGCAATTACATTCCACCCAGCGTTTCCATGGAAAGTCTTCAAGATGCCCGGCCTCGCACGCTGCGACGACGCGGACTGGTCTCGTCGATTGCCGCTGTTTTCGACAATCTGGCTCTGGGCAATCCGGCCTCGGTGTCAGACCGAAACATCTAGGGCAGTATCTAAGCAGAGGGAATGAGGCAACACCGACCCCTCGTCTATCTAGTGGATTGGCCGAATCCATCGGGGACCCGAAAAAGTCAACCCCGAGACGTCGAGCCAGTCTCGGCTCCGTAATTTCTTCAATCCTTGACCAGAAGTCGGTCCCCATAACAACCACCGACTGTTGATCTGGCAGGTCCATGATTGCACCAGGCCCGAAGGCCAATACGATTCTGCTAGGCCGGATGCCCTCGACCATCAGCCTCACCCTTTCTTTCGCCGAACACGATTTAGTCGCAGCATACCTGTTCGAACGACCCTTTCGATGTTCCGCATGGACGTCGGGGTCATTACCTGGGGTCCAGCAGGGAGGCCAGTCACATCATCATCGATAGTCCTGAGCAAATACTTCCTGTGCCCGCGATCCCACTCAGACTCGTGGCTGTAGCTCAGTGTTGCATCCGAGTCTAGGATCCAACGATCAAGAAACTCATCGATTTCCTGCCTTACAAGGCTCTCATCTTCGCCAGCCTCTCCGCCCCTTCGAACCAGCCACGCTGCGAATTCCCTCCCTTGCGCTCCGGTCCTCGCCGCGGTCGTGAAGTTCCCGGCCTGGACGTTCCTTGCAAGGTTCGGAACCATGACTCGTGCCATGGCCACGTACTGGGCATGCAGCGCCCTCGACCTTACCCCTTCAGAGAACGGTGTCACGGTCAGGGACTCAACGTGGGAATGTATCCGGTTGTGATAATCGAAAAACCGCTCGAAGTGGGATTGGTCCCTGGCGCGCGCCCAGTTAAACAGAACGAGAACGAGGCCGGTGTTCCGACGCCCGACCCTCCCGGTGGATTGGATATACTCAGCGCTTGACTTCGGTTGTCCGTTCATCACCATTATGCCAAGACGCTGCACATCCACACCGACCGAGAACATGTTGGAGCATGCAAGGACGTCGACCGCGCCCTTCGTCCCACCCGCTATGGTGAGCTTCGAGAGAATCTCTGGCAACTCCTTTGAGTCGATTCGGCTGGTGAGTTCTTGGATGTGAAGATCACCGCGAGTCGAACCAACCCTCCGCTGAATGTCATCCTCGATGCGGGTCTTTGTTCCTCCGAGTTCCCGGATGCTATTGAAATAGGCCACAAGGGTCCAGAAATCGTCCCACTCTTTGGCTGGTTTACCGCCAGCCTTGAACCTTGCACCCGAATTCATTACGCTGACCATTGTTTTGATGAAAGCGGTCGTAAGCGCAGTTCCACTCGGGAACAGGCCCACAAACAGCTTGGCATCAGGTGGGAGTTTCTCTCTAATGAAGAAGGAATCCTCGAAGTCCAATCCCGGCGGAGGGAATGGGCGGACCTCCTTCCCGAACAGGTTCCACACCTGGTCGGCCGCTCTTCGTACAGTTGCGGTGGATGCTATGACCTTGGCCGACTTTTCATGATTGGACCCACCCCTGTTGCACAACAACCGGATAGTGCTCTCGTACATTCCGACGAGGCTGCCTAAAGGTCCATTAATGAGATGGAGTTCGTCCTGGATAACAAGGTCCGGGGGCGGTAAGCCTTCGGGAAGCCGCCGGACCGTAATGACTTCACCACTTTTCAGACGATGGGATCCTGGATGACTAAGATCCACGCTGATGAAACCATGAGTAGGGCAGAAACTCGCGACATGGCCGAAAAGCGCAGCAACCCTTGGTCGGAAGGGGAGGATCGCAAACTTGTCGACGGTTGAAATCAAAAGCGAGGGGAGTCGGGCGTAAATCTCTTCATCAACTGTTGCTACGGGAATCGCCGCCTCGCGATTGAAAAAACATCCGCGCCTCCGACAATGGACTTCCAATCGTCTTCCGCCTGGCGCGTCCACAATGTCGTATGAGGAAACACCTAGTTCGAAACCACACCACGGGCAGTTAGTCAATTGAAACGGGTTTGAACCGCTCGGCTTTGAATGCTCGCGCCGCCAGAACTCCAGCGCAAACCAGGCGTTGTCCTTCACATCGTAATGCTTGGCTGGGTTCTTCTGGAAATTCTCGTAATCCTGTGATTCTCCAAGCCAATTGGGTGTCGTCGCCCGACCGATGTAGAGTCCAACCAGGAATGGCTCGGTGCCATACCGATCGGGGCGGCCGAGTCGAATCTTTTCGCATGCGCACATCAGCGCAGCGGCGCGCTGGAATTGCTGGATTGTCAAGAGCCGCAACGTGTATCGGAGTAGGACCGTGGTGCCTCCGTAGGTGTACTTGTCCTTGGGCGAGCGCGCCAACCTTCGGTACACCATCGAAAAGACGGCTAAACCGAGGTACGCCTCCGTTTTGCCAGCTCCTGTGGGCACCCACATGAGGTCCGCGAATTTTCGATCCGAGTGAGTAGGATCTGCGAGGCCCTGTAGGCACATCAGAATGAAGGCAATTTGGAAGGCGCGCCATCGATGCTTCTCTCTGACCGTCGCGTCGGTTACGTCAGGTTCTTTGAAGTCTCCGTTCGTTCTCGCGCCGTAAGCAGCATCCGCATAGGCCTTCTGGAGGAACATGGCCTTGTTCATGAAGCAGAAAGCTTCGAACGCGAGTGGATCCTTCGAGAGCAAATTGATGCCGGACCTCATTCGAGCAACTGCCTGCTTGCACCGGGTTGAGTGCTCGTCGAAGACCTGCCGGAGGTCGGAGTCCAGAGATTCGCGAGTTTTCTGATTGAAAGTTGTCGAGATCCATGTTTCGTACCGATCCACAAGGGTGGTCATCAGCTGGAGCGGATTCCGCTTATCGACAGATTGGAAGAGATCGAACATCTTGAGGACGGGGGCGCCCTCGATATCAACGACGAGCGATGGTTGAGCAAACCTTGGCAAGAAGGTCGATTGAAGAAGCCCGCATCGTCCTCCCTTGGCGTCCTCCCAAGTGACCGAGCAGCCGTGACCCTGACCGAATTCGAAACGATTGCGATAAAGGAGTCGGAGCGTCCGGAGATCAGGGTCATCTGCTCCTGGCATATCGATTGACTTCGCGATGATTTCACGGGTAGGCGAGTAGATTCCGATCCTCGGGGAGTAAATGCAATGTTGGGCAAGGACTGCTTTGTCCGGATACCCGGTTCGAGGGTCAGGTTTCGGGGTCTCCTCCGCATTAACTAGGAAGACTGTAACGTGTCTGGCCGAACCCGGCCCTTTGTAGATTGTACTCTGCACCACGAACTCTTTCGCGTCTTCGGCGCCCTTGTCGTACAGCGGACTCGAGGATTCTGTTCCTACTTCAGAGACGTCGAGCTCGAGCTCCTTCGAGCGTTCGGAGCGATTGAAGGCCCCCCTCCTTTCCTTCTGTGAAAAGGTGGCCCAAGAGACCCGAATTTTCACCCTCTGTGCAGACGAGTCGACCAGAAATGAGATGCCCATGGTAGAGGGTCGCTTGAGTCTGCTGGGGTTTGCACGGACGGTCTTGATCTCGGCATCGCCGTCGCTCTCGCCCTCGGAGTCGACGTCTGCGGCTTCTTCGCCGGTGGGCTGTGAGTCCCGCGGGTATAGAACGCCGACAATGTATCTCTGCGTCGGAAGTTCGTTGAAGGACTCGTCAGGGCCCTCCTTTGGGCCCAGCAACTCCCGTTGGAGTTCATCCAGAATCAGTTCACGAGAATTCGCGCTCGGCATGTTCGGGTTGGGACCTCTCTGTTGCAGGACAAGACATCCCGGTTCTCTTGTCTGGCGACAAAGAGGAATGCCCCGCTCAACTATATTTATCAATTTCGGCTCGATGTCAGAAAAGTGTAGCGAAGGCCGTCCCTCCAAGGGCCTCGAACGCTTTGGGTGCCGATCCTACGTCGATGAGACTGCGTTAGGACTTCCCAGGGGAAGATTCTTTTCCGTGGAGCTGATCACTAGGCCGCCCTTGACGTCAACGAGTCCTCGGACTAGCCAGCGTATCTCGCCGCGAGACGGCGCATCGCGCCCACTCGGCCCACCGCCTCCAGCATCATCTCCAGCGGTGTCAAAATCGATGAAATCGAATAAAGCAAGGAACACGATTCCCGAGCTCATGGTGCGGCACGCGATTCGAGTCGCTGGCCTGAAAGGCTACCGAGCACACCCGTCTGGCATTCCGGGCCGACCGGATTTCGTTTTCCAAGAGCACAAACTGGCCGTTTTCGTCCACGGTTGTTTCTGGCATCGTTGCCCGAGGTGCAACTTGCCTTTGCCTAGAATCAATCGTGACTTTTGGGCCAGAAAATTCGACCGTAACGTTGTGCGGGACTACCGGAAGAAGGCTCTCCTGGGGCGGCTGGGCTGGACAGTGTTAGTCCTGTGGGAATGCGAGGTAAAGCGATCCCCCAGCAATGCTGCTGCGAGAATCAAGCGCTCGCTTGAACAACCTAAGAAGTCACCGCCGCTACCGAGGTGAACATGAAACCTACGCTCGGTGACATGTTCTGTGGGGCGGGAGGTTTTTCGGAAGGGTTCCGACAGGCTGGATTCCGCATCTCTTGGGCGATTGACAATTGGGCACCGGCTGCGAATACATTCGCACACAACCACCGGTCCGCTCGTGTGATTCAGGAGGATATTAGTCAGCTCAGACTGCAACGCCTCGAAGGCGTTGATGTGCTGATAGGCAGCCCCCCGTGTACAGAGTTCTCACTTGCGAATAGGGGTGGGGGCGGGGACAGGGCCGCCGGAATGGCGTACGTTCGTCGATTTTTGCAAGCGGTCCAGACCTTGAAGCCGAAGTATTGGATAATGGAGAACGTTCCAAATCTGAACACCGAAATCGAGCGCTTGCTTGACCGCGGTTCGGTCAAGTTGCCGGGGGGTGTAGTTGAGGTTCCGCGATGCGAGGTTCTCTTGGCCTCTGAATACGGCGTACCTCAGGCCCGGAAAAGGCTATTCTGTGGTTCATTCCCTTCTCCCGAGAAGCTCATGCGCGACGGGCCGGACGGTCGCCCGAGGCTCGGCACGATTATTGACGAGATCCCCTCGCCCTGCCATCCGGTCGGGAAAGCCGAGGAAATCCAAGATCCAAACTATCCCTCAATCCAGATCCCTTCCTCAAAGCTCAGGGTGCATTTCGAAGACCACCGATGGAACCTCAGCGCCGATGAACTCCGAGAGTGCGAGCTGCAAAAACGCGAGCATCCAGTGTACGGTAGTATGCCATTCCCAGACCGTTTGGACGATCCGGCTCGAACGATTACTTCTACCCGTGTTCGGACCTCTCGATCGACAATCATCGTCCCTTGCACCAATCCAATCCACGACCAACGCATTCTCAGGACGTTGACAGCGCGTGAATGTGCATCGGTCCAATCGTTCCCTCTAACGTTTCAGTTCTGGTGCGACACAATCTCAGACGCAGACAGAATGATAGGAAACGCGGTCCCACCTTCTCTCGGATTTGCATTCGCAAAGGCCATCCTTCGCGCAGAGGGACTGCGATGCCCAGCAGAGCCCTTGGTCCGGTCATCAGCTAAAGTTCCACCCCTACTAGCACCGAGATTCCGCCGCGAAAAACGCTACCCCTCCGGAAGGAGGTTCCGGCGGGTCTGCAAAAGCGAATGGTCTCACGACTGCCGGGTGGAGCTTGATAACGCCGGGGTCAATCCAGAAGTCGATTCGGTAGGTCGCGGCTTCCATGCAAAAGAATGGGTCCCCCGGTTGTACCTTGGATACGCGAAGCGTTTCAAGGGCTACGAACTAGACTCGACTTGCATTTCGCGGATTGGAGAGAGGGTAATCAGAGCGTGGCCAGAAGGACCTGCTTTGGCCCCGCTGCTTCGAGAAGTTGCCGCGGATGCAGTTGGACTCTTTCTCGGTCGGTTGCCAGACGCCACGGAACTACAGCGGCAATGGGCGCGTGGAGGTGGAGCGGGAATTTCACCGTCCGAGATTATCGAGCAAGTAGACGGTCTGGTCCGTAGACACCTGCCCGACCGAGATTGGTCAAACGTTCGAATCCCCAGTGCAATTTATGCCACAACTTTGACCGGCAAAGTCTTCAATCAGGGTGAGCTCGCTCCGCCCGGTTGCCCGAGGGATTTGACCGTTCGTATTCTAGCAATCCTTATCACACTCTCGATTGCGTGCGATGGAATTAACAGACGGACGGGCCCGTTCTTACTCGATGTCACGTCGGGTATGCCCGTGACGCCCGTTGCGAACACTTCGGCGAGAAGAGAATCTGCGTCACTAACCGAGAGCTAGGTTCTTCGCGCGGCCCCAGTTCACTTAGCGAATCGGAGCGTCGTAGCGCTATTTTTTCACGTTGCCCGACCCGATGTGAGTCCCGAACATCACCTGCCAAAGCTGACGGGCAGCGTCTTCGCCTGCGCCGAAGTCCTGGACGGTCAGTCTATTTCTGGAAAGCTCGAGACGTCCGCGGGCTTTCGAAAGAACTGGCATGAAAAAGTCCTTTGAGAGATTGCCTGTCTTCATTCCCTCAATGAGGAGCTGCCGCAATTCAACCATAAGGGCCCGATAACCAGTTGTCTTGCTGAGGATCCCCGCCGGGTTCAACCAGTCTTCTGGAAATACGTCTCTTACAGTAGAAAAGTAGTTCACAAGAATCTTCTTGATTGCATCATCCCGACGCTCGATGTAGAACCCCCAAAGAGGGTATTTGGCTGAGTCAAAGTCCAGGCCTCTCAACTTCTCCCGTTGATTCCTGCTCTCTTTGAGCGTGCTTCTCACCCTATTGTACAAAGTCCTTGTTGGATAGATTAACCCGACAATCTGGGTAACAAAAGCATGCTGTGTAATCTGGCCATCCGGGACAGAGGCATCTCTCGATCCCAGCATCTTGATTTGTCCGTGCCACGGGCTGTTAATATCTGTGTTCATCGATTTTGCGATTGCGTGGGCGACTTTTTCGGGCGTCTCAACCGAAGAGAACTCCAACAGGTCTCGTGCGAGGGAAGGATTAATCCGGGTCTGTTTGGTGTTGATTGTCGAGAACAAATACGCCTGCTCCTCCAACTCTAGGTCGATAAAGAAAGTAACCAAAAGGTCGAAATCTACCTTGGTGTCTAGCGAAAATCCAGCGAGTCTGTGCTGTCCGTCAATAATCACGGCTGTACCCGGCTTGCTGACGACTCGAAGTATCGAATCCCGAATTTCGACGTCGTGTGACGAAACAGAGACAATAATCGTGTTCGGAAAACACGCGTCAACCGTCTGTACGTATTCTCGAATTTCCTTCACGCGTGCGGGATCCAGGGGACGTTGAATCCCCATATACTCGAATACGTCATCTGTCCCGCGCTGATCTATGTCTGCTTCGGCTCCCTGCGAGACCTCTACCAGTCGCCTAATGTCCGCGCGACTGATTTTCGACAGAAGCTTCCACGGCACCACTCCGACATAGAAGTCACCGATTGGCTGAGTCGCTTTAAGGACCGGAATATCGACATGCTCTTCAGAGGTCAATCCTATCGCCTCCAACAGTAACCTGGGTCGGGTTACCCTGAACCCTTTCCTCGAACCGCTGCTTATTCAGCTCGATGCGCAGTGCTGTGTCGAGTCCGTAAAGACGGCGGTGCGTGCGAAGTACGAATGCGGATAATGCAAGGCACAATCCAACAACCGCGATGAAGTTTAAGGGTATCTGGCCCAGGGAATTGACACGCGCAGCGACGCGTACCAGAATCAGCAGCATCCATAGGACCATCGCGAAGATTACGTACATCACCTGCCACATGAGCGGCTCGGTCGTGGACTTTTCGGATTGTGCAGCGAAGAGTACAACATTTTCGGAGCTTAGGAGAACGAGAAGATAAGCGAATGTTGCTGATCCCTCTCCCACTGCATCGAGCAACGGATTGCCGAGGACAATGCTTGAAAGCGCCACGATAACGGGGACAAGGGAGATTATTATTCGTGCCATCCAATCTCGAAACATTTCGTCCATAGCAAACAGAATCAGCACTTGGGCTCATAAAAGCCAATGGAACTTGTCATGATTTGTAAGTTCATTCTCCAGAAACCCCGGAACGGAATCGTCGGTGCAACACTATGGCGCAAGGGCGACGGTTCCGGGCCGTGCGCCGGGAACGGCCCCATCACAATCACATGCCTCTGCGGAACGTCGGACCCGCACGGGTCCGTTCCCACCTGCTGAGTTCACGAATTCCATCTCAAGTTTCAGTGAGGTTGGTGACCCGCACCGTTCCCCTTCTCTCATCCGCCTGCTGAAACGGTCGGGACCCTTTCCTTCGCTAGTGCGGGTCAGACGCAATTTGACTCCCAAGTCCCGAACCGAACGAGGGAAGGCGGACTCGGACTCCGGATGCGGACCCATGTACCGGACGACCATTCGACCAGGAAACTATTAGCACTCAAGGTGTGATGTGTGGGGCTCGTGGCTCCCACGCTTACTGCCGGGCGCAGCGTCCGTGGGGTGAGGCGTGTCGAGGTTTGGAAGGAAGTCCGGAAACCGTTGATTGGCCTCGGATTGTTGCTGAGCGTCGTCGGAATTCTTGTCCAATTCTACACCGCCATCAGTCCAATCTATCGGGCGTTCTTGTCAGGTCTTACGCCAGCCGGGGGCATTACACTCGTGCATGTCGAACTGTATGCAGCGAAAGACCGACGTCAAGGGAAGATGAGAAACGAAGAATTGAAGCGCGAGCTCAACGCTGTTAAGATTAGACCCCTTGTGGTGGACCAGTGCTCGGCTTGGATGTTGGGCTACTACATGGTCATGTGCGAAGCGGGACAAGGCCCGCGAATCGGGGACACCGACATTGCAGAGCGAGCCTGCCAATGCGCGCGTGAACTCGGGATTGGCGACGAGGACTTGTACAAACTGATCCGGAGCGTATCTCCTCAACTACGGGCTTCGCCTGCTGCCGTTCGGACGGTGGCTCCAGAAGTAGCTCTCCAAGTGAACAGTAGACTTGTCGATCCTGTGCTCAAGCAATGTTACACTGCCTCCTTCGAGATTGGCACTTTGTTCTTCGGCTTGCGTCAAGGAATCAGCGCGCAAAGTCTCGAAAAAAGGCATGCCCATGTAATCCAGATGATTGACAAACTGTATCCCCAGTATACCGCCAACAACCCGGTTCTCAGCGAAGCTATCATCAAGCTCAAACCCTTGATTGCAAGCGTCCAAGTGCTTGGCTCGAGTCTGAAGCCCGTGGCCGAGCTGTTGGAATCCGTTCAGAGCGAACTCCAAGCGTTCTTAGACCTGCAGACGAAGCCTGTTTGGTAGGCATCTGACTTGTCCCCAGCCTGGTCCCGGGAATTCACCCACTAGTTAGTGCGATGGGGTTTCCTACATGGGGTTTGCACTCTGCCAGTCAGTATGTCCCATTGAACGCCACCGTTCCCCCCTTGACAAACGTTGTGGTGGCCTGTACACTACTTGTAGGCGCGGGAGCTGAATGCACAGCATCGAAATTCGCAAACTCGTTCTCTTGCTGTATCAGAAGGGCCTCTCGGCACGAGCCACTGCGTATCAGGTGTTGCACGATTGCGGCAAGTCCGTTTCCCCCCAGACGGTCGCCCGATGGGCAAGAAATTCTGGGATCAGTCGTCCTCCGGGCGAATACCGGTCTGTTGAATTGCCCTCGAATCTGAGGCAGCTGTATGAGGACGGTACGACATCAACTGAGCTCGCACGGCGCTTCGGTGTATCCGGTTCAACGATTCTACAGCGGCTTCGAGAAACAGGCGCGAAAATCCGCACGGGGAACTCTGTTTTCGCGCATCGCATGACGAGGGAGCGCCTTTCTGGGCTGTGGTTTCCAGGAGGCCGCAGTGTGAAACGGATCGCCGAAGAGTATGGCTGCTCCCTCGGAACTGTCTATCGCCTTTTGAAGCTGCACGGCCTGCTCTAGGACCGTCTTGAGAGACCGGTCATCGCGTGTTGGACACACTGGATGACTAGATTGAGCTGAGACGGATGTCGCGGAAAAGAGAAAGGAAGGAGCCGGCTGGTCATCCTCATGCTGGGAGGGGCGACCGGCTGCTCTTGGCGTACCTCAAAATCAGTCCACTGTTCAGTCGGACATTGATGTGCCAACATCGAGAGATCGCGCATCGCTCCGGATTCGAACCCGTTCAAATCTCTGGTTGCCTTCGAGCTTCCCTTGGGCCCGTGGCAACGGTCGCATATTGGGTGAATCGTCGCACATCGCGGGCGCGGAATCCATGCGCCCGTACGAAGCCTCATCGGGGACCAGGGACTAGCTCCCCAGGACATGGAGCCGATCATCGCCGGCCGGGACCTCCGGAAATCCTGGGGCGGCACGCTCGTCCTCGAGCACGCGGACTTCCTCCTCCACGCGGGGGACAAAGTCGCCCTCGTCGGCCCGAACGGCTCCGGGAAGAGCACCCTGTTCCGGCTCCTTGCAGGCGAGACGACCCCGGACCTGGGGGACCTCGTCCTCAAGCCGGGCCTCCGGTACGGCTACCTCCCGCAGGTCCCGAACGTCCCGTCGGAGACCGTCGTGCGGGACGTCCTCTCCGCCCCGAGCCCGGAGGCGCAGCGGATCGAGGCGGACCTCGCCGGCCTCGAGGCGTGGATGGCCCGGCCAGACGCATGGGACGCCGCGGACGCGAGCGCGCGCATGGCGCGGTACGAATCCCTTCACGTCGCCCGGGGGGCCGCCCGCAGCCAGAGCGTGATTGTCAACGATCCGATCCTCAATGACCTGGGCGTCGGCGAGGAGCTCCTCGACCAGCGGTTCGGTTCCCTCTCCGGCGGCGAGAAGTCCAAGGTCCTCACCGCGCGGGCCCTCGCGAACGCGAAGGAGAAGGACGTCCTCCTGCTCGACGAGCCGACGAACCACATGGACGTCGACACGATCGAGACGATCGAGGGGTTCCTCCAGGAAATCGACGCGGCCGTCCTCCTGGCGAGCCACGACAAGTTCCTCCTCGATGCGATCGCGGACAAGGTGATCGAAATCGACCGCCTCCGCACCTTCGAGTACGTCGGCAATTACACCGACTACCGCGTGCAGCGCGACGCGATTGCGCGGGCCCGGGAGGCCCAGCGCCACCGGCACCAGGCGGAGCTGAAGCGCCAGCTCGCAATCATCGAGGAGTTCAAGTCCCGTAAGGTGTACGAGCAGGTGCTCTCCCGCAAGCTGCGGGTCGAGCAGATGCGGCGCGAGACGCCGGAACCGCCGCCGACCGCCCCGCGGGCCTTCCGCCTCTCGTTCCGCACGGGCGCCTCGGGTCCGGGGGTCGTGCGCCTCGAAGGCGTCGCGAAGTCCCACGGCGGCCGGCTCCTCTACGCCGACGTCGACCTCGAGCTGGCGAAGGGGGACAAGGTGGGCCTCGTCGGCCCGAACGGCGCCGGGAAGACGACCCTCCTCGAGGTCCTGATCGGGCGCCAGGAGGCGGACGCAGGATCCGTGTTCCGGGGCAAGAACCTGAAGATCGGGTACTTCGCGCAGGAGGCGGAGGAGCTCGACTTCACCCGCACCCTCCTCGAGGAGATCAGCAGCGTGCGGAATCCGCCCCCGTCGCAAGCGTGGGCCAGGGGCCTCCTGGGGCGCTTCTGGTTCCGGGGGGACGCGGTCCACAGTCGCGTCGGCCAGCTCAGCGGCGGAGAGCGCGCGCGCCTCGCCCTAGCGAAGTTCATCGCCCAGGACTACGACCTCCTCGTCCTCGACGAGCCGACGAACCATCTCGATATCGAGAGCCAGGAGATTGTGGCGGCCGCCCTGCAGACGTATCCGGGCATGGTGCTCGTCGTGAGCCACAACCGCTCCTTCCTGAACGAGGTGGCCAACAAGATCGCCGTCATCGCGCACCGGCGCCTCGCGGTGTTCCAGGGGACCTTCAAGGATTCGTGGGCCGCGGCGAAGATGGCCGAGTTCATGGCGGTGCAGCAGAAACCTCGGTACCGCGTCCTGCGCATGGTCAAGGACTGGGAGACCGGGACAGCTTACCATGGCGGCGACGTGATCGCGCTCCAAGGGGCGGAGACCCAAGCCTTCCTGCGCCTGCTGCGATGGGCGGAGGCGGAGGGGCGGGTCGAACTCGTCAAGGCATGAGGATTCTCAAGGCACCGAGACGTGGATCCTCTCTTGGTGGGTGCCTAATGGCCCAGATCGGATATGATAGTGATGTCATGGCGCGATTTCCATCGAACAACGCATGGTCGATCGAGGAGGGGGAAGTCGAGAAGCTCCGCCGCGCCGGTGAGACGTCCGAGCAATCAGTCGGCCTTTTTCAGCTTGTTCTTAGTTTCGAGTTGCAGGGCTGAAGACAGGTTCTTGTCGCTCTTTGTCATGACGTCAATCGGGAAAATCGGAAACTCTGTCTGGGCAGGGAGTTGCTCACTCGCCGGCTTCTTTTTTTCAGGTGCTTCTGCCATTTAACGACCTACTCGATTTCAAGACTGCCATCCACCTTATCAACTCTTCCATCTGTTGTGTACGCAGCCTACGAAAGTCCCTGTAAAGCAGGACGAAACCTAAACCGCTTAGGGCAGATCCCGGGACCCATCGCGGCCAGATAAGGATAGTGAGCCACTGATAATCCGTCAACGAAATGGAGAGTGAGGCTATGTTCAGTCCGAGTTGAAGCAACGAAGCGGACATGAGTAAGACGGCCACTTGGTACCACAGGACTTTCTTGGATAGCAGGAGTCGATTCCGAAGAATCGAGGTTCCATAAGCCGCGGCAATCCCGGCGACGATCGGCTCTACCGCGCCTTCGCGTCTCTGGAACACTTCGGGCAGCGCAGGTCCGACGGACACTGTATAGCCAAAAATCACAATGAACAAAAGCAGCGCCGCCGTGATTTGGAGTAGCAACGGATGGGCAAGGAGTGGCAGAATTTCAAGGCGTTCCTCTGGCCTAAGGGAGAGAATCGAAACGAGAACCGCGAGAAACACGCCGAGAAATCCGAGGAGCGAAGAGGCCTTGGATTCGAGAACATCCTTCCAGTTCAGCTCCAAGTCGAACCTTCTAACGAAATCCTGGTGAACCGAGGGGAGCGCTTTGTCTTGAGTCGCCAAGTACAATCTCCCAACGACCCCGACAAACGTTTCGCCCATATAAGTCGAATACAAGGCCAAACCGTCGTATCGAGAGGTCTCGGTCCGTGCCTGCTTCGTACTGGGCAATCGACTAAGGCTCTGAGACACCGCCGAGTTCTATGGCAATCTGTCGGGGAGCATCCGACGTTCAATGGAGTAAGTTCTCAATCAGGGGCCGAACTCTTTCAATTGCAGTCGCGACCCCAGAGAGGGTCGCAATCGCTTTCAGCGAATCCCAGGCCCTGCCAATTATCCCTTGGTCCGGTTTTGGTTTCATCAATTGGCTCTTTATTGTCTCAATCTCCGCTTGGTAGGTCAGCTTTTCTCGATCCGCTAGCTTATCTGACGCCCTGATTTCGGCTCCAAGTAGATCCAGATTCCGGGATACGATTTCGAATTTGGCGTCAACAATGTTCCCCTCGCCGATGACCGTTACGCCCTGCACGTTGGTTATGTTAATTCCCTGGAAACGGTCGGCCGCTTGGAATTTCGAGGGACCCTCGAATCTGTCGATTCCTCGATTCGTTATCCTGTAGGTTACACTCGCAACTTGAACTGGCCTCGCTCCCTGTTGGATAATGAATTGCCGCTGTTTTTCGTCGATCCAACCAGCTTGAACTAGATAGACTAGGTTTGTGACAATCCTGTGCTGCTTCACGTTGAGTTGCTTCAGCACTGCCTTCATTTCGCTCATCTTGGCTTCGGTACTTTTCGCGCTCCGGGCTTCTTTATGGCGATCATATAGATGTCGAAGGATTTGCTCACGAATGTCATCGTCCGTCGGTTCGGGAGGTTTGGGTTTTCGCGACCGTGGCACAGTTGAGGCCAAGCGGCAGGGAGGCTCATTAAACGTTGCCGTCGAGGTTCATGTCAGTTCCAATCTGTGTCTTCCGTGCGGGGAACAGGGCGGCGCAATTATAGGGAAGTGCCTGCTTGGCGGTCAACGGCTGGTCCGTGCTGACTCCTGGCTTGGCAGTAACTCTCTGAGGACGATTTCCAATGCGGTCCAAGCGTGATTTGCATCCTCCGACTGCATTTGCCGATCGAATGGCTCAACGTCGTGCGCCGAGATAATTCGATCCATGTTTGAAACTTCCAGGATTTTCTCTAGGACTTTGTCGTTGCTGACTCGAGTCTTGTACAGTTCCACAAGTTGCCCAAGGGTTGCCTTCTGAGAATAGGTGATTGACCCCGATTTAAGGAGACCTTTCAGAAGGTGCTCGAATGCGCGAGCAATCATCACGATACACGCGTCGAAGCACCGTGCGACGTACGCACGATATGCCTGCAGCACGTAGTACTCGATGCGGTCTGGTAATTTCCTGGACTTCCACTGGGTAAAGCCACCCACGTTAGCTGCCGAGAGTGCGGAGTCGACTGCCGTCTCCACAAGCTTCGGCACCTGATACGCCAAGCTCTTGGCTGTTCCGTATGCGCCCTTCTGCTTCCCCGAGAACTTGGACCAGACGTGCGGTGGAACATTAGGAATCTGATTGATCTTCCCCTTGCGTAGTCGATCAGCTTGGGCTAAGAGCTTTGTTATGTAGCCTGAGTCAACTACTTCCTTCGCGGCCACAGCTTCCGCCAGAGTTTCGGTGATCTCCTTTGTCTGGTCAAAGACGGCCCCTGCGGTCTCGGAGAAGAAGTCCTGCCGGGTACTCCTCACCACACCCGACACATCGCCCGTCTCAGAAATCTTAGCTGCGAGTTCTTCCACGGCTAGTGCATCGAGTTTTCGTGAGTTGGCCAGAGCTTCAACGAATTGTTCTTTCGGCCACGCATGTTCGAATTCGACACCGAACTCGGATGCTAAGGACTTGAGTTGTTCCCTAGTGAGATTGTCGAGCAGCTCCCGTTTCGATGTCATTTGTGTTGGCACTCAATATGGTCCGCCTCGCCGTATATAAGTACGTCGGCCATCCGTTCCGGATTTCGAGTAACCTCTGCTCAAATCCAATGTCGTGTCGCACTAGTAACGACGAGAAAGCCAGCGTGGTTGCGACGATCAGAGCCCAGCGAGGAGTTCCTATCGATCCGTATTTCCCAGGATTTCCCGGTTGACGAAGTCCCGGAAGGCCGGGTCGACCCACGCTTGCATCTCGGCTTCCTTCCAGTATTTCCCGAGCCTGCCGGACCGGAAGGCGTTCTTCGTCCACTGGAGCCAGCCCGCCCAATCGTTGTCGCTCAGGATGCCGCGTTCTCGCATGTGGTAGGCGTGGGAACAAAAGAACATCACGTAGAAGGCGAAGGCAACCTCGGCGCCGAAGTTGGAGACGGTGGGAACGTCGTTGAGGACCCGTACGAACTCGGGTTTCTCCATGAAGATCTCGCCCATTCGGTGGAGCTTCTCATCGAGGTCGTTCACGACACGTGCCTCGGTGTCCGTCTTGAGCGCCTGGATTTGAAGCCGCGAGAAGTAGACGGCGATGACGATCGCAAGGATGATCGCGACGGTCTGGACGAGGGTGAGGAGCTCCGGGAAACCGATGTCGACCATGGAGCCCCGACGACAGGCGCGCCTCATGAAGATTGAGGCGTGCGGTCCCTCGCGCGATTCGCACCATCGGTGGCGCATCACGCGGCGCCGACGAGTCGGCCGATCATGTACCCCGCGACGCCTCCGCCCAGTCCGATGACGACCATCTCCAGTCCTTCCCGCCACCAGGATCCCACGGTGATCTTCGCTTCGTACCATCCAATCCCGAAGAGGGCGATGGCGCTCAGCGCGACCGCGAGCACCGCTCCGAGGAGCACGTCATTCCCGATGAAGAAGAACGGGCTCAGGGGGATGAAGTGCCCCACGACGGTCGCGGTCCCGACGAGGAACGCGCTCGCCCTGGGAGCACCCGCCGCGACGGGAGACAGCTTGAGTTCGAAGGACATCATGAACTCGAGCTCCGCGGTCGGGTTGCGGCAGATCCGCTCCACGATCTCCTCGAGGTCGGCGTCCTGGTAGCCCCACCCCGCGAGGATCCCGCGGACCTCGTCCCGTTCCGTCTGCGGGATTTCCTTCATCTCCCGTCGCTCCTGGACGGCCTGGCTCAGGTACAGCCGTCGTCGGGCCCGGGTCGAGGTGTAGGCGACGGCCCCCATCGCGATCGACTCCGCCCCCAGAGCGGCGAGGGTCGCGACCAGGATGATCCGGACGTCGCGGGTCGCCGCCGACAGGCCCAGGATGATCCCGAGGACGTTGACGATGCCGTCCTGGCTCCCGAGGATGAAATCGGACAGGACCGTGGGCTTTGGGTGCGTCGCGCGTTCCCTCGCGATGTTTGCGTCCATGGCGGGGCCATCCCGAGGAACCAGTAAGCCGTTTTCGTCGGAGACTGCCAGGTCCTACGGGCCCGCGGCCGCCACCGTTTGCCTAGGTCCGTTCCGGTCGGCCGAGGGTTGCAGTCGCACCGAAGCATATAAGCCACCAATTGTGTCCGGTACTGTCAGACCGCGACGGCCTACAGGCCGGCGCGGAGGCTCCCCATGGCCAACTTCCGGATCGAAAACGTCGTCGCGTCGACCTCCCTCGGGCGCGAGCTCGACCTCAAGGCGATCGCCCTCGCCCTCGGTGGCTCCGAGTACGAGCCGGAGCAATTCCCCGGACTCATCTATCGGATCAAGGAGCCGAAGACCGCGATCCTCCTGTTCCGGAGCGGCAAGGTCGTCTGCACCGGCGCGAAGAGCCTCGATAACGTCAAGACGGCAATCGATCTGGTCGCGAAACAGATCGAGGCCGCCGGCATCTCGATCAAGAAGAATCCCGAGATCGAGGTCCAGAACATCGTCGCCACGTCGGACCTCGGCGCCCCGCTCGACCTCAACGCGGTCGCGATCACGCTCGGGCCCGGCGCCGTCGAATACGAGCCGGAGCAGTTCCCCGGACTCGTCTATCGCATCGACGAGCCGAAGGTGGTCCTCCTGATGTTCGGCAGCGGTAAGGTCGTCTGCACGGGGGCCCGCAAGCCCGCGGACGTCGAGAAGGCCGTCGAGAAGATCACGGCCGAGCTCAAGGCGAATGGGCTCCTGCACTGATCTGCGGCCCCGGCGTCGGAGCGCAGCCGGAGGCCTTATAGCCCATTGGGCGGTGGCGCTCCTCGTATGGCGAAGGGCGAGGCCTCCGGAATTGTGACCGCGTTCCGTCAGAGCAAGTTCAAGCAGGACAGCTACCAGACGATCGTGGACCTCGCCAAGCCGGAGCATGCGGCGGAGCTCCTGGGAGCGCGGGTGGTGTGGGCCCGCAAGGACGGCGTCCAGATCCTGGGCCGGGTCGTGGCCCTTCACGGCCGGAAGGGCGCGCTCCGCGTCCGATGGGACCGCGGCTTCCCGCCGCAAGCCCTCGGCACCCAGGTCAAGATCGTTCCTTGAGGGCACGCCCGGCACGGTTCGCGCGCACGGTTCGGATCCGGCAAGGTTCAGCGCCGGATCTCTGGCAGGCGATGGCACTCAGTTGCGCCGCAAGATCCGCGAGCGACGCAGACATCGGCCAACCTGGACAATCTTGGCCTTCTCACTCCCGGCAGTGGCACCATTATGCACAGATCCTCTCCTCTGAAAGCGGCTCGCCTCGCATAGGATCATGCAACGGATAGGATTTGGACCTCCAATAGGAATATTTATCAGGTAGGAGGTTGTCGGTCCCGGCATGGAGCGCAGGCGGAAGATCGTCAAGGTCACCCGGAGGGGCCAGACGACGATTCCGATTGAGTTCCGCAAGCGGCACAAGATCGAAGAAGGGAGCCGACTGGTCGTTGAAGACCGAGGCGATGCGATTGTCCTCCGGCCCGTGCCTCGCCTTGAGGACCTTGGCGGTTTCCTGTCGAAGACGACGACCGTGGAGCGGATGCTGAAGATCCTCGATGAGTCTCGGGAGGATGAGGATTGAGAGAGATCTTGGATTCCCGGTTCCTCGTTACGCACTACACCACGGACGACGAACAGATCCTCTCGCGGACCCGGGCGAAGCTGGCCGCACTCCGTAGGGAGCGGCGAGGCATCCTTCCGTCCATCGTGATCGCGGAAGTAACGAACGCGGTCTGCCGCGAAGGTGGACGAGACAAGGCGCTCGCCCAGCTGCGTTCCCTCGAGCATGCCGGTCTGGAGGTGGTTCCCCTCGATATCGGGCTGGCGCGCGACGCTGGGTTCCTCCGGTGCGTCCATCGGGATCTCCCGATGGCAGATTGCGTGATTGCCGCCACGGCCCTCCGCCTCGAAGGTCGTGTTGTGACGAACGACCCACACTTCTCGAAGGTCAAGGGTCTTCGCACGACTTGGATCTAGGACGCAAGCGGGATGATATGGCCTTCCCGCACGAGAGACAATCTGTATTGGGTGACATGCTTGGATGGCTTCAGTTCTACAGCCATTGCCACAAGTCTGGTTCGTTGATTGTCGCTCGTCCTGGCATTGGCTCAGGCCGTTCCGTGGACGTGGCTTTGGACTTAAGTAATGCCTCTGACATCGTTGAGGTATGCCTCGGAAAGCCAGAGTCGCGGCGGCTCGGAGGCCGGAGACCTCGTCAATCGTCCTCCGTATCGCGGCCGATCACGCGACGGACTTCGAAACGATGTTCGAGGCCGAGGAGATCCCGATCTGGGACGACTTCACGCGCCGGGGTCGGTTCCTCGAGGCGCGTCTCGTCCGCGCGCTGGGCGGGAGTGAACAGCGAGGTGGCATCCAGGATTACCTCCTTCACATTGTCGCCGCGGATCACGAGGCCCATGAGGAGCACGACCGCGACCCTCGGTTCCGGGCGTTCCTCACGAAAGCAGAGCGGCTCCAGCCGGAAGCCCCGTTAGTCTGGTTCGGCGACACAATCTTTGAACTTCGAAGTTGAATCGGACGACACACCGGGTGTTTCGATGATCGTTTCTCGACCGACCTTGTATCGGGACGCGGCCCTTGCCGACCCGACCGGACCATCTCTGCGGAAAGAGGTGAGCGTCCTCGTCGACGCGGGCCACGTGGTCTGGATCCGTCCGAGTACCGATGAGGGCGCCCTTCCGCCGGACGTCCACATCATCGATGCCGGTGGCTCCACGATCGTTCCAGGGATGGTCGATGCCCA
>Ga0137380_10000404_pt1 | contig 30675 bp, 22 predicted proteins | sample SagtaG_17_FD_104809 | JGI IMG/M metagenome (GOLD analysis project Ga0137380, IMG submission 104809) | Vadose zone soil microbial communities from Sagehorn Ranch, Mendocino, California, USA - Sage2_L_100_16 metaG | ecosystem: Environmental > Terrestrial > Soil > Vadose zone | place: USA...
TACTGATGCCGTCAATTCCAGCAATGACCAGAGCGCTCGCGTCCAGAACAACAGTGAGCGCCCCTAGCCATGACTGGTTGCTATGCTGCGAGCGATAGAAGCTCAACACCGGATAGGAGAGATGGCTTTCCAAAACTTCCGCCGCCCAGCGTTCCCAGTCATGAAACAGCCGGTCGAGCGTTCCCTGGTCCAAACTGCTCACCGCACGAGTCAGCAGTTCGGTAGCGCTCGGAGGCGAACCGGCCCGCGCGTCGAGCAGCGAAATCTCAATCTCTCGTCGAGAAAACGCTGAATATATCGTCGGCAAATAGCCGATGACGACACCGAGGAATGCAAAACCCATACCGGCCTCAGCCACGGAAAGGGCGCGGGAAAAACCCGAGACCGGAGTGATGTCCCCGTAGCCAAGCGTGAAGAACGTCTCGCCACTGTGATACAGCAGCAGGCGGAAGTTAAGCTTCTGGCTTCCAGAAAAAAGATGTTCGCCGCCACCATATTGCAACAGGGCAAAGGCAAAGATCAGTCCGCATGCCCATAAAATCAGCAGCCCAATCATCGAGAGCGGGCCGAAATATCCGAAGAAAGCTTCACGGCGAGTCTGCGATTTGATGCGGCTGACCAGCCTTGCCCACGGTACCCACGTATTGCGATAAAACCAGCTCGTGATGCGAAACTGTCGTCGCACCCGCCGGGGCAATACGACAGTTTCGAAGGCGTCCAACAGGACGGAAAGGAGGACAACAATTCCCGCGATAATAGCAACGACGTGCATGGGAATGAAATTTGCCGAGCAGAAATGTTAACAGGCCCGCAGGCGTTGTGACATCCGTCACAGACTTGCCCGGTGTCAATCCATAACCTGAACTCCGACCCAGCGCCTGGTGCTTGGAAGTTCCGGCCCGCGCCAGAGACACTCGATGGACTCGACTGCGAGCCGTGGTGCGCAGAACAGACCTGGCCAACATCGGGGCGCTAAATGGATCAAGCCAGGCGTTGTGGCCGACGCCTCAGCCCAAGCCGGATGCCGGAAACAACTTAGCCCAGCGCTTCGAGTGCTGGGTAACGGTTCGCCACCAAGAGAAGTCCCGGCGGGACGACACAATGTCACACACATATTCCAGCAATCGGGTTCACGTGATTTTCAGTACAAAAGCCCGCGCCAACTCAATTTCGGAAGAGCTCCAACCCAAGCTGTGGGCCTACATGGCAGGAATAGCGAAGAAGCAGGGATTCGATGCGATTATCATCGGTGGCATTCAAGATCACGTGCACGCGCTTGTACTGCTGCCGCCGACCATGCCACTGTCGAAGGCAGTGCAGTTTTTGAAGGGCAGCTCCTCAAAATGGTTGAACGAGAACGGGAAGGGATTCGCCTGGCAGGAGGGTTACGGCGCGTTCAGCGTAAGCGCCTCCCAGAATGGTGACGTGATCCGTTATATCAAGAACCAGGCGCATCATGCGAAGAGAAGCTTTGAGCAGGAGTTTCAAGAATTACTAAAGAAATACGGGATTGCCTACGATCCGGCGCACGTGCTCGGGTAATTGTGTCGTCCCTCCGAGACTTTGGGCCTGACTTTGCTCTGTGCCCAGCGCTGAAAGCGCTGGGCTAAGTTGTTTCGTCCCTATGGAACGTAACGGGTCTGGAATTCCTTTCCAGCGGCGTAAAATAACACAGGAGCAAGCCGCGTGAGGTGATGCAGTGATTGAAGCCTTGTTAAATAAGAAAGTCGAGAAGCGGCCAGCGACAGTGCGCCTCTCCGGGCGAATTCTGTTTCTCACCGAAGATCCTGACCTGATCAAGCGACAGCTCGATGGCGAAGACCTCTCCTGGGACACGAAGAATCCGCAGAACAATCCCAAACTGCGCGACGACATTTCTACGGATGAAATCACCCCTGCACACATCTGTTTTTTCTTTGACGAAACGCTGGGAGAATTTCCCTACACCGGCCTGAAGTGTGGCAATGAGGTGCCCATCCAGCGCGGCGACATAAAGCGTGGCGGCTTCGTGGCGGCGGTCAGCGGGAAGCGGCGTGGCAAAGGATCGAGCCGCGAGCAATCTCCTTACGCCGAACTTTGCGCCGGCATCAAGCTCGTGATCGCTGAGAATATTGAACGGATTTACAAGCAGAATTGCCAAAATCTGGGTGTGCTGACTTCTACGGATTTCTCGCTCATTGATCGGATTCGCGCTGGCGCCGAAATGTCCTTAGCGGAATTTACTGCTGGCGAAGACGAGATCACGCGGCAAATTATCGAATACGGCGGACTCTTTCAATTCAACGTCGCACGTTTGCAGGGAAAAGTGAGTTTGCCCGCGATCAAGACTCCGAAACGCGCTATGACGTTGGCGGAGAAAATATTTGCGCGGCACATGATTCGATCCGAGCACAGCGCCGGAATTTCTGAAGTAGGAGTCGAAGCCGTCAAACCTGGCGACGCTGGCTTCGCGCGCGCGGATTTGCGTTTCAGCCATGAGTATGTCACCCCCATGGCGTCTATTTTCTTTGACCATCTGGTCGGCCATGACGCTCCAGTGAACGATCCAGGTTCCGTGCTGTTCTTCCGCGATCATCTTACGTTTCTTGATGAAGTGCTTTCCGAACAGAAGCGCAAGATGGGCCTGCTCGATTTGGCCACACAGCTCAAACTGAAGCAGGGGGATTTCGCTGCGAAGAAGGGCATCCGCCTGCACGGCGAGCTGACTGACCGCAAAGGCTCCGAAGGCATCTGTCATTCGGTCGTGCTGGAGAGCTATGCTCTGCCCGGCCAACTGATCGTCGGGTCCGACTCGCATACACCGCACTCGGGCGCAATTGGCTGCGTGGCTTTTGGGATCGGCACCACGGACGTTTTCAATTCCTGGATCACTAAAGACGTGCGGGTGCGTGTGCCCGAGTCGGTGAAGATCGTCATTCGCGGCAAGAAACATCCGAACGTCGCAGCCAAAGACTTCATTCTGAAGATCCTGTCCCTCGATTACGTCCGCAGCGGCAAAGCACTCGCCAAAGTAATGGAGTACTCCGGCGAAGCCATCGAAGCGCTCAGCGTAGACGAGCGTGCCACCATGACCAACATGGCCGCGGAAATTGGAGGCTTCACAGGCATCGTTGCTCCCGATCAGAAGGCGGTTGAGTTCTTGGTCGAGCGCCGTGGCATGGACCGCGAACAAGCTGAGCAGATGATCCAAGGCCTGAGCAGCGATCCGGATGCCCAGTACGCGCACGTTATCGAACTCGACGCGTCTGAGATTACGCCGATGATTGCGACTCCCGGCGATCCCGGAAACGGCAAGTTCATTCGCGAGCTGAACACTCCAATCCCGGTCGAACTCGCCTACGGCGGCACCTGTACGGCTGGCAAAAACGAAGACATGGACATGTATGCTCGAGTACTGGCCGACGCCCTCCGGCGCGGAAAACGCGTTGCTGATTCTGTGCAGTTTTACATCCAGTTTGGCTCGCAGGAAACGCGAGACTATTGCATCAAGCGCGGCTACTTGGAAATTTTTGAGCAAGCGGGAGCGCACATCATCGAACCCAGCTGCGGCGCTTGCATCAATGCCGGCCCAGGAGTCTCCACGCGGCCCGACCAGATCGTCATCAGCGCGCAGAACCGCAACTTCCCCGGCCGGAGCGGTCCGGGCCAGATGTACTTAGGCAGCCCGCTAACGGTGGCCGCGAGCGCGGTGGCAGGATACATCGTGGAGTACGAGCCGAGCCAGGAACGCGAATTGACTACAGCGTAAGACTGGTGCGGTAGCAGCGCACGCTGTACCGCTCTGCGCATTCTTGTTAGAATTAACTCTCCGTACCGCGGAATTTCAGGAGAAGCACACTCATGGCCTATGTCATAGCAGAGCCGTGCATCGGCACCAAGGATAGCGCTTGCGTGGACGCCTGCCCGGTAGATTGCATTCATCCTAAGAAGGAAGATCCGAAGTTCGCTGGCGAAGACATGCTCTACATCGATCCGGTGGAATGCATTGACTGCGGCGCCTGCGTCCCAGTCTGCCCGGTGTCCGCGATTTTTGCTTTGGATGATCTGCCGGAAAAATGGAAGAGCTACACCGAGCGCAACGCGAAGTATTTCGGAAGATAGCTTTCAGCTCTCAGCTGTCACACCAGGAAATCAACCAACCCCACCCTGTCATTCCGAGCGGAGAAGATCGTGAGCTTGCGAACAGTCGTGGTAGTCGAGGAACCTGCTTTCTTTCGTCGCGGCAAAGTCCCCGGCTTTGCTGAAAGCTGATATCTGAAAGCTGACGGCCGATGTCTGCTTCCGCTATCCTGCTCTCATGCCACTGAGGGAGTCGGAAGCGATTGTTCTGCGCACGTATCCTTTGCGCGAATCCGACCTGCTGGTAACGCTCTTCACGCGGCTCGAAGGGAAGGTGCGCGGAGTGGCGCGCGCGGCCAAGAAGTCACGGCGACGGTTTGGTGGGGCGCTGGAGCCGCTCACTTATATAAAAGTCTCCTATGAAGACCGCGAGCGGCAGGAACTGGCGCGCCTCGATTCCTGCGAGGTGCTGGAATCGCCTCTAGCGTCGGAAGTAAGCTACCCGCGCGCGGTCGCCCTGGGCCACGTCGCCGAGTTGCTCGACGAGCTTCTCCCCGATCGCGAGTCCAACGACGCCGTTTTCCGCCTGGCGCTTTCCGTGCTGGCGCAATTGCGAGGCCAGGAATTCTGGCTGCCCATCACGTATTTCGATCTGTGGATGGCCCGTCTGATGGGCTATCTGCCGGAACTTTCGGAGTGCCTGAACTGCGGACGCTCGCTGAACGGCAGCCGGGCATACTTCCATGCACTCGCCGATGGTCTGGTGTGCCCCGAGCACAAGCGCCTAGCGTCGTCGGAAATGTCAGCGGAATCACGCAAGCTGGCGGCGCAGATGCTGCGGGCACCGCTCTCCACAATGGATGCCGCAGGGTCGCAGAAATCGGGCGCGGATTTGAGGAAGTTTGTGCTACAAACGCTTGAGCGGCACATCGAGAAAAAGCTGGTGACGCGAGGGATGCTGGAAAGGACTGCGATTTAGGGTAACGATAGAGACTCATGGCGTCCAAGAGGACCGCAAGTGGTCATCGGCGTCTTTCAGGGTTATGAGCGGGATGCTCAATCTTGGCGAGATCGATGCTGCGCTTGGCCTAAGAGCAACGCATTCGCATACAACGGGAGAGCGGTCGCGATCCAATGTCGTGTATCGCGAGTCGCTGTGGTCCTTAAAGAGCCCGTTGAGTAAGGCCGAAATTGGACAAGCATCTGGAGTGGCTGATCGAAAAACTGGAGCCGAAAGTCGAGCAAGTGCAATCGCTCTCTCGAAAATATCGTGTGGATTTCTTTTGTGGCTTTGGATCTGCCAACGGGCAGGGCGGGTTCGTCCTTGGGGGCGCTATGCTTACCCGAATCGCCAAATTCGGAGTCCCGTTAGGACTGGATCTTTATCCGCCGCTCCCACAGGAAGAAAACGACGAAGAGGCAATCCCTCCTAGGGTTAACTGACGACCGCCCCATGTTTCCATTACAATCTTGAATTACTTCTCCTCCTGCGTAGCTAGAGACAATACCCACCTTACCGAAGGTGCTTGCTAGGAGCTAGCAGCTAGGAGCCAGCAGCTTCAGAGTCGATGACACAATCCAATCCCAACTCGCTGACTTTTCAGGAACTCATCCTTCGCCTGCAAGGGTTTTGGGCGGCGCGCGGGTGCGTCCTTCAGCAGCCGTATGACGTTGAAGTCGGCGCGGGGACGATGGCTCCGGAGACTTTTCTGCGGGTGCTGGGGCCGAAGCCATACAAAGTTGCGTATGTGCAGCCATCGCGGCGGCCGGCAGATGGGCGGTACGGGGAGAATCCGAACCGGCTATACAAGCACATGCAGTTGCAGGTGATCCTGAAGCCTCCGCCGGAAAATGTGCAGGAGCTTTATCTGGAGTCGCTCGGGGCGATGGGCATTGACCTGCGCCAGCATGACATTAAGTTCGAAGAGGACAACTGGGAGTCGCCGACGCTGGGCGCGTGGGGCATCGGGTGGCAGGTGATGCTCGATGGTTTGGAGATCACGCAGTTCACCTACTTTCAGCAGTGCGGAGGCGTGGATCTGGATCCGATTTCCGTCGAGCTGACGTATGGGCTGGAGCGCATCGCCGCGTTCCTGCAGGATGTGGATTCGATCTACGACATCGTGTGGGCGCGCGATCCGGAGAGCGGGTACGTGACAAAGTATGGGGACGTGCGGCTGGCGGATGAGCTGCAGATGTCGGTTTACAACTTCGAGGCTGCGGACGTGGCGGGCGCGTGGAAACATTTTGAGTTGTGCGAGGCGGAGTGCAAGGGGCTGCTGGAAGACTACTGGGAGCTGGTTAAGCTAGGTGTCGATCGTGACCAGAAGGTGGAGGAAGTAGTCACGAGAGTAGACGGGGAAGAGGGATATCCGGTTTGTAAGCAGAAGGAACGGTTTCCGCTCCTCGCAGCCTATGATCTTTGTCTCAAGTGCTCACACCTGTTTAATATCCTCGACTCGCGGGGAGCGATTTCTGTAACTGAGCGCGTGGGTGTGATCGCGCGGGTTCGGGCTCTGGCGGTGGGGATTGCGAAGGCTTGGGTGGATCAGCAGACCATGGCGCACGAGAATAAAGTGGCAGACCTTCACACGAGACCTGCAACGCCTTCGACGGAAGATGGCCTGGATTACATAGAAAAACCGAGATACGTCTAAGAACAGACTGGTCATGCCAGATTTTCTGCTTGAAATCGGTTGCGAAGAGATTCCCGCGCGGATGATCGCGGACGCCGCGTCGGAACTCTCCCAACGAGTCGGTGATCTCTTTCGCCGACATTCTCTCTCGCACGCAGAGCCTGCCGTTCTTTCGACTCCGCGTCGTCTGGCTGTAAGCATTGGGACTGCCGACCGTCAGCCCGTGTTGACCAGTGAGACGCTCGGTCCCTCCGAAAAGATCGCCTACAAAGAAGGTAAACCGACGAGGGCAGCTCAAGCCTTCGCCCAACGGACCGGGGTCCGCGTGGAAAACCTCAAGCTGGTGGAAACCGAGAAGGGCCTATACGTCTGCGCACAAACCAAAACCGGTGGTCGTTTTGCCGCCGATATACTGGTTGAATACCTCCCCACAGAGCTGAAGCAACTGCGTTGGCCCAAGGCGATGTATTGGCGGGTCAGAGCAGAAACCTTTGTTAGGCCAGTACGCTGGATAGTGGCATTGCTCGACAACGAGATTGTCCCGCTGGAGTTTGCTGGAATTCGCGCAGGCAATCAGTCGCGAGGGCACAGGCTTCTGTCTGACGGCCCAGTTGTGATACCGAGTGCAGGTGCTAGATACGTTGAGGCCTTGAAACAAGCAAAGGTGCTGAGTCGTGGCGAGCGCGAGCAACAAATCCGCAAAGCTCTCGATGCCGCCACTCGCACCGTCTCGGGCGCGCGGTGGCACGAAGACAAGTCGTTGCTTGAAACAGTTGTGAACCTCACCGAGTGGCCCTCGGTCATCCTTGGCAGTTTTGACGCCGAGTTTCTTGAGTTACCGGACGAAGTTCTGGTCACGGTGATGCGAGACCATCAAAAATATTTTGCGGTTGAAGACGCGAAGGGCAAGCTGCTGCCGCATTTTCTCGCGGTACTGAATACGGATGGCGACCCGGACGGCCTGATTCGCCATGGTAACGAGCGGGTACTGCGTGCCCGCTTCAACGACGCCCGCTTTTTCTGGCAGACCGACCAGAAGCATGCGTTGCGCGAACGGGTTTCGTGGCTTAAGAACGTTACCTTCCAGAAAGACCTCGGCAGTTATTACGAGAAGACGTTGCGCGTACAGCGGTTATGCAGTTGGGTCTGTGAGGGCATCCGTCAAAATGGAATCCATGTGCGGCCAGGGATCGTCCACAAGGCTGTGTGCCTGGCAAAAACTGACCTCACGACCGAATTGGTGAAAGAATTCACAGAGCTGCAAGGCATCGTTGGCGGACTCTACGCTCGCGTGCAGGTGCTGGATCGTGACATGCCGGACGCGACCCGACAGCTTATTGCTCAAGTCATCTACGACCAGTACAAACCGGAGTCAGCTGACGATTCCGTTCCAAGAACCATCGAAAGCGCGGTGCTCTCGATCTGCGACAAGGTTGACACTATCGCCGGAATGTTCGCTTTGGGACTACAGCCGACGGGATCGAAAGACCCATTTGCGTTGCGCCGCCAGGCAAACGGAATCGTGCGGACGATTGCCGAGCACAAGCTGCCGCTTGGGCTCCGGCACTTGTTCGAACTCGCACGAGAAACGTATAAGGATTCAGCGGCAGAGAAGAAATTTGCTCGCGAGATCAATTACGAAGATGCGATTCGTGCATTTTTCCGTGAGCGGTTGGAGTTCTATCTGCGCGACCAGCTTGGATATAAATACGACGTTGTGAACGCCGTCTTGGCTGCGACTGCGGACGACATTGTCGATGCGGTTTTGCGCGCAGAGGCGGTTTCGCAGGTGCGTGGATCAGCCGACTTCGAGTCGATCTCCGTAGCATTCAAGCGGATCAAGAACATTTTGCGGCAGGCGGCCGAGAATCAGAAGGGGATCGCATCTGCCGTGGATTCCAGTGCCTTCCGAGAGGAGGCTGAGAAGAACCTCGGCATACTGATCCCAGAAGCTGCGAGCGCGGTGGACAAGTTCCGGCAGGCAAAAGATTATTCTCGCGCGCTGGTCGAAATCTCGCGGATTCGGCCCGCAGTGGACGCGTTTTTCGATAAAGTAATGGTAATGGTCGAAGATGAGCAACTGCGCGCTAACCGCCTCGCGCTTTTGCACACGTTGCTCGCAGAGTTTTCGACGATCGCAGATTTTTCAGAAATCGTGACAGAAGGAAAAGGCAGCTAGTGTGCGAACTAACGCTGGCTGGACTAACAATACCGGGAAGGGCACGGCTTACAGCCGCGCCGATCTCGTATCGAAGTAGACTTAACGGCACGACTGGAAGTTGTGCCCTTCCCCGGTGAGCTTCTAACACGACTTCGCTCGCGCTAAACGCAGGTTCAGAACAACACAGGCCTAGAACAGGATCGGAATGAACGATTTTTTAGAGCGCAGATTTCAAAATTAGGCACATAAGGAATGCACTCATATGGCTACATCGACACTTCCAGAAGCTGAAGTCCAGGAAAGCGGCAAGAGCTCTCCGAAAAATGCTACCCAATATGTTTATTTCTTCGGCGATGGCAAAGCCGACGGCAACGGCAAAATGAAAGATGAACTCGGCGGCAAAGGCGCCGGCCTCGCCGAGATGACCAATGCCGGGTTGCCGGTGCCTCCAGGCTTCACTATTCAGACCGAGGCCTGTCGCGAGTACATGCGGCATGGCGGAGTCTCCGAAGCAGTAGACCTGCAGATGGAGGAAGCGCTGCGCAGGTTGGAAAAGTTACAGCGCCAGCAATTGGGCAAAGGTGAGAATCCTCTGCTGGTGAGCGTCCGTTCGGGCGCGAAGTTTTCTATGCCAGGCATGATGGATACGATTCTCAATCTCGGACTCAATGACGAGAGCGTCGAGTCGCTGGCGAGGTTGAGTAACAATCCGCGATTCGCACACGACTCTTACCGCAGGTTGATCCAGATGTTCGGCAACGTCGTGCTTGACGTCGAGAAGCATGCCTTCGACGAAGTTTTCGACGCCAAGAAGAAGCAGAAGGAAGCGAAACTCGATACCGATCTGGACGCCAAGGCACTGAAAGAAGTCATCGCTGAATATAAGAAGGTCGTCAAGAAACATACTAAGCAAGATTTCCCGCAGGATCCGCAGGCACAGCTGGTGATGGCGCGGGACGCGGTCTTCCGCTCGTGGCAAAACGACCGCGCCAAGCATTATCGCCGCATCAACAACATCGACGACAAGCTCGGCACCGCAGTCAACGTTCAGGCCATGGTGTTCGGCAATCTTGGCGATACCAGTGGCACGGGCGTGGGTTTCACTCGAAATCCCGGCACCGGCACGAAAGAGTTTTACGGCGAGTTCCTGATGAACGCGCAGGGCGAAGACGTAGTGGCTGGCATCCGCACACCGGTCCCAATCCTCGAACTCCAGAAAGTGATGCCCGATGTTTACAGCCAGCTCCGTGAAATTACGACCAGACTGGAAAAGCATTACCGCGACATGCAGGACTTCGAGTTCACCATCCAAGACCGCAAGCTCTACATGCTGCAGACGCGTAATGGGAAGCGCACCGGACGCGCAGCGGTGCGTGTGGCGATCGACATGGTCGGGGAGGGGCTGATCACGAAAGAAGAAGCCATATTCCGCGTTGAGCCCAACCAGCTTTATGACTTCCTGGTTCCGGGGCTGGACGAGAAGAGGTCCAAGGTTGAAGTGCTGGCCACCGGTCTTCCTGCGTCCCCCGGCGCCGCAGTCGGACAGATTGTTTTCACCGCGGATGAAGCGGTCGAGAAGGCCGGGCATGGTGCGAATAAAAATCCCGTGATCCTGGTTCGCGCCGAAACTACTCCGGAAGATATTCATGGTATGGAAGTCGCCGCTGGCATTCTGACTTCGCGCGGAGGCATGACCAGTCACGCGGCTGTCGTTACGCGCGGCATGGGTAAGTGTTGCGTGGCCGGAGCCGGGGACATCCACGTGGATGAAAAGAAGCGCGAGATGCACGTGAAGGGACAAGTGTTCCGCGAGGGCGATTGGATCTCACTCGATGGAACCACTGGCCGCGTGATCAAGGGCAAGCTGAACACGCTCGACGCATCGCCTGACAATCCGGAACTGCAGAAGATCATGGGTTGGGCTGAACCTTTCCGTAAACTGAGGGTCCGTGCCAATGCCGACATTCCGCGTGACGCCATTCAGGCACGCGCATTCGGCGCAGAAGGAATCGGTCTGTGCCGCACCGAACACATGTTTTTTGCTGAAGATCGTCTGCCGCACATGCGTGCCATGATTCTCGCGACCAACGAGAAAGATCGTCGCGCGGCGTTGAAGAAATTGCTACCGATGCAACGCTCCGATTTCGCTGGCGTCTTCAAAGCCATGGACGGATTTCCGGTCACGATCCGCCTGCTCGATCCGCCGCTGCACGAGTTTCTCCCGCGCCGCGAAGAGCTGATGGTTGAAATCGCCGTCCTGGAAGCAACAAAGCCGAAATCGCCAAAGTTGAAAGGATTGCGCAAGCTCCTGCGGCGAGTTGAAGACCTGCACGAGGTCAATCCGATGCTCGGGCATCGCGGCTGCCGCCTGGGGATCACTTATCCTGAGATCACGGAGATGCAGGCGCGCGCCATCTTTGAGGCTGCAATTGCAGTCTCAAAAAACGGCGTCAAAGTCTTACCTGAAGTGATGATTCCGCTGACTGCGACCGTGAAAGAAATGGCGAACCAGGGCGCGATCGTCAGACGCGTTGCCGATGAAGTCTTCAAGGAGAAGGGCGCGAAGGTCGCTTATCTGGTCGGCACCATGATCGAGCTTCCACGCGCAGCGCTGGTCGCCGACGGGATCGCAAGAGAAGCCGAGTTCTTTTCCTTTGGCACGAACGATCTCACGCAGACAACCTTTGGCTTTTCGCGAGATGACGTGAACAAGATCCTGCCCACCTACATCGCGGAAGGCATCCTCAAGCAGGACCCGTTTGCGGTGCTCGATCGCGAAGGTGTTGGCCAGCTCGTCAAAATGGCTACAGAGCGCGGGCGCAAGACGAGGCCTGCCCTGAAAGTGGGAATCTGTGGAGAGCACGGCGGCGAGCCGTCCTCGGTGGAGTTCTGCCATCAGATTGGATTGAATTATGTTTCCTGCTCACCCTTCCGGGTGCTTACAGCCCGCCTGGCCGCAGCGCAGGCTGCCGCGAGCGATAAGCTGAAGGGCGAAGCCGGAAGAACAAAGTGAAATCATCGGATACAATACTCGGTTCCTGAAAGGACCACTGGCTCGTGATCGTTGGGGTTCCGAAAGAAATCTATCCAGGAGAGCGGCGGGTTGCGCTGACGCCGGTAGTTGTCCCCATGCTTGCCAAAGCTGGGCTGGAAGTTGCGATCGAGGCGGGCGCGGGCGTCGAGGCGGCGTATCCCGACACGCAGTATCAGGAGAAGGGCGCGAAAGTCCTTTCGGACCGTGCGGCTGTCTTCTCGCAGTGCGACATCATCGTGCAGGTGCTCTGCCACGGAGCCAATGACAACAATGGGGCGAGTGATCTTCCGCTGATGCGCCGCGGGCAGGTGCTGGTTGGGTTCTTGCGTCCGCTCGCCTCGGCCGAGATGGTTCAGCAGGTAGCGCAGACAGGCGTGACGTCCTTTGCGGTGGAACTGATGCCGCGCACCACGCGGGCGCAAAGCATGGACGCGTTGTCAGCGATGGCGTCGATTGCCGGATACAAAGCTGTGCTGGTGGTAGCGAATGCCTTGCCGCGAATTTTCCCTATGATGACGACCGCTGCGGGAACGCTTACTCCGTCGCGGGTTCTGGTGATTGGCGCAGGAGTGGCCGGCCTGCAGGCAATTGCTACAGCGCGGCGGCTGGGAGCAGTTGTCTCGGCATACGATGTGCGTCCGGCGGCAAAGGAGCAGGTGCAGAGCCTGGGCGCGAGGTTCGTGGAACTTCCCCTGGAGACACAGGATGCGCAAGACGCGCGCGGATATGCGAAGGCCCAAGATGAAGCGTTCTACGCGAAACAGCGCGAGTTGTTGGGGCGCGTAGTGGCGGAAAGCGATGCGGTGATCACGACGGCAGTGGTTCCGGGCAAGAAGGCTCCGGTGCTGGTGACGGCAGAGATGGTGAAGGGGATGGCTCCGGGATCGGTGGTGCTGGATCTGGCAGCGGAGCGTGGCGGAAATTGCGAACTCACGCGGCCGGGAGAGGTTTTAGTCGAACATGGAGTCACGCTGATTGGGACCATCAATTTGGCGGCGGGCGTTCCGCATCATGCCAGCCAGATGTATGCGCGAAATCTGACGTCGTTTCTGACAAACCTGGTGAAAGATGGGAAAGTGCGTCCGGCGGAGAGCGATGAGATTATTCGCGAAACGTTGTTGACGCAGGGCGGGGAAGTGGTGAATACGAGAGTGCGGGAGTTGTTGGGTATGCCGGCCTTAGTGGCGCAAATTGAAGCAATTTAAGAATTGTCGAATTTACGATTGAAGTTGCACTCCGTACTTCAATTCGTGAATCCGTAAATCCGTACATTCGTAAATTCGGGCAGGAAGCAAATTATGGGTTCCTCTCTCATTGATGGTTTGTTCGTCTTCATGTTGGCGGGGTTTATCGGGTTTGAAGTTATCAAACGAATCTCGCCCTTACTGCACACGCCGCTGATGTCGATCACCAATGCTCTTGACGCAATCGCCGTGGTTGGCGCGATTGTACTGGTAGGCAAACACGAAAGCCGGCTGTCTTTCATTTTGGGCATGCTGGCCGTGATTGCCGCCACCAGCAACATCGTGGGCGGGTTTTTAATTACTGACCGCATGTTGAGGATGTTCAAGTCCAGCCGTCCGGCAAAACCATGACCGAGTACGTAGGCAGCCAGCACATCATCGAGCTGATTTATCTGATTGCGAGCGCGCTGTTTATTCTGGCGCTCAAGTGGATGAACACTCCGGCCACGGCGCGGCGCGGAATTTTAGCCGGCGAAATCGGAATGGTGCTGGCCATCGGCGGCACGCTGTTGCAACACGGGATCGTTGATTACAAGTGGATCGCAGTCGCCCTGGTGATCGGCTCTGGCATTGGTGTTCCGCTGGGGCTGGTGCAAATGACTGCGGTGCCACAGCGGACAGCGCTCAGCCATGCGTTTGGTGCCTTTTGCGTGACTCTGGTGGGCACTGCCGAGTTTTATCTCCGCACTCCGAATGTGCAGCCCTTTATGATGTCGGTTTTGTGCTGCGAAGTGATTCTCGGCGGACTGACAGTCACGGGCAGCTTAATGGCGGCAGGGAAACTGCAAGAAGTGCTGCCCCAACGCCCAATCACATATAAAGGGCAAAACCTCGTCAATCTCGTATTGTTTGTGGTCGCGGTCGGCATTGCGGCCTACTTGGTACACAATCCTGGTGCGACTCATTTATATCCAGTAATGGTCGGCATTGCGCTGGTGTTCGGCGTCATGTTGGTGATTCCGATTGGCGGCGCAGACATGCCTACAGTCATCTCGCTGCTGAATTCCTATGCCGGACTTTCCGCGGCCGCAATGGGATTTGTACTTAACAACAAGCTGCTGATCATCGCCGGCGCGCTCGACGGTTCGTCGGGATTCATTCTGTCAGTCATCATGTCGAAGGCGATGAACCGCTCTTTTACGAACGTCTTATTCGGGGCGTTTGGCCAGGTGGCGGCAGCGGCGGCGGGAACTGAGGAAGCCAGACCGGTCAAGAGCGCCAGTCCGGATGAAGCTGCGGAAATTCTTGCGGCAGCAAGCAAGGTTGTGATCGTTCCTGGATACGGCATGGCCGTGGCGCAAGCGCAACACAAAGTTCGCGAACTCTACGACTCGCTGACCAAACGCGGAATTGATGTGCGGTTTGCGATCCACCCAGTAGCCGGACGAATGCCCGGACACATGAATGTGCTGCTGGCCGAGGCAGACGTCCCTTACGACCGGCTGATGGAGATGGACGACATCAACGGCGATTTTGCGCAGACCGATGTATCGCTGATAATCGGCGCGAATGATGTGACCAATCCGGCAGCGAAGACCGACCAGTCGAGTCCGATTTATGGCATGCCAGTCCTGGATGTCGAAAAATCCCACACCGTGATGGTGATTAAGCGCAGCATGAACCCTGGATTCGCCGGAATCGACAATCCCCTTTATTACATGGACCAGACGTTGATGCTGTTTGGCGATGCGAAAGTGTTTGTGAGTAACATCGTGAAGGAACTCTCGGGCACACACGGCTGAGCACCCTCACGGAGGGCCTTTTCAAAGTGTGCAAGATTCTGCATTTTTTTCCAGAGCATGCCATGAAACCACGGGTTTATACTCTTTCGGGCAGCGAGTGACCTCCCCCGAGTTCATTTCTCGTTGCTGAACGCATGCCGGTATCCCTGACCATCCATTCCGACCGCCGTCTGGTCTACTCCGCGTTTCACGGTGACGTAAGTGAAGAGGAATTCTTGCGCCATGCGGAAACCATCAAGTCGGATCCTAACTTCGATCCCAGCTTCTCTGAAATTGTTGATTTGAGGGGAGTGACCGAGCTAAGGGCGTCCACCGAGACGTTGAGGCAAATGGCGCAGCGGGAGAGTGTTTTCTACCCCGATTCAAGGCACGTGGTAATTGCGGCTCCGGGGCTAGTTTTTCGTATGGCTCGCATGTTCCAGAACCTGGCGGAAGAAACGCGGCCTAGACTGAAAGTGGTAAAAACGCCCGAGGAAGCATTTGATTATTTGCGAGGGAGCATGAGTCTCATCTAAGCGCGATGATCAGCTTTCTTTCCATTATTGCCCTGGGATTTTTCCTGGGGATGCGGCACGCAACCGATCCCGATCACGTAGTCGCGGTCACGACTATTGTGAGCCGCGAGCGTCAGATTTCGAAGTCGGCATGGATCGGCGTGTTCTGGGGGATTGGGCACACCGTCACTATTTTTGTTGTGGGCGCGGCAATTATCCTGTTCGATCTGGTCATTCCTCCGCGGATCGGGTTGAGCATGGAATTGTCGGTCGGAATGATGCTGATCCTGCTTGGCGTGATGAATGTCTGGAGTTTTCTACGGTCGATGTCCGCGTCACGAGCGGACGCTGGTTCACAGGTTATTCATTCCCATGCTCACAGTCATGGTGATTATGTCCACAGCCACCCGCACGGACACGCGCCCGAGGTCCACTCGCATGTTGCCGGAAGGGACCCGCTGTCGTGGCTGGATCGTTTGCTGTCAGGGTTCAGAGCTTACCAGCCCATTCGGCCCTTGATTGTTGGGATTGTGCATGGGCTGGCGGGTTCGGCGGCCGTGGCATTGCTGGTCTTGGCTACGATCCGGAATTCCCGATGGGCGATTGCATACTTGTTGGTGTTCGGAGTGGGTACCATCGCCGGAATGACGTTGATCACCGTGAGCATTGCCTCGAGCTTCCATTTGGTCAGGGGAGGAAATCTTTTTTTTCGTCGGCTGGCATTGGCTTCCGGGCTGCTCAGCCTCGGCTTTGGTCTGGTGGTTGCCTACCAGATCTGCATAACGAATGGGCTGTTGACAGGCCATCCCCATTGGACTCCCCGGTGAGTTGCGCTGGCGCATTCCGTCAATCAGCGCCGGAGTTCTTGAATCAAAACGCTATGCTTACCATCTAAGTGACTTGGCACGGTGGGGTGCGTCTCGCGATGAAACTTCTCCTTCATTATTCGAAGCAATACTGGAAGCTGGTGGTGGTAGCTCTGTTGCTGGCCGCCACGAACCAGATATTTTCACTGCTCGACCCGCTAATCTTCCGTCACATCATTGATGGGTACGCCACCAAATATCACCAGTACACACAACCGCAATTCATTCGAGGCGCGGGGCTGCTGCTATTGGCGGCGGTTGGAGTAGCGTTCGTCTCGCGCGTGGCCAAGAATTTTCAGGACTATTTTGTGAACGTGATCGTGCAGCGCCTGGGAGCACGGATGTACTCGGATGGGATCCGCCATTCACTGGATTTGCCGTACCAGGTTTTTGAAGACCAGCGCAGCGGAGAAACCCTGGGCAAATTGCAAAAAGTGCGCCTCGACGTGGAGCGATTTATTACAGCCGCTATCAACGTGCTTTTTACTTCGCTGATCGGGGTTGTTTTCGTCATGGTGTACGCCTTCAACGTCCACTGGGCCATCGCGCCGGCATTCCTCATTACGGTGCCGTTGCTCGGATTGATCAGCTCCGTACTCAGCCGGCGGATCAAGAAGATGCAGAAGGTTATAGTTTCCGAGACTACAGCGCTGGCCGGTTCGACGACAGAGTCGTTGCGCAACATCGAATTAGTGAAGAGCCTGGGCCTGGCGCAACAAGAAGTAAGGCGGCTCAATGGAGTTACCGGGAAGATCCTGAATCTGGAACTCAAGAAGGTGAAGTACCTGCGCAGCCTGAGTTTCATCCAGGGGACCGCGGTGAACGCTCTGCGAAGCAGCCTTTTATTTTTGATGCTCTACCTGATCTTTCGCCAGGAAATTACGGTCGGACAATTCTTCTCACTCATGATTTATTCGTTTTTTATCTTCACTCCCTTGCAGGAGTTGGGGAACATCATCAACACCTATCGGGAGACCGAAGTATCGCTGCAGAATTTCCAGCAGATACTCGACACTCCTCGCGATCCCAAAACTAAAAATCCTGTGCCCATGAAAGAACTGATGACTTTGCATTTCGAAGAAGTGAGTTTTCAGCATCACAGTGCGTCAGTTCTGGCATTGGATTCGATTAGTTTTAATGCTGCTCGCGGAGACACCGTTGCCTTTGTCGGTCCCTCAGGAGCAGGCAAGACGACGCTGGTAAAGCTTCTCGTAGGCCTGTATGCACCGAAATCGGGAGAGATCCTCTACAACGGCATTCCAGCGCGGGACGTGGATTTGGATGAGTTGCGCGAGAAGATTGGATTCGTTACCCAAGACACGCAGTTATTCTCTGGCTCGATTCGCGAGAACTTGCTTTTCGTTAATCCTAAAGCAACCGACGAAGAATGCATGGAGGTACTGCAAAAAGCAGCCGTGCACAGCCTGCTGGAACGAGCTGATCGCGGCTTGGATACGCTGATTGGAGAGGGCGGAGTAAAAGTTTCTGGAGGGGAAAAACAACGTCTTTCGATTGCTCGGGCCTTGTTGCGTCATCCACATTTGCTGGTATTCGACGAAGCGACTTCCTCCCTGGACTCATTGACCGAAGAAGAAATCAGTCGAACGATTCGAGAGCTGGCCAGCAATCAGGAAGCAATCACTATTCTCATCGCTCATCGACTGTCCACCGTGATGCATGCTGATCGCATCTACGTGCTGGAGCGCGGGCGCATTGTAGAGTTCGGACAACACTCCGAGCTGCTCAATAAAAAAGGCTTGTACTATGCGATGTGGCGCCAACAGGTTGGCGAGCGCGAGGGAGTAGAAACCAGCGCCTAAGGCGAACCAATTTCTTACAAATATCTGGGATAACTCGCTCTCCATTTTTGTAAATCGCGCGAAAAACCAGTACAGGCAAGGCTTTCCAGCAATTCCTTTTCGAGAACCACCCAGCGCAGACCAGCGCACAATGTGAGATCCAGGACACCAGAATTAGCACCTGAAACACCGGTCAGTTGCTGCCGTGCGTAGACCACGGCATAACTTCCGTATCGCCCCGTGAGAGCTGAATTTCCCACCCGCTGTCGTCGACAACTCCACCGCTCGGGGCCGCATCACAACATCGCTGCTGGGTTGAGCTTGGATCGCTGAGGCGAATCTCTGGAAACGGATCTGATGTCCCGTGCATGTGTCAGGAGTGTTTTTCTTTCTATTCGCGACTGCCGCGGGTGCCCAAGTTGCGGTGCTGAGCCCCGAGTCTGCCTACGAAGGGCAAAACGTCGCCGCGATTGATCTCATCGCAAATCCTCATCGCGACGTAGAACCACTTCGGTTCCTGGTCGCACAGAAAGCGGGACAGCCCTACTCTCAGGCCAACGTGGAAGCCAGCATCACCGCGCTCGAGCGCACCGGACAATTTCCCAAAGTTCAGGTGAATGTCGTCCCCGATCTCTCTGGCCTGCGGTTGAACTTCCTGCTGGAACCCGCCTATTTCCTGGGCATGGTCAACTTTCCGGGCGCAGTGAAGGTTTTCTCCTACACGCGTCTTCTGCAGGTGGTCAACCTCCCCGACGAAGATCCCTACGCCAAGGCCCGGGTAGCGGTTGCTGAAGAAGCATTGCAAGAGTTCCTTCAGCACAATGGATACTTCCAGTCAACTATTCAGACCGACTCCCAAATCGACGACACCCACCAATTGGTCAACGTGAGCTTCTCCGTCAATCTGGGAAAGCGGGCGCGTGTGGGGGACGTGAGCTTTCAGGGTCCTGACGCAAGCGAGAACGCCGATCTGCTGCGCTCGATCCGGTCACTCCGGGCGCGCTTTACCGGAGGACTTCTTAAGCCGCGAAAGGCTTACACGCGCGAGCGCGTTAGAGCGGCTACGACGCTGATCCACCGAACGCTGTCGCGGCAGCACCGCCTGGCCAGCCACGTCCAAGAAAATCCGCCTAAATATCATCCTGAGACCAATCGCGTAGACGTGTCGTTCAAAGTTGACATTGGCCCGGTAGTCACCGTGCGCACGACTGGGGGACGTCTCTCCGCGCTGCCGTTCATGTCTGGGCGGCAGATGAAAAAGTTAATTCCAATTTATTCCGAGGGAACCATCGACAGCGACCTGGTTCAGGAAGGCCAGCGAAATCTCGCTGATTACTTCCAGAAAAAAGGCTACTTCGACGTCGAGGTCAAAACCAGTCTTCAGCAACAGCCGGGCAAGCTTCTGCTGGTGTACCAAATCGAAAAGGGCAAGAAACACAAAGTCGACCGCATCGTGCTCCAGGGAAACCACGAGATTTCAGAGAAGGAACTCCTGCCGCTTGTCGTGGTGAAGAAATCTCATATCTGGTCGCACGGAAGCGTGAGTCAGAAGCTAGTGCGGCAGAGCGTCGACAACCTGCAGGCACTCTATCGCGATCGGGGATATGAAGGCGCCAAGGTGAACTCCCAGATCATTGATCGCGAGCCCAAGATCGACGTCGTTTTCAACATTGAAGAAGGCGCTCAGACTGTCGTGCGTGAACTTGAAGTCACCGGAAACGATCATGTCCCATACGGACAACTTGCGCCTCCGATGGGGTTGCAATTACGTTCCGGCGCTCCATTCTCTCCCCGGCGCCTTTCCGAAGATCGCAATCGAATTTCCGCCACCTATCTCAATCGCGGGTATCTCGATGTCGAAGTCACCCCCAAGGTGAATCGCGACCCAACGATCCTCACCACGTAGATGTCACGTACGTTGTGAACGAACACCAGAGTGTGCGCGTGGGGGACGTGATCTATCTCGGACAGAAGCAGACCCGGCTCTCCCTGATCCGCAAGACCGCAGAGATTGCGACCGAGTCTCCCATGAGAAGAGGGGATCTACTCCAAGCCGAAAGCCACCTCTACGACCTGAACATCTTCGATTGGTCAAGCGTCGGTCCGAGAAGGCCGCTTACTGATCAAACGGAGGAAGCTGCGCTGGTCAAAGTGCACGAGGCGAAGCGCAACGAAATCATTTACGGATTCGGCTTCGAGGTATCTCATCGTGGCGGGAACGTGCCGGGGGGAACCGTAGCCGTGCCCGGGGGGCCCCCGATCCAACTCGGCGGCAATCGAGTTGCGCCGAGCCAATCTACTTTTGCCAGCCCGCGCGGGTCGATCGAATTCAATCGACGCAACCTGCGCGGACTTGGGGAAACCGCGAGTGCCTCGCTGCTGCTCTCCCGCCTTGATCAGCGCGCGCTCGCTACCTACACCCAGCCTCACTTCTTGAATTCACAATGGAGTTCGCTCACCAGCTTTTCGGCGGAGCGCACTACCGAAAACCCGCTTTTCGCCGCCGGACTGGGAGATCTTTCCTTTCAGGTCGAGCGACTAATCAGCAAGAAGCACAATACGCGCCTGCAAATTCGTTACGACTTCAATAAGACGTACCTATCGCATTTGCTGGTGCCCGCGTTGGTCCTGCCGCAGGACCGGAACATCCACCTATCCACCTTTTCCGGCACCCTTCTTCGTGATACACGGGACAAACCTCTCGATGCCCACCGCGGCATTTTCAATACGCTTACTTTGGGCATTACACCGACGGCTCTCGGCTCCAGCGCAAGCTTCGCCAAACTTACAGGCCAGTATGCCTACTACAAGCCGTTTCGCTACCTGGTCTTCGCCAATAGCATTCGGCTTGGCCTGGCGAAGTCCTTTGCAGGAAGCTTCGTCCCAACAAGTCAACTCTATTTTTCCGGTGGTGGTAATTCTCTGCGCGGTTTCCCCATCGACCAGGCGGGCCCGCAGCGGATTATTCCTTTCTGCAACGTACTGTCAGGGCAGACCGGATGTACCAACATTACCGTCCCGGTGGGTGGACGCCAGCTCTTCATCTTGAACTCGGAGGCGCGCTTCCCCCTGGGCATCATGAAGGCCCTCGGCGGCGTTATTTTCTATGACGGCGGCAACGTCTATAGCGCGATCAACTTGCCCAACTTCGTGAACAACTATAGCAACACGGTTGGCCTGGGCCTGCGTTACACGACCCCGGTTGGACCCATCCGCTTCGATATCGGTCGCAACCTCAATCCGATCCCAGGGATCAAGCCAACCCAGTTCTTCATAACTCTGGGCCAGGCTTTCTAGGAGCAATCATGAATTGGAAAAAAATAATCCGCCGGACGCTCGCAGTACTCGCAATCATGTTTGTAATCGCTATCGTCGGGGGATATTTCTACCTCAAGAGCAGCACATTCAACCGTTTTGCGATGCGGAAGATTATTGAGCAAGCCAACCAGGCCACCGGCGGCCACACTCAGATCGGGGCCTTCGACTTTGAGCCGTCAACGCTGACTGTGCATCTCTATGGTGTAGTCTTGCGCGGCACCGAGCCCCCCGCGGCTTACCCGCTTCTCGAGGTCAATAAACTAACGGTTGGTCTGAAAATCCAATCCGTGCTCCACCACAAAATCAACCTCAGCGAGTTGCTGATCGAGCATCCCGTGGTGTACCTCCAGGTTGATCGCAAAGGCAACAGCAATGTCCCTCAGGCACCGCCAAGTAAGTCCGGCAGCAACATGAGCGTCTTCGACCTTGCGGTCGGTCACGTTGCGCTTACCGACGGCGAAGTCAACTACAACGACCGAAAGACGCTGGTCGATGCCGACCTTCACAATCTTAGAAGCGATATCGTTTTCGAGCCTTGGGCCACCCGCTACAGCGGTTCGGTTTCCTACGACAACGGCCACTTGCGTTACGGCCAGTACACGCCCCTGGCACACAGCTTCAATGTAAAGTTCAACGCTACGCCGTCCGTGTTCTCGCTCGAATCGGCGGTCCTGAAGGTAGCTTCGTCGACGGTTGCATTGCATGCGGACGTAACCAACTACAGCGATCCAAATGTGTCGGGGAACTATGACATTCAAATCCATACCCAGGATCTCGCCGCAATATCGCGATCGCCATCCGTGAGGACAGCAGGCGACGTGTTGCTGACAGGCAAACTTCGTTACCGAAGTAAGAACAACGAGCCACTGTTACGAAGTGTCGCGATAGACGGACAGATCGGAAGCGAGGCTCTGTCGGCGGTTTCCTCCGGCCGTCACTTCGATCTTCGGAAACTGCGGGGTAAGTATCAGCTAGCGAATGGCTCTTTGCGGGCCAGCGGCGTTGAAGCGGAGTTGCTCGGCGGCCGGATTAGTGCCGACGTCGAAATGCGGAATGTTGATGCCACGCCGACGGCGAGAGTCCGGACGGCTTTGCACAACATCTCGCTTCAGGCGGCCCAACAGGTTATCCATCGGCCGGAGCTCGACCGCATTTCGATCTCAGGAACACTGGACGGCATCGCCGACGCCTCCTGGGTTGGCAGCGTAAGCAATGTGCGCGCCAACTCCGACCTGACCGTGCGCGCTGCTAAGAGCGCTGCATCGCGTTCCGCGAGGGATATCCCAGTCGAAGGCGTTATTCATGCCGCATATGATCAACCCAAGAGTGTCTTCACGGTCCATCAAACAACTCTCCGGATTCCCTCCGCCACTCTGACCGCAGAGGGAGAAGTCAGCCGCCACTCCAACTTGCAGCTTCAAGCTAATGCCAATGATCTGCATCAATTGGTAGCGCTGGCTTCAGCATTCCGTTCCACATCGACCCCTCCGCCTCTAGTCTCCGGTTCTGCGATGCTAAATGCCACAGTGCAAGGGTCAACGGAGAAGCCTCAAATATCTGGACACGTGAGCGCGCAGAATCTTGACGTCCAGGGCAGCCAGTGGAAGAGTGCGGAGCTCTCGCTCCATGCCGACCCATCGCGGATCGTTGTATCGAACGGTAGTCTGACGAGTGCGCAACGCGGCAAGGCTGCGTTCGGTGCAACCATTGAACTGCGCGACTGGTCTTATCTGCCTTCCAATCGTATTGACGCGAATCTCTCGCTACAGCAGATGCCCCTGACCGCCCTGGAGCACATGGCCAACGTTCAGTATCCCGTCAGCGGAGAGTTGTCGGCGAATGTTTCCGTGAGCGGATCGCAGCTCGACCCCGCAGGATCAGGTTCCCTCCAGCTTTCGAACGGTCGCGCTTACGATGAGCCCATTCAGACCATGGCTCTAAAATTCCATGCCCAAAGCGGCTCCGTTGTTTCCACCCTGGACGTCAGTACGAATGCTGGCTCTGCCAATTCGAGCTTGACCTACACCCCCAAAACCAAGGCTTACAAGCTCCATCTCGATGCTCCTTCGATCGTTTTACAGAAGCTGCGTACGGTGCAAGCAAAGAATCTGGCGGTGAACGGAACCCTGACCGTTTCCGCGAGTGGAGAGGGCACTCTCGATGATCCTCAACTCACTGCCATGGTTCAGTTACCCAAGCTCGAGGTGCGGCAGAAGGTAGTTAGCGGTTTGAAAGCAGAAGTCCATGTCGCCAATAAGCGAGCAGATCTTACTTTGGATTCTCGAGTCGCCGAGGCCTCAATCCAAGCTCGTGGCCACGTTGATCTTACGGGGGACTACGAAACCGATGCATCCATCGATACTGCCGCGATTCCGCTCGATGTGTTGCTGGCAACTTACGCCGGGAGCGTGCCCGAGGGCTTCCACGGCCAGACTGAATTTCACGCCACTCTGAAGGGCCCGCTGAAGGATAAAACCAAACTCGAAGCCCATCTCAGCATTCCTACGCTTAACGCCAGCTACCAAGCGCTGCAGATCGGGGCCGCGGGTCCTATTCGTGCTGACTATTCCCATTCCGTCGTCACCCTCCGCCCGTCCGAGATTCGTGGTACTGGCACCAGTGTTCGCATGCAGGGCAGCATTCCTCTTGCGGGGCCGACAGCTCCAAACCTCATGGCGCAAGGATCAATCGATGCTCGCATTCTCCGCATCGTCTCCCCTGATTTACAAGGCTCGGGAACAGTCGCTTTGGACATTCGCACTTCGGGATCTGGCGCTAGTCCTCAGGTCCAGGGACAAGTCCGTCTGCAAAATATCGCTGTGGCAGCGGCGACTGCTCCCTTGGGTGTCGATAAACTGAACGGCACCCTGGACGTAAGCACTGGACGCGTGCAAATCTCCAACCTCGTTGCAGAAGTCGGCGGAGGCCAGATCTCCGCCGGTGGTTCAATCACGTACCAGCCCAGTCTGCAATTCAATATTGCGCTTGAGGGGAACTCGGTCCGACTGCGATATCCCGATGGTCTGAGAGCCATGCTGGATAGCAAGCTCACTTGGACCGGGACCACGCAGGCGTCGACCTTAGCTGGACGTGTCCTGATCGGTGGGCTTTCTTTCACGCCGGATTTCGATCTCGCCACCTTCGGCGATCAGTTCAGTAGCAATGCGGCAGCACCTGCCCAGCCAGGCTTTGCCGATACGGTCGGCTTACAAATCGCAGTGCAGTCGAAGAACAATCTCAGTGCGACTAGTTCGCAGGTTAGCCTGGAAGGAACCGCGGACCTCCGCGTGGCAGGCACGGCTGCCAATCCGGTCATCACCGGCAGGACCGATCTCACTGCCGGAGAACTCTTCTACCGCAATGTCCGGTACCAATTGCAGCGCGGCATCATCGTTTTTCAGGATCCGAATGAGACCAAGCCCGTGCTGAACGTGGCGGTGTCCACGACCATCGAGCAATACAATCTGACTCTGAATCTGCGCGGCCCATTCGACGCGCTGACTACTTCCTATTCTTCCGATCCACCGCTGTCCAGCGCCGACATCATCAACCTGATTGCGCGTGGCAAGACCAGTTCAGAATTAGCGGCATCGAGTCCAAGCACAGATTCAATGATTGCCTCTCAGGCTGCCAGCCAGGTCAGCGGCAGCCTGCAGAAACTTGCCGGAATCTCCAGTCTGCAAATCGATCCGCTGCTCGGCGGCAATAATCAAAATCCCTCGGCACGGGTCGCCTTGCAGCAGCGCGTCAGTAAGAATTTTCTATTCACTTTTTCTACCGACGTTTCTCAGCCCGGGAATGAATTGGTCCAGGGTGATTACCAGATCAACAAGCGTTGGTCGGTCAGCGTCGCACGCGACCAGCTGGGAGGAGTCTCCATAGACGGCCGTTTCCACACCAAATTCTGAGCACGCCTCGCAACTACATCTAGGTCCGCCCTCGCGTGTGCTCAGGCGGCGTGACCGAGAGTGTCGTCTGCGACTGGTTGCTCCTTTGGAGGCAACTGCCCTTTGGTGCTCTCTTTTGCAAGCTCCGCATTGACTTCCGCTCCCACCAGCAATGCAAATGAATTCCAGTAACACCAAGTCATAAACGCTATAAATCCCGCCAGCGTTCCATACGTCCGGCTAAAGTTGGCGACGTGACGAAAATAGAATCCCAACAAATACGACAGAACAATCCAGCAGGTCACCGCAAGAATTGCACCCGGCAACGTCGCCAGAAAACGCTGCCTCACATTGGGAGCGAGGAAATACAGCAACTCCACTGCCAGCAAGGTAAAGACGATGGCGACCGCCCAATGGATCGCCGGCCAGAGCAACACAAACTCGTGGGAGACATAGAGCCTCGCTGCGAGCCATGCCCCGAAGTGAGTTCCCACGATCATCACCGCCAGTGCAGACGACACCAGGCCCGCGGTAATCGCAGCCAGCCCGATCGCCAGAAGCCGTGTCCTCCAGAAGGGGCGGTCCTCTTTCACATCGTAGGCAATGTCGAGCGCTTCAATCATCGCGTCGAACGCTGCCGAGGCCACCCAAATTGTCCCAACTATGCCGAATGACAGCCATGCCTTGCGATTGGTTGACAACACATCCAACAGCACCGACTGCACCAAGCGCATAGTGTCAGCCGGGAGCAATGTCCACATCAGGCGCAAGACGCTTCCAAATAGATCTGGTAATGGAATCGCCCCCAACACTGCAGAAAGAAACATCAGCCCTGGGAACAAAGACAGAACCAGGTAGTACGAAAGTGCCGCTGCTACCTGTGGCGTGTGATGCTCCAGCACGTCGCGATAAGCGACTATGAGAGCTCGCTTCATCCCTGCCCAAGTCACGTTCCTTAGATGCGCTGGCCCATCAGGGGAGGTCTTGATCGACAGGCCTGCGGTCGGGTCCTATTTCCTGCTCTCGCACCTTAAATAATTAGGTGGGAACAAATCTGCTACGTTGAACTCTGTTGCCCCCGCCGCATTTTGGGGAGTTGTTTGCGCGCTACGGTAAACAGGGGAAACTTTTGTTAATATGCACTCAGGACCGCCAATTAAGTCATGGCGTTTCTGTTAGATTGAACCTGAACTATGCACAGATTCATGGTCCATGCAGATCCCGCCTGCCCGAATCGGGTTGCCGTGGATCACCCGAATGGTGATGCGCTGAAGGCGCGAAGGTCATAGAGAGCGCGTCGAATAAGGCTCCCGCGAAGTTATCGCGGAGCCCAGTAAAAATCGCATTTTCCGTTCAGTGCTGATGCGCGGATTCTATGCATAAAATTCTATGCACATGTAGCCCTGTATTTTCAATAAGTTACAGACGCACTTGTTTACGTAGCTACGACGGCTTCAGAACTCAGCCCGGGCGGATCTGCATAATTTAGGTGCAACGAACAGAAAATGGTCCAAGACACAAGCCGGGCCGAGCACAGCGGATGAGCAAGAGGTCCTTACGCCTCATTTTGGAGCTGAAGGGCGTTGCCGACGCAATGGCTCCTGGCGCAGACTGAAGTAGAGATCCCGACTCTCAGGGCCGCTGAGGGCCGCACACTTGCAAGACGAGGTTCCATTCGCAAGCAATTGTTTGACAGAGCGCCACGGAATTGTGACACTCGCCTCAGCGTGTGCGCCGCGAGGAATCCTATGAAGACTGTGCTTGCTTTCGGCTTGATATTGCTCGTTACTTTCCCATTGGCTCAAAGTGCGACTAACGAAGCCGAAGCAGATCGCGGGAAGTTGATCGCGCTGGAGAATGCCTGGAACCAGGCCCAACTCCATCACGATGCCGGCGCGGTGGAGCAGCTCCTCCCGGAGACGTTTGTCTACACGGACTACGATGGGACCGTCATGAACAAGGCCAAGTTTCTGGCTGACGTCAAAGACAAGGACTATCGCCCCAACGTGATGACCAACGAGGACATGGCGGTTTTTCCCTATCGCAACGTGGCTATCGTGATCGGCACATATCACAGCAAAGGAACCTACAAAGGTAAAGCTTTTGACCACACCGGCCGGTTCACCGACACGTGGATCTACCAGGATGGTAAGTGGCTGTGCGTTGCCACTCACACCAACCTGATCAACAAGAATTAGACTTGAATTCCTCTTGCAGGATTTCCTGTCCAGTACTATTCTTGCCTCCTTCCCCGATCCAGTTCACTAAACAATTTGGAAAGGAAGTCCCATGATCCCCTTTGATGGCAACTTTGCCGCAAATACGGTGCTGCCGCTCGCTCTGGCAGCATACGACAGCACAACACCGCCGGACGGATTCGTCCTCGACCAAACTGCCTTCGAAATCCTCGCCAACACTGGAACGGATGAATATTTAGTTCAAGAGAAAAGAAGCAGCGACAAACACAAGCAGATGCTGCAAAGCATGCTGCATCAGCCCGACCAGCATCAGGCAACAGCAACGGATGCGTCGGTTCGCACGCTGGCCGCGAGTCCCAACCCAAATCTGCACTTTGGCTGGGTGTGCCTCAAGCAGGACACCCTGATCGTAGCTTTCCGAGGCACAGAGTTCATCCACGAGTGGTTCGACGATTTCGATTTCATTCCCGGGCCTTACGGCCCAATCCCAGGACGCGGTACCGTGCACCAGGGACTCCAACTTGTTTACTATTCGATACGCGCGAGTCTTCGAAACTTAGTCGGGCAAAATGCGGCGAAATGCAAACAACTCCTCATTACCGGACACAGCCTGGGCGCCGCTCTCTGCGCGTTGGCTGCTCCTGACGTGTTGAACGACAACGACAATCTTTCTCCTGTCGTATACACGTGGGCTGAGCCGCGGGTTGGCCACGACGATTTTGTCAGCTTCTTCAACACTCACGTCAATGTCTGTTACCGGATCGTGAATGTTTGGGACGTGGTGCCGCACCTTCCTCCCGATCTTGCAGGCTACGAGCACGAAGGCAACAGCGTAACAATCGACAGCGGCTTCTCTCTGGACGTTGTACATAACCATGTGTTGGCGACCGGATACGAACCAGGCATGACCGAGTGGAACGCAAAGCACCCGGTGAAGGACACGCTGCATTTCGGGAAGATGGCGGTAGCTGCCATGATTGGGCAGACGGCTTAGTAGGCTGAATTCGCGTGGGAAGGTGGCCGCTCCAGGCTGCTCACGAACTGCTTATCGATAGAGCAATGCCCCGGCCACCGCTGCTCCGGCAATCAGCGCTGGCTCGGGGACTTTCCAACGAAGAGTGATGAGGAGCGTTATCACCGCGATCAGCCCGGTCGTCCAGTCATGGATGGCGCGGCGTCCAAGGATGTAAACCGCACCGGCTATCGCACCCGTCGCTGCAGCGGTGACACCTTCGAGGACAGTCCTGGCCAGCGGATTTTTCGCGATTCGGCCAAAGAATGGACTGACGAAAAGAACGACCAGATAAACAGGAACGAACACGCCTGCAGCCGCAGCCATTGCTCCCAGGGGCCTGCCACCAGGTATCCGACAAAACCTGACGTGATCACAACCGGCCCAGGAGTAATCATGGCGACGGCGACAGCATCAAGGAATTGCCGATCGGTCAGCCAATGGTGCTGTTCGACGACTCCTCCGTAAAGAAATGGGACAATCGCCAGACCGCTGCCGAACACGAATGCTCCAGCCTCGGTGAAGAACAAAAGCAGCTCGAGAATTTGCTCCGGACTAACGTTCCGGTGGCGAGCACAGGGATAAGCATTCCAGCCTGGAGCTGGGTAACACGCGGCATGGCCTTGGCCAGATATGCCACTAGGCCTCCCAGTAGAAAAAGCCATACCAGTTCACGTCCGGTGATTGCAGTCGATAGAGCGAGCACGGCAAAGATGCTCCACAAGACGCGGTCTTTACGCAGGACCATGCGTGCCAGCTTCCACGCCGACCGTGCGATGATGGCCACGACGGCCCGCGCCAATTCCATAAAACGCGGGCTGCATCCACGGCAGTCCGCCATAACGGACGTAAGCTGCGGGAATGGCAAGCACCATCAGGAATGATGGGCCGACGAATGCAAGACCGACCAGAGATGCGCCGAGCGTCCCACCGCGCAGATAGCCCAGATAGATTGCGAGTTGCGCCGCCAGCGGGCCTGGAGCAAGCTGTGCCAGGGCCAGGCCTTCGAGGTAATCTTCACGGCTAACCCACCGTCGCCGCTCGACTAAGTCGCGTTGCATGTATCCGGCCAGCGCGATCGGGCCGCCAAACCCCGTTGTGCCCAGCCAGAGAAAGTAGCCGCAAAGCTTCGCTAACGGCACGGGTACAAACTCGCGCGCGCCGGTCACGGGAGCGATTTCTGTATCTGGTGGCAGAAAGAACTCTCGCAACCTACCTCTTGGAATTCGTCTTGTCCAGAGCGGCGCGGAGTCCGCGCGCCAAATTCACGGCATCATCATTGGCCCAGAAATGCATGAAGAACAGACGCGGTTCTTCGCTCAGCATATGGCTGTGCAACGCCGTGACTTGAATTCCATTCTCGCGCAGCGCTGTAATCACAGGATTGACTTCGCTCCCCAGCAGGACGAAATCGCCGGTGATGGCAGCGTGTCCGTTGCCCGTCGGCTGAAAATTGATAGCGGTTGAAATGCCCATCGATGGCGGAATATCCACGCCATGATCGCGGATGGTCTCGGCCCGTGGCACACCGAACTGGTAGATGCCCCCGTTGTCTTTCCCCTTGTGGCCCAGAGCTTCATCAATCTTCTCGGTATCGAGATCAATTTTCTGCGGCGCCGCGGCGGGACTTTCTGGCGGAGTTCCGGTTGCAGCCAGCACATCGTGAATTGCCTGCGCGAGCTTTGCGGCACTCCCGTGGCCAGCAATGTGCATATACATCACGCGTGGCGACTCATGCAGTACGTGATTGTGCAGGGCCGTGACTTCAATCCCTCCTTGTTGCAACTTCGCCATCACGGGAGTCACTTCATCTTCAGTGAGTACCAGATCACCCATGACCATAGCGGTGTCGCCTCTCGCAGAGAATGCTGCCCACGATCCCAGTGCCAGGCCGGGCTTGATGGGAGTTCCAGCGACGGTGACTTTCAGGCCTTTACGGGGCATGGAAAATTTGAAAGCGCCATCAGGTTGCAATTTGCCGCTGCGGCCCATGGCGTCCTCGACGGGCTTCCATTCGGCGGGAGTTTGCGCGAACACGACCGCAGAACAAAGAAGAATGAGTAATTTGGAAATAGAACGGCAGGCGGACATCAGAGGCCTCCTTGGCTCCAGTCTGTTCAACCCTCGACGGCAGGGGAGGGAACGAGCGCTGGGAGAAGTGTTACAGCGAAATCATACAACTTTACTAAAGGCGCAGCTGTCGGAATTTTCTATCGCACGGCCAA
>Ga0137380_10000409_pt1 | contig 30505 bp, 29 predicted proteins | sample SagtaG_17_FD_104809 | JGI IMG/M metagenome (GOLD analysis project Ga0137380, IMG submission 104809) | Vadose zone soil microbial communities from Sagehorn Ranch, Mendocino, California, USA - Sage2_L_100_16 metaG | ecosystem: Environmental > Terrestrial > Soil > Vadose zone | place: USA...
ATCGAAGCTCCCCGCGGGACCGAGGTCGAGGATGGCGCCTCCGGCGAGCTTGCCAGGCACCTTGGTCCAGGTGCGCGCATCGGTCGAGACGGCCAGCGCCACCCGCCAGAAGTTCTGCGCGTCGTTCGCCGAGTAAAACATCTTGTATTCGGCGCCGTCTTTCAGCACCCAGACGTAGCCGACCTGCTGTGCGTCGATGGACCCGGCAGCGCCGAGGGGAAGCACGCTGCCACCCGGGCCGGGCCCGTCGTAGAAGCGGGTCCATTGAACGCCGTCGCTAGACTCGGCGTAGCCGATGCGCCGGTTGTCGGCGAGCGTGCCGTTGGGGCAATTGAACGGCTTGGTGCTGCCGTTGTACCACATGCGGTAGATCGTCCCGTCCTTGAGGACGAATGGACGGTAGGTCAGGTAGGTGTCGAAGTTACCCGCGGCCCCATTGTCGAGGATGGACTTCCCGGTCTCGTTGCCGTCGACGCGCGTCCAGTTGAGCCCATCGCTGGATTCCGCGAGACCGATGCGCCAGTGGGCGCTGTTGATGCCAGGGCAATTTCCGAAGGTATCGGCGCCGCCGTAGTACAGCTTGTAGCCGTCGCCGTCCTTGAACGCACGGACAGTGAAGTTACCGCGCTCGTCGAAGCTGCCGGTGCTCCCCAGGCCCAGCACCGAGCCGCCGGGACCCGACCCAGGTACCTTCTGCCACTCGAGGGGCGAGAGACCGGCTGTGCTGGCCGAGCAGCCGGCGAGCAACATCGCGGAGACGATCGGGAGGTTGCGTGCGACCGCATCCATGGGTCACCGCCTTCAGTCCGGAACAGGAACGTGGGTCAGCGGATCAGTACCCGTTCCCGGGCGCCAGGATGTTCACGGAACCCTGGAACCCGGTGGGGCTGTCGTTGAACGTGCACGACTTGGGCCCCACCGCGAGCATCACGGTGGCATTCATGCCCGGGGGCAGCGGCGGCGTCGACATCTCGGGGCAGGTCGAGGAGCTGATCTGGTGATTGACTGAATCGTTGTTGGTGAACTGCACCTCCGCCTGGGACAGCGCAGTGAACGAGCCCGGGCTGGCCCCGGCCGAAGTCAAGGTGACCTGGAAGGGCCCGGTAGGGGTTCCGCTTCCGCCCGATCCTCCGCAGGCGACGAAGAAAGCTAGCGGGACCATGATCAGGATCGCGGCACGCATCGTTGTTCCTTTCGGCCCTCTCATGAGGCGGCATTCCGATTGCGAAGGCCTTGCTCCGGCATGCTAGCGCCGCGGCTGGCCGAAACAAACCCGAGTCCAGCGTCTTGCGACCATTGGCTTGCCGAAGACATCGTCGTTCAAATCGACCGTCGAGCGCGGTCCGCAACGTACGCGCGGCAGGTCGGTCACGCGTGCGCGACTTCGACGCGCGCCTCGAAGTCCGCCTGGCCGGCGGAAAAGTCGAACAGGTCGACCGCGGCGTCCGGTAGGACCGGCGCGCCCGAGGTGAGGGTATTGAGCCCGGACCAGCCGTCGCGCATCCAGACCGTCCCGGGCGGGACGCGGTCGGTCACGAACGCCCGGGCGCGCATTTCGCCACGCTCGTTGAAGACGCGGATCTCGTCGCCCTCACCCAGCGTGCGTCGCGCCGCGTCGGCGGGCGAGATCCACAGCCGCGGCCCGGGATCGGCGGCGGCGAGGGACGGCAGCGCCTGGCCGTGATCGTAGAAGCCGTGGAAGTGCGTGAGCGTGCGGCCGTTCCGCAGGGCCAGCGGGTAGGTCGAGGGCGGGGCGTCCTCGAACACGGGCAAAGCGGGAAGGCCGAGGGCGGCGGCGCGGTCCGAGACGAACTCGATCTTCCCCGATGGCGTGTCGAACTTCAGATCGGGATAGGCCACGTGCGAGACGCGCAGCGCCCGGATGCCCCCCTCGGCCGCCAGCGCGGCGGCCGTCGCGTGCCCCGTGGCCGGATGATCGAGGATCGCGTCGAGCGGCCCGGTGTCGTCCTGCCAGGGAAAGAGATCGCGGACGTCCAGACGCCGGGCAAGCTCGCGAAGCACCCAGGTCGGCGGCCGCGCTTCGCCCTCGGGCTCCAGCGACTTCGGCATGAGATAGAGATGCGTGTTGGTGCTCTTGCAGCCGGTGTCCTCGAGCCAGGCCGTGGCCGGCAGGACGAGGTCGGCATGGCGATGCGCCGTCTCGTGCATGAAGAGGTCGTAGCTGGCGAGGAGATCGAGCCGGTCGAGCGCTCCACCGACGCGCCCCGCGTCGGCGAACGACGACAGCATGTCGGTGCCGAAGAGCAAGAGCACGCGCACGCGGCCGTCCTCCAGCGCCTGCGTGATTCTCGGCATCTGATTCGGCACGTACTCGCCGGGCGGGCGCCGCTCGCGCGCCGCGATGCTCGCCAGGCCCTGCCCGTGCGTTGCTGCTCCGTGCCGCGGCCCGAGACCGCCGCCCGGGACGCCAAAGTTGCCCGTGAGCGCCGGCAGGCAAGCCACGGCGCGGGCCGCCTGCCAGCCGCCCGCGCCCTTGTGCATGGAGCTGCCGCCGAGGAGGATCACGGCGGGCTTCGTGCTCGCGTAGCGGCGCGCGAGGGCGGCGATGCGCTCGCCGTCCACGCCGGTGATCGCGGCTGCCCACGCGACGTCGTGCCTGGCGAGGTGGACGGCGAGCGCCTCGAAGCCCGAGGTGTTGCGGGCGACGAACGCGGCATCGTGGCGCCGCTCCGCCACGATCACGTGCATGATCCCCAGCGCAAGCGCGGCGTCGGTGCCGGGGCGGAGGAGCAGCGTCTCGTCCGACTGCGCCGACGCCTCGGTGCGCCGCACGTCGATGGTGACGACGTACGCACCGCGGCGCTTCGCCGCCGCGAGGTGCCGTCCGGTATTCGGCTGGCTCGCAAGGTTCGCGCCCCACAGGACGACGAGCGCGGAGTGCGCTCCCATGTCCTCCTTGGTGTTCACCCGCACCGCTCCGGTGAGCCCGAGCCCGAACGCGCCGAGTCCCCAGCAGATCATCGTCGGGCTCCACCACTGGCAACCGTACAGATTCGCGAAGCGGCGCAGCAGCTCGGAGGAGACGCGCGTGCCGTAATCGTTGGCGAAGAACCCGTGCCCCGACCACGTCCCCACGGCACCCGGCCCGGCGGCGCGCGCGCTCTCCGCGATGAGGTCGAGCGCGTCGTCCCACGTCGTGCGCTGCCAGGCGCCGCCGCGCCCGGTGCGCCGCATCGGATGGAGCAGCCGCCGGGGATTGCCGACGATCTCCCGCGCCGCGTGACCGCGGACGCACAGGAAGCCGCGGCTGTCCGGATTGTCGGGGTCGCCCCGCACGCCGGCGATCCGGCCGTCCTCGACGTCCACCAGCATCCCGCAGAGGGTCGGGTGGCAGTTCATCGGGCACATGGTGCGGACGGTGCGCAAGTGTGCCATCGCGCGCCGGAGGATAACGGATGTCTTCTCTTTTCTGGTACCTCCTGGCCCGCCACAGGAGGTGAGGATGGGATCCACGATCCGTTTCTGGGCGGGCTGGTGCGCGGCGGCGGGCTGCGCCCTGGCGGGCCCGGTGCGCGCGGCGCCGGTCGAGCCGGTCCGCTCGCTGGTAGGGAACGAAAAGCCGGCGGTGATCGAGACGCTGCGCCAGCTCGTCGCCATCGAGTCGGGCAGCCGGGACAAGGAAGGGCTCGACCGCATCGCCCAGCTCATCCGGGAACGGCTGACCGCCCTGGGCGGCAAGGTGGAGCTCGTCGAACCTGGCGCGGACGCAGTCAGGCTCTTCGACACGCCGGCGCAGATCGGCAAGGCGGTGGTCGCGCGCTTCGAGGGCACCGGTACGCGCAGCTTCATGCTGCTCGCGCACATGGACACGGTGTACCCGCGCGGCACGCTCGCCAAGCGCCCCTTCCGGATCGAAGGCAGCCGCGCCTATGGACCTGGCGTCGCCGACGAGAAGGGCGGCGTGGCGGTCGCCCTCCACACCGTCGCGGTCCTGCAGAAGCTCGGCTTTCGCGGCTATCGGAAGCTCACCGTGGTGGTCAACGGAGACGAGGAGCTCAGCACGCCCGGCGCGAGGGGCCTCATCACGCGGCTCGCGGCCGAGCACGAGTTCGTCTTCTCCTGCGAACCGTCGCCCGCGCCCAGGGACGAGCTCGCGCTCGCGACGAACGGAATCGCAGCGGCGACCATCGCCGTGCGCGGCCGCGCCGCGCACGCGGGGGTCAATCCGGAGGACGGGCGCAACGCGCTGCTCGAGCTCGCGCACCAGATCCTGGCGACGCGCGGCCTCGGCGAGGCTTCGCGCGGAATCAAGTTCAACTGGACGGTCGCGCAGGCAGGGACCACCCGCAACGTGATCCCCGATTCGGCCACGGCCAGCGCCGACGTGCGGGTGCGGCACGCCGCCGATTTCGACGCCGTCGAGAAGGCGTTCGGGGAAGCGGTGGCGAAGGAGCGGCTCGTCCGGGACACCAGCGTCGAACCGGCGTTCGAGCGCCGCCGGCCGCCGCTCGAGGCGACGGACCGCTCGCGAGCGCTGGCCAAGAAAGCGCAGGCGATCTACGCGGAGCTGGGCAGATCGCTCGGGCTCGACGAGTCAGGAAAGGGGGCCGGCACCGACGCGGCCTTCGCGGCGCTGTCGGGGAAGCCCGTGGTCGTGGAGAACTTCGGGCTGCTCGGCTTCGGCTACCACTCGCCGGAAGCGGAATACGTCGAGCTCGATTCCATCGAGCCGCGGCTGTACCTGCTCGCGCGGCTCGTCGTCGAATCGGCGCGCGAGTGAAGTGGACTGGCACGCGCGGTGCCGCCCCTCAGCTTTGCGACCTCGCGACGTGCTCAGGACGCCGGGCGATCATCGCCGACCACCGGACCAAGAGCACACGCTCTCCGCGCTGGTTGAACATTTCGCCCACGAGGCTGACCAGACCCCGGTCCGGGTGCTTGGTGGATTCGCGGACGCCGGCCACGCCGAGCCGCGCGCGGAGCGTGTCCCCCGGGCGCACCGGCTTGAGCCAGCGCAGCTCGTCGATGCCGCCCGCCCCCATGCTCGCCACGTCGTGGATGAGGCCGCGCACGAGCAGTCCCATGAAGAACGAGGCGGTGTGCCAGCCGCTGGCGATCAGCCCGCCGTAGATCGACTGTTTGGCCGCTTCAGCGTCGGTATGGAACGGCTGCGCGTCGAACCGGCGCGCGAACTCGAGGATCTCCTGCTCGCGGATGGTCTCCTCGCCCAGCTCGAACGCCTGACCTTCGCGGAAGTCCTCCAGGTAGCGGGGCATGCTCGGCATTCTACCCCGGGCGCGGCTCGAAGAAGACATGCAAGCAGGTCCTCTTTCACGCCGCGTGCCGCCCCGGTCTCCTCTCATGGCGTGGAGCACTACCGGAATTCCAGGCAGCCCGCGGCCGAACCTGTCTAGCGGTCCGGCACTACCGCTGCGGCGCGCCCGCGGGATATCGTGCCTCCATGGGCGCCGCCGACCCGTACCTCCAGAAGCCGTGGATCCGGTTCTACCCGAAGGGCGTTCCCGCGACGGTCGAGGTGCCTCGCAAATCGGTTTCTCAGGTGTTCGACGAGGCCACGGAGCGCTGGGCGGACCGCGCGGCGGTCGCGTTCTACGGGCGCGAGATCACCTATCGCGAGCTGCGCGAGGGGGCCGATCGGCTCGCCACCGCGTTCGCGGAGATGGGAGTGCGCAAGGGCGACTGCCTCGCGCTCTACCTGCTCAATTCGCCGCAGTTCATCATCGCGTACTTCGCCGCCCTGAAGTGCGGCGCGACGGTCACACCGATCAGCCCGATGTACACGAGCCACGAGGTGCGCTACCAGCTGGAGGACAGCGGCGCGCGCGCCATCGTCTGCCAGGACATCCTCCACGACAAGGTGGTGAAGTCCGGCGCGCCGCTCGACTTGATCGTCGTCACCAGCATCGCCGAGTACCTTTCCCCCTGGAAGCGGCTCCTGGGCCGGGGACCGCTGGCCAGGTTCTTCTCGGACCTCGAGCAGGGGACGCCACAGGTCGCGCCCGCGCCGAACCAGCACTGGCTGCAGGATCTCCTGAAGCAGTACCCGCCCCGGCCTCCGAGCGTCGCGATCGATCCCGACACGGACCTCGCCGCCCTGCCGTACACCGGCGGCACCACCGGGCACCCGAAGGGGGTCATGTTGACGCATCGCAACCTGGTCGCTGCCCAGGCGGTCGGGAGCGTGATCTTCCCCACCTTCGTCCAGGGACAGGAGGTCGTGCTCGCCTTCCTGCCCTTCTTCCACATCTACGGTCAGGTCGCGATCATGCTGGGGAGCCTCGCGCAGGGGCACCTCCTGGTCCTGTTCACCAACCTGGACACCCAGGCGATCCTCTCCGCCATGGAGCGCCACCGCGCGACCGCGTTCTTCGGCGTGCCGACGCTGTTCGAGTACCTGAAGGACCACAAGGACACGGACAAGGCGGACTGGCGGCGCCTGAAGCTGGTCGCCTCCGGCGCCGACACGCTCCACGAATCGACCATGCAGGGGTGGGCGCGGCGCACCGGGTCGCGCATCACCGAGGGATACGGCCTCTCGGAGACCTGCGCCACGAGCCACATCAACCCGATCGACCGGGCCAAGCCGGGATCGTTCGGCTGCCCCGTCCCGAACGTGCTCGCGGCGATCCTCGATCCCGAGACGCTGGAGTTCGTCCCGCCGGGGCAGACCGGGGAGCTGGTGCTGTCGGGACCCAACGTGATGAAGGGCTACTGGCGCCGGCCCGAGGAGACGGACCGGGCATTCGTCGAGCGCTCCGGCGTGCGCTGGATGAGGACCGGCGACATCGTCCGGATGGACGACGAGGGGTACTTCCACTTCTACGACCGGGCCAAGGACCTCATCAAGTACAAGGGCCACTCCGTCTTCGCGAAGGACGTCGAGGACGTGCTCTATGGCCATCCACAAGTAAAGGCCGCGGGCGTCATCGGCGTCCCGGACCCGTCGGTCGGCCAGCGGATCAAGGCGGTGGTGGTGCTGCAGACCGACGCGCGAGGCCGGGTGAGCGAGCAGGAGATCAAGGCGTACTGCCGTGAACGGCTCGCCGACTACAAGGTCCCGCACGTGGTCGAGTTCCGGGGAGAAGTGCCCAAGACCGACGTGGGCAAGGTCTCGCGCCGCGAGCTGCGCGACGAAGGCACCCTGTCCTGAGGGCTTGACCCATGGCCGAGCCATTCTTCCGGGTAGAGCGCCTCACCAAGCGCTTCGGCGGCCTCACCGCCGTGAACGACGTCGGGTTCGAGCTGCGCCGCGACGAGATCGTCGGGCTGATCGGCCCGAACGGCGCCGGCAAGACGACCCTCCTGCGCCTGATCACCAAGATCCTCAGGCCCGACCAGGGGCGCATCGTCTTCGCGGGCGAGGACATCACCGCCCTGCGCCCGTGGGAGGTGGTGGAGCGCGGCGTGGCGGCCACCTTCCAGAACACGCGTCCCTTCCGGCACCTCCCCATCGTCGCCAACGTGATGGTGCCGCTGCTCGCGCCGCGGGCGCGCCGGCGCGGCGAGTGGCTGAAGGGCGTCGAGGCGAAGGCGATGGACGCGCTCGAGTTCGTCGGCATCTCGGACATGGCGCTGGAGCCCGCCTCCGCGCTGTCCCAGGGAGATCTCAAAAGGCTGGAGGTGGCGCGCGCCATCGCCACCGAGCCGGAGCTGCTCTTGCTCGACGAGCCGCTCGGCGGGCTGAGCCCGGCCGAATCCGAGCTGCTCGCCAAGTCGATCCGCAGGCTGCACAGGGGCGGCCGGTTCGGCCGGCTGCACTCGGAAGGCCCCGCCGTGCTGATGATCGAGCACAAGCTGAAGGAGCTGATGTCGATCGTCGACCGCGTCATCGTCGTGGACCATGGCGAGCTCATCGCGGACGGCACGCCGTCCGAGGTGGTGAAGAACGCGAAGGTGATCGAGGCCTACCTGGGGACGGCGCATGCCGCTGCTTGAGATCGAGGACCTCGCCGTCCGCTACGACAAGGCCTCGATCCTGAACGGCGTCTCGCTGACGGTCGACGCAGGCGAGTTCGTCGGCGTGGTCGGGCCGAACGGCGCCGGCAAGTCGACGCTCCTGCGCGCCATCTCGGGACTGGTCCGCTTCGAGGAGCAGATGAAGCGCGGCACGGCCGGCGACATCGTCCTCGAGGGGCGGGTGCGCTTCGCGGGCGAGCGCATCGACGCGCTGCCGGCGCACGAGATCCGCCAGCGCGGCCTCGTCCACTGCCCCGAGCGGCGGCGCCCGTTCCGCGAGCTGAACGTCCTCGAGAACCTGCTCGCGGGCGCCTACCTGTCGCGGAACGCGCGCGACACCCAGCGGCGCCTCGAGCGCTGCTTCGCCCTCTTTCCGCAGCTCGCCGGCCGCAAGGAGCAGGTGGCCGGAACGCTCTCCGGCGGCGAGCAGCAGATGCTCGCCACCGCGCGCGCACTCATGTTCGAAGCGAAGCTGCTCGCCATCGACGAGCCGTCTCTCGGTCTCGCTCCCCGGGTGCGCGCGGAGCTGTTCGCCGCCATCGGCCGCATCCATGCCGAGGGCATCCCGGTGCTGCTCGTCGAGCAGGAGGTTGCGCAGGTCTTCGAGATGGCCGACCGCAACTACGTGCTGTCGCAGGGGCGGATCATCGCCGCGGGGACGGCGGCGCACCTCACGGCAGACGAGAGCTTGCGCGCTGGGTACCTGGGTCTGTGAGGGCCGGCGGCGAGGGTGCGGCCGCCGGCACTCTCGGGACGTGGTGCAATGCCACGCCGCAAATGCGGCAGGTGGCGCGCCAGGCGGCGCTCGGCCCTTTGCAGCGCGGGCATGGCGTCTCGATCCGGTCGCGGACCCAGGGAGTGAGACCGCGCGGCATGAACAGCAAGACGACCAGCACGATGACGGCGAAGATGAGCAGCCGCAGCTCGCCGAAGGCCGTGAAGCTGCCGAGCCACTCGGTCAGGGGATAGAGGACGAAGACGGCGACCACCGGGCCGTAGATGGTGGCCACACCGCCGAAGATGCCCCAGATGACCGCCTGGAACGAGAGGCCGACTTCCAACGTGGAAGGCCCCGCGCCGCGCATGAAGTGGGCGTAGAGCGCGCCCGCGATGCCCGCCGCGCAGGCGGAGATGGCGAACGCGGCGAGCTTGTAGCGGGGCGTGTTGATCCCCGACGCGCGCGCGGCCACCTCGTCGTCGCGGATGGCGTGCAGCACCAGGCCGAACCTCGAGTCGGCGATGGCCCACAAGCCGTAGACGAGCGCCAGCATGGCGACGGCGATCACGTAGTAGTTCGCAGTGCGCGACGCGAACAGCGGGCGCAACCCGGAGACGCCCAGCTCGCCTCCCGAGCGCTCGGGGAACGCGAACAGGATCCCGAGCGTGATCAGCGGGAAGGCCAGCGTGGCGAGCGACAGGTAGGAGCCGCGCAGGCGCAGGCAGAGGTAGCCGACGGCCACACCGGCCGCGCTCGCCACGGCTGCCCCCAGCGCGATCCCGAACCACGGCGAGATGCCGAGCTCGAGCGAGGCGAGCGCGGAGGTGTAAGCGCCGGCGCCGAAGAAGAGGGCGTGGCCGAAGCTCACCTGGCCGGCATACCCCGCGAGCAGGTCCCAGCTCGCCGCGTACACGGCGAAGATGCAGGTCATCGCCACGATGCGCAGCAGGTAGGGGTCGTCGCGCAGCAGCGGGAGGAGGAGGATCCCCGCCGCCCAGGCGAGGGCCACCGTGCGCGAGGGCAGCACGAGCACGTCGTTGCGCAGGTTCACCCACGCCCGTCGTGCGAAGAAGGAGAGCGAGGTCGCCATGGCAGCAGGGGACGGACAGGGCCGCCGTCAGCGCTCCTCCTCGAAGGCCACCCCGTACAGCCCCTCGGGCCGCGCGAGCAGGACGACCACCATGATCGAGAGCGCCACCGCGCCTTTGAGGAAGGCGCCCTGCGGAAGCAGGAACACGGTGATGGCCTCCACGTACCCGATGATCAGCGCGCCGATCAGGCTGCCCTTGAGGCTGCCCAGTCCGCCCAGGACCACGACGGCGAGCACGGTGACCAGCGGAGAGAGCCACATGAAGGGATCGACGACGAACACCGGCGCGACGGAAACGCCGGCCACGGCGGCGAGCGCCACGGAGATGGCCATGGTGGCCATCGCCACCGTGCGCACGTCCATGCCCATCAGATTGGCCACCTCGAGGTCGTTGGCCGTGGCGCGGATGGCCAGGCCGAGGCGCGTGCGGTGGAGGACGAACCAGACGGCGGCGAGCGACGCTCCGGCGATCAGGAGGATCAGCAGCCGCTGGTACGGGATGGTCACGCCCAGGAAGCTCACGACGCCCTCCAGGGCGTTGGGGATGCCCAGGTAGTGGCCGCCGAAGAGGCGCAGCATCAGCTCCTGGAAGATGAGACCGAGCGCGATGGTCGCGATGAGCACGGCGGACTCGTGCTGCCGCACCGGCTCGATGAAGAGGCGGTAGCACAAAAGCGACAGCGCGGTCACCGCCGCTACCGAGGCGAGGGCGGCGAGGCCCATCGCCATGCCGGTATAGGTGAGCAGCGTGTAGAGGCAGTACGCCGCGAGCATGTAGAAGGCGCTGTGCGCGATGTTGACGATGCGGGCCACGCCGAAGATGAGCGAAAAGCCCATCGCTAGCAGCGCGTAGACGCCCCCGTTCACGAGCCCGGTGATGAGGATGTCCTGCAGCATGGCTCGAGGTGGCCCGCGCGCCTGACGAGGCGCGCGGGCCGCGGCGATCACTTCGCCGGTTCGGCCTTGGCCTGGCGTTCACCGGGCAGCTTGAACGGCTTCATTCCTTTGACTTGCGGCGGCCAGAAGGGGACCTTCTCGCCGTCCTGCCACTGCACTGCGATGCCCGTGGTCTTGCCGATGCCCCAGACGGGATCGTGGGTCTTGGTGAATTCGAGGCTCGCGGCAGTGCCGACCGTGTTCGACTGCTCCAGGACGGGCACCAGCTTGTCCGCATCGGCGGACCCGGCCTTCTCGATGGACTCCTTGAGGAGGTTGATCGCGTCGTAAGTCGCGGCCGTATAGGTCGGGGCCTTCTGGAAGCGCGCCTTGAAGGCCTTCACGAACGGGATCGTCTTCGGCGTCATCTCCACCTCGGCGTAGGTGTCGAGCGTCGCGACGTAATTGCCCTTGGCGGCCGTGGCCTGCCAGAAGCCGTCCTTCTGCCCCTCCACGTTGATGCCGAACGCGATCGCCTTCATGTTCCGCTCGCCCATCTGCCGCCCGACGACGATCCCGACCGGGCCGGAGAGCGCGGTGAAGACGATGTCGGCGCCCGCCCGCTCGATCGCCGCCAGCTCGGCGGTCACGTCGGTCGCGGTGGCCGAGGGCTGCCACAGGCCCACCACCTCCATCTTCATCTTGGGCAGGTTTGCCTGCGCGCCGGCAACGATGGCCTGGGTCCAGAGGACCTTCTCGGCGAGGATCGCCACCTTGGGCGTCTCCTTGTGCAGCGAGGCGCGGATCTGGCCGGCGATGGTGCCGAGCACGGTGAAGATCGTCCTGCCCAGGTCCGGCGAGTTCAGCGGCGAGACGCGGAACCAGTACTTGTACCGGTTGTAGTCCTTCTCCACGTTGCCGCCGAGCTTGGCGTCCGCGGCCCCGACGCCGAGGAAGAGCTTCTTGTTGTCCATCGCGACTTCCTGCATCGCGAGCACCGCCTCGGACCGGAAGCCGCCGATGACGAAGTCGGCCTTGTCGCGGGTGATCGCGCGCTCCATCGCGTTCGTCGCGTCGGTGACGGACTGGATCTCGTTGGTGTCGACGCGGACCAGCTCGATCTGCTTCTTCTTGCCGCCGACCGAGATGCCGCCGGCCCCGTTGATCTCGTCGCGCGCGAGCTCGGCGCCTGCCCAGTGGTTCTCGCCTTGCGCGAACGCCATCGGGCCGAGAATGGCAATCTTGACCTTGTCCTGCGCCCAGGCCGCCGGCGCAGCCAACGCTGCGGCAGCAGCTAGCGCGATGAAACGCAGCATGCGACCTCCCGTGTGAGGTGTACGCGGTATTCGAAGCGTGCCGATGCTGCCATCAAGCGGCTGGCGCGTCCAGGCGACCCCTTTCGAATTCCGAATCCGTATACTGGGATCACGTGACGCGCGACGACTTCACCTTCTTCCACACCTTGCGGGTACGCTGGGCCGAGGTCGACCGCCAGGACGTGGTCTTCAACGGCCATTACTTCCTCTACTTCGACATCGCGGTCTCCGAGTACTGGCGCGCCATCGGGTTCAACTATCCGCAGGACATCGTGGACAGGTTCGGCACCGACATCTACGCGGTGAAGGCGGCGGCCGAGTACCACGCCTCCGCGACCTACGACGACGTGCTCGACATCGGCTGCCGCGTCGCGCGCATCGGACGCTCCTCGATGGAGTTCCGGCTGGGGATCTTCCGCGGACCCGAGCAGCTGACCAGCGGGGATCTCGTCTACGTCAACGCCGACCCGCGGACCCGCCGATCGGCGCCCTGGCCGGAGCCGCTGCAGAAAGCGATCCTCGGCTACGAGAAGCTGCAGCCGGACCGGTAGCCGTGGTCACCCGGCGTCGACCGAAAGGACGTCGCCGAGCGCGGCGTCGCCGCCGGCGAGGACGGAGGCATAGACCCCCCCGCCGGCGCCTACTTCGGCTGCTGGGTGATGCGCAGATACGGCTTCGGCGCCTTCCACCCCTGCGGGAACTGCTTCTTCGCGTCCTCGTCGCTCACCGAGCCGGCGATGATCACGTCCTGTCCCTGCTTCCAGTTGGCCGGCGTCGCCACCTTGTGCTTCGCCGTGAGCTGCATGGAGTCGAGGACGCGCAGCACCTCGTCGAAGTTGCGGCCGGTGGTCATCGGGTACATCAGGATGAGCTTGATCTTCTTGTCGGGCCCGATGATGAACACGGCTCGGACGGTCGCATTGTCCGCCGGGGTGCGCGCCTTCGCGTCGCCGGAGGCCGATGCCGGAAGCATGTCGTACAGCTTGGCGACCTTGAAGTCCGCGTCGCCGATCATCGGGTAGTTGGGCGCGGTCCCTTGCGTCTCCTCGATGTCCTTCGACCACTTCTTGTGGTCGTCCACCGAGTCGACGCTGAGGCCGATGATCTTGGTGTTGCGCTTGTCGAACTCGGGCTTGATGCGCGCCATGTAGCCCAGCTCGGTGGTGCACACCGGGGTGAAGTCCTTGGGATGGGAGAAGAGGACCGCCCACTGGTTGCCGATCCATTGGTGGAAGTCGATCGGGCCCTGGGTGGTCTGCGCTGTGAAGTTGGGAGCCTCGTCGCCGATACGCAATGCCATGGAACGACCCTCCTGTTCACGTCCGGGCCGCCAACCCTAACGCCAGGGCCACCTTAACGCCATAGGGGCGACGCCTATGGCTCGTGCGCCGAGGCCATCGCGGGCTGCGCGACCATCCCGGCCGGGGCGCCGCCCTGGACCGGCACCTTCATCTTGCGCAGCGCGAAGAACGCCATTGCCGCCGCGGTCAGATCGAAGACGATGGCGACGGCGAAGACGCCCGGCCAGCCGATCTTCGGCAGCGTGAGCTTGGCCGAGAACGGGGTCCAGATCCCCGGCAGCACGGTGAGCACGATGCCGTAGGCGACCATCGCGAGTCCGATGCCGAAGAGGATGTCGTGCGTCTTCCGGCGCAGGTCGAGGCGCAACACCGTGGGAGCGAGGAAGTGGGAGAAGAAGGCGAGGGCGCCTCCGATGAGGAGCAGCAGGTCAGCGCGGAAGTCGAACGCCTTCCCGGCGGCGAGCGCCGAGCCGATCGGCACGAAGACCGATGCGGTACCCTTGGCGGTGTACAGGAACCCGTAGTTCTGCGTGGCGTGCTTGCGGCCGAAGAAGTCTCCGCAGATGGCCGGCATCAGCGAGTAGATCTCGCCCCACCCGAAGAAAGTGAACGCGCTGAAGACGACGAACGCCTTCGGGTTGGCGGCGAACTTGATGAGCAGGAAGATCGCCACGGCCTCCAGCGAAAAGGCGATGGCCATCGTCTTCTCCCGGCCGATGTGATCGGAGATCCAGCCCCAGATGGGGCGGCAGATCCCGTTCAGCACGCGGTCGGCCGAGAGGGCGAACTGCAAGGCGGGCAAGGTGAACCACAGGAAGGCGATCGGCACCTTGTCGACCTTGAAATCGACCGCCATCGGATTGAGCTGTGCGGTGGCCATCAGGCCGCCGGTCGCCACCAGCGTCATCATCACGTACATCACCCAGAACTGGGACGTGGCGGACATCTCTCCCGAGCTGAACTCGGCCGTGGTCTGGCGCCTCTTCACCTCCTCGCCGCGCGGAGCGTGCTTCCACGCCTGAGGCAGCCACCCCGCGGGCGGCGCCTTGAGGAAGAGCGCGGCCAGCACCACCACCGCGCCTTGGATCAGGCCCCAGTGGATGAAGGCGTTCTGATACCCAACGGAGTTGATCCTGTTGGCGATCGGCGCGACGGTGAGCGCGGAACCGGCGCCGAACCCCGCCGCGGTCAGGCCCGCCGCCAGCCCGCGGTGATCGGGGAACCACTTGAGCGCGCTGCCGATGGCGGTCCCGTACACGACGCCCGCTCCCAAGCCCGCGATCGCGTAGCTGAGGTACAGGACGGTGAGCGATTCCGCTCTCCCGCTCAGGATCCACCCGAGCCCGGCGAACACGCCGCCGGCCATAACCAGCAACCGGGGACCGAACTTGTCGACCAGCCATCCTTCGAAGGGAACGAGCCACGTCTCGAGCAGGACGAAGACGGTGAACGTGACCTGCACGGCGGCCTGTTCCGCGCGGAGGTGCTTCTGCAGGGGAGGGACGAAGAGGGTCCATCCGTACTGGAAGTTCGCGACCGCCACCATGCTGAGCACGCTGAAGAAGAGGATCAGCCACCGGTTTTCGAACAGGCGCGGGCGCTCTTCGACTGGCTTTGCGTCCATGTCGGAAGCCTCGGTCAAGAATCAGGGTGCGCTGCGGAGCGGGCGATCCCGCCCGAGGGCGCATCGCGATTCAAGTCGGACGCGAGTCGCGCTGACGTTCGTCGCGCTGACTTTCGTCCAGGGGGCCGCGATTTCCGACCTCACTTCTCCTGCTGCTTCTCCTGCTTCTTGGCGGCCTTCTTGTTCTTGTGGTGCTGGTAGAGCGCTCCGCCGGCTGCGCCGGCCAGCGCGCCCTTCTTGCCGCCCACCACCGCCCCGCCGACTCCGCCGACCAGCGCGCCCTTGGCCTTGCTGTGATGCTTCTCGGGCGGCTGCTGCTCCGCCGTTCCCTGCTGCGCCTTCGCGTCCTCCGCCAGCGCCGGCCCGGCGGCAGCGGTGAAAAGCAGCGCGGCGCCCCCGATTGCCGAACACAACCTCATCTTCCTCGAAGAAACAGCCATGGGCACGTCCTCTCGGAGTGGATTTGAAAAACCCCTGGTCATCCGGGGAGCGCGTCGCAAGCGAAGGTGAGGCTCGCTCGCCCGGCTGCCTCACCCCGGCGGCCTGCGCTTCACTGCGCCTCTGCGATGCGCAGGAGCTGCTTGCCGCGGTTCTCGCCTTTGAAGAGCCGCAGGAGCGTCGCGGGAGCGTTCTCCAGCCCCTGCTGCACGTCGACGCGATCCTTGAAGCGGCCTTCCTTCATCCAGCGCGCGATGGCCGCCGTCGCCTCGGCGGCGCGGGGCAGGTAGTCGAGGACGATGAAGCCCTCCATGCGCCCGCGCTTCGAGAGGAGGTTCAGGTAGTTCTTCGGCCCGGGCGCCTGGGCGGCGTCGTTGTAACGCGCGATGGCGCCGCAGAGCACCACCCGGCCGCGCATCGCGAGCCGCGCCAGTGCGAAGTCGAGGATCTCTCCCCCGACGTTGTCGAAGAAGATGTCGATGCCGTCCGGGCACAGCTCGCGGAGGTTCTTGCCCACGTTCCCGGCCTTGTAGTCCACGGCGGCGTCGAATCCGTAGTCCTCGGTGAGCCAGCGGCACTTCTCCGCGCCGCCCGCGATCCCGATCGCGCGACACCCGTGGATCTTCGCGATCTGGCCCACCGCCGACCCGGTCGCGCCCGCCGCCCCGGACACGACCACCGTCTCGCCCGCCTTCGGACGGCCGATCTCCAGCAGGCCGAAGTAGGCAGTAATACCGGTGGCTCCCAGTGCGCTCATCGCGGTCTCGATGGGCACGCCTTCGGGCACCGGCCCCGGCGCGGAGATCGTGCCGGGCCTGGCGCAAGCGTAGTCCTGCCAGCCGAAGAGTCCCTGCACGAGCTGCCCCGCCTTGAACTTAGGATGCCTCGACTCGACTACCGACCCGACGGCGAACGAGCGCACCACCTCGCCGATGGCGACCGCGGGGAGGTACGTGTCGCCTGCGATCCACGCCCGCTGCGTCGGGTCGCAGGAGAGCCACAGGTTCCGGACCAGCACCTCGCCGTCTTCTGGCGCGGGAACCGGACCCTCGACCCACTGGAAGTCCGCCGGCTCGAGCATGCCCGACGGGCGCCGGGCGAGCAGCCACCGCCGATTCGTCCGCTCCATCAGTCGAGCTCCGCCCTGTTGACGCTGACCGGAACGCCGCTGAAGGCCGCGTTGCCGGAGAGCGCGTCGACGGACTGCTCGTCGGTGAGGTCGTTCAGGCTCGCCCCAGCGTGAGCGGAAGCAACGCCCAGCGCCGCGCCCTGCCGCGTGTGTCCCCAGCCGTGAGGCAGGCTGACTACCCCTCGCGCGACGTCGGCCGTGACCCCCACCGGGACTTCGACGCTGCCCACGCGTGATTCCACCCGCGCGCGCGCGCCGGGGCGCAGGCCCCGCTCCGCCGCGTCCTCTGGGTGCATGAGCAGCACGCACCCGGGCGGTCCTTTCACCAGGCGGAGGCTGTTGTGCATCCAGGAATTGTTGCTGCGCATTGCGCGCCTGCCGATGAGCACCAGCCCGGCCGGGGCCTCTCCGAGGCGCGCCTCGAGCCGCTCCAGGTCGCGCAGGAAGATCGGGGGCGCGAGCTGGAGCCGCTTGTCCTTGGTGTACAGCCGCGCGGGAAGCTGCGGGCGCAGCGGCCCCAGATCGATGCCATGCGGGTTCTGCTCGAGCTTCCGCAGCGAGAGCCGGTGCGGACCGAAACGGAGCAGCAGATCGAGCAGCCGCCGCTCGCCGATCGCCCGCACGGTCCGCAGCACCGCGCCCAGCGCGCGGCCGCGCCGGCCGCCGCCGTGGCGCCGGAGGCGGAGCGCCAGATCGAGCAGCACCTCGAAATCGCCGCGGACGCCCTTGGGAGCGGGCAGGAGCGGCTTCACGTACCGGGCCGCGTTGCGCACCGCGAGCGTGTAGAAGATCACGTCGAAATGGTCCCGCTCGAAGCCGAAGCTGGTGGGCAGGATCAGGTTCGCGTGCCGCGTGGTCTCGTTGCGGTACAGGTCGACGGACACCATGTACTCGAGCCCGGAGAGCGCCCGCTCGAGGCGGGCGCCATTCGGCGTCGAGAGCACCGGGTTCCCCGCGAAGGTGACCAGCGCGCGGATGCGACCGTCGCCGGGCGTGTCCATCTCCTCCGCGAGCGTGGCGGCAGGCAGCTCCCCGCCGAACTCCGGCAGGCCGCGCACCCGGCTCCGCCACGCTCCGAAATGCCCCTGGTCGCCCGTCCGCGCCGAGAGACCGACCAGGTCCGCGGCCGGGCTGGTGAAGAGGAACCCTCCCTCGCGGTCCAGGTTGCCGGTGACGGCGTTGAGCGCGATGATGAGCCACGCGGCGAGGCCGCCGAACTCCTGGGTGGAGGTGCCGACGCGGCCGTACGCGACCGCGGACGGCGCCGCGGCGAAGGCGCGGGCCAGCTCCCGGATCTCGCCGGCCGGAATGCCGGTCCGGTCCGCCACGCGCTCCGGGGGGAATCGCGCCGCGGCCTGCTGCAGCGAGGCGAGGCCATCGGTGAACGGAGCCAGGTGACGCAGGTTCGCGCGCCCTTCCTCGAACAACACATGGAGGAGGGCGAGCAAGAGGAGGGCGTCGGTGCCCGGGCGGATGGCGAGGTGCTGGTCTGCCTCCGCCGCCGTCTCGGTGCGGCGGGGATCCACCACCACCAGCTTGCCGCCGCGCTCCCGCAGCTCGTCGAGGCGGCGAGAGATTCCGCCTGCCGTCATCAGGCTGCCGTTCGAGGCGCGCGGGTTTGCGCCGAGCATGAGGAAGAAGCGGGTCCGGTCGACGTCGGGCACCGGCAGCAGGAGCTGGTGCCCGAACATCTCCAGGGCCGCGAGCATGTGCGGGAGCTGATCGACCGAGGTGGCGGAGAATCGCGTGCGCGTTCCCAGCGCGCGGGAGAAGAACGGGACGCCGAGCATCGCCGAGTAGGAGTGGACGCTGGGGTTCCCCACGTAGAACGCCACCGCGTTCCGTCCGTGCTTCCGCTGCACGGCCGCCAGGCGCTCGCCGGCCTCGTCGAGCGCCGCGTCCCAGGACACGGCGCGCCACTTCTCGCCTTCGCGCCGCTGCGGCTCCCGGATGCGGTCGGGATCCGCTTGCACGTCGGCGATCGCCGCGGCCTTGGGGCAGATGTGGCCGCGGCTGAACGGATCGTCCGCGTCGCCGCGGACGCTCTTCACTGTCGCGCCGTCCATCTCGACGGCGAGGCCGCACACGGCTTCGCACAGCATGCAGGTGTGGAGCGTAGCCCCCATGCGGCGGGGGAGCCTAGCACGCGCGACCGGCCGGTGCCGTTCCGTTCCGGCCGCGCGCGCGGTAGGAGAACCTTGCATGGACCGCCTGCAGACCGAGTCCGTCCTCCTCGACCCGCTCACGCGGGACGACTACGCCTGGCTCTTCGCGCTGTATGCCGACCCGGAGGTGATGCGCTACATCGGGCACGGCCCGCGCAGCGAGGAGGAGTCGCGCAGGAACCTCGACTGGCTGCTCGCCCACGGCGAACGGCTCCCGTTCGGGTACTGGGTGCTGCGCGACCGCGGCTCCAGCGAGAGGCTCGGCGGCGCCGTGCTCATGATCCGGCGAGAGGGTGCGCCGGTGGAGCTCGGGTTCATGCTCGCGCGCCCCGCGTGGGGACGCGGCCTGGCCACGCAGGTGGCTCGGGCGCTCGTCGCGCACGCCTTCGCTGCTCTGCGGCTGGCCGAGCTGCAGGCCTTCACCGACGTGGAGAACGCCGGCTCGGCGGCGGTCCTGCGCAAGGCAGGGCTCCGCGACGCCGGGCTGTGTCCCGGTCCCTACGGCGGCATCGACAGGCGGTTCGAGCTCACGCGCGAGGAATGGCTCTCTTCGCGCGCTCCGCGGGCCGGCGCCCGCTGAGCGGCCCGGAAGGAACGCCTTTCTGGAGGGTGTTCAGCCGGCCTTGCGGACGTTCGCCGCCTGCGGACCCTTGGGGCCCTGCTGCAGCTCGAACTCCACTTTCTCACCCTCGGCCAGGCTGCGGAAGCCCTCCGACTGGATGGCAGTGTGGTGGACGAACACGTCCTTCCCACCGCCGTCCGGAGTGATGAATCCAAAGCCCTTCGCGTCGTTGAACCACTTCACTGTACCGGTCGCCATTCGCGCAAACTTCTTTCGTGTACAAGCGGCAAATCGCCGCGAGCCTGCTGTAGAGCAGTCCGGTCCATGTAGTACTGGCGAGAGGCGGCGTCAACCGTTCGGCCGGCCGTTCGTCGTCTCCGGCCCGAATCCGGGATTCCCAGTCCCGCAGACGCTCACCGGCACCGGTGTCTGCCTCCCCGACTCCTCGATGCGCCCTCCTCGGGTCCTGGCATGCGTCTTGATGGTTCCAGCATGCCGGGCGCGCTCCTCCTAGGCGGTCGCGGCCGTCGGCTTCTGGAAACCCCAGGTCGTCTTCTGGCCCATCGGCGTGGTCCTCGCCGCCCTCGGCCTGCAGCTGGTCGCCCGCGGGCTGCAGGCGCAGCTGACGCATCGCCGCCGCGCGCGCGGGTGACCCGCCTGGTGGGAGGGCCTACTGGACGAGCTTGTGGCGCAAGGCGTACCGGGTCAACTCGACGTTCGAGGAGATCTGCAGCTTCTCGGCGATGCGCGCCCGGTACGTCGCCACCGTCTTCTCGGACAGGTTCAGCTCGGCGGCGATCTCCCTGAGCGACCGGCCGCTCGCCACCCGGCGCAGGACCTGCATCTCGCGGTTGGAGAGCGCCTCGTGCGCGGTCCCCGCCACGTCCGCGGCCACGATTCCCGCCAGCCTTTCGGCCAGGGCGGCGGTCACGTACTTCCCGCCCCCGAGGGCCTTGCGCACGGCTCCCGCGAGCTCGTCCGGAGCGCTGTCCTTGGTCACGTAGCCGGCCGCCCCGAGGCGCAGGCACCGGATGGCGAACTCCTCCTCGGGGTAGGCGCTCAACACCAGCGCCGGGAGCGCGGGGTGGGCGCGCCTCATCTGTTCCAGGAGCGAGAGGCCGTCGCAGTCGCGGAGGTTGAGGTCGAGCAGGGCGATGTCCCAGCGATCCCGCCCGGCGAGCTCCAGCGCCTCCGCCGCGGAGCCCGCCTCGCCGAACTGCGCCTCCGGGAACGACTCGGCCAGGATCTGGTTCACGCCCCTCCGGACGACGGCGTGGTCGTCGACGATGAGGAACCTGGTCATGTCTGCTCCTGCGCGCGGGCCGCCGGGGCCACCGCGCCGGTGATGGGGATGGACGCGGTGACCACGGTCCCACCCGCCGCGCAGCGCTGGAAGTGGACGTGCCCGTCCAGCACCTTGGCGCGCTCCACCATGCCGAGCAACCCGAGGGCGTGCGGGCTGGAGATCGCCACCGGATCGAATCCCTGCCCATCGTCCTCGACCTGGAGGGTGATCCGGCCCGAGGCGATGCCGATCCGCACCGCGACGCGTGACGCCTTGGAGTGGCGCTGCACGTTGGTCATCGCCTCCTGCCAGATGCGGTACAGCGCCGTGGCCATCTCGGGCTCCAGATCGGGCAGGTGCTCCGGCAAGGTCGCCTCGCACCGGATCCCGGTGCGGAGCTCGAAGCGCCGCAGCTCCTGGCGCACGGTGGGAACCAGGCCCAGGCGATCGAGCGAGCCGGGCCGCAGCTCGGTGGCGATTCGCCGCACGGTGGCGAGCGTCTCGTCGATCAGCTCGGAAGCGGCGACCACGCGGTCCAGCACCCCGTGCACGTTCTCGGGGTCGATCGCGGAGGTCCTGCTCTCGAGCGAGCGGAGCTGCATCTTCAGCGCCGTCAGCGCCTGGCCCAGCTCGTCGTGCAGGTCCCGCGCGATGCGCGTCTGCTCCTCCTCCCGGATCGATTGCAGCCTTCCGGCCAGCGCGCGCAGCTCCTCTTCCGATCGCCGGACGCGCTCCTCCGCGCGCTTGCTCCCGGTGACGTTGAGCGACGCGCAGGTGATGCCCACCACGGTCCCCCACTGGTCGCGAATGGGCTCGATCGCCAGATCGTACCACCGCGCGCTCGCGCCCTCGCCGAATCGAATCTCCGTGCGCGACGGCACCCCGGTCTGCAGCACACGACGCTTGGCCGCCGCCACCTTCTTGATGTCCGGCAGACCCAGCTGCTCGAGCACCTGGTCATCGGTCTTCCCGAGCACGTCCTCTGGAGGAAGGAGCTGCGGCTGGTACACCCAGGTGTATCGGAGGTCCCGATCCTGGGTGAACAGGGCCATGTCGAGGTTCCCGAGCGCAACGCGCAGCCGGGATTCGTTGGCGGCGCTCTCGCGTTCGGCCCGCGTCCGCTCGCCGATGTCGCGGAGCACCGCGAGGCGCCCGACGTTGCGCCCCTGCGGGTCCTTGAGGACGGTGACGGTCGCCTCGACGTGGATCTCGCGCCCGGAGGGGAGGACGTGGACGGCCTCGCCGCGGAAGGAGCCGCGCGCGGCGAGCGCCGCCTCGGAGTCGGCGAGCCCGGTGGGCGACATCCAACGCAGCTCGTACAGGTCCGAGTAGCGTTGCCCGATCGCGTCGCGGGCGGCGATCCCGTAGAGCGTCTCCGCGCCGCGACCCCAGAAGACGATGCGACTGCCCGGGTCGATGGCCACCACGGCGTCGTTCACGTTCTCCAGGATCTGGGATTGGAGGTGGAGCTGCTCGTCGGCGCGCTTGCGGAACGTGCGGCGCAGCGCAGCGGACAGGACGCTGGCCAGTGCGCTGAGCCGGCCGGGCATTGTCACTCTCCCCTTGCTAGACTGCCCGGGTCTACCCCAAGCACCGAGTTTCGCGCCAGTCGCCAGGCGCGACAACGACCACGGAGGAACGATGGCGCGCGGCACCTCGCTTCCGGCGCTCCTGGGACTCGCCCGGGGTACGTTTCCCAGCCGGCTCGCTTAGTCTCCTCTCCTCCGCGAAAGGAGGGACCATGCTGTTCAAGAAGCTCTTCCGGCTGCTCGTGCTGGGCGGCGCCATGGTGGGATCCGCTTCCGGCTGCGCGAGCACGGGCCAGACCCTGGCCGCCTCCGACAAGAAGCCCGAGGGCCGCGACGGCGGCGCCGACGCCGACGGCGGGACCGCGAAGGCACAGGACGGCGACGGTGGCACGGCCGACGCCGGGGGCGGGGTCACCGGCTGGTGAACGGCGGGCCGCGCCGCGAGGCCGGCGAGGCGTGGGCGTTCCGCGCGCGCGTGGAGCGGGAGGCGGCGCGCCGGTTCGAGCGCCTCGGAGCGGCGATCTCCGCGTTCGACCCGGGCTCCCCGGTGCCCGCGCTCCTCCAGCGCGCCGCGGGCGACGAGCGCCGGCACGCCGTCCTCTGCGCGGAGCTTTGCGCGGCCTACGGCCAGCCGGTCGACGAAGGGGTGGCGGACGAACCCATCGCGCCTGCGAGCCTGGGTCCCCGCGCCGCCGTCCTGTACGAGATGGTCGCCGCGTGCTGCCTCACCGAGACCGAGAGCGTGGCCACCCTCGCCACCCTGCTCTCGGAAGAGGCGGAGCCCCGGGTGCGCGAGGTCCTGCACGAGATCGCCCGCGACGAGGTCGTGCACAGCCGGATGGGCTGGGCGCACCTGGCTCGCGAGGCAGCCGTCCAGGACGTGTCCTTCCTGTCCGCCTGGATCCCGTCGATGCTCTCCGGCACCGTCGACGAAGGCCTCTTCACCCGCGACGAGCCGGAGCCCGACGCGGAGGCGCTCCTCCGCCACGGCGTGCTCCCGCGGTCGCGCAAGAGGGAGATCTTCGTGCGGACGCTGGAGGAGGTGGTCCTCCCCGGCCTGGAGAGGCTCGGGGTCGATGCCGGCCCTGCCCGCGCCTGGCTGGCGAAGCGGAGCAGCTGACTCGGCGAGCGCCGGGCCGCAGGGCGATGTGGACGGAGCTCAGCGGATCCCGCGCACCAGCACGCGGATGCAGCGCAGCGTGATGCCCCCGTCGGGACGCGCGCGCACCTCGAACCCGCGCGCCCTTCCGGCGAGCACGCGCGCGCGCACCTCCGCCTTCGGCAGCGCCGGGGTGCCTCGATCGAACCACTCGTCGAAGTCCAGCTCGAAACCGTCCTCGGCGAGCTGCACGCCGGAGAGCCCGGCCCGGCCGAAGGCGTCCGCCAGCTCGCCCGGGGTGAGGTTCCGCTCGTGCGTGCGATCGCGGGCGCGCTCGATCTCCTGGTGCCAGCGCGCGGCGGGCTCGTGCGGGTCGGTGACGTGATCGCTCGCCAGCACCACACCGCCCGGCCGCACCCGTTCGGCCTGCGCGCGGACGAACGCGACCGGATCGGCGGCATGGTGGATGACGAAGCGCGAAACGGCGGCGTCGAACGGCGCCTCCGCGGCGAGCCCGAACACCGAGCCCTGATCGAAGCGCGCGCGGGCGCCGAACCGGGCGCACCTCTCGCGCGCGCGGCGAACCATCTCGCCGGCCAGGTCGACGCCTTGCACCCGGTGCCCGGCGGCGAGGAACGCCTCGGCGACGAGCCCCGGCCCGCAGCCCGCGTCCAGGACGCGCGATTCGGGCGGCAAGGCGGCGAACTCCACCATGCGGGCCAGGGCGACCGGGTCGGTTTGCACCGGCGCGCGCTCGAACTGCGCCGCCTGCCCGTCGAACGCCTCCGACAGCGCGCGCTCGCGTCCGTCCATCCGGTGACCTGTACCGCAGTCGCGGCCGGCGGAACAGCGGCCGCGGAAGAGATCCGCGCCATGAAAAGCGCACCGCCGCCCTATCGGCGGCGAGTGATAAAGTACAGTCGGGGAGGCGCGATGGCCCGGGCCGCCGACGTGATCAGCGTGAAGGGCCTGCGCAAGGAGTACGGCACCCCGCGCGGCACCGTGCTGGCGCTCGACCGGATCGACTTCACCGTCGGCGAGGGCGAGTTCGTGGCCATCGTGGGCCCCTCCGGCTGCGGGAAATCGACCCTCCTGAAGATCCTCGCGGGCTTGCTCCCCGCCACGGGCGGCGAGGTCAGGCTGCGCAGCGTGTCCATCACCGGTCCGCGCCGCGACATCGGCGTGGTGTTCCAGTCTCCGGTCCTGTTCCCCTGGCGGACGGTGCTCGACAACGTCCTGCTCCCCGTGGACGTGCAGCGGCTGGGCCGCGAGGACAACCGCTCGCGCGCGCTCGACCTCCTCGCGCTGGTGGGACTGCACGGGTTCGAGCACCGCTACCCGTGGGAGCTCTCCGGCGGGATGCAGCAGCGGGTGGCGATCACGCGCGGCCTCATCCACAACCCGGCGATGCTGCTCATGGACGAGCCGTTCGGCGCGCTGGACGCCATGACGCGCGAGGGCCTGAACCTCGAGCTGCAGCGCATCTGGCTGGAGCGCCGCGAGACGGTGGTGTTCATCACCCATTCCATCGCGGAAGCGGTGTTCCTGGCCGATCGGGTGCTGATCATGACTCCCCGGCCCGGGCACATCGCCGAGGAGGTCCCCGTCGCCATCCCGCGCCCCCGCCCGCTCGACGTGATGGCCGCCCCGGAGTTCGGCGGCATCGTCCGGCGCATCCGCGCGCACTTCAGCGCGAAGGGCGGGATCGAGGCATGAACGGGCTGCGCAATCCGGCGCTGCGGGTGGCGATCCTGATCGGCTCGCTCGCGCTCTGGGAAGCCGCGGTCCGGGCGCTGCGGGTCCCGGCGTTCATCCTGCCGCCGCCGTCGCAGGTGGGCGCGGCGCTGTATCGCGGCGCGGTGAGCGGCATCTACCTCCAGCACCTCTGGATCACCCTCGCCGAGACCCTGCTGGGGTTCGCCCTGGGCTCGGCGGTCGCCTTCCTCGTCGGAACCGCGCTCGCCGTCAGCCGCCGCACCGAGTACTTCCTCTACCCGTTCATCGTCATGTTCCAGTCGATGCCCAAGGTGGCTCTGGCGCCGCTGGTGGTGATCTGGTTCGGGCTGGGCCTCACCTCGAAGGTGGTCAGCGCCGCATTGATCGCCTTCTTCCCCCTGCTGGTGAACACCATCGTCGGGCTGCGCTCGGCCGACGAGGACCGCGTCGACCTGATGCGGTCCCTCGCCGCCAGCGAGCTGCAGATCTTCCGCATGCTGCGCCTCCCCTCCGCCCTCCCCTTCATCATGGCCGGACTGGAGGTGGCGATGGTCTTCTCGCTGGTAGGCGCGATCGTCGCCGAGTTCGTCGGCGCGGAGGCGGGGCTGGGCATGCTGATCCAGAGCAGGAACTTCAGCATGGACGTCGCCGGCGAGTTCGCGATCCTCTTCATCCTGGCCGTGATGGGACTGTTGCTCAACACAGCCCTGGTCTCGGTCCGCCGGCGCGTGCTGTTCTGGGACCCCTCGCAGAAATCGGAAGCAAACGCCGCTTCCTTGAAAGGTGGCCTATGAAGAGGATCCTCGCCACGCTCGTGGCCTCGCTCGCGGTGCTCACCGTCTTCGCCTCCACCGGCCGCGGCGCTACGAGCCTCGTCAAGGTCGGCTTCTGCGCGCGCACCATCACCTCGGCGGCGGCGCCGTTCGCCATCGCCATGAAGATGGGCTGGTACGCGCCCGGAATGAAGGTCCAGCTCGTCCCGGTCGCGGGATCGACCGACTGCGTGAAGCTGGTAGCGACGGGCGACCTGCCCTACTCGCTGCCCTCGATCGAGCCGTTGCCGGCGGCGCTCCAGCAGGGAGTCAAGGCGAGGATCTTCTACACGGCATACCAGGGGAACATCTACGGGATCGCGGTGCCGAAGGAGAGCGCCGTCCGCTCGATCAAGGACCTGAAGGGAAAGAAGATCGGGGTGGCCTCGATGGGATCGGCCGGCGTCCCCGTCGCCCGCGGCCTGCTCGCGATGAACGGGCTCGACCCCGAGAAGGACGCTCAGATCGTGGTGGTGGGCGAGGCGGCGCAAGCGGCCGCGCTCCTGCGCGGGGAGCAGGTCTCCGCGCTCTCGCTCTACGACACCCAGTACGCGCTCGTCGACAGCGCGGGCGTGCAGGTGCGGCTCCTCGACTCCGGACCGGTCGCGCGTTTCCCTTCCAACGGCTTCCTCGCCCTCCAGGAGACTTTGCAGAAGGATCGGGCGCAGGCAGTCGGGCTCGGGAGGGGATACGCCATGGGCACGGTGTTCGCGATGGCGAATCCGGAGGCCGCGGTCAAGATCCTCTACGAGGTGTATCCGCAGACCAAGCCGAGCGGGAAGAGCGACGAGCAGGCGCTGCGCGACGACGTCAAGACGCTCCTCGCGCGGGCCGAACACTGGAAGCTGGAGGCGGGCGGGGTCAAGCGCTGGGGCGAGAGCTCGGTCAAGGACTTCGACGCCTACCAGGACTTCCTGCTGAGGTGGAAGGTGATCGGGGCGAAGGTCCCGACCGCAGACCTGGTGACCAACGAGCTGGTCGACGAGATGAACCGGTTCGACGCCGCGCGGGTCGCGGCCGACGCGAAGGCGTACAAGTAGTCGCCGCCGATAGGGCGGCGCCATGCTTTTCCCAGCGCGGACAGTATGGGATGCATTGTAGGCCCGTGGGACATCCCTCGATACTCGCCGGGAGCGGCGGACAGATCCTGGTGCAGAGCCTGCTCGGCCAGGGCGCCGACCACGTCTTCTGCGTCCCGGGCGAGAGCCACCTGGCGGTGCTGGACGGGCTCTACGACGCGCGCGACCGCATCCGCCTGGTCGTCTGCAGGCACGAGAGCGGCGCGTCGAACATGGCCGACGCGTACGGGAAGCTGACCGGAAAGCCGGGGATCGCGCTGGTCACGCGCGGACCGGGCGCCACCAACGCGTCCATCGGCGTCCACACCGCCTCGCAGGATTCCACGCCGCTCCTCCTGCTCGTCGGTCAGGTGCCGCGCGCGTTCGCCGACCGCGAGGCGTTCCAGGAGATCGACTACCGCCGGATGTTCGGGCAGATGGCCAAGTGGGTGGCCCAGATCGACGATCCGCGCCGCGTCCCCGAGTACGTGAGCCATGCGTTCCACGCAGCGACCTCCGGCCGCCCGGGTCCGGTGGTGCTGGCGCTGCCGGAGGACATGCTGACCGAGCAGGCCGAGGCGAAGGCCGCGCCACACTACCAGCGCGTCGCCGCGGCGCCCGCTCCCGAGCAGATGGCGCGACTCGCGGCGCTCCTGGCCGGGGCGCGCCGGCCGATCGCCATCCTCGGCGGCAGCGGCTGGACCGCCGAGGCGTGCGCCGATCTGCGCCGCTTTGCCGAGGCGTGGCAGCTGCCCGTAGCCTGCGCGTGGCGCTTCCAGGACCTGTTCGACAACGACCATCCGCAGTACGCCGGCGACGTGGGCATCGGCATCAACCCGAAGCTGGCGAGGCGGGTCCGCGAGGCCGATCTGGCGCTGGTCGTAGGTCCTCGGCTGGGCGAGATGACGACCGGCGGGTACACGCTGTTCGAGGTGCCGGTCCCGCGGCAGACGCTGGTGCACGCGCACGCCGGGGCCGAGGAGCTGGGGCGCGTGTACGCCGCCGATCTGCCGATCAACGCGGGCATGCCGGAGCTCGCCGCCGCGCTCGCGCAGCTGCGGCCGGCCGCGTCACCGGCCTGGGCGGAAGAGACGGCGGCCGCGCGGGCCGAGTACGTCGCCTGGAACACGCCGGTGCGCGTCCCTGGACCACTGCAGATGGCCGAGATCGTGGGCCACCTGCGCGAGCGGCTGCCGCCCGACGCCATCATCACCAACGGCGCGGGCAACTTCTCCACCTGGGCGCACAGGTTCTACCGGTTCCGCCGCTTCAAGTCGCAGGTGGCGCCGACCAGCGGCGCGATGGGCTACGGCGTCCCGGCGGCCGTCGCCGCGAAGGCAGTCCATCCCGACCGGATCGTGGTGGCGTTCGCGGGGGACGGCGATTTCCTCATGAGCGGCCAAGAGCTCGCGACCGCCGTGCAGCACGACCTGCCGGTGATCGTCATCGTGGTGAACAACGGCGCCTACGGCACCATCCGCATGCACCAGGAGCGGCACTATCCGGGCCGCGTCCACGGCACGCGCCTGACCAATCCCGACTTCGCCGCCTATGCCCGTTCGTTCGGGGCAGCCGGCGAGGTGGTCGAGACCACCGAGCAGTTCCCGCCCGCGTTCGAGCGCGCGCTCTCCGCCGGCCGTCCGGCGCTGCTCGAGCTGCGCCTCTCCGAGGAAGTGATCACGCCGACCACCACGCTCTCGGCCATCCGCGAGCAGGCGCTCAAGAAGCGCGGCGGCTGAGGGAATGACTACTTCGGCGTGGGTGTGGACGCCGCGGTCTCTTTCACCATGGTGGCAAGCGGCTTGCCCTTCTCGACCACGTACGTGGCGAGCACTTTTGCCGGAGCGCTGCCGACGTTCCTGGCAGCGTGGATGGTCTCGGGCGGGATGAAGAAGGCATCGCCTGCCTTCAGCCTGACGATCGGCTTCCCCGCGACCTCGAATTCGAGCGTGCCTTCGAGGACGTATCCGATCTCCTCGCCGGGATGGGTGTGCTTGCCGATCGAGGCGCCCGGGTCGAATTCAGCGCGGGCCTGCACCACCTCGCGCCCCGGAATGACGAGGTCGTGCTTCTGCAGCTCGACGCGCTTGAATCCGGGCTGCTGCGCCTTCAGCGATCCCGTTGCCCAGACGCCGGCCAGCGCCGCAACACCGCCTGCCACCACCATCGTGAGTCTTCGCCGAGTCATGATCCTTCCCCCTTGCAAAGGGCGAGCGGTACGATGCTACACCCGATGCCAGTCGGTCGTCCTGCGCAGGCCGCGGAGCGGCATAATGGCGACAGCTCCTCCCACGGAGGCCCACGTGCCACGTTCCGGCTCCCGCCACTCCCGTCGCACGTTGATGAAGCTCGCCGGCTCAGGGCTCGCTGCAAGCGCGGCCGCGAGTCTCGCGCCGCGGTCGGCCTCCGCGCAGCCGGTCAGCGGGAAGCTCTGGAGCGCCGAGTACCGGGCGAAGAAGGGCGAGGTCTCGCTCTACCTGTTCCGCAAGCGCGCCGGCGCGCCGGTCAAAGGCGAGCCGCCCCGGCCGGTCCTCTTCCTCGTCCACGGCTCGTCGGTTTCGTCCCGTCCGACGTTCGACCTGGCGGTTCCGGGCAAGGGCGAGTACTCGCTGATGAACGTCTTCGCCGGCTACGGGTTCGACGTCTGGACGATGGACCACGAGAGCTACGGCCGCTCGACGCGCACCGAGGGCAATTCCGACATCCGCAGCGGGGCGGAGGACCTCGAGGCCGGCAGCGCGCTCGTCGCGCGCGAGACGGGGCAGCAGAAGATGCACTTCATGGGCGAGTCCTCGGGCGCCCTGCGCGCGGCGGCCTTCGCGGTGGCGCGCCCCGAGCGCGTCGACCGCCTCGTCCTCATGGCGTTCACCTATACGGGCGCCGGCTCGCCCACTCTGCAGAAGCGCGCCGAGCAGGTCGAGTACTTCCGCACCCACAACCGCAGGAAGCGCGACCGCGAGATGATCCGGAGCATCTTCACTCGCGACAAGCCCGGCAGCGCGGACCTGGCCGTGGCCGAGGCGATGGCGGATGCCGAGCTGCCGTTCGGCGAGACCATCCCGACCGGCACCTATCTCGACATGACGGCGAACCTGCCGGTGGTCGATCCCGCCAAGGTGCTGGCGCCCACCCTGGTCGTCCGGGGCGAGTACGACGGAATCGCCACCGAGCAGGACCTGCTCGATTTCTACCGCAAGCTGCCCAGCCCGGACCGCCAGTTCATCCTCCTGCCCGGCCTCGCGCATTCGCTGGCGCTCGGCATCAACCGGCGGCTCTTCTGGCACTGCGCTCGCGCCTTCCTCGACATGCCGCGCCCGTCGCCGATCTGACCACCGGCAGAAGCGCAGGCCCGCGAGAAGTGCCATCATGCGCCCGTCATCGCCCCGGCGGACGTCCCGCGCGGCGATGTAGACGGGGGTCCCATGTCGCTCCACTCGACGCTCAAGGCAGCATCGTTCCTCGTGCTCATGGCCGCGGCGGCCGCTGGCCAGACCACGCCGCAGGCCAAACCGGCCGCGCCCAGCAGCTACGCCATCCCGATCGGCACGGCGATCTCACTCGACGCCGCGAAGAAGGCGGCGGCCGGCGCCTCGGCCGAGGCACGCAAGAACGGCTGGTTCATGGCCATCGCGGTGGTCGATCCGGCCGGCACGCTGGTCTACTTCGAGAAGGCCGACACCACGCAGCTCGGCAGCGCGCCGGTCGCCATCGGCAAAGCGCGCTCCGCGGCGCTCTACAAGCGGCCGACGAAGGCGTTCCAGGACGGGCTGGAGAAGGGCGGCGTCAACCTGCGCATCCTCGCCCTGGAGGGCGCGGTGCCGGTCGACGGCGGTGTGCCGCTCTTGATCG